>ERZ764778.907-NODE-907-length-32606-cov-5.643943_pt1 | contig 32606 bp, 23 predicted proteins | sample MGYA00374951_ERZ764778 | MGnify/ENA primary metagenome ERZ764778 (study PRJEB28918, sample SAMN05720193) | bioreactor metagenome | isolation source: Anaerobic biogas reactor | place: USA:Washington, USA | collected 2015-08-08 ...
TGTAATCAAGAAGCCCCCCAGGCTCGGTCCGGTCATGTTGCCAAGGCCTACAATCATACCAGTTAGTCCCAGGGCTTTGCCGCGTTCCTGGGCCGGGAAAGTGTTGGATATGATCCCCATGCCGGTTGCCATCAGCATACTGGCACCGATGCCCTGAATAAGACGCGAACCGATCAAATAAGGCAATGAGGTTGAAATACTGCAAAGCAAAGAGCCCACCACAAAAACATAAAAACCTGTACTATAGATTTTTTCGCTGCCGAGCTTATCCCCCAGTCTGCCGAAATATATCAAGGTAGCAGTAATAATCAACATATAAGCAGTAACTACCCATTGCACCTGCTGCATGCTGACTTGAAAACATTTCGCGATGGTAGGATTGGCGATATTAAGAATGCTGCCGTCGAGGGTAGACATAAAAATGCCGATAGAAATAATGATCAAAGCCTGCCATTTGGAATCCAGCTTCACAGTCACAAACCTTCCCCATCAGATTTTATCTGCTTATTCTATTTCATTATACGCGATAGGGAAGCAGTCAGAATATTTATCTTAGCGCACGCCCAATTCTCTGATCAGAACATCCCCCAGACAGCGGGCGGCATTTTCGGCCAGATCCTGGGAGATTTGATCCGTCCCGATTTCAAACAGCATGGCGGTCGGATAAAGATCCTGGTTATAATCTCCCTTACCCATAAATATTCCCCGAACCAATCCTGGGTAAAGGTTATCGGCTCTGGCCTTTATCCGCCGGGCATAGTCCAGATTGGTTTTCATATTGGGATTGGATCTGCCAACAACCATCATTACTCTGGAACTATCGGTTCCGTTTACGGTTGTATAATAGGCTTTGACAGGAGCAGAATCACGATGAATATCATAAATGGCATCAGGCTGTTCTTTCAGCAATTGTGCAGCGGTACGGCGGGAACGATGATAGGCATTGATATCGTGAGGACCATGACTTTCCCAGCTATGGGTAACGCTGACGCCGGCATTTTTTAAAGTTTCCGTCAAAACACTGCCGACATTGAATACACCTCCTTTACCGGGTTGACTGGCCTTGCCGGCATTAGGAATATAAGATTCATCGCTGTGGGTATGGTAGATAACTACATGACTTGCTTTTACAGCTTGTACAGGCACTGTCTGGCCAAATGCCGAAACTGGTTGGGCTTTATCGCTATTTATATTTTGGGATGCTTCTTCCTGCTTTTGTACGATTGTGGCCCGGGCATTCATTCCGTCAATTTTTATAATCACATATTCCACGTTGTTTTCACTGATGTATCGATCATCAATATGCACTGCCAGTCCGGTCTGAAAAATGGTCACGCCTTTTTCATCCCGTACGGTATAGTATTCTCCGCTGGAAGTTTCTCCGGTATTGGTTTTTAATAAATACGGTTTGGGATTCTTAGGCAACATGGTATTGATAATGAAAGCCGCAACCATTACCACAATTAATACTGCGAAAAATATCCAAATATATCTTCGGTTGATCGTATCCATAAAATATCCGCCTTTCTTTTGTCCTGTGAATAATATTCTTTCAAAAAGGCGGTACAAATATTCAACCGGGCGAGGATGAAACTCCTCAACCCGGCTGTTGTAGTTGCAATCTTATTTTATGGGAAATATAAATGAGGATTTTGCATAATTAAATGTAACTTTAAAATGCCATCCTGAGCGTTAGCGAAGCTACCCTAATTGTGACCTTTAGATCACATATGCAGTCCCCATAGGCAAAACTCTCAACTAGCAAAGCTGACTTAATTATCCCAACTGGCCAGATATTCTATTTGTTCGCCGGTTAGTTCATCGATTTTTATGCCGTCGGCTTGAAGTTTCAGCCGGGCAACCCGCTGATCGATTTCTTCCGGTACGTTGTATACATGGTTTTCCAGTTTATCTCGATTTTCAATTACATAAAGCAGCGACAGCGCCTGCAAAGAAAAACTCAGATCCATTACTTCGGCCGGATGGCCATCGCCAGCGGCCAGATTCACCAGGCGTCCCTCGGCCAGCAGATAAAGCTTGCGCCCATCATCCAGTAAATATTCTTCAATATTAGGTTTAAGTGTTCTTTTGCTTACAGCCAGAGAATCCAGATCCGGTTTGGAAATTTCCACATCAAAATGACCGGCATTGCACATGATGGCATTATCCTTCATAACCTGCATATGCTCTTTGCGGATCACATTGATGTTGCCGGTAACCGTAACGAAAATGTCTCCGCAGCGGGCTGCCTCCAGCATGCTCATCACCTTAAATCCGTCCATGATTGCTTCGTTGGCCTTGATGGGATCTATTTCGGTAACGATGACCTTGGCTCCCATTCCCTTGGCCCGCATGGCCACCCCTTTGCCGCACCATCCGTAGCCGACCACGACCACATATTTGCCAGCCACCACCAGGTTGGTGGTGCGGTTAATGCCGTCCCAAACCGATTGACCGGTACCGTAACGGTTATCAAACAGATATTTCATATAGGCATCATTGACCGCAATCATTGGAAACAGTAGAGCATTGTCGTTATCCATAGAGCGCAGCCGCACGATCCCGGTAGTTGTTTCCTCACAGCCGCCAATAATAGCTGCTGCCTGCTCGCGGCGGTTTTTATGCAGCATACTCACCACATCGGCACCATCATCAATAATGGCATCGGGCATGGTATCCAGCGCTTTTTCCAGAAATTCATGATACTCTTGGCTACTTTCCCCATGAATGGCATACACAGTAATACCTGAATCGACCAAAGCCGCCACTACATCATCCTGGGTTGACAGCGGGTTGGAGGCACAGGCAACCACATCGGCACCGGCTGCCATAAGGGTTTGCAAAAGATAACCTGTTTTCGCCTCCAGATGCAAACAACACAAAACGGTTTTACCCTGCAGGGGTTTACTCTGCTCCAGTTCCTGTCTTAAAATATTAAGAACGGGCATATTGTTCCTTACCCATTCCAATTTGTTATAACCGAGCGGAGCTAGTTGAGGATCCTTAATAATTGACTGTCTGACGGTTTTTTTGTTATCTGAATTCATTAATGCTACCTCCTGGTAATATATAAATCCTTTCTTGAAAGTATAACATTACATCATCAAAAGCAAAATATTTTACTTTAGGAACAATTATCTGGTATTATTAGGTATTAGGTATAGGCAAAAGGGGATTATCATGAAAATATTAATGCTTAGCTGGGAATACCCTCCCCACATGGTTGGAGGGCTGGGTCAACATGTTTATGATATCAGTCGTTATCTGTTTTTGCAGGGCGCAGAGGTTCATATTATTACCCCGCGGGTAAAAGATTACCCGGATTATGAAACACTTGCCGGTGTAAATATCCACCGGGTCGGTAATCCCAGCAGTCAAGCATCGGTTGATGATTTTAAGGAATGGACGTTTACTTTTAACAGTGAAGCCATCCGGGCAGCAGTTCATCTGAATTCACAGGTTGGCGGTTTTGACCTGCTCCATGCTCATGATTGGATGGTAGCCTATGCCGGCAGATCAATGTCCAAAATCTTTAATATCCCGCTTATCACTACTATTCATGCTACCGAATACGGTCGCAATTTAGGATTACATAATCGTACCCAGCGGGAAATAAATGAAATAGAAAAAAATCTGGCGCTGGAAGCCAATCAGATCATCTGCTGCAGTCAATATATGCAGGATGAAATTTGTTCGCTTTTTGGCGTGCATCGTGATGTTGTTAAGATTATTCCCAATGGAGTTGAACCGGAACAATTTATGGAGCTACCTGATCATCCTCAGGTAAATTTTGATCCGCAGGAAAAAGCGTTGGTTTTCCTGGGGCGGTTGGTACCTGAAAAAGGGGTATGGCAGCTTTTAAATTGCTTTCCCCGGGTTTTGGAGAGTGTACCGGAAGCCAGGTTATATATAGGCGGGCGCGGCCCGCAAAGGAATACCCTGGAACAGAGAGTGCAAAAGCTGGGTATCACCGAGCAAGTGGTGTTTACCGGATTTATTCGCGATAAAGAAAGGAATTATGTGTACAACCAGGCCAAGGCAGCTGTTTTTCCAAGTTTATATGAACCGTTTGGAATCGTTGCTCTGGAAGCCATGGCCACCAAAACTCCGGTTATCGTAAGTGAAGTCGGAGGTCTTTCTGAAATTGTCAGCAATCGGGAAACCGGGCTCAAATTCCCTCCCGGCCATGAATCCAAACTGGCGGAGGCGATTATTGAAATTTTATCTGATGCCGAATTTGCCGAACAGCTGGCTGATAATGCGTGGCAAATGGTGGAGTCAGTTTATAACTGGGAAAACATTGCCCATACTACCATTGATATTTATAAAGAAGTTATTGCCCGTGCCAATGTTAAAAGAACCGGCCAAAGTGATGTCGGTTAATACTTTTAAAGGATGGGTAGCATTTGAATTCCAATATTATGCTGGTGCTGCACAGTCATATTCCTTATGTAAAAAGGCAGGGGAGATGGCCCTTCGGAGAAGTATGGCTTTTCGAAGCCATGGCCGAAACCTACATTCCTTTTCTGCGTACCTGGTTGCGGCTTAGGGAAGAAGGATTGCAAGCCCCGGTTACCTTAAGTCTTAGTCCGCCCCTGCTGGACCAGTTGAGTTCCGATTATATCCAAAAAGAATTTTTGGTCTATTTACGTGAACGTGAAGATAAAGCAGCTGAAGATGAACGCTATTATATGTCAGTTGCCGAACCTAATATGGCTGCGCTGGCCTCATTTTATCATCGCTTTTACCGGGATATCAGACGAGACTTTACGCTGGAACTGGACAATAATCTGGTTAACGTATTTAAAGAACTTAAAAACAATGGTGAAGTGGAAATTTTAGCTACGGCCGCCAGTCATGCTTATCTGCCGCTATTGGATCGCAAAAGTCTGCAGCATCAAATTTATTGGGGAAAGCGTACTTATGAAAAATGTTTTGACTGTGAGCCGCAAGGGTTTTGGCTGCCTGAATGCGGCTATTTCCAAGGGATTGAAGATCTTTTAATCGCCAATGGACTTAGCTATTTTTATGTCGACAGCCATGCGGTAGAAGGCGGAAAACCAATGGGAGACTCAAGTCTTATGGCACCTGAACTGGTTTGCCATGATGAAACTTTTGCCAATACCGGGCTTAGTACCTATCGCCCTTATAAAATTAAGGACAAGAATATAATGGTTCTGGGTAGAAATGCCATGATCAGTCAGCAGGTCTGGTCAGCCGATTACGGTTATCCAGGGGACATAGATTATCGCGAATTCCATCGTGAGTCCCCGCGTTCCGGTTTTAAATACTGGCGTATAACCGATCGCAATAATGGCATCAAACTAGCGTATGAACCTGAACTGGCCAGAGTAAAAGCTAAGCAACACGCCCGCCATTTTTTAAATAGTATAAGAAACACCGGCCGGGAAGCATTTAATTTAGGATTTAATGAACCGCTTATCGTTGGCTGCTATGATACCGAGTTGTTCGGCCATTGGTGGTGGGAAGGAATTGACTGGCTGGAAGAAGTGGTACGCGGTATCGCTGCCAGCAGCGAATTGAATTTTATTTTACCAGCGCAAATCAATATTCCTGATGCCCAGGCCCAGGTATTTGAATCCTCCTGGGGAATGGGCGGCAAGCATTATATTTGGGAGAATAAAGAAACCAAATGGATGTGGGATATAATAAAACAGGCCAACAAGGAATTCGAAGAAATCGACAACAGCGGTATCGACAGCGATATTAAACAGCGCTGCCTGGCCCAGGCTCTAAGGGAATTAATCCTCATCGAAAGCAGCGACTGGTTGTTTATGGTTACCAACAACCTGACCCGTGATTATGCGATGAAGCGTTTTTTTGAACATTATACCAAGTTCCTGCGTCTGGTAAATGCGCTCCGCGATGAAAGCTTCGGTTCAAATTTCGTTGAATGGCTAAAAAACGTTGAACTTGAAGATGATTTTCTCTCGTTTTTAAAATAAACCAATTCAGGAGGTTTCTTGTGAAGGGTTATATTGCCTTTTGTCCACATTTTCACCAGCCTCATTTTCAACTCTATAAAACTCGTGAGGAAGCATTTATCAACTCCTATCAGCCCTGGCTGGAACTATTACAGGAAGCGGCCGGGCTGGATAGTTTTTATATTAACCTGCACTTTTCCGGACCATTTTTGTATTGGTTCCGGGAACAAAAGCCCTCATTTCTGCATGATTTTAAAAGATTACTGGCAACTGAAAAAATTGGTCTAATCGGGGGATTGGCTGATGAACCTTTTATTCAGCTCAGTTCCCGTATTGATGATTGTCTATACCAGTTAAAAAAATATGATGAACTATGTAATGAGCTATTCGAGGTCCAAGCACAGGACTGGCAGGGCATCCATCTGGTGGAACGTGAATGCGGTGAATTTCTTTTGAGCCATATTACGCAGGCCGCTCATTTATTGGGTGCACCTCCGCTCTATTATTTGGATGCCGAAACTTTTTATCAGCCCCACTTCGCCCAACCGGGAGGATTAGCCGATTATTGTTTAAAACATTTCGGTTTTAAAGACCCGTTTTCATTGACTACCATATCTCATATCCCCGAAGAAATGCTTTATTTTGGACTGCAGGATGAGATCAGCGGGCAGGTCTTCCGGGCGATCCCGGTGCATACCCAATTCCGCTATCAACTGCTGAAAAGAAACGCCTTTACCGCCGATGACAAAGTACAAATAAAACCTGCCCATTATTACTTTTATATAAAGGACACCCTCGAGCGGGCTTTTAGATTTGTAACTCAATATGGGCGAGAAATAAATCCGATTCTGCTTATCTTTGAAGATGCTGAGAAAATGGGGCAGTGGAGCAAGGATCCGCAGGGAGACAAACAGTGGCTGATGGAATTTTTCCGGTTGGTCGATGCTGATCCGGAGCTTGAATTTATTGGTCTGCAGGACTATATCAATAAGACCGGTATCCTGGACAGTTATCCGGCCGCCAGCAGCCATAGTTATCCGGAATGGGAAAATTGGACCGCCAAACGGGGCATCCGCGGGGTTACTTTTGGTGATGAAAGACTGCGCCGGGTGATCAGCCGGTTGCGCTTATTTGAAGAGCAACAGAATTTATTTGAACAAAAAATTGTTTCTGCTGCAATTGGCAATGATGATTCTTCTAAACTACCGGATATGCAAGTCCGGGCGGTTATGAATTCATTGGAGCGCTATGATTTTGTTGAACAAATTTTAAAAAACGATTATCCCCAGCAATATTGTGAATATTATCAGCTGCTAAACCGGATAAGAAATCTTGCCTATCAGGAAGACCCTAAATGGGCCAGCCGCCATCCTTCCTACGGTTCATCCCCTTATTACGATATGCAGGGATTGGCTTATCTGGAAATTGCCACCCGGCTTTTGCAGCATCTGTTGCAAATATTTGCTCCTGAGGAAACCGAAACTCAATCAGCCTCGATTACGGACTGGGATTTTGACGGTCTAAATGAAGTGGTGTTGTTTAATGACCGTCAGAGTCTGGCAATTGACCCGGAGGGTGGCTGCATACACTACCATCATGTTCTGGCCGAGGATCTGGCTGAGGAAAAAGCCATAGCTGCCTTACTGCAAAATCATTTTGCCGGTATTGGTGCTTATCATTCAGTCTATCGTTATGCCTATCCGCTGATCATGACCGAAACTGACAGCAGTCTTAAAGCGGAATTTTTCCCGGAGGGAGCCCGTAAAGAAAACTGCCGGAATTCAATGCGCTGCAGCTTATTTATAGACGATAACGGCATATTAACTGAAATTGGTGATTTTGACCGTTCCTTCTACCAACTTGAAGAGTTAAGTGAAGCCTCAGACTGTACCAGGGTTTTACTCAGTTGTACCAAAGAAATTGCTGCCAATAACCAACCCGGCCAGGTGAAAATCAGTAAGGAATATTTACTCCAAGCTGATCGTTTATCACTGACAATTAAAGCCGGTCTTGAAAATATAACCCCGGAAAAGTTTTATCTGGTTCCGCAGATCGTCAGTTCAGCCGCACCTTCGGATGAAATAAATTTTCATCCCGTTTCCTGGCTGGGTCTGCCTGACGGTGCGGGTGATTTGGAAGTAGCCATTATAGATGCAGTTGGATGGAAGCAGGAGGGTATGATTCAGGCAGATAAATTATTCATGGTGCGGGATTTAAAGTTGGTTGATTACATATTTCTGACTAAAACCGGTCACGGGGATAGTTTTGCTAATTGTATCAGTTATCAATTCGCAGGCAATGAAATCGAAAAAATGGAAGTGCGCCCGGCCGTAGAGCATTATTATAAGGATCTGGTTTTTGCCGGTCAGAGCAAACTGGGCTATCAAAGTTCAGGTATAATGCTTTTGCCTTATATTCCTTTCCAGGATGGAACGGTTGAATTCCGGGTGAACATCAGTTGGAAGCTTGATTATGATCAGGACAGTGCAAGCAATCAACAGCGGCTTTATCTGATAGAAAATTTTTAGAGCAATAATGGGGAGGGTAAAGATTTATGTTAATGAAGTTTTTTGATTATTATTTCGCACGGGTCAATGAGGATGTTTTGGATCTATATAAGAATTTAATGCCCGATTGTGATGATCTGGCCGATAGCTATGCAAACATATTTACCCGCAATGATGAGGAGTCAATCACCTTTTTATTAGAATTTTATAGGGCTACGGCTGAACTGCGGCATAACAATCAACAGCAGTCGATCCTTTTTAATACCCATGATAATATTTGCTTTCCTTTTTTCGTGGAACAAGTTTGGCAGATGCTGGATGATAAAAAGAAAGCTGCCGTTGCGGCCAGGGCAGGAAATGATGAACTTGCCGCGATTATTGATGTTTTTATCTCCGACGTGGAAATGCGCAACTGGTTCCGGCGGGAAATCGCCGTAGATTTGGGTCAGGATGACCTGTTTAGCTTAAACGAAGTGATCGCATTGCAAAACTTTTCTTCCGGGGGAGAGTCATCTTTTCTCAAATATGTCTATCCCCATGTCCAAAATGTTGCGGGCAACGTGCTTGATGCCGGATGTGGTGCCGGCTTTGCCACCATGGTTATGAGCCAGTTCGCCGACGTATTTTCCATTGATGCCTGCCAACCGAGGCTGGAAAGAGCAACCGCTCTGTCCAATATGATGCGAAAAGGGGATAAAGACTTTTTTCCTGGAGTTTTAAAACTGATTGAAGATGAATTGGGAGATCTGGCGGAGGATGTTCATTTAAACGCCTCTGCAGATCTGTTAAACGGGGAACCCAGGAAGGTTGAATTTACTGCTGGCAGTATTGATGCTCTGCCGTATCCTGATCAGTTTTTTGACATGATTAATTGTCTTGATGTTTTGGAACACACCTATGATCCGGCCAAGATTATCCAGCAATTTGCCCGGGTCCTAAAGCCCGGCGGACGTCTGTTTATAACTGTTCCCACCAAATTCGGCGAAGTTGTGCAACATTACTATGAAGGCCTGGATGGCTCAATGTTCCCGGCCATGCTGCATATGCACCACTTTGATCCGCTCACTTTGAACGAAATGTTTAAACAAAATGGTTTTAAGGAATTTCAGTTAACACCTTTTGATTGCATGGATTGGGCCTCTTTCGTGGAAATAGCAGATAAATCACCGCAAACGCAGCTGGTCGCAGATTTAAAATCCCATCCCCTGGATGTAGTGGCCTTGCAGTTGTTTGCTATTTATGAAAAAATATAATTATTTATCCGGCCAGGGCTCATACCACTTGTAATCGATCAGTTTCACTCCGGCTTTACTGGCGGTTTGCTGATTATAATAATTGGTGTTGCCAAAATAAACATCAACCCAATACGGATGCGACGGCCACAGACCGTAATAAACATCGCCGGTGTCGTTGACAACCAGTTCCGAATATTGCTGACCGTGAACTTCAATCGGTTCCTGCAGATACAGGGTCGTCCCGAAAGGAATGATAGGACTGCGCGCCTCACCGCCGCTATTGATCGGGTGCCGGGGATGAACCGCTCCGGAACCGATAAAATACTCCCGTCCGGCTGATGAAACCGGTGCGTTGACCGCTTCCGTGTAGGCAGTTGACTTCTGATTTTTTACCGAAAATTCGATATACCATTTAGGTTGGGCAGGATTGGTTTTTTTCTCTTGGGCCGGTTTTTTGCCCGGTTGTGAATGGTGCTGACCATTGTAAATAAAATATACTGCTATAAAAATTAATAATGCAGCCAAAGGAATTAAAAGCAAACGTTGATTGCGAACCATAATGCCCTCCGTTTTTTTATTTATTTTGTGATTAAGAGGGCAATTATATAAATGTTTATGCAGGTAATCATTACCTTGCAGGAATTTGCTGCTAATCAGCCTCAAAAAGGAGATACAGTATTTTGTCAGTTATAAATGATGGAATTGATCAAAATTTATTTGATTATTTAATTCAATCTGTGAGCAGTACGCCTTATTATCGTTTATTAGGGATAAATCTTACTTTATTGGGCCCGGGAAAGGCTGAATTGGAAGTTCAGGCTGAAAAACAGCATACCAATCCGATGGGCATGGTGCACGGCGGACTGATCATGTCGATCGCCGATGCGGCCATGGGCAATGCTATTCGCAGTTTGGGTCTGATTGGAGTGACCGTGGATTGTTCGGTATCATTTCCCGGGGCGGCCCGTCTCGGGGAAAAGGTAACCGCGCGGGGCAAAGTAATCAAAGCCGGCAAGAATTTACTGTTTGCCGAAGCTACGGTATGGGCGCAGGACAGAATACTGGGACACAGCAAGTCTACTTTTTATAATACCGGCAGGATTGAACTTTAAAATGTCATCCTGAACGTTAGCCAAGCTACCCTGATTGTGACCTTTAGTTCACATATGCAGTCCCCGTTGGGAGGATATATTGCACTTAGGAGATTTAGAAATGAATACCAGTCTTTTAAATTTAAATGATTTCTATCTATTTACCTTTGCCAGCACTTCAAACGCGCTTAAGGCAGAAAGTATCCTTAAAACGCAGGCGATGGATTTTGTTATGATTCCCACCTTGCGGGAGATTTCTTCCAGTTGCGGCTTATCCATTAAAATCCGACCGGCTGATCTGGAAAAATGCAAGCAAACTTTTTTTGACCATCGGATAAAGGCAGAGAAATATTATCATGTGCGCAAGGAAGACAATAAATATTTGATCAATGAATTTCCTTTTTCTCCATAAATATTATCAACCTGACAGAATAGGCAACGGTTTTTTAAAGAAGGTTTATGATATGAAAGATAAAGGGGTAGCTCCTTTGGAAAAACAGATCGATTTATTGCTGGGCGCAGATGGAATCATGCAGAATAAGTTTGCGGATTTTCGCTTCCGCAGCGAACAGTTAACGCTGGCTAAAAATATACTGACTGCCTTTTTCGATGATGGTTTCCTGCTGGCCGAGGCTGGTACTGGTGTAGGCAAAACCTTCGCCTATTTGATACCGGCCATATTGTGGTGTAAGGAAACAAATAACAAGGTGGTTGTATCGACCCGTACCAAGGCCCTGCAGCAGCAAATAATTGACCGTGATCTGCCTGATCTGGTTCACATTATGAACAGCAAGATTAAATGTGCCGAAGCCAAAGGACGGGAAAATTTTCTTTGCTGGAATAAGTATGAACAAATACGGGCAGGTAAAAAAGCGCTCTCCGAAGCCGAACAGGACTTTGTCCAAGCTGTACTGGTCTGGGCGGAAAGGACGAAAAGCGGTGATCGCAAAGAACTGGAACTGCCCAGTGAAATGATGCACTCATGGCCGGTGCTGGCCGCTGACCGCAACAGCTGTCTGCGTGACCAATGCCGTTATCAGGACAAATGTTTCCGTCTGAAAATGATCCGCAACGTACACAAGGCCGATCTCATCATAGTTAACCATGCTTTGTTGCTCTCTGATATCCTGATCGAAAATCGGGAAAAGAGCATCCTGCCTGACTATGAATATCTAATCATTGATGAAGCCCATACCTTTATCAAGGAGTCCTTTGACCAGCTTTCTTTTCGTTTCAGCTACTTCGATAACAAAAGACTGCTCTCCGCATTGTATGAAAAAGGCCGGGGAAAAGCCCGCCGCGGCTACCTGCTGCATCTCAAGGCAGCTTATCCGCATCTTACTAATCTTGTTACCGAAGCCACAACTTTTGCCGACCAGTGTCTGCGGCTGGGCAATGAATTTTTCGATTCTTTGAATGGCATTGCTGCATACGGCGACAACTATGCTTTTCATCATGTCCTCAAAGAAAGGGAACAAAACCGTCCAGCTTTTCAAAGGGCAGTCAATGTTTATCGGGAATGGAAAAAAGAGATTAATCTGCTCATCGACAAGCTCAAGGAAATCAATGAAGAAACCGCCAACGATGATGAATTCCTGGAACTATCCGGCATCATCATTGCTTTGGCTGATATCAGCAATGCAGCTTGTTTGATTATGGAAGAAAACCTTGATCGCAAGGATGGTATTTGCTGGTTGGAATATGAACGGGGCAGGGCAGTAGCCATCTGTTCATCCCCGATATATACCGGGGATAGTCTGGATGAAAAGCTCTACCGCAAACTAAATACACTGGTGATGCTTTCCGCTACCATGACGGTTGATAACAGTTTTGAGAATTTTATCAACCGCAGCGGCTTATATTGGTATGTTCAAGATGGCCGGCTCAACACTTTAATAGAAAACTCACCGTTTGATTATGAAAACAATGCGGCCCTGTATATTGTTGAAAATATGCCCGATCCGGCCAGTACCCGTTTTGGCATGGAACTGCAGCGGGTATTGACTGATATATTGCTCACCAGCGGCGGACGCACCATGGTACTTTTTACGGCCCGCAAGCAAATGGAAGAAACCGCCGAATATTTACGTCCAATCCTTGCGGCCAATAGTTTAAAACTACTGGTGCAAAATCAGGACGGAGAATTTGCCAGCCTGATGGATGGTTTTAAGAGCAGCGATAATGCGGTTCTGATGGGTTTGGAAACCTTCTGGGAAGGCATCGACCTGAAAGGCGAACTGTTAAAATGTCTGGTCATTGTCAAGCTTCCTTTCCGTTCACCGGCAGATCCCTATTGTACGGCCTGGGATAAATATTACCGCCAACAGGGAAAAAACAGTTTTGAACATTTTATGCTTCCCGATGCAGCGCTGCGTTTGAAGCAGGGAGTAGGAAGGCTGATACGCAGTGAAACTGATCGGGGCGTAGTCCTGGTGCTTGATACCCGTCTGATCTTTAAAAAATACGGACAGCTTTTGCAAAACAGCCTGCCGCTGACCAATATCACCACCGTAAAGACGCATCAATTATCACCAATCATAAAGCAATGGATTTAATCATCATAAAAATGTGAACATTATTTTGCACCGATTCATAGTATAAGTCAAAAGCAAGAGGCTATGAAGGAGTGATAGTGATGCGTATATATTATTTTCGGATTCCGATTTTTGTGAGGAATATTTTAAAGAAAATATGGGGGTAAACTGGAGATTTTTTACGGCGCCGGGCCGAGCTCGGCGGATGGCGGGAAACGGCTGAAAGCTGAGGAGGGTAAATCATGTGCAATCCTGGCCTGATCATGGGATTGATATTCCTGGTGGCCGGATTGATCCTCTGGCTTGTCAGCCGTTAGGGAAGCAAGGGGACGTTCTTTTTGCTTCCTTCTTTCAAGCAATCATAAACATGGGGACATTTCGAGACCACTGAAAAAGTACTTGTTTTGTCATCCTGAGGAGCCGAAGGTGACGAAGGACCTCATCGTCATGACCGTAATAATTGCATTTATCCGGTTTCGAGATGCTTCGCTGACGCTCAGCATGACACAATTAGGGACTTTTTCAGTAGTCTCAGATGTTCTTTTTGCTTCCTTTTTTCTTATTTGCTATAATAGTCAAAAAATGGGTGTGGTGAAAATTGCCAAGACAAGCTCGAGAACAATGTGATAGTGGCGTTTATCATGTGGTTTTAAGAGGAATCAATCGACAGGATATCTTCTATGATGATGAAGATTATCGACGTTTCCTGGAAACACTGGCAAAGAAAAAATCCGAGAAACAATATGAGGTATATGGCTATTGCTTGATGGGTAATCACGTTCATCTATTATTGCGTGAAAATACTGATCCCATTGCACGAATCATGAGCAGGATCGGGACCAGTTACGCATGGTGGTACAATCGGAAATATGATAGAAGCGGTCACGTATTCCAGGGACGATACGGGAGTGAATGTGTTGAAGATGACGCTTATCTTTTAACGGTGATTCGATACATTCACAACAATCCGGTCAAGGCGAATTTTGTAAAAGCACCTGAAGACTATCGTTGGAGCAGCATCCATACTTATTATGGTTCCAGAGATTACCCGTACGGAATAACTGAATCAGATTACATTCTTGGAATTATGAATGAAAAGAAAACCGAAGCTATAAAAGCATTTAGAGCATTCATGCAGCAAGAGAATGAGGACCAATGCCTAGATAATCAAATCAAAGTCCGGAAAACAGACGAAGAAGTAAAAGCAGAGATAGAAGACCTGATGAATGGTGAACCAATCGGAAAACTGCCGGGATTGGAAAAGGCTAAACGACAAGAAATTTTGCAACAGATCAAAAGAAGTGAGGGTGTAACCCAACGCCAAATCGCTCGTGTAACTGGAATCAGTCAAAATATCGTATTTAAAGCATAAAAGGAGGCAAGCAGGGCAGGGAAGGGAAGCAAAAAGAACGTCCCCCTGCTTCCCTTGTTTTTATTCGGAGGTAAGACCAATGCCTAATATGCCGCCGAAGGCGCCGGCTCCTAAACATATTAAAAAGTTGGTCAGGTAACTTATGATATTAATTTTGGATTCTTGAAATATCAATGAGGCGATCAACAAAACAATATAATATATAACTCCCATGGTAATGCCGCGAACCAACCCTTTGTTGCCATATGATTTGCTTACATAACAACCAGCATAAAATACTGACCCAATTAATATCAGCCTGCCGATTGACCCGGTTACCGTTTCCTCCAGTGCAGAAAAATAAAAAACTACCGCTGCCACTACACAGGCAATAATCCCCAGCAGCAGTGATTTAAGCAGTCCCCGCATCTCAACTGATTTAAATATTCCCATTTAATCCACCCCCCTTTACTTTGTAAAATATGCCATCTCCGATTAGAATATGACGGCTAATAAAAATACCTAAAATAACCATCTCCGACATAAATATAAGCAGAGGATGGGAGTGGTTATTGGCTGATGAGTAACGCTTTGCTATTGAGTTTTCTGGCCGGAATCTGTACAACCATCGGTGCCGCTGCGCTATTTCTGAACAAAAAATGGAGCTCCGCCAACCTGGGTTTTTATCTTGGCCTGGCTGCCGGAGTAATGACCGCAGTAGTCGTTTTCGATATGTTGCCTTCGGCACTTGTCAGTGGCAGCAGCAGGGCCATGTGCGGAATTGTTGCCGGTTTACTGTTTATGGCTTTGGCCGGCAGTCTGCAAAATAATGCTATTAATTCCGCCCAGTCCCTGGCCGCGCTAGGATATATGATCATGCTGGGCATCGCTTTGCACGATTTGCCTGAAGGGATGGCCATTGCCTTCGGAGAAGAAATGAAAAGCAGAACCGGTATGGTCATTGCTTTGGGGATTGGCATTCATAACTTTCCGGAGGGAATGGCCATTGCCGCTCCATTATTAATGAGCGGCATAAAAAAGAGCACCGTTTTGCTGCAAACCCTGTTGCTGGCTTTGATTACCCCGCTGGGAACAATACTGGGCCGCTGTCTGCTGGGCCTTATACCTGGAATTTTACCATTTATGCTGGGGCTGGCATCTGGGGTCATGCTTTATCTGGTAATCTTCCAATTATGGCCGCAGGCTGGTTATAAAGATAAAAAAAGCCGCCGGCGCGGATTTATTCTCGGCATGCTGATCATATTATTAGCAACCTATATGTAAGCCAGTCAGGATTTATTTTAATAATTAAACTTACTAAAACGATTATTTATTTATAAAATATATTTACTGCATATATAATTATAAGTATACTTTATATAGATTGAACTGTGGTTTGATTTTGATTTGTGCTATAGTCATTATTAGAAAGTCTGATATATTGCAGTTTGCATGGCAGAAAAGAAAGGAAGGAGAACACATGGTATTATTCAACCCGAAAAACTACAATAAAGAGCACCTCGATCCGCGGGCCCGGGAAATCATGCTCAAAACGATTGATTTCTTTGAAAACAAAGGTTTGGCCAGCATCAAAGAGGACGATAAAAACTTCACCTGGTATCAGGATTATGTCGATTTTATCGGCAAAGAAGAAATATTTGCTGATTTGCTTACCCCCGCCGGATACGGAAAAGAAGATTCCCGCTGGGATCTGTGGCGGGTCGGTGAATTTAATGAAGTCTCCGGTTTCTATGCCCTCCATTTTCAATATCTCTATCAAGTGACCATCCTCGGCCTGGGCCCGATTTTCCTGGGCAACAATGAACCGGTCAAACACAAAGCGGCCCAATTGCTGAGAGAAGGCGGCATTTTCGGTTTCGGTCTTTCCGAGCGCGCCCACGGCAACGACATCTACTCTGACGAAATGACCCTTTATCCGAATGGTGACGGCACCTATCGGGCCAAAGGCAACAAATATTACATCGGCAACGGCAACAAAGCTGCTTTGCTGTCTGTCTTCGGTAAATTTGCCGATACCGGCGAATACGTTTTCTTCGTTGTTGATACTAAACACCCCAATTATGAACTGGTCAAGAAAATAAATACCCAGGGTGCACATTGCGCCTATGTAGCAGAATTCAATCTCAATGATTATCCGGTTACTGATGCTGACATTCTTTCCCGTGGACCGCATGCCTGGGATTCTGCCCTGAATACGGTCAATATCGGCAAATGTATGGTCGGCTGGGCATCCATTGGCGAAGCCACCCATGCGCTTTATGAATGTCTGCACCACACCTGCAACCGCGAACTTTACGGCAAGCCGGTTTACGCTTTCCCGCATGTCCGCAGGCTCTTTACCGAGTCGTACCTGCGCCTGGTGACGATGAAGCTTTATGCTTTGAGATGTATGGATTATTTCCGCTCCGCTTCCGACGAAGATCGTCGTTACCTGATGTACAATGCCATTCTCAAAATGAAAGTCTGCAGCCAGGGCGACAAGATTTCCCAAATGCTGCTTGACATCGTCGGGGCCAAGGGTATGGAACAGGATACCTTTATGGAAATGTTTATCCGCGATGCCGGCATGATGCCCCGTCTGGAAGGAACCACCCATGTTAATATGGCTCTGGTCAATAAATTCTTCAAACCTTATTTCTTTGGTCCGGTGGAATTCCCTAATGTGCCCAAGCGCAATGACATTGCCAATGACGATTATGTCTACAAACAAAAAGCGGGCGGCTTGAAGAGCGTGCGCTTCGGTGATTACAGCCTGTGTTATGAAGGTTTCAAGCAGGCTAATGTCTTGAAATTCCGCGAACAGGTTGAACTGCTCAAATATTTCCTGGCCAACCATACACCTACCCCCGAACAGGCCGCCAATGTCGATTATATGATCGCTCTGGGTGAACTGCTGGCTGCCACCGCTTATGCCCAATTGACGCTGGAGAATGCGAAAATTTACGGTATCGAAGATGATGTGCTGGAAGAAATCTTTGCTTTTATGATTCGTGATTTCGCCGCCTATGCATTGATGTTCAGATCAAACTTCGTACAAAGCCCCGAACAACTGGAAACCATTAATAAAATGATCGTCGATCCGATCCAGGATCCGGCTCGTTTCGAGAAGGTTTGGGAAGAAAAAGTCTTAAGTCTGAAAGATGCCTATATAATGAACGATTAAGCAATTCCTATCGACAATAATACAAAACGACGCAAGTCCGCTTGGCAACGTTATCATACGATTGCCAAACGGGCTTTTTTTATATGCTAAATATAATTTCAAGCAAAAAGAATAATTATCATCGCCGGGATGGACAATAAGAAGAAAAAAAGGCGGGTAGTCATGTCTAAATGGATTTACTTATTAATAGCGGCAGTTTCCGGGTCAGCTATGGCTTTGCAGGGGACGATGAATGCAGCCCTGGGTAAAGTGGTTGGTCTGTGGGAGTCAACTTTGATTGTTCATTTAATCGGTACAGTTACGACTTTAATTATAATCGTGGTATTGGGAGTCGGATTCAGCAACCTCAGCAAAATAAGCCAGGCACCGTGGTATGTTTTGCTGGGCGGGGTCTTGAATGTAATTATCATCTACGCAATTGTGCGCTCTATGCCTCAAATCGGGGTCGGGAATGCCACTACCGCCATCATTGTGGCTCAGGTACTGACAGCGTTATTGATTGACAACTGCGGAGCATTCGGTATGAAGAAGATGTCTTTTCAATATCTGGATCTGCTGGGAATCGCACTATTGGCAGCAGGTGCACGCATTTTACTGCTTGATTAGCCGGGCGTTTATGGCCCGGCAACAAAACCTTGCTTTAATTCAATCTAACCTCTCGTTCATCCCCATACAATAATCAATTCATTTCTCTCCGTAAGTCCTTCCGGTGATTCATGGCAGGATAATAGCTATGCATGCGCGAATTCCTTTATCATCTGATTCTTTTTAAGATGATTGGATGGAGAGGATATATTGCGATGACGATACGTTATATCATTGGCCGGGCAGGCTCAGGAGCAGATCGTCGGGTGGTTGAAGAAATAGGGGCGGCATTGGGGCAGAAAAATGAGCAGTATCTTTTTTTGTTGGTGCCGGAGCAATACACTCTGCAGGCGGAAAGAAATTTAATCGGACAGTTGCAGCTGCCTGGAATTATGCGGGCTGAAGTTTTGAGCTTTAACCGTCTGGCTTACCGGGTTTTAAATGAAACCGGCGGCAGAACCAGAGTGCTTATCAATGAACAGGGCAGAAACATGGTTATAAAAAAAGTGCTGCATGATATTGCCGCGGATTTGACCATTTATAAAAATTCCGGGCGCCATGAAGGTTTTATCGAAGAGTTAAGTCTCTTGTTTGCCAATTTTAAACAGTATGATCTCGAGCCCACGACATTAAAATCAAAATATACTGCCATAACCGAAGATGTACTGCGGTTAAAACTGCATGATATCAGTCTTATCTATGAAGCTTTCACCGCTTATATGGAAAATCATTATCTGGATATGGAGGATCAGCTGAATTTATTTATTGAAAAAATGGATGATTCAGTATTACTAAGAAATACCCGGGTATGGCTGGATAAATTCAGTTATTTTTCGCCCCAGGATCTCAGAATCATTGAAAAAATAATGCTGCAGGCCCAGGATACTACTTTTTGTCTGACTCTTGACCCCCGACCCGGCCGGGATAAAGATATTTTTACCATCAGCCGCAACGGCTATGAACAACTCCACGCCCTCGCAATCCGCCACCGCTTGCCGGAAGAAATAATCGTGCTGGCAGATAATCACAACGATCCCGCGGATGCATTAAAACATCTGGAGCAGGAATTGTATGCTTATCCGCATAAGACTTTTACCGATGCGGTAAATGGGATTGAAGTATTTGCTGCTGCCAGTATCTACAGTGAAGCCGAATATATTGCCGCCCGGATTGTACGGCTGGTGCAGGAGCATGGCTGGCGCTGGCGCGATATTGCCGTGCTGGGCAGTGATTTGGATACTTACGGAGCATTGCTGGGGAGGGTCTTCAGTGAATACAGAATCCCATATTTTCTGGATACAAAATTTGCTGCTGATAATCACCCCTTAATTAAACTGATCATCTCTTCGCTGGCGGTAATTAATCGCGGTTACCGCCCGGAGGATATTTTCATGCTTCTCAAAAGCGGTTTCACTGCTCTGACTCCGGATGAAGGCGAGGAAATGGAAAATTATATGTTGGCTTACGGTATACGCGGCAAACTGTGTCAGGAAGATTTCTGCCGCGGTCAGGATGAAATGGATGCAGAACTGCTGGCCGCCATTAATCAAAACAGGAAAAAGCTGATCGAGCCTCTGCAAAAGCTGGAAAAATCAATACAGGGAAAAAAAACCGGACGCGAGTTAATTCGGGCTCTTTTTCAATATCTGCAGGGCTTAAACATCGAACCAAAGCTGCAGGAATGGTCTGAAACACTGCGTCGGGAAGGTTTATATGAATATGTCCTGGAAAATAATCAGATCTGGAATATTATCATGCAAACGTTTGATCAGCTGGTTGAGATTCTGGGTGATAATGAAATTAGTTTACAGGACTACACCAGCCTGCTGGAAACCGGCTTTAAATCTTTTGCCATAGGGATCATTCCTACCACGGTTGATCAGGTTGTGATCGGCAATATTGGCAGAAGTAAAAACCATTCCGTAAAAGCCGTCTTGGTGATGGGGGTAAATGACGGGATTCTGCCGTCAGTCCCTGCCGGTCAGGCTATATTTACCGAGGAAGAAAAACAAATCCTGCAGCGATATGAATTGGAATGGAACCTGGATCAGCAAACCCAAAGTATTGCAGAACAATTCGATATTTATCTGGCCTTCAGCCAGGCAGAAGAATTTTTATCTTTATCCTATGCAATTGCCGACCAGGAGGGCAAAGCCCTGCGGCCGTCACTGCTGATCAACCGGATTAAGACTTTGTTTCCACGGCTGGTTACCCACAGTGATCTGCTCAGGACGCCGGAAATAGAATTAGATCAGTTAGTGACTCCAACCGGCAGTTTTAAATATCTGGCTGAAAAGCTGCGAATCTTGCTTGACGGCGAAGAAATGAATGACTTCTGGTGGGATGTCTATGCCTGGTATTATAACCATCCGGAATGGGAGAACCGACGCCAGAGCTTACTGGATGCTCTTTTTTATCAAAACCAAATCACCCCGCTGGAGCAAGTCAGCGCTGAAAAGCTTTACCGGACTCCCTTTTATTCCAGTGTGTCCAGGCTGGAGCAATTTGCTGCCTGTCCTTTTGCTCATTTTGTCCGCTTTGGACTGCGGCCCCGGGAACGAAAAAGTTTTGCGGTAGGCATGCCGGACATCGGAATACTGCTGCATGAAGGTTTGGCTGAATTTTCGCATACACTAACCGAGCAGGGAATTGACTGGAGAAATATTAAGCGCTCTGATTGTGATGAGCTGGTAGATAAAATTATGACCGAACAGACGGCCCTGCATAATAACGGAATCATGATGAGCAATTTTCGGTACCGTTATCTGGCCCGGCGGCTGCAAAGAATAACCCGGCGGGCGGTATGGACTCTGACTGAACATATCCAAAGGGGTGATTTTGAGCCGTTCCTCTATGAAGCCAGCTTTGGTTCAAACGGCGTTTTTCCGCCCCTGCGGGTAGAAATAAATAATGAACAAAGTTTTTACCTGGAAGGCCGTATCGACCGGATTGATATATTTGAATCGGCAGACAGCCGGTACTTTAAAATCATTGACTATAAAAGCGGAGAAAAGCAGCTAAGTCTGGCCGAACTATATTTCGGGCTGAATCTGCAGCTGTTTGTCTATCTGCTGGCAGTGCTTAAATCAAATAAATCCGAGTCCGGTTCCGCAATTATAAATAAAGACTATAAACCAGCCGGTTTATTTTATTTTAAAATCGACGATCCCTTGATTAATGTAACCGATATGGATGTTACCGATATTGAAGCTAAAATCCGCAAAAAACTGCGCCTGAACGGACTCGTTTTAAAAGATGTTGAACTGGTAAGAGCAATGGATCGTGACTTGCAGGGAGATTCTGATATCCTGCCGCTGGGGATTAAGAATAATGGTGAATTTAAAGCCGCATCCAGTGTTTTGGAGGCTGAAGAATTTGATTTGTTATTGGTTTATCTGCAGGATCTGCTAAAAGAAATCGGGAACCAAATGATCAGCGGCCAGATCCGTATCGAACCGGTCAAGACTGATAAATGGAAGGCCTGCGACAATTGCATTTATCATGCCGTTTGCCAGTTTGACAAACTGTTTGCCGCCAACCGCTATAAACACATCGCGCTAGTCAAGGATGCTGATATATTAAATCAGATCAATAAACTCCGGGAGGATAATAATCATGACCAAATGGACTGAGGAGCAGCAACAGGCCATTGAATCACGTAACAGCAATTTACTGGTGGCAGCTGCCGCCGGTTCAGGAAAAACCGCCGTTCTGGTGGAAAGAATTATTCGTATGATCTGTGCGGACGGTTTGAATATTGAAAATCTGCTTATCGTCACTTTCACCAATGCCGCGGCCGGAGAAATGCGGGAAAGAATTACTGCCGCCATTGTAAAACAACTGGAATCCAATCCTGATAATCCGGAACATCTGCGCCGCCAGCTGCAGATGGTTGGCAGAAGCTCAATCTGTACTATCCATGCATTTTGTACCGGTATTGTACGCGAAAATTTCCACCTGCTGGATATCAATCCGAAGTTCAGAATCGGTGATACTACCGAATGTTCAATTTTACGCCGGGAAACAGTTGAAGAGGTAATGGAAGCAGCCTATGCCAGCGGGGACGAAAATTTTTTGGATCTGGTGGAACGTTTTGCCGGCACCAGGAACGATAAAGCCATAGAGAATCTCATTCTTCGTACCTACACATTTATTCAGAGTCAGCCTGAGCCTTTTACGTGGCTGGAGGAAAAGGTCAATTATCTTGCCAGGCCGGCTGATGAACTGGCGCAAAGCACCTGGGCAGCAATTTTAAGTCAGGATATGCAGGCTAAAATCAGTGAGGCCAGAGAGTTGTTTGCCAAAGCCGCAGCGGTGATTGATCATGAGCCGGCTCTGGAAGGATACCGGCCGGCCCTGGAAGATGATCTGTTGCTTACCAGCCAATTGGATTCACGTTTGCAGGCAGGATTGCACTGTCTTGCCCAGCACTTGCAAACGGTTAATTTTACCCGTTTAGGCAGGGCCGCCCGGGACTGCGACCCGCATTGGCAGGAAAATGTTAAAATTTTACGCGATGAAGGCAAAAATATAATCAAGGATATGCAAAAGCTTACGTTGGGAAAAAGTATCCATGAATATGCTGATGAATTGGGACAGCTGCACCTCAGTATGCGAGCACTGCTGCAATTGACCGTTGATTTTGCCCGCCGTTACCGGGAGAAAAAGGCCGATAAAAATATTCTGGATTTTAATGATCTGGAGCACTTTGCCCTGCAGGTTTTAAGCGATCCCCAGTCAGCCCGTACATATCGCCATAAATATCATTATATTTTTGTGGATGAATATCAGGACAGCAATCTGGTTCAGGAGAGTCTGCTGAATTTCATCAAAGGCGAGCGCAACCTTTTTATGGTGGGCGATGTCAAACAGAGCATTTATCGTTTTCGTCTGGCAGATCCAACTCTTTTTATCAGCAAATACGGTAGTTTTCAATCAGAACCTGCTGCCCTTAACCGTCGTATCGATTTGGATAAAAATTTTCGCAGCCGCGCGGAAATCCTCGCCGGGGTGAACTATATTTTCAAGCATATAATGTCATTGGAGTTGGGTGAAATTGATTATGATCAATCTTCCTGGCTGCGTTATGGCAGTGGCATGGAAGAAGCAGAGGATGCCAGGATAGAAGTCATGCTGATAGAAAAAGACTTCGGGTTGCTGGAAATCGATGAAGATGGCGAAGATTTAAATGAAGTGGAAACTGAAGCCAGTTTTGCTGCCCGCCGGATCAAGGAATTAATCGGAACAAATATTTATGACCCGCGTAAAAATTGCATTCGTCCGGTTGCATACCGGGATATCGTTGTGCTGATGCGTTCAACCAAAAATCGCGCCGATGTTTATTTGGATATCCTGACGGAGCAGGGTATTCCTTGCTATGCCGACGTAGGCAGCGGTTATTTTGAAGCTTTGGAAATAGAGATGTTTCTAAATCTACTGCGCATTATAGACAACAAAAAGCAAGACATTCCTCTGCTCAGCGTTTTGCGCTCACCCCTCGGTAAGTTTACCGTTCACGATTTGATTACCATCCGCTTAAACAACCACGCCGGCCACATGTACCAGGCGGTGGAGGAATATATCAAGCATAACGATGATGATTTAAGCAGCCGCCTGTCTTCATTTTGGTATCGATTGGACAACTGGAAAGACAAAGCCCGTTTCATGCCCATTGATCAGCTAATCTGGGAAATCATGCTGGAGACGGATTATTACTACTTTGTTGGGGCCATGCCGGGCGGTATTCAACGTCAGGCCAATTTACGAATTCTGCTGGATCGTGCCCGTCAGTTTCAGGCCAGTACCCTGAAAGGGCTCTACAACTTTGTAAATTTTATCGATTCGCTGCAGGCGGATCATGGAGATATGAGCAACGCACGGGTTCTGGGCGAAGAAGACAATGTCGTGCGGATTATGAGTATACATAAAAGCAAAGGGCTGGAATTTCCGGTTGTAATTATGGCGGGAATGGGCAAACAGTTTAATTTCAGCGATACCAGCGCTGCCGTACTGTTTCACAAGGATTTGGGAATCGGACCTATTTATGTGGATCCCGAAGCCCGGATTAAGAGCAATAGTCTGGCCCGCATGGCGATTCAGAGTAAAGTGAAAAATGAAAATTTGTCTGAAGAAATGCGTATCCTGTATGTAGGTTGTACCCGAGCGATCAATAAATTGATCATGCTGGGTTCTTTAAAAAACATACCTTCACAGGCCCAAAAATGGGTACGGTCTTTGAATCCGTATGGTCTGAATAAGGCCCGCAGCTTTATGGATTGGATCGGTCCGGTGCTGATGCATCATCCTGATGGAGAAGTCCTGCGCAGCCTGCTGGAGGATGAATATGATGGTGATATTTATGCGGACAACTCAATATGGAAAATATCTATTTTAAGCCCGGCCTTGCTGGCCGCTGCCCACCGTGAGATCCTGGTGCAGCAATCTTCTGTCCAGCTTAAATTGCAGGATTTTAAACGGGAAAGCGCTTCGGCTGAGGCAGCATTGGTAAACATGCGGCTGGACTGGAATTATCCTCACCGGCAGGCGGAAGGGATTCCCTCCAAGCTATCGGTAAGCAGTATCAAAAAAAATCAAACCGACCATTGGCCGGTTATTCTGCCCGAACCGCCGCTGCTTTTACCCGAACCGGAATTTATCAAGCATGATACCGGCAAGGCAACCGTAAAGCTCAGCGGTGCTGAAAAGGGAACGATCATGCATTTTGTCATGCAGCACCTTGATCTGGCCAGAGTAAGCAGTGCAGCTGCCATCGAACTTCAACTGCAGGAAATGCTAAAGCGCGAATTATTAACCGCGGAAGAAATAGACTCGGTCTCGTCTGAGAAGATCGTTCGCTTTATGAACTCCCAGTTGGGGCAGAGAATGTTAAAATCCCCGGCTGTGTACCGCGAAGTACCTTTCAATCTTGTTTGCAAAGCCGAAAGCATTTTGGAAGGAATAGAGGCAAACGATGAAGAACTGCTGATCCAGGGGATTATTGATCTTTATTTCCAAGAAGGGGATGAACTGGTCCTGGTTGACTATAAAACCGATTACATAAGTGCTCAAAACCGGGCTGCCCTGATTCAGCAATACAGTATCCAGATTAATCTTTATAAAAATGCGCTGGAAAAAATATTGGACAAGAGAGTCAAAGACAGCTGCCTCTATTTTTTCCATACCGAAGAGATGATTTTCATATAAGTAATAGCGTTTGAACGGTTTAAAGCAGCAGTAATTTTTATAATCCCGGTTTAAGTGGTAATATTTATTATATAATCCGGTTTACGGACAGACAATTTATGAAAGTGAGGATTTACTATGATTAAAACTTTGGTAACTGACAAGCAATTGGCATACGACGGAACCCAACTGCAGTCTCATTGGATATACAGAAATTTCGGTTTAATCGGAGATGCGGCAGTAGCTTTTATCGGCGAAAGCAATGTTACCCTGGACAATATGATTGACTTGATTGATGTGCATCGAAAGGAATCGATTTATTCGCCGCTGATGCTCAATTTCATCATCGAACATTTTAATCCTGATTTGGAACTGGCTATTTACCGGCAATGGCTGTTCATGGCCCTGATCAAGGAAGAACTGGATCAGTTTGAAATTACGGTCAATCGTATGGGAGATGATCTCTATTTTAATAAAGGCAAGCTGTCGGTATCAGTTGCTACGGTAACAAACGTTTCAGCACTTATTCATATCGGATTGAATATTAATACAGAAGGTACGCCGATTAAAACGGTCGGACTGAAAGAACTGGGAATAGCAGATATAAAAGCATTTGCAGATACCTTAATGATAAGGTACAAAAGAGAACTCGAACATATCCATGAGGCCCGCTGTAAAGTACGCAGCGTTTAACCATCAGCAGGTTAATCCGGCAACAGCTTGTAAAGCATTTATCTAAACTTTAAAATAGAAAGGTATGAAAGGGGATATAATTTTGGAGGAGGAACAGAAATCTCCTGGCAAGCTCGAGCTCATCGCTTTAAAAAATTTTACCGCCAACGATGAACTTGTTTACGTAATAGATTTCCTTAATAAGAGTCTTAAAAACAAAAAAATCATGTTTGGGCTAAGCAAAGATAAAGAAGCTGAGCAAATGACGATAAAAATTTACGAATTTTAATTTTTGCTTATTTTATAAACAATTTTATAATCATTGATATTATCCAACGGCAAAATTAGTATTGGGGTGGATTGATTGAGTAAAGAATTCCGGGAATTTATTAAGGAAACGCTAAGTATCGTAATCATCGCCTTTATTCTGGCCATGATATTAAGAACCTTCGTGATCGAAGGTCGGATCATCCCATCGGAATCAATGGTACCTACCTTAAAGGTGGGAGATCGGGTCATGGTCAACAAATTTATCTATTATTTCAAGGAACCGCAGCGTGGAGATATTATTGTTTTTCGCCCGCCGGATATTCTGAATTCCAAAGACGATTATATAAAAAGAGTAATTGGTCTGCCTGGGGAAACGGTGGAAATGAAAAACAATAAAGTTTATATAAATGGCAAGCCGCTGGTTGAACCCTATTTAAACGAACCGGTTAATTACACTTACGGTCCGGTAGTAGTACCCCAAGACAGTCTTTTGGTATTAGGAGACAATCGCAACCACAGCTTTGACAGTCACATGTGGAACGCCTGGTTAAACCAGGATAAAATCAAGGGCAAGGCCTTTGTTATTTACTGGCCGGTGAAAGAAATTATGCTTATGGAACGGGGAGTAGCATTTGAATGAAAATACTGATTACGAATGATGACGGTATTCATGCCCACGGCATTCAAATACTTGTCCAGGAACTCAGCCAAATCGCTGAGCTGTATCTGGTCGCGCCTGATCGTGAACGCAGCGGTACCGGACATTCCATAACCGTATTTGATCCGATTAAAGTAACCAAAACTACCTTCCCGGGGGTTAAACAAGCCTGGATTGTAGGCGGAACTCCGGTGGACTGTGTAAAGATAGCCATTGCCCGCCTAATCGAGGATAAAATTGATCTGGTTATTTCCGGAATCAACCACGGATCCAATCTGGGCAGCGATGTTTTGTATTCCGGCACAGTCTCGGCAGCAGCGGAGGCAATCATAATGGGTTGCCCTTCTCTGGCCATATCGCTTGATTCAGATCACAGTGAAAGTGATTTCAGCTTTGCCGCCCATTTTACCAAACAACTGGTAATATCATTAATGCATTGGGGAATCGAGCCTAAAACCCTGGTTAATATAAATATACCTGCTGTCGAACGCTCGCGTATAAAGGGCATCAAAGTATGTAAACTGGGGCTTAGAAATTATGATAATCTTTTTGAAGAACGGCAGGACCCGCGCGGAAATAAGTATTACTGGCTGGGTGGAAGCCTGATGCAGGAAGAGCAGGATCAGGATAGTGACGTTTACGCAGTTGAGCACGATTATATTAGTGTAACCCCGATCAACCTTGATTTGACCAACTATACGCTAATAAATAAATATAAAGAGCTGACTTTAAGTTTTCAAAAAAGAAATTTTCCTGATCTGGAAACAACCCTATAACATTATAGAATAGATAAAACTTTGAACCTAAAGCAAACCTGCAGTATTGTGTGCTGCCTCAAAAAAAGGTTTTGCCAGTTGTGCTAAAGTATAGTACCATTTTACCGTGTACAAATATTTTGAGGAGGTTTATTGGATGAAGGTCTATCCTACCAGCAGTATTCGTAACATTGCACTTGTCGGCCATGGAGGTACGGGCAAAACATCACTGGCTGAGGCAATGCTTTATTCCACCGGGGTTTTAAAGAGACTGGGCAAGGTTGATGATGGTACCAGTGTGGGGGATTATCTGCCGGAAGAAATTAAGAAAAAGTTTACTATCAGCACTGCGCTGATTCCATGTGAATACAGAGATTGTAAAATCAACGTAGTTGATACTCCCGGTTATGCAGATTTTTATTTCGAGGTTGCAGGCGCAATGCGCATCGTTGACAGTATGTTAATGATGTTCTCTGCCACAGCTGGAGTTGAAGTGCAGACCCAGGTCGCCTGGGATGATTATCCCCAGGTCCCCAAAATTGCTTTCATTAATAAAATGGAGCGGGAAAATGCAGATTTCTACAAAGTCCTGACCCAGATCAAAGATACTTTCTCTGATCATGTGGTTCCCATTCAATTACCCATAGGGGCAGCAAATACCTTTAAAGGAATCGTCGACCTGATAAAAATGAAAGCTTTCATGATCGAACCCGGAAGCGGCAAAATGACGGAGACTGATATTCCAGCTGATATGATTGATGATGTAGAAATGTACAAGCTGGAGTTAATCGAGGCCGCAGCTGAAGCCAACGACGATTTGCTGACCAAATATCTGGAAGGCGAAGAAATCACTGATGATGAAATCAAAAGCGGCATTAAAGCTGCAGCCTCCAACGGATCAGCTGTTTTCGTCATGTGTGGCTCGGTTCTAAATAATATGGGCGTTACTGCTTTGATGGACTTTATCGTTGAGTGTTCACCCACACCCGACTTCAATGCTATGGTCAAAGGCAAGGATATTGAGAAGGATCCTTTGGCCGCCCAGGTATTTAAGACCATAGCCGATCCCTATATTGGACGGTTGACCATGTTTAGGATATTTACCGGAAAAATGAAAGCTGATAACGTAATTTACAACGCCAATAAAGAAAAAGACGAAAAAATTGCCCAATTGCTGGTCATGACCGGCAAAGAACAAGCTTCAGTTCCGGAACTAAATGCCGGCGATATCGCGGCAGTGGCTAAATTAAGCGTTACCTCCACCGCTGATACATTATGCACCAAAGCCAATCCGGTTCTATTGGATCCGATTAATTTTCCGCTGCCGACTTTAAGTATGGCCATTGAACCTAAGAGCAAAGGAGACGAGGATAAATTAAGCGGGGCTATGCAAAGACTGATTGAAGAAGATCCAACCATTAAGGTCGAGAAAAACACTGAAACCCGTCAGACCATATTAACCACCATGGGTGATACCCATGTGGATATCGTAATTGACAAATTGGCCCGCAAATTTGGCGTAGATGTAGTCAGCCGTGAAATGAAAATTCCTTATCGGGAAACGATTCGTGCCACGGTTGAAGTAGAAGGCAAGCACAAGAAACAAAGCGGCGGCCATGGCCAATATGGACATGTCTGGATTAAATTTGAGCCCTATGATGAAGGTGTATTTGCTTTTGAAGAAAATGTTTTCGGCGGATCGGTACCACGCAACTTCTTCCCGGCAGTTGAAAAAGGCCTGCAGGAAGCGCTTGAAGAGGGCGTTTTGGCCGGATATCCGGTTACCAATATCAAAGCCACCCTTTATGATGGTTCCTATCACTCAGTTGACTCCTCGGAAATGGCTTTTAAAATGGCCGCCAGGATCGCTTTTAAGAACGGCGTGGAAAAGGCCAAGCCGGTTCTGCTCGAGCCGATTGTAAACGTGGAAATTGAAATCCCTGATACTTACATGGGTGATATTATCGGTGACCTCAACAGCAAACGGGGAAGAGTCATGGGAATGGAACCGTCAGGCAAGAAACAGGTCGTCAAAGCCCAGGTACCTTTAGCGGAAATGGCCAGATATACGATTGATCTTAAATCCATCACCCAGGGCCGCGGCAAGTTCAGAATGGAAGTGGATCATTATGAAGAAGTTCCCTCCCAGGACGCCGAGAAAATAATTGCCAAAGCCAAGAAGGAAAAAGAAGAAAAAGAGAAATAAACAGATTATTAATAATTCATTTGTAAGGACCTTCAACTATTTGAAGGTCCTTATTGACTGTCAATAAGGTAAAATATCAACAGAGCGAGCAAAAAAGGCGAAGAGCAAGGCTTGCAAAAAGCTCGTGATTGAGGCGGCGCAAAGGTATGGGGACACACCCCTTAGGGGGAATGACCCGTAACAAGTACGCCGATTGAACGAGCGTTTTGCGTAACGCAGCTATTCGACTTTATTGACGCTCTGAGGACCTTCAACTATTTTAAGGTCCTTGTTTTATGATAAAATTTATCTGATTATATTTTTTATTAATTGGGCAAAAGTTAAAAATATACTTGCCTGTTTTGTCCGGCGGGATGATGAAGGGGAGGAAAAACAACATGGAATTACTGAGGCTAAGTTACACTTATATTCTGCAGCATGTTTCCGCCAATTTGCGGGCTGGTATAATTGCATTGATTATATTTTTATTCTTTTTGTTACTGGGCAAGTTTATCAGCTTTTATATCATAAAAATTATTTTAAAGCTAACCTCCCGTGATCCATCCAATCTGCAAAATAAAATCATACAATCCTTTCAAAATCCGCTCCACTATTTCATAATAATTTTGGGAACTTATTGGGCTTTAAGATATCTGCCGCTAAGCGCTGCCCAGGATATTTTTATTTATAAAATTTTCCGCTGCGCCATTATCATTTTAATCGCCTGGGGCTTCTATGAATTAGCAGGAATTCATTCATCAATTTCAAATCAAATCAAGGCCAAATATAAAATCGATGATATCCTCATACCGTTCTTTTCCAAAGTAATTAGATTTATAATCATAGCCCTCGGCATAGTTCTCTGTGCCAGTGAATTGAATTATGATATCAATGGATTTATTGCCGGACTTGGTCTGGGGGGACTTGCTTTTGCATTAGCTGCCAAGGATGTTCTGGCCAATATCTTTGGTGGTATCGTTATCATTACGGAAAAACCTTTTTCCATTGGTGATTGGGTCTCGACCCCCAGCGTTGAGGGTACCGTGGAAGACATTTCTTTTCGCAGCACGCGTTTTCGAACGTTTGCGCAGGCACTTGTTACTGTCCCAAATTCAACCCTGGCCAATGAAGCTATAACCAATTGGACTCGTATGGGAAAACGCAGACTAACATTTAGCTTAGGTCTGACCTACCAGACCCCCCGCGAAAAAATAGAAATCTGCGTGCAGAGAATCAAAAATATGTTGATTGATCATACCCAAATACATAATGAAACGATTATGGTTAATTTTGAAAAATTCAGTGAGAGCAGTCTTGATGTTTTTATATATTGCTTTACCAACACCACGGTATGGAAAGAATACCTGGAGGTACGCCAGGATGTCAATTTAAAAATTATGAATATATTGGAAGAAGAGGGCGTATCCATGGCCTTCCCCAGTCGCAGTATTTATATTGAGACCGATTAGAATACGAATTATGACTTTACTCATTTGGATTGGTTTGAATGATTGTAATAACTATGCCTTAAACAAGATTTGCCCCAGATACGAGTCGTTTTATTACGGTGATACAAATATAAACTACCACATTCTTTGCATTTAATAATCTTACAGCCAAAAGCGCTAAATAAAACATGCCAGTCCATATAGGGCATTAGCTTTCCTCTTTTCCTTTTAGTGATTTTGCTGGTATTTTATGTAATTATATTACCATTATTTTTACATATTGGTTAATACTTTTTAACGACAAAATATTAAATCATATACGAAATTAACTACAAATATTCTTGACTGAGTAAAAATTCAAGAACTTATCGAGCAAAAATCATAATGGGAGCCGCATACATTTGAACGCGGCTCCCATTATTACATTTCTTCTGGTTCGTTTAGCATTTAGGCGTAAGACATGTTGTTCCTCAATTAATGCTTTGCATATTGTCAACAGCAATAATAAATAATAATTTTATAACCCAAGGGTAAGAAATTTAAATTGAAATCGGAGGATTGTTTTCTAAATGGATCTATTTATTATCAATGTTAAAAAAAATATGATCCTGATCTTCGTTATGGGCGCTTTATATATGGTGCTGGAAGGCTTGTGGCGCGGCTGGACCAATATCACCATGCTGCTGGTTGGCGGTCTGTGCGGATTACTGATTGGCAAGATGAACGAACGCTTTGGTGAAATGCTGACCATCTGGGAAAAATGTTTGCTCGGTACAGCAATCATTTTATTGATCGAATTTATCTCCGGGATGATCTTGAATGTTTATCTGCAGCTTGGGATCTGGGATTATTCAAATATTTGGGGAAATTTATATGGTCAGATATGTATTCCTTATGCGATCCTCTGGTTTTTATTGGTGCCTTTTGTTATTTATATGTATAATTATTTAAAATACTTCTTGTTTCAGGAAGAAGAACCGGGAGTATTCTGGGAGAACTATAAT
>ERZ764778.915-NODE-915-length-32452-cov-10.562027_pt1 | contig 32452 bp, 30 predicted proteins | sample MGYA00374951_ERZ764778 | MGnify/ENA primary metagenome ERZ764778 (study PRJEB28918, sample SAMN05720193) | bioreactor metagenome | isolation source: Anaerobic biogas reactor | place: USA:Washington, USA | collected 2015-08-08 ...
CAGGAGCGGAAGTACTGATGCCTGACATCAAGTTTCGCCTCAAGCGCCAAGACCCGCGTGACAAGAAGAACCCCGGGCCCCACTGGGAGGAGTACACCGTCCATTATGAGGGCGAGAACCTCACCGTGCTCGAGGGCCTCTTCCACATCCAAGAGAAGTTCGACGGCAGTCTATCGTTCCGTTACTGCTGCCGGGCGTCGGTGTGTGGGAGTTGCGCCATGTACATCAACGGAGCGTACCGCCTGGCGTGCCAGACCAACGTCAAGCACCTCGACACCGATCTCATAACGGTGGAGCCCATGCCGCACCTGCCTCTTGTGAAGGACATGGTGGTCGACATGGACGAGTTCTTTGCCAAGTACGAGTACGTCATGCCGTGGCTGATCCGTCAGTCGCCCGCTCCTGAGAAGGAGATCATCCAGTCACCCAAAGAGCGCAAGAAGATCGACATGCCGGTAGACTGCATCCTCTGCGGGTCCTGCTACTCCGCCTGCCCATCGGCGTGGGGTGAGGAGAACTACCTGGGACCGGCAGCATTGCTGAAGGCCCACCGCTTTGAGGTCGACACGCGTGACGAGGGAGGCAAGGAGCGCATAGCCCGTTGGAACAGCGAGCGCGGCGTCTACCGTTGCCACACCATCATGAACTGCGTCGAGGCGTGTCCCAAAGAGCTGAACCCCACTGAGGGCATCCAGTGGCTCAAGAGGGCGGCCGTCCGCAGAAAGCTGTTCGGGAAGGCGAAATAGCGGCGGCCTGCGTCTGCGGGGTGATATCGAGCATGTCACGGGCGGCGCCCCGGCGGGGCGCCGCCCGGTCTATGGCGCGCCGGCTGGCACCGGCGCGCCGGTCTGAGGTAGATTAGCCGCCTACAGAGCAGCCCTAGCTACATCGCCCCCAGGAGGAGCCGATGCCTCTCGTGATCGTCAAGATGCTTGAAGGCCGTAGCGTTGAACAGAAACGGCGTCTGGTCAAGGAACTCACCAACGTGATCGTCAAGTTCACGGGCGTGACGGAAGATCAGGTAGACGTGATCCTAGAAGACCACGCCCGCGAGAACTGGGCCAAAGCGGGCACGCTCTTCTACGACAAGTGACAATCGGCATCGATCCTGTCATCGGCCGGTTGGGGCCGCTGGAGTTCCGTTGGTACGGGCTCATCATGGCCGCCGCCATACTGGTCGGGGTGTGGGTGATGTCCCGGGAGATGGCGCGGCGGGGTATCTCCCCGAGCCACGCCTTCGGGATCGCCGTCATCGGTGTGCCGTGCGGGGTGATCGGGGCGCGTCTCGTCCACGTACTCGACCACTTTGGCTACTACTGGGCCAACCCCGGCAAGATCTTCGGGACGCAGCTGGTCGGTCTGGCTATCTACGGCGTGGTCCTGGGCGGTCTGGTGGGGCTCATCATCTACTGCCGCTGGAAGAAGCTCCCACTGCTGCGGGTCATGGATTGTACTGCGCTCGCCTTTCCAGTCGCGCAGATCGTCGGCAAGTTCGCCAACATCATCAACGGTGACACGTGGGGATACGCTACCAGTCTGCCGTGGGGTTTTGTCTACACCGATCCGGACTCGTTCATAGACAAAGATCTTCTTGGAGTCGCTACCCATCCCACGCCGGTCTACGAGCAGATATGGTTGCTCGTGATCGTGGGCATACTGCTCTACGCGGGCCGCAGGCTGAAGATCGACGGTCTGGCCATCTTGCTGTACTTCTGGCTCTATTCGATCGGGCGGTTCTTTCTCTCGTTCTTCAGGGTCAACGACCCGTTGTTGTGGGGGCTCCGCGAGGCACAGGTCATCGCTCTCGTGGTGATCGTGCTGGCCCCGATCGCGGCATACTTTCTGCTGAGGCGCGCACGAAGGCCACCCCCGCCGGGCCAGGGTCAGACCCCCCAGGCCTCTGCCAATAGCGTCGCGGGGTGAACGGTGTTTATCCCGGTCGCGTGGGACAGTTGCATGCGGCACGTGCTGCACTCGCTGGCCAGGAGGTCGGGATCCAGCTCGGCGATTCGGTCGAACAACGGACGCCCCACCTGCATAGAGAGGTCGTAAGTGCCGGCCTTCATGCCAAAGGTGCCGGCCATGCCACAGCAGCCGGCGGCGAGGTCGGTGACTTCGACCCCGGGGATCTCCCGCAGTAGTTCGAGCGACGGGCTTCCGATCTGCTGGGCCTTCAGGTGACATGGCAGGTGGTAGGCGATGCGCAGTGGCCTAGCGCCGCCCTTTCGCGCGCCCGTGGACATGGATAGAGGACCGGCTGCGGGGACGTTCTCCGGATGATCGAGGCGCCTCCTGATGAGGAACTCGCCGAGATCCCGCGTAGCGTTGGCAACGAGCGAGCAGTCGGAGCTGCTCACGTAATCCGGGTAATGGACTTTGAACGCGAACGTGGCCGTGGGCTCCGAACCGACAAGGACCGCCCCTTCCTTTACGTGGGGTAAGACAGATGCGATGTTCGACGTGGCGATCTCGCGGGCTTTGTCCGCGTAACCGTAGAGCATCTCGGGGATCCCGCTTGCCCGCTGATCGGGTACGACCACCCGGACGCCGTGCGCCTTGAGGATCCGCATCACCGTCAAAGCCAAGTCGGGGTCGTTGTAGTTGGCGAAGAGATCGTAGAAGTAGGCCACGAGAGGCGAGCCGTCGGCGCCGGCCGGGTTGGTGGAGGGTGCACTATCTGTCTGGTCCGAGACCTTTCGGCTGAACGTGTGGGAGGCAAAAGGAGCCATGGGCCTGCGCCGGTCGATACCCACCAACGGTTCGGCTAGGCGGCGCAAGACGGGTTGGTTGACTACTCTGTTGGCCAAAGGCGCGGTGAGCCGGCCCAAGCGCGACACCGTCTCGGCGTTGCCCAGGAGCACTTCCACGACTCCGCTCCGGTGCCTGGAGCGGTATCGGCTCTTGGCTTCGAGCATCAGCTTGGGGATATTGACGCTCGACGGACACTCGACCGCGCACATGCCGCACTCGATGCAGTAGTCGGAGACCGTTTTCATGGCGGCTTGGCCGTAGGTGCTGTCCGGGTCGAGCGCACCGGTGATGATGGATCGGAGCAGGTTGGCCTTCGCGCGCGGCGAGGCGTGCTCTTTGTGGACTGCCTTGTACACGGGGCACATGGTCGTGACAAGAGCGCTCTTGCAGACCGCGCAGCCGTGGCATCTCTCGATCTCGCTCTCATAACCTCCGTCCGCAAAGTGGAGCAGAGGCTTCTGCGGGAGAGTGCGGTAGTCGAGACCATAGCGGACATCCCGGAACAGGGTGTCGCTCGTCCCCTGCGGACCGACCTTCTTGCCGGGGTTCAGCGTGTTCTGAGGGTCGAACGCGTGCTTGATACGCACGAAGAGATCGTAGATATCGGCACCGTACATCTCGCGCAGGCGGGGCGTATGGATGAGCCCGTCCCCGTGCTCCCCGGCCATGGTGCCACGTATGCCGAGCACATAGGCTGAGACTTCGTCGTAGATGCGGCGCATGATGCGGTAGTCTTCAGGGTCGCGGGGACTGAGCACGGGCCGTGTGTGGATGTTACCGTCGCCCACGTGGCCCACCATGATGGCCGTGACTCCTTCACGTTCGAAGACTCCTTGCAGGAAGGCGATAGACGCGGCCACCTCAGTGGGGTGCACGGCTATGTCTTCGATGAAGGGGAGCGGCTGGCGTGGGCCGGGGTTGCGTTGGATGAGGGCGACCGCAGATTTGCGGATCTTCCACAGGTGCTCCGTCTCGGCGGCTGTCTTCGCCCGAGTCATGACGATCGCGTCCGTGGAATCCAGGTGGCGGCGAAGGACCTCGAACCTCTCGTCTACCTCATCGTCATCATCGCCCTCGAACTCTATGAGCAGGGCTGTATCGGTGCGCTCAGGCAGTATCGCGTCCACTCGGGAGTCGTGTTTGCGCACGAGCTCGAAGAAGCGGGAATCCATGATCTCGCAGGCAGTGGGTTCGAGGGCAAGAATGCCGGGGACGGCCTCTCCCACGGCGAACACCGAGGGGAAGTAGGCCATCGCGATGCCCCGCCGCTTGGGCAGGGGGACCAGATTCAGCGTCGCCTCGGTGACCAGCCCGAGCGTGCCCTCAGAGCCGACGAAGAGCCGTTGAAGGTGGGCCAGGTGCCGCGGCTGTCCGTCAAGCGCGCTCGTGCGCCGTACGGCTCTTGGGTCGCCTTGGTCGAGCAGCGCTTCTATCCGGTAGCCGCAGGAGTTCTTGACCACCCTGGGCATCCTGGCCCGGATGGACTCCTGGTTGTCGCGCAGTTCGGGCAGGATGGCCGCGAAGGCTAGGCCGGCTCTGGTGCCGTCCGCAAGAAGAGCGGCGAGTTCGGGGCTCTCCAGCTCCAGAGCCTTGGCCTCGTAGAGGCTGCCGTCGGCCATCACGACGTCCAGCGCGCGGACATGGTCTTTCGTGGCCCCGTAGGCTACCGACCGGGCTCCGGATGCGTTGGTCCCGATCATGCCGCCCAGGGAGCAGTGGTTCTCGCTGGAAGGGTCGGGGGCGAAGAACACCCCGTATTGCTGCAGGTGGCGGTTCAGCGGCGTCATGATCACGCCGGGCTGCACGCGCACCCAGGATGCATCTGGAGCCACCTCGAGGATGGCGTTCATGTAGCGCGTGAAGTCCACCTGTATGCCGGCTCCTACCGCTGCCCCGTTCAGCCCAGAGCCCATACCGCGTGGCACGAGCGAGAGGCCGCGCTCGGACGCGTAAGAGACAAGGCTTATGACATCGTCGGTGTCGCGGGGCGAGACGATCCCAAGGGGCTCGATCTGGCTGAGGCCCGCATCGGTGGCGTACAAGCGACGGCTGATGGGGTCGAACTCCACATCGCCTCGGATGAGCGAGCGGAGGTCGCGTGCGATGGATTCTGAGCCGTGGTCCATGGGTGGGAATGATAGCGCGAGCAGGCCGTTCGTGAGAGAATGCACGAGTCTCGGGCCTCTCCGGCCGGGACGGCCTGGTTCCCTTGTCCACGGAGGAACAAAGCAGCATGAAACGCGGTGTGTCCGCCTGTCTGGTGAAGGGGGTGAGTCATGCTTGCCATTCTCAAAACGACCCCAACAGGTCTCACGCGACTGGAAGAGTTCGAGCCCGACTGCTGGATCGATCTGGTGAGTCCCACGGAAGAAGAGCTCGAACGAGTAAGCCGGGAATTGGGGATCCCGCTCGACCTGCTGCGAGGTCCGCTGGACGAAGAGGAAAAATCGCGTGTAGACGTGGAGGACGGACTGACTCACGTCATCGTGGACATACCCGTTCTCGTGCGGGAGGAAGACCAAACAGGGTATGAGACCATCCCGCTGGGGATGCTCGTCCACCACGACTACTTCATAACCACCTGTCTTCGTACCAACCCCATCCTGGGCGAGTTCGAGCGAGGTACCGTCAAGGGCTTCACCACGTACTGGAAGACCCGCTTCTTGCTCCAGATCCTGCAGCAGGTCTCAGCCTTCTATCTGCGCTATCTGGGGCGCATTGATCGCGAGACCGACAAGATCGAACGTGAACTCCGGGCCTCGATGAAGAACGCCGAGATCTTCGACCTTTTGGGTCTACAGAAGGCGCTGGTCTATTTCACGACGTCGCTTCGCGCCAACGAAGCGGTGTTGCAGAAACTCCTCCGCACTAAGACGATCAAGATGTACGAAGAAGACGAAGACCTGCTCGAGGACGTCATAGTCGAGAACAGGCAGGCGTCGGAGATGGCTAAGATCTACACGGACATCCTCACCGGCATGATGGACGCGTTCACCTCTGTCATCTCAAACAACCTCAACCAGGTCATGAAGTTCCTGACCTCGGTCACTATCCTCTTGTCGATACCCACGATCGTGGCATCGATCTATGGCATGAACGTCGACCTGCCGTTCCAGGGCTTTCGGTATGCCTTCGTGATCACGATAGGTATCTGGGTGGTGATATCCGCAGTCCTTGCCGTGGTCTTCTGGAGAAAGAACTACCTGTAGGCATTGCTCGCGTCGACACGGGATCAGCCCCACGGCGATAACGGAGGTTTCGTGGCCTCGCGCGTCTTGCGCCTCGAACGCGGCACTGGGGGCTCGAGTAGACTCAGCTCGTCCGTGACCTCAAGCGTCTCTATGGGCACGACCCGCATCCTTTTCACACCCGCCAAGACGGCGAGGGCGGCCATGACGAAGACTGCCGCGAAGGGCCCTAGGACTCCGTAGGCGCCGGACACAGTCTGAACGATGATGAACCACCACGCGTTCAGTATGCCCACATCGTGAGCGATGGCGACGTACAGGTAAAGCGCCACCGGGGCGATCAGGCCTACCAGCAGCACCGGAGCGTTGGTCGTCAAGCGGTGCCGCCATAGCGCGCCGCCGTAGACGGGCTCGGCGAAGCACGTGGCAAGGGGCCATGCCCAGGCGGCGGTGAGGCACGGCAACAGCAAGAACGGCGATCGGGCGAGCACGAGCACGAGCCCGATGAAGAGGCTGAAGAAACCCGCGCAGAGCCGGGCCATCTCAGTGACGGCCTTGGATTCCCGCGGGCGGAAGTATCCGAGGAAGCGTCGGGACAGCACGAAGACGACCGCCCCGACCAGGATCAGGATGAGTGTCGGGGCAAGTCTCGGCTGAGTCCCCGGTCCGTCCGATGTCGGCACCTGGAATCGGTATAGCGGGATGAGGTCACTCCGGGCGAGCACATAGGCGATCATGAACAGCAGACCGATGGGGATGGCAAACGAGAGGAGGTTTCGCAGATGCCGCCAGGCGGCCCTGGGGCTGATGCGCGAGGAGAAGAACCAGATGAAAAGAGCCGCCAGAGTCGGAAGGAGCATCAAGACTCCCAGAAAGGTGATCGCGCTGTTGGTGAGATACCTGCCCGATCTGAGCAGAAGGGCAGTGCCTGGGTCGGGCGGGACTTCGGTGCCGGTGTCGAGCGAAAGTATCAAGCGCTCCAAAGCCGCTCCATGCTTCTCCAAACCTGCCACGGACGGGTTTCCGGAGTTGTCGTCGTAGAGGCGGATCGAAGCGATGCCTCTGCTCAAACCTGCTACCTGATCTCCTCTCGAGAGTGATAAGGCGTGGTCGGCTCCTTGGCTCAGAAGGCCGGGGACATCGAGTTGCAGGCCTGCCCTGGCGAGCACTTGGCTCACCAACTGGACATACCATCCGGGAGTGGTGTTCTGGGGCGCCGTGACGCCGGCCTTGAGCGCTTTGGTCCTCTCTCGGCCCAGTTCCTGGAAGGAGAGGATCGTGGAGACATCGCCGGTGACCGGGCTCGTGTCAAGGAAGCGCTCGATACTGACGGCGCCGGTGGACTCGTCCTCGATAGAAAGAAACACCAGCGTCTTCTGGTGGGGTCTTGCATTGAAGACCTGGATCAGCTCGAGGAGCATCGCGGTGCCGGTTGCGTAGGCCAAGGGCTCGATCTCCACGACCGTCGGCATATCGCGGGGAGCGGCAACGAGGATCACCTCTTCACTCGTCCCCTGTAGGACTACGGCGATGTTCCGTAAGGTGACCTCCTGATCTCCCATGCGGGCTTCAAAGGCATCGACGTCGGCCATGTCTGATCCGGGGAGCTTCTCCTCGAACCAGTCGACGACACCCTCCGCGTCTTCGGAACCCAACTTGCGGTCCGGGTACAGCCTGTCCAAGGCGTCCGCCCAGCGCAGAGCCCGGTCGGAGTCGAAGAACGTCGTGACCGACACGACCTCCACGCTCGTTTGGGGGGATGACACCGAGAGAAAGACCACGGCGCCGGCCAGGACCGTGAGTCCGACGCAGATCGCGTAGGCGGTCTTGCGCCATTGCCGGACACGGTCGACAAGGCGCCGGCGGATCGTCAGGGGCATGCAGGACTCCTGTTCGCAGGGGGCCTGTGAGATTCTAAGCCCCCACGAACGCGGAGGCAAATCAGTAGCGGCGCCTCCGCCTGTCGGCGATCATGCGCTCGACCATGCGATCGGCTATCGCCGCGGCCGGCACATTATAGTCGCCCGAGCGGATGAGGTCGTGGATGGCCCGCAGACGAGCCCCCGGCTCCTGCCCGGACGGAGTATTTCTGGTGGCGAGATCATTAGGGAGACGATCGCTGCGCGTTGTGGAAGTGCCCATGGTGGCCTCTTGCACTGGTTTCTGGCTCTTAGCGCTCATGCTATTCTTCCTATCGGCGGATGTCCCCGATTGGTTTACACTCAGAGTGCAAAAAATGCTGCGCGGGCTGATTCGCAGAAGAGGTGGTCCAGTGGCGCCGAAGCTCATCAGTATTGAAGAAGCGAGAGCCCGTGTGCTTGTGGAAGCGCATGCACTACCGGTGGAATCCACCGCGCTTGCAGAGGCCTTCGGCCTAGTGCTCGCCGAGGAGATCGTGGCTTCGCACAACGTGCCGCCCTTCGACAACGCGGGAATGGATGGATTCGCCGTCCGGGCCGAAGACATAGTCGACGCAACGTCGGATCATCCGGTCGAGCTGACCATCACCGAGACCATCCCCGCGGGACGAGTCGCGTCGCGCGCGCTGGGGCCCGACGAGGCGATCAAGATCATGACGGGGGCGCCTGTGCCAGAAGGCGCCGACGCGGTCGTCCAATCGGAACTGGTCGAAGAGCGCGATGGTCAAGTGCTTTTCTACCAGCCCGTCAAACGGCGCATCAACATCAGGGGTGCGGGTGAGGACGTCAGAGCAGGCGACCGCGTGTTCGGACTCGGCCAGGTTCTCGGTCCGGCGGAGATCGGACTGCTGGCCAGCTTGGGCCATCCCGTGGTGCAGGTCCATCGGCGTCCCCGGGTGGCCATCATCGCGACTGGTAGCGAATTGGTGCCCGTCGACCGGCCATTGGGACCCGGTCAGATACGCAACTCCAACAGCTTCTCGCTTCGCGCCCAGTGCCAGCAACTTGGGATCGAGCCGGTGGTGCTCGGGATAGTATCCGATGACTACGCGGCCACGAAAGCGATCATGGCAGAGGGGTTGGAGTACGACGTGCTGCTCACTTCGGGTGGAGTATCAGTGGGCCAGTTCGACTTCGTCAAAGACGTGCAAGATGAGCTGGGTGTCGAGCGGCGGCTGTGGGGGGTCTCGATGAAACCCGGCAAGCCTCTCTCGTTCGGGGTCAAAAATGGCAAGCTGGTATTCGGGCTTCCTGGGAACCCGGTATCGGTCATGGTGTCGTTCGAATTGTTCGTGCGCCCGGCGTTGTTGCGGTTGATGGGCCACCAGAAGACCACGCGACCCCTGCATCGGGCCGTCATCGTAGAGGACGTGGCGAATTCTGATGGCCGAGTGTATGTGGTGCGCGTCCGCGCTTGGCGCGAGGGGTCTGTTTGGCATGCCAGCTCTACCGGCGCCCAGGGATCGGGGATCTTGCGTTCCATGGTGGGCGCGAACGGGCTTGCCTTCGTGCCGGGTGGCCCTCGGGGAGTCAAGGCCGGTGAAGAGGTGGACTTTCTTCTGCTGCGTGAGGATCTCGAAGAGCCCTGACCATTACTAACGAATCGAGACCGGCGGTTGCCCGTAGGGGCGGACGGCGATACAATATGACCTATGAGGGATCGAACTCGATATCGGCGCGGGAGTGATGCAAAAGGCATACCTGCGTCGGTGCCGATAGTGGCTTCAAGAGGCCTGGCGGCTTGTGCTGCTAGGCTTTTTTGTTGCCGGTAGTCGCGGTGGTAGAGGAGCCTGGAAAGGAGATCTCATGGCCAACCACTTCACCCCCGAGGAACTTGCGGAAGAACTGGGAACCGAGACTCGAAACGTCATCCAGTTCTGCCTCAGGGAAGGCATCCCCATATACAAGGGGAAGATCGACCGAAGTCTCCTCACGGCGGTGATGAAGGCCAAGGACGTCCAGCTACCCAAGGCGCAAGTAGCAACCGTCTAAGCGTCCGGCCGCGATGCCCCCGGCGGGGGCATCGCCATTGACAGGACTCTCCGCGCTTCACGCGTTAGCCGCGTGAGCGTGGTGTCAATAAGGGTGGAATCGGCCTTCGGCCCTGGTATAGGTATGGTTGCCGGGTGACCGGCTTCGTGGAACCATCGGCGTATCGCGAGAAGCGAGTCGAGCTCTGTCTGAGGCACCGCGATCAGCGATGCTGGTTCGCCCTCGCCGCGCGAGTTCGACCCGTTCCAGAGAGGAGCCAATGCAGCCGCCAGTTCTTCCTCAAGCCTTTGAGGATGGAGGGTAGCCGTTTCGCGCAGTGCCCCGTTCCAGACCACGTTCAACCGTACCGAGGGCTCTTCTCCACCGTCCCATGTGGGCCAGAAGGCTGCAAAGCAAAGCGCGCGAGCCTCGGCCAGATCGGCATAAGAGCGACGTAGGTGGAGTAAGTGGTCGCAGGCCTCGCGGATGCGCTGCGCATCTTCGTACCGGTGCTGTCGGGAGAGCTTCCGGATCAGATCGTCGGCGCACTCCAGCGGCTCGACGATGGCCGGGTCGGGGCGGCCGGTGAGCCACTCGACGATGTCCATCACGAGCGCATCGTGTCGAACCCGTACCTGAGGGTCTCCCAGGCAGGGGGCAAGGCACCCGCCGTGATCTGCCCGCATGCATGGGTGCCCGTCTGGGTGTCGTGGACATCGGCGTATCGGATAGCAGCGCTGAATCAGACCAAGAGCGGCGTTCATCCTGGTCCGGCCTCGAAACGGGCCGATCAAGAGCGGCCGACGTGAGTGCGGCATTTTGGTAGCCGCGTCTACGAGCCATCTGGGTGGTCGGCTGGTCACGCTGAGATTGAGGCCGCATCCACCCCCCGTCACCTTGACATAAGAGTACGCCTCGGGACGAGTGCCATACACGTTGCACACAGGCCGGTGTTGAAGAATGAGCTCGTGCTCCCGCACTACTGCCTCCAGCGGAGTGCAGGTCTCGTCCCAGTCGATGCTTTGCACCATCCGGAGTGCTTGGCGTACTTTCCGGCTGTTGCCCTCGCTCTCCACAAAATGGGAGCGGACTCGCTCGCGCAGCCTGTCGGCCTTACCCACGTAGAGTATCTGCCCCTGTTCGTCGAGAAACCGGTAAGTGCCGGGGGTCTTCGGGAGATCGCGGGTGAGGCCCAACTTCTCGACGACCGAGCGTGACGATGGGTGGTTGTACGCACGGAGTTCGCTCAGGCGTGTGATCCCTCGCTCCTGCAAACGGCCGGCCAGGGTCACGAACACATGGCCCGCAGCCTGGGCATCGGCAAGTGCGCGATGACAGGCCGTCACGGGAGCCCCCAAGGCGTCTGCCACCGTTCGCAGGCGGTAATTAGGAAGACCGGGTGCCAGAGCGCGAGCCAAAGGAAGGGTGTCGATTGCCCCCTCCCCGAGTCGCCGTCCTCTCAGTCGCTGCAGTTCATAGTTGAGAAAGCCGACATCGAACGGCGCGTTATGAGCTACTACCACCGCGCCCTCGAGGAACTCGAGCAGTTCGGGCATCACCTCCTCGATGCGAGGTGCATCGGCCACCATCTCGTGAGTGATGCCTGTGATCTGGGTGATCATCGGGGGGATAGGACGCTGCGGGTTTACGAGGGTCCCGAAATGTCTGACCTCCCGAAAACCCTCTATGCGCACTGCCCCGACTTCAGTGATCTTGCTGGCGCCGGCGCGGGCGCCGGTGGTCTCGAGGTCGAGAGCGACGAACGGCACGTCGGCCAAGTCGAGGTCTGGAATCTCCCAATGCGTAAGCGACAGATGGCCGGACTCTCCACCCTCCCAACTGAAACGGCGGTCTTGCCGGACGAGAGCGGTCAAGATCTCGAGGCAGATAGATGGAGGAGCGCTGGGTGATGCGATGAGCAGTCGGGCTGCCTCGACGGCATCCAAAGGTTCTCCGCGAACCAACAGGGTCTCGTGGAGTCGATCGGCCACTCTCAGGGAGAGCTGGAGCTGCATCGGTTGCCTGCTACACTCGGCTGAGAGCGGGTTTCCTTGAAAAGGGCAGACTCATCCTGGAAAATACTAGCACCCTAGGGCAGGAACAGGTCTGTGAAGCCGATTCGGGGGGAACATGCTAGACAGAGCTCAGATCGAAGCGATCTTGCCTCATCGCGACCCGTTCTTGTGGCTTGACAGAGTCATCGAGTTGGTGCCGGGTGAATCTGCCGTGGCCGAGAAAGACGTACTCGCGACCGAAGATGTCTTCCGGGGCCATTTCCCCGATTACCCCGTCTTTCCCGGAGTCCTGCAGCTCGAGGCGATGGCGCAGACCGGAGCTGTGGCACTCCTCTCGTTACCCGAGATGAAGGGCAAGATCGCTCTCTTCGCGCGGGCAGATGACGTCCGATTCCGCCGCCCGGTCGTGCCGGGTGACACGCTCCGGTTCGAGACTCGTCTGACCGAGCGCCGGGGCCGTATCGGCAAGGGCGAAGGCAAGACGTTCGTCGGCAGTGATCTTGTCTGCAGCGGCACCCTGACTTTCGCGATCGCCGAGCCGTAACTCATGCCCAAGAGCGGATCCGCTCCCTTGATGGGGAGACCTGTCGCAATAATCGGGCTTGGGGCGCATGTTCCGGGCAAAGTGGTCACCAACGACGACCTGACGTCCACCCTGGACACCTCCGATGAGTGGATCAGACAGCGCACCGGCATCAGGGAGCGCAGGGTAGCTGAACCGGGCCTGAGTTCTTCTGACCTTGGTATCATCGCCGCCCGAGAGGCGCTGGTCGATGCCGGGGTCTCGCCCGGTCAGATCGACCTAGTCGTGACGGCCACCATCTCCCCCGACCGCATCATGCCGGCGACGGCTTCGCGCGTCGCCCACGAATGCGGCTGTGACAGTGCGGGGACCATGGATGTCTCGGCTGGGTGCACCGGGTTCGTATACGCTCTGGCGTCGGCCGTCGGCGCTGTAGCGAGTGGTCTGCACGACCACGTTCTGGTTGTCGGCGCCGAGGCCATCTCCCGCCTGCTCGACTGGGAAGACCGTTCTACGGCTGTTCTGTTCGGTGACGCCGCCGGTGCGGTGGTGGTCTCGTCCACGGAGCCGGGTGCCCCGGCGATCCTTGGCTTCGATCTGGGCGCCGATGGGAGCGGTGACGAGATACTGTTGATCCCCGCTGGGGGTTCACGCCTGCCCGCCTCGCACGAGACGGTGGACACGCGGCAGCACTACATGAAGATGAACGGCAACGAAGTCTACAAGTTCGCCACCCGGGTGGTTGCCGCCTCGGCGCGGAGAGTGCTCAAACGCTGCGGTCGCGAAGTCGGCGAAGTGGATCTCTTCGTGCCTCATCAGGCGAACCTGCGCATCATCGACGCAGCTGTGAAGAAGCTGGGTATCGCCGATGACAAGGTATACACGAACCTGCAAAAATATGGGAACACCTCCTGCGCTTCCATCCCCCTCTGCTTGAGCGAAGCCCGGGCCGAAGGGAGGCTCGCCGACGGCGACCTGGTGTTACTCATGGGCTTCGGCGCGGGGCTCACGTGGGGCGCATGTCTGATGGAGTGGGGCCGGCTGAGAGACCCCGGAGTGGAGAAAGGTTGACATGAGCGGACTACTCATACTGTTCCCCGGCCAGGGAAGTCAGAAGCCCGGCATGGCGGAGCATCTCTGGGACTTCCCGACAGCCAGCGAGACCTTCGCCGAGGCCGGGGACGTCCTTGGCTGGGATATCGGCGAACTGTGCCACCACGGGTCTTTGGAGGAGCTGACGCGCACCGATCGGACCCAGCTGACCATCCTGGCCTGCAGCGTGGCCACGTGGAGAATCCTGGAAGAGAACGGCGTCTCTTTCAGCGTGGCAGCAGGGCATTCGCTCGGCGAGTATTCGGCACTGGTGGCGAGTGGGCGCATGACCTTCGCCGATGCGCTCAAGGTCGTCGATGTGCGAGGCCGGGGCATGCAGGCCTGCGCCGAGGAGCGGGGCGGCGCCATGGCGGCCGTGATCGGTCTCGAGAATGAAGCCGTCGAAGAGATATGCTCCTCGTTATCCGACGTCTGGCTTGCCAACTACAACTCTCCCGGGCAGCTGGTCATCTCCGGCTCGGTGGAGTCGGTCACCGAGGCCGGCGAGCTCGCGAAGGAGTGTGGCGCCGCCCGAGTGCTCCAGTTGCCCGTCTCCGGAGCGTTTCATACCCCTTTTATGGCGGGGGCGGCGGCGGCGCTCGAGAAAGCGTTGGCCGGGGTGGTCTTCGCGGACGGCAGGGGTAAGTTCTTCTCCACCACCGAGATGCGGTATCCAGCGGCGGAAGAGCTGGCCGGCGTGCTGACCCGGCAGTTGATGGCGCCGGTGAGGTTTGCACAGAGCATGCAGGCGCTCCTGCTGGAGGCTGACTCTCCTGCGATAGGCTTGGAAGTGGGCCCGGGCAACGTGTTGACCGGGCTCATGAAGAGGATCTCACGAGATCTGCGGATGGCATCGACCGGGGACGGCGATGCCCTGTGCAAAGCGCTTGGACCAGCGGAGGATCAAGCATGAGCGAGAAGAGCGGCGCATTCGAGGGCCAGGTGGCAGTGGTGACAGGGGGAGCGCGGGGAATAGGCCGGGCCATCGCCCTGCGACTCGCCGAAGATGGGGCGAAGGTAGCCATCATCGATCTTGCAGAGACGGGGTCCGCGGTGGCGCGCGAGATCCAAGAGACCACCGGTCGAGCCACTGCTTTCGTGAAAGCCGACATCTCGAAGGAGGCCGAGGCTTCTGCGGCCGTGAGTGAGATCGAAGCGGTGCTCGGTCCCGTGGACGTATTGGTCAACAACGCCGGCATCACCCGTGACGGGCTGGCGGTGCTGATGAGCGAGGACGATTGGGACGCCGTGCTTACCGTGAATCTCAAAGGCGCGTTTCTCATGAGCAAGGCCGTGCTGCGCGGCATGATCAAACGCAGGCAGGGCTCCATCGTGAACATCTCGAGTGTGGTCGCCCGGCGCGGAAACGCGGGGCAAGTGAACTACTCGTCGGCGAAGGCGGGGCTCATCGGGCTCACCAAGTCGCTGGCCAGGGAGGTTGCGTCTCGCAATGTGCGGGTGAACGCGGTCGCACCTGGATACATAGAGACCGAGATGACGGCCGCGCTGGACGAAAAGACCCGGAGCGCCCTCGTCGACCAGATCCCGCTTGGACGCATCGGAACGCCGAAGGCGGTGGCCGACGCCGTTGCGTTCCTAGCCGGGGAGTCGGCCTCGTTCGTGACGGGAACAGTACTGGCCGTCGACGGCGGTCTAGGAATCTAGCATCAAGAGGAGGTGGCGTATATGAGCGGTGCTGCAAAGACGATCGAACTGAAACGGGTCGTCATCACCGGCATCGGTGTCGTGTCGCCTCTCGGCATCGGCAAAGAGACGTTCTTAGAGGCGCTTCTGTCGGGCCGGGGTGCCGTCCGGAGCATAGAGCGTTTCGACACAACTGAGTTCCCGGTGAAGTTCGCCGCTGAGGTGCGGGACTTCGATCCTTCGGCCTACATGGATAAGAAGGTCGCCAAGAGGATGGACCGCTACACCCAGTACGGCGTGGCTGCGGCGACGATGGCCTTGGAAGACTCCGCCTACCCGGTAAGCGAAGACCCGTACGCAGTGGGAGCGTTCATCGGTTCCGGTGTCGGGGGGCTCGACACGCACTACGATCAGATCGGCGCTCTGCTGGGGAGGGGTCCCACCCGGGTGAGTCCATTCTTCATCCCCATGATGATCCCCAACATGGCCTCGGCATGCACCTCCATCCAGTTGGGGCTCAAAGGCCCTGTCAATGCCGTGTGCACGGCCTGTGCGGCGGGTACGATGTCGCTGGGGGATGCGTTCTCGCTCATCCGGCGCGGCGACGCGACCGCCATGTTCGCCGGCGGCGCCGAGGCGGCGGTCAACCAAGTGGGAATGTCGGCGTTCGCGGCGATGCGTGCCATATCATTCCGAAACGACGAGCCCGAGAGAGCCAGCCGCCCCTTTGACGCCGGGCGCGACGGTTTCGTCATGGGTGAGGGCAGTGGGGTGTTGGTCTTGGAGGAGTCGGAGCACGCGATCAGACGCGGAGCCCACATCTATGCGGAGATCGCGGGATACGGCATGACCGCCGATGCCTTCCATCTCACCGAACCCGACGAGACGGGTGAACCCGCGGGTCTAGCCATGACCAAGGCTACGCGCGACGCAGGTGTCGATCCTTCGGAGGTCGACTATGTCAACGCGCACGGGACCTCCACGCCCCTTGGGGACATCATGGAGACCAAGGCCATCAAGCTCTGCCTGGGGTCCCACGCTGCACGGGTCATGGTAAGCTCCAACAAGAGCATGTTCGGGCACTGCCTGGGGGCAGCGGGGGCTCTGGAGGCAGCAGCCACCGTGCTCTCCATGGAAGTGGGCAAAGTGATCCCGACCATCAACCTCGACGATCCCGACCCTCAATGCGATCTCGACTACGTTCCCAACACCGTACGAGAGGCAGAAGTGAACGTCGCCATGTCCAACAGTTTCGGTTTCGGCGGTCACAACGCTGCCATCGTGCTTCGCAGGTGGCATGGCTAAGTACGTAACCATCCAGGTCAAACGCAGGGAACCGCCACCCGGCCCAGACGCGGTGGGTGAGCACTGCAAGCAGTGCAACGCTCTCCTCGCGGAAGGCGACCTCGAGCGCAATCTGCGGGTCTGCCCCCACTGTGGTTATCACTACGTGCTGCCGGCCCACGAGCGTGTAGCCATGCTCGCCGACTTGGGAACCGCGGATTTCTTGGCAGAAGAAGTGCGCGCGATCGACCCACTGCAGTTCACGGATCTACGCCCCTATCCGGAACGCGTATCCGAAGCGCAGCTGAAGACGGGTCTGACCGAGGCGTTCTTGGCTGTCCTATGCGAGGTGGCGGGCATCCCGACCGCGCTTGGGGTCCTCGATTTCAAGTTCTTGGGCGGATCGATGGGCTCGGTGGTGGGCGAACGGTTTTGCCGGCTGACGCAGGTGGCCATCGAGCAGCGGAGGCCCTTAGTCATCGTGGCCGGATCCGGGGGCGCTCGGATGCAGGAGGGGCTGTTCTCGCTCATGCAGATGGCCAAGACCGTGGTAGCCGTTCAGATGCTTGGAAAAGCCGGCTTGCCATACGTCACCATACTCACGCATCCCACTACCGGCGGCGTCTTTGCAAGCTTCGCCACGGTCGCCGACGTGATCTTGGCCGAGCCTGGAGCGGTGATGAGTTTCTCGGGAGCCCGCATCATCGAACAGACCATACGTGAGAAGCTGCCCCCGGGTTTTGGTTCGTCAGAATCCCAACTGGAGCACGGCCAGGTCGACATGGTGGTAGATCGCCGGGAGCTGAAGGGGCGACTGGTGCAGATACTCTCCTTCTTGAGAGGGGGCGAGAGCGATGCCTGAGCGCATCACTCCCGAAGCGGCCTGGGAGACGGTCCTACTTGCCCGTCATCAGGATCGGCCCCAGACCCTCGACTACATCGCACATGCGTTACCCGATTTTCTCGAGCTGTCAGGCGACCGGCTTCACGGTGACGACAAGGCGGTGATCGGCGGGTTCGCTACTCTGGAAAACACGCCCATCATCCTGATCGGTCACCAGAAGGGCCGCACGCTCAAGGATCGCCAAGAACGTAGCTTCGGCATGGCCAGGCCGGAAGGCTATCGCAAGGCCATGCGGCTGGCGCGTATCGGCGAGAAGTTCGGGCTTCCGGTGGTGACGCTTGTCGACACTCCGGGCGCCTATCCCGGCAAGGACGCTGAAGAAGGTGGGCAGGCTGGAGCGATCGCTCGGAGCATCGAGACCTTTGCCGGACTGGGGGTGCCTACAGTCACCGTCGTCATAGGTGAAGGGGGCTCGGGCGGCGCGCTCGCGCTCGCGGTCGCCGATCGGGTGATGATGTTGGAGAACTCCATCTACTCGGTGATCTCTCCCGAGGGATGCGCAGCCCTTGTTTGGCGTGATTCCGCCGAGGCGGCCCGCGCGGCGGCAGCCCTACGGGTAGGAGCCAAGGGGCTCTTCGATCTCGGCCTGATAGACGTGCTCATTCCGGAGCCTAAAGGAGGAGCGCATCTCGATCATCCGTTGATGGCCAGGCGGGTGATGCACGAGGTGCAACTGGCGCTACGCGATCTGATGCCCCTCGACCCCGACGAGCGGCTACGGCTTCGTCAGCAGAAGTACACCAAGATGGGGCGCTACGCCACCGACAGCTCCAGGTAGGGCAGCCAGGCGTCCGGCACCGTTCGCTGCGAGGCCAATACAAAGTCGCCCGGCATAGGCGGCCGCGGTCTGCGCGTGGGCGCCATTCCCACCTCAGAGGGCAGACAAGCCCCTTTTCTCACATTGCACGCCGCGCATGAGGTGACGACGTTTTCCCAGGAGTCGGCACCGCCGCGGCTACGGGGGACGACGTGGTCGATCGTCAAGTGGTGAGTGCTCCCGCAGTATTGGCAACGAAACCCGTCGCGGGCGAGGATGGCCCGTCTTGAGAGCCCCCGGACCTCAGCGCGAGGCAACCGGACGTACTGCACGAGCCGAATGACCGACGGGACGGTGAAGGCTGCCTTTTCAGAGTGAAGAACCGCACCACTCGACTCCACCGTCTCTGCCTTGCCCTTGAGCAGAAGCACGACGGCCCGCCGTGTCGAGCAGACATTCGCCGGCTCGTACGTGGAGTTCAGCACCAGAACCTTGCGCAGCACGCTCAACCCCCAGTCATGGTCCACGTCATTCTAAACCGTCAGGCCGTCTGCCGGTAGGCAGGCGTCGTCACCCGTCGCGCGCTGGTAGAATCCAGATATGCAGCACGAAGACCTCTTCGGCGCCGGCCTGAGGGCCGATCTCTCAGCACACGCTCCCTTGGCGGCGCGCATGCGGCCGCAGCGGCTCGACGAGGTGGTCGGTCAGACTCATCTGTTGGCCGAGGGTGCCGCTCTCAGGGTGGCGATCGAAACGAAGACCGTAGGCTCCATGATCTTCTTCGGCCCCCCCGGCACCGGCAAGACCACGGTCGCCCGGTTGATAGCCGCGGAGACCGATTCGGTGTTCGAGGAGTTGTCCGCGGTCAGTTCGGGTGTAGCCGAGGTGCGCAAGGTCATCGATCGCTCGCGGGACCGGCGCGCTCAGACCGCACGCCGCACGGTGCTCTTCATCGACGAGATCCACCGCTTCTCCAAAGCCCAGCAGGATGCGCTTCTCCACGCCGTAGAAGACGGCATCATCACGCTGATCGGCGCGTCAACCGAGAATCCGTATTTCGAGGTCATCCCGGCTCTCATCTCTCGTTGCGAGCTTTATGAGTTCAGATCCCTCTCAGAAGACGATATCCATGTGCTCCTTGTGCGTGCTCTCGCTCTCTGGGAAGGGGCTGCTGCTGACGATTCCGTCCTCGAGATGATCGCTCGAGGCGCCCTGGGCGACGCTCGCCGTGCGCTCTCGATCTTCGAGCGGTCGCTCGTGCTTGCACGGTCGAAGGGTCTGGCCGGTCCCGATGCCGCCACAGTGCAAGAGGCTGCGCAGAGAAAGCTGGTTCTCTACGACAAGGACTCTGACGCCCACTACAATGTGATCTCGGCTTTCATCAAGAGCCTGCGCGGCTCGGATCCCGACGCTGCGCTGTACTACCTGGCGGTAATGCTGACCGGCGGCGAAGACCCCAAGTTCATCGCGCGTCGCATGGTCATCTTTGCGTCCGAAGACGTTGGCAATGCAGACCCTCGTGCGCTTGAGATCGCGGTAGCCGTATCGCGGGCGGTCGAGTTCGTGGGCCTGCCCGAGTGCCGCATCAACCTTGCGCAGGGTGTCACCTATCTGAGTTGTGCGCCGAAGTCGAATGCCTCCTATCTTGGGCTGGAGGCCGCCTTGGGGGAAGTCGAGCAACACGGGGCGAAGGCTCCGCCGGTGTTCCTGCAAAGCACGGGCTATGCGGGTGCGGAGAAACTGGGGCACGGTGTAGGATATGAGTATCCGCATGACACGGGAGGCTACATCGGACAACGCCACCTGCCGGAAGATCTTCTCGACCGCGTGTTCTACCGGCCTATCTCGCAGGGATATGAAGTCCGCATACAGGAGTTCCTCGGTCGGATGAGAACAATGCGCCGTGAGGGGTCGTCGGCCGAGGAGGCCTGAGCAAGGTCAAGGTTCGGCTCCGAAAGCCGATAAGCGTAGAATGAGGGTGTTTGGATCGGGCCAGCGGGGCCAGAAAGGTGTTAAGGAGGGGAATCGGAATGGATGGTGCGGCAAGATTCCTTCTTGGAGGCGCGATCGGCGCGGCTCTGGGATACCTTCTCTCACAAAGGAGCCAGCAGAGGGTTGCTCTCCAGGGTGAATCGGGTGTTGCGGAACAAGAAGCAGGAGCATCGCCCACGGCTGTGCTGACCCCCGAGGCCCCGACTGAAGCTCCTGAGGTCAAAGCTCCAATCGAGTCCCGCGCGGTCGAGACACCTGAGGCCGAGACGCCGGAGGCCGAGGCCCCCGAGGCCGAGACACCTGAGGCCGCCGATCTTGAGGCCCCCGCGGTGGAAGCCGTCGAAGCTCCGGTCGGCACGGCTTGGTGGGAGACCGAACCCGCGCCCGTGGCAGAGGCGGCCACGGCAGAAGCCCCCGTCGAAGAAGCGGCCGTTGAAGAAGCCGCGGTGGTGGAAGCCCCCGAGGCCGAGCAACCCATGCTCGAGGAACCTCCGCTCGAGGCTCCCCCGGCTGAAGAGGCCGTGCCTGAATGGCCCGTCGTTGAGGCCCCGACTGAAATCCCGGCGGCAGAAGTGGCGGATGTCGAGATGCTCGAAGCCGAGGTTGTCGAAGCTGTAGAGGCCGAGAGTGTGGCGCCGCAGGCCCCGCCGGTTGAAGCACCGGCTGTTGATGCCGCGGAACCTCTGCCGAGCGGGATCGCCGTTCCTCCCCCGCCCACCCCCTGGTGGGAGACCCCCGCTCCCGGTGAGGAGGCCCCGGTCGCCGAGACACCTGTGGCCGAGGAAGAGGCCTCACCGGTAGAGGTCGAGTCTCCCGCGGCAGAAGCGCCGACGGAGACCGCTGAGCCCGATATCACCCTCACACCTGAGTTCCTCGACGAACCGGTGGAGGCGCCCGGTTGGACATCTACGGCACCCATGGTCGAGGAGGAAGACATAGAGAGCATCCTCCCCGTGGTCCCGGATGAGTTCCCCGCCATGGAGGCCGCCGAAATAGAGCGGCCGGTAGCGGAGGCGGTGCCCGAGTGGACGGACGAATCGCTCGACATCGAGACGCCCGCTGTCGAAATGCCCATTGTAGAACTACCGGTGGTGGAGGCTCCCGAAGCCGAGGTCATGGAGGCTGAAGTTGCCGAAGCGCCCGCGATGGAGGCTCCGGTCGTTGAGGCGTCGTCGGTTGAGACCGCACCCAGGCCCGCTGTTGATGACCTGAAAGCACGCATCGAGGAGACTCGTCGGCGTATCAGACAGGAGCTCGAACAGCCGTTCATCGCAGGCGCCGAGACCCCAGCCGCTCTTGCCGATGATTGGACGGTCGCACCCGCCGTCCCGGTGGAAGAAGTGGCTGCAGGCCCCGAACCGGAGCTCGCGGAGGTCTCCGAGCCAGAGCTTTCCATGGAAGGGCTGGATACGGCTGCAGAGATGTTTGAAGAGCCGGTGGATTATGAGTCGATGAAGAGCCGCATCGAGTCCGTGCGGAGTAGGCTCAAGGCCAAGGCCTTCGATGCCATGATGTCCGGCGAGTCGGCCCTACTCGGACGTGACAGCGAAGATGCCGGACACCGGCGGAGCGTCCTGCCCGACGTGGACAGCGAGGTCGACGAGACTATCGAGAGCAGTCTGCGCGAGGAAGAAGACTAACCGGTTCTATCTCGCCGGTCCGTCTTCTCCGGGAGGTAGGAAGTCCTCCTCTTGGTGGATGGCCCTTGGGACATGCAGGGGCCTGCGGAACAGGTTGCGCAGGTCGGTCCAGGGAGCGTCGCGCGACCCCTCGACAATCTCGAGAAACCCCTTGAGCTTCGCATCCAGATTGTCGACATGGTGCAGGACCAAGGCCTCGATGGTCTTTGGCCGCTTGGGCGACCCCCACTCCAACTCTCCGTGGTGGCTCACCACGCAATGCAGTAGCTCCTGTAGCTTGGCCTCGGGGAAGGAGGGCAGCTCTTTCGCCTTCTCAAATACGAGGTTGACTCCCTGGATCACGTGACCCAGCAGCCGCCCCGCGTCGGTGAAGTCGATGGTCGTGTCGAAGGCCAACTCCCTCGTCTTTCCGCAGTCGTGCAGCAAAGCCGCGGTCACGAGAAGATCGCGATCGATCCTGCCGTACTGCTGGCCGACGAAGTCACACAGGTCCACCACTGCGACTGTGTGCTCCATGAGCCCTCCCAAGTAGGCATGGTGATAGACCTTGGCCGCCGGAGCCGTGGTGAATGCCTCATAGAATCCGGGATCGGTGAAGAATGCGGCTAGAAGGGCGCTGTAGTCCGGGTCGCGCACCGAATCGATATGGAACTGCAAGAAACCCTTCAGTTCCTCTACGTCACGGTAGGTCGAGGGTAGAAAGTCGCGATTGTCGGCCGTCCCCTCGGGCGCCGGAGAGACTTGGGATGCCTCCAATTGCGGCCTGCCCTGATACTCGGTGACTCGGGCGGTCACGCAAACGAGATCCCCGGTTTTTAGACCCGGGTCCATGGCGGCCACCTCCCACACCGTGCAGTCCACCGTTCCCGTACGATCGCCCAATCTGAGCTTATAGAAGGGCTTGCCGGCCTTGGTGGTTCGAGTCTCTTTCGCCGACAAAAGGTAGACGCCGTCTACGGTAGTGCCGGGTCTGAGATCGCAGACCTGCACTCTCGGAGGCTTCTCGCCGCCGGTAGATGCCGCGGAGGAACTGGTGTCGAAGGATGCTCCCAGGTCGAGTTGATCGTCGTTCACAGCGGCTCCCTCATCAGTGTGGTAAGAAGGGGATGTGACTGGCTCCTCGAGCCCTTTGTCTGTAGAAGAAGAGCGCGGGGATCACGGCAAGCGCGATCACGATCCCGGCAATCAGGAAGAACTCGCTGAACACGGTGTGCGCCGCACCCTTGGTGGCCGCCGCCGCCGTGTCCTTCATAGCCTGCCACTCGGCGTCGGTCAACCCCTCCGGCCTCACTATCGGGGTCGTGATGCCGGCGGCCAGCGAGTTGAACCGTCGGACGCCCCAAGAACTGAGGGCTGAGAGGCCGACGACCATGCCCACCATGCGGGAGACCGTGACGAGGGCGGACCCCGTGGCCATCCATTTCTGGCCCGCCGAAGATATGACGCTGGCGCCGATGGGTCCGATCACAAGACCGAAGCCCAGGCCGCTGATCATCAGGTCGCGTGTCATTGCGAACTGACTCGGGTCGAGAGGCCAGCGGCTGACCAGAAGGTAGCCACCTGCGGCTACCAAGAAGCCCACAACGGCGGTGATACGGTAGCCCACCAGGTCGGCCAGCCATCCTCCGACCACTGCTCCCACGGGGATCATCAGGGTGAGACGGATCAGGAGGAGGCCTCCCTCTATCTCAGTCATGCCAAAGAGCGTGTAGGCGTAGAGAGGGATCTCTACCATTCCGATGATCAGAGCTGCCCCCACGAGCAGGTGCGCGATGTTGGCGGCGGCGAATGCGGGGCGCTTGAAGAAGTCGAGCCTGACCAGCGGCCGTGCATGGTGGCGCTCATACAGGACGAAGAGCACGAACGCGACGCCGCTTACGACCAGCCATGGCCACTTCACCGGTGTCGCCGCGTTCACGGCCGAGGCGTCTATGGTCTGTGTACCGGTGCCCAGGCCGATGGTGACTCCGGCTAGCGCCAGGGCCATGAGGAGGGCGCCCAGATAGTCGACCCGCCCCCGTTGCCACCAACGCTTTTTCTCGTCCTGGTGGCCGGTCTCATCCTCCGCCTGGTCGGGCGGCGCATCACCTTCCGGCGGGACGTAGTTGAGCCCGGGCCGCAGAAGGAACCAGCAGGCGGTCATGAGGATGATGCACAGCGGCACGTTGACAAGGAAGATGAGCCGCCAGTCCCAGAGTGCCGTCAACCCTGCACCGTAGATAGGGCCGAGCACCCCGCCCGCCTCGGCCGCACCGCCGATGATGCCGAGCACAAGCGCTCTGCGGCGCGGCGGGAACATGTCCGCTGCGGCCGCCATGGCGATGGGCACGAGGGCTCCGCCACCGGCCGCCTGCACGACTCGCGCCGCCACGAACAAGTCCAGCCGGGTCAAGACGACACAAAGGGCGCTCCCCACAAGGAAGATGACCAGCGCGACCATCGCCATGGGCCGCCGCCCCCAGACATCGGCGAGCCGCCCGAAGAGGGGCATCGCGACCGTGTAGCCGAGCAGGTAACCAGTGATGATCCATCCGGCGTCGTTGAGATCGCGGACGCTGATGTAAAAGGACCGCATGATCGACGGCATGACGGTGAGGACCATGGTCTGGTCGAGGGCGGCGACGAACACGGCCGTGCACAGAGCCACCATCGCGAGGATCGCCTGCCGGGAGACTCTGGGACCGGCGCCCTTGACCCCGGCCGGTTGGATCGTCTCCGCGGCCCCCATTCCGGCCTTCTGTTCGGACACAGCTACTGTGGCGCCTTGATGTCGACGTGCTTGTCGAGATCGGAGAGGATGATGCTGCGCCAGAATCCTTCGGTCTCGTTGGGAGTCGCCGGCCCGATGATGTCGACCTCATACACCAGACTGTCCTCGACTCCCACCCAGATGTCGGTGGGGAAGGGCTCGGTGGTGTTGACTGCTCCTGCGATAGCCTCCACCTCCACGGCTTCCACCAAGCCGCTGATGTGGTAGGTCTTGGTGCCGCCCTTCTTCTCGGTACCCTCACATGTCGCGTCGATGATGTTCCCGAGGATACGGATAGTGCCTGCGCTCAGGCTGAGTCTGCCCACCGGGCTGTCCGAAGCCGGCATGGACTGCCACTTGAGCGAGAGCGGGTCTTGGATGTAGTGGACTCCGTCAACCGAGACGAACCCCACGGCGACGGGCGTGCCGCCCCAAATGGCGTCGATGGTGGCGGCCATGTCTCCCGGCGCATTGATGTCGCCTGTGATGCGGTTGATGTCGAGGCCCTTGCTCGGCTGGGTGCCCGCGGGCTTGTGCACCTCGTAGACGAAGTGGAACCCCGCGATCTCTTTCATCCTGGTGGACGAAGCCTGCAGGACTGCCTGCGGGTCTATGTCCACGGGCTCGTCGCCGCAACCAACAACGCACCCGAGGATCGGGACCAGAACGAGCACGGCGACCACAAAGGCGACGGCAGGACGGAGGGCGTAACGGCGGGTATTCATGCCGTCATTATGAATCGTTGCCATAGAGGGTACAAGCAAACTGCTACAATGTGTCGCAGCAGTATCCCCCCGCGCCATAGGGGATGTCCATGACGGCTGAGAACCGGCACACGCATCCGAACTACGCTTCAGGCGAAGACTTCATCCTTGAGTTTCGCAGCTTCCGCTATGGGTTCAACAGTGTCGACTTCGCCCAGAGGGTCGAGATGGCGGCGGTGGAGTTGGAGTTCATCGAGCCGGGGATGATCCGCCATGACGAGTGTGCCGACTTGGTACAACTCGTCGCCGGTGGCAGCATCGAGTACCCGGTCAGTTCCCTTGGTGAATACCTGGTGCAGCAAGGGGACGAGGTGCTGAACCTGGGCGGCGAGAGCTTGGTCTATTGGCTGCGGGAGCTTGTGTTCCGCGGTGCCTGGCTCGACCTGCGGCTCATCGAAGGGCAGTTGGAAGTGGCCTTTGATGATGAGACGGGTACCTTCATGTACTCACCTGCGGGGCACCGGTCCCGCCGGATCGGTCCGCCTCCCCACCCGTCATGGCGTGAGGTGGCGTACAGCCGCTGAACGATCCTGTGAACTCCACGTCCCTGAGGTCCCTGCGCTTGGTCTTCAAGCGGGCCTTCGCTACGTACTACTTCGACCTCTGCTCGCCGGTCATCGCCGATCCGACCGAGTCGTTCGCGGCGGCGGCGGACTATCTGGGCGCGCTCCATGCACAATTGGGAAGCGAAGAGTTCATGCGCCGGCTGGACGACGAGACGACGCATCTGGCCGGCGAGGTCGAGCAGGATCTTCGCCGCCGTCTGCGCGACCGTCAGGATCAGATAGAGATGGACGATCTGGAAGACCGTCTGCGGGAGTGCCTGGAGTTCGGAGTGGGACGGATCCACCTCGTTCCCAGGCGTTCCCGGTAGAATAGGCGGCCATGGGCTTTTTCGAAGACTGGCTTATTCCTCTGCTAGAGGACCACGTGCTACTCATCGTTTTCTTGACGATGGTGGCCGAGAGCGCCTGCATCCTGATCCCCAGCGAGATCGTCATGCCATACGGGGGCTTCCTGGCGGGGCAGGGGCATGCGCAGCTCTGGGAAGTGATGCTGGTCGCCATAGCGGCCAACGTGGTGGGGTCGATCATCGCCTACGGGGTGGGACGATGGGGCGGGCGAGCGCTCTTTCTCAAGTACGGACGTTACGTGGGGGTCCGGGTGCACCACCTGGAGAAGGCTGAGCGCTGGTTCGAGCGACGAGGAGAACTGGCCGTGCTCTTCACGCGCATGATGCCCGGCATCCGCACCTTCATCTCTCTGCCCGCGGGAATCGTGAAAATGCCCTTCGGTAAGTTCGTTCTCTATTCGTTCATGGGCATCGTCCCCTGGGTGGCCGCCCTCACTTCGCTGGGGTTCGCGGCCGGTAAGGCCGCCGGTGAGGACCCTTGGGGACGGCTACAGGACCAGTTCCATCAATACAACGTGATCTTCTTCGTGGCTCTGGGCGTCGCGGTGGCGGCCATTGCCGCCTGGTGGGTGTGGCGCCGGCGCCGCAAACGGGCGGTCAGCGAGCCCTAGAGCACCATGCTGAGGAACTTCTGAGTTCTCGGCTCCTTGGGGTTGACGATCATCTCGCGTGGGTCCCCTTCTTCCACCACCACGCCGCCATCCATGAAGATGAGCCTCGACCCGACCTCGCGGGCGAAGCCCATCTCGTGAGTGACTACCACCATGGTCATGCCCGACCTGGCCAAGTCCTGCATGACGCCCAGCACCTCAGCCACCAACTCGGGGTCCAGAGCTGATGTGACCTCGTCGAAGAGCATCATATCGGGCTTCATGGCGAGCGCCCGGGCGATGGCCACCCGCTGCTGCTGTCCACCTGACAGCTCGTCGGGGAAGGCCTCCATCTTATCTGCCAGGCCGACCTTCGCCAGAAGGTCGCGGGCGATCTCCTCCACCTCCTCCTTGGGCTTCTTCTGGACCTTGAGCGGTGCCATCATGACGTTATGGAGGGCATCTTTGTGGGGGAACAGGTTGAAACTCTGAAAGACCATGCCGATGCGCTGCCGGATCTTGTTGGGGTCGGTATGCGGACCGTGGAGATCCTCTCCCTCGATGATGACCTTGCCCTTCTGGATGGGCTCGAGCCCGTTGATGCAACGAAGCATCGTCGACTTGCCCGACCCGGAGGGGCCGATGACCACCACCACTTCCTTGTGGGCTACCCGTAGATCGATCCCTTTCAGCACTTCGAGGTGCCCAAAAGACTTATGGACTGCCACCAACTCGATCATAGCGGTCAATGCATCTCACCTCCCTTGGGCAACTGGCCGGCGATGTCGGCGCTGAGCAGTTCCATCTCCGCCTCAGGGGTGAGACCGTCCGGAGGTCCGGCTCCTCCCTTCTTCTTTTTCTTCCTGCGCTTGACCTCCATCTGGGCGGCCACCCGGATCAACGGAATGGTGAACACCAGGTAGAGGAGCGCCGCGACGGTGAGAGGTGTCGCGTTCGCTACGACACCCATCTTCTCCTTGGCGCGAAACAGGAGCTCGGGGAACGCGATGACCGACATCAGGGAGGTGTCCTTGACCATGGCGATGAGCTCGTTGGTGAGAGGTGGGACCACAAGCTTGAGGGCCTGCGGCAGGATAACGTATCGCATGGCCTGGCCTTGTGTCATGCCAAGAGAGCGCGCCGCCTCCATCTGTCCTTTGTGGATGGCCTGGATGCCCGCACGGAAAATCTCGGCTGCGTAGGCTCCGTAGCACAGAGCAAGGCCGAGGACGCCCGAAGCCAGTGGCGGGAGTCTCAAGCCGGCGGTGGCCAGACCGTAATACACGAAGATGAACAGCAGGAGCAGCGGCAGTCCCCGGAAGAAGTCGATGTACGCGGCGGCCAAGAAGCGCAACACGCGGAAACGCGACAATCTGACCAAGGACAGGACCAAGCCCCAGGCCCAAGCGCAGACAAGGCCGAGTATCAGCACCTCGAAGACCGTCGGCAACGTCTTGACGAGCAGCCAGAGAGAGTCCTTGAAGATCTCTCCATTGAAGAATGCGTTCATCCGGTCACCTCCGCTTGCCGCCTCGTGCGTCGCTCAAGCATACAAGACAGAAAGAGGTCGAAGCGGAGGCTTCGACCTCTTTCGTAGAATCGTGATGTGCCGGCGACTGTGATGACTCGCAGTCCGGCCTTCTAGTTGATGATGCCGGTCAGGCCCCACTTCTTGCAGATCTTCTGATAGACGCCCTCGTTGATGAGTTCCGTCAACCCGAGGTTCATGGCTTCGAGGAGGGCGGTGTTCTCCTTCTTGATGGCATATCCATAATCGTTCACGGTCACGATGCCGCCGGTGTTGGCGAACTTGGCCTGATAGTCGGTGTTGGTCTGGATGATGTAGGCGTTCACGGGCTCGTCGTTGACCACGCACTCGACCCGGCCGGCCGCCATATCCATGAAGGCCTCAAGGATGGTGGCGTACTTCTTGATCTCCTTGATGCCTTCCATCTCTTCGATCGCGAACTGGCCGGTGGTGTCGACCTGGACGCCGACGGTCTTACCGACCAGCTCTTCTTTGGTCATGACCGGTTTGTCGATGGGGGCGCTTATGGCAAGGATGCCCGGCAAGTACGGGTTGGTGAAGTTGACCTGCTCCTTGCGCTCCTCGGTGATGCTCATGGCCGACATGATGATGTCGTAGCGGTCGCTGAGCAGCGCCGGGATGATGCCGTCCCAAGCGGTAGAGACGACCTCGAGCTCAAGCCCCATCTTCTTGGCGAGAGCGGTGCAGAGATCGACGTCGAAGCCGATGTAGCCGCCCTGCTCATCCGAGAACTCCATGGGTGGGAAGGCGGTATCGGACCCGCCCTGAAGCACGCCTTCCTTCATTGTGGGCGGTGTCTCGATGATCGACGACTTGGTGACGGCAGCGATGGCCTCGTCGGCCGCGGCCGCCAGATCCTCGCCTGCTGCGGTTGTCTCGGTAGCCGGCGCGGTGGTCGTAGTCTCTTCTTCACCGCCGCATGCAGCCACCATCGGTACCACGATCAGCAGCAACACCAGCAAAATGATTGATAGGACATGATTTCTCTTCAACTTACCCTCCTCCTGGGTTTGTCTCTGTGCGCCCGTCAAGAGAGGGACACACATGCGACCCCGCAGCCTGACCTGCATGATTATAACTCATAGTGAATCTCGAACGCTTCGTCGTTCCGGGGTCGGCGCAAGGTCCCAGGCCTCCGGCAATCCTGGAGAACTCTCCGGCAGCACCCCCAATGTATACTTCGTCTTCAAGCATGAATCATCCCCAAACAGGAGAGCCGACTCAACCCTCCTCCCCTTCGACAGCGGGAGAGCCGCCGCGCGGGGAGACTCTTTTCTGGGAGGACGCGGGCCAGGGCCGGGTACGCTGCACCGTGTGTCCGCACATGTGCGTGGTGAGCGAGAACGCCGAGGGGCTCTGCAAAGCCCGCGGGGTCAGAGAAGGCCGCATGGTTAGTCTTACGTATGCCCGTCCGGCGACCGTGGTCAGCGACGAGATCGAGAAGAAGCCTCTCTTCCATTTTCATCCCGGCACTCGCGCGTTGTCTCTCGGTGGCCATGGCTGCAACGTGCTGTGCTCCGGATGTCAGAACTGGCAGATCTCTCACGCGGGTGTCCAAACAGAGACCACACGGCTGCCAACGCTCTTGCCCGACGATGCGGTCGCCATGGCACGCAAGCACAAGCTGGCGGGGGTGGCCTTCACGTACAATGACCCTGTAGTGTGGATCGAGTACGTGCATGATGTGTTCGCAGCATTCAAGAAAGCCGGGCTCTACACCGCTTTCATCACGGCGGGCTATCTCAACGAAGCCGCGCTCGACTATGTGGCAGGGGTCGTAGACGCCTTCAAGTTCGACCTGAAGGCTGCCACGGCAGAGCAGTGGGGGCGTTTGACGAGGGTGAAAGACCCCTCACCCGCTTACGCGGCCGCGGTGCGTGCGAAAGAGTTGCATGGTTGTCATCTGGAGGTGGTCTCGAACATCGTGCCGCGACTCAACGACGACGACGCCAGTCTTACAGCGATGGCCACGTGGGTACGCGACAACGTTGGTCCGCGGACTCCCTGGCACGTCACGCGCTTTCTGCCCGACTTCGAGCTCTCCTATCTCCCCCCCACGCCCGTGAAGACCTTGGAGAGAGCGGTGAGTCTCGGCAAGGCCGTGGGCTTGAAATACGTCTATCTTGGCAACGTGCAGGGCCACCCCGCGCGCGACACCATCTGTCCTGGATGTGGGCGAACGGTGATCCGCCGTGACAAGCCCAAAGTGGATCTCTCAAGGGTGGAACGGGGTCTTTGCAGGGCCTGCGGCGAGGACCTTGGGCTCGTAGAGACCCAGGGCTGAGCGGTATTGAGGTTCCAGGCTGTTTAGATGCCGGCGAGTGAGGGGAAGCATTTGGCAGATGAGATGACCGGCAGGATGTGGGGAGTCCATGACGCCGACTGAGCCATATACGGACAAATCGCGGGATGGTTCACAGCCACCCATATCTCTTGTGATACCAGGACGACCCGAGTACGTGGGCCTATGCCGCTTGGTTGCTGGAGTGGTGGGGGTGCGGGAGTCTCTCGACGAGGAGACCGTCGCCGATCTCAAGCTGGCCGTGACCGAGGCCTGCACCTGCTACCTCTGGGGACCGGATGGCAGCCCGCCGTCTCAAGACGACGCGGACACCGTACAGCCACCCCGCTCCTTGAGGGTGGACTTCAATGTCATGCCGGGCGCGTGGGAGATCGTCATCTCCGACCCGGACCGGCAGCATCACATGTCGTGCCATCCGGGGTGCGACCCCTCCAGCGAGAGCGGTCTGGGGCTCACGATAATCAAGGCCTTGGTCGACACGATGGAGCAGACCGACACCGAGGCCGAGGGCTGTGTCCTCCGGCTGGTGAAGCGTCTGGGGTAGGGCTTCTCTTCGGCGGTGACCGCTTGTCTCGCAGGCGGTGTGTGGTCCCATAGGAGCTCGAAAGCACCGTGCTACACTGAGACGCCATGAGGCTTGCCGGTACCCGATGCCGATCTCCAGTCGTAGTGGCCGTTTTTGTGGCCGTTGCATGTGCCGTAGCTCTGGCGACGGCCTGCTTGTCTGCCGGTCCGGCCGGTGCCGCCGCCCCGAGGTCCGACGTGCTCACGGTCACCGTCGATCACGTTCTCAGCACCATTGAGGAGCCGCTTACCTTGACCATCGAGGGGCAGCTCTCGCGGTCTCTCGCGGGCGCTAAGCTCGTGGTGCGAGTGAAGGGGCCCGCCGGATTCGGCCAAGTGGGCGAGAACGCCCCGGAGCTCACTGAGGCCGACAAGATCGTGAAGGTGCTCGGCGAAGTTCCTCCCACCACGACTACGTCACAGACTCCCCCGGCGGCTCCCGGTGCAGTTGTTGTCCCCACTACCACGACCTCCTCCACCACTACGACCTCATTGGCGGCCGTGGCCGGCACGGCGGCGGATCTCGAGGCGGGTAGCCTCAAGGCCCAGGCCCTGCTTCCTGCCGGCATGCCCTCCGAGCCGGGTGCCTACCAGCTCGTGGTAGAAGTGAAGAGCGGCCAGGATGTGTGGGCAAGCGGACAGGTGTGGCTGGGAAAGGTCGCCCCTCGAGAGTCACCCCTGGACATCGCCTTCGTGTGGCCGGTATCGCTGGGGATCCATCGGGATGCCGAAGGTGTCTACTACGACGAGGTTCTGGAGCAGACGATCGCTTCAGAGCCCGGAGATCTTCAGGCCCTGCTCGGCATGCCCGGCCTGTTTCCCGCTTGGAGGTTCAGCGTCGCGATAGAGCCCGTGCTTCTCACTCAACTCCGCGACATGGCCGACGGCTACGCTCGCTACGATGCGGCCGGCGCCGAGGTGGTGGTCGGCGAGGGCGACATGGATGCACAAAAGGCCGCCGCGGCTCTGAGCGCCTTCAAGGATCTGGCCGGCGCCGGCTCTGCAGAAGTGCTGGTGAGCCCCTACTCAGGGGCCGACCTCGGGCTCTTAGCAGCTGAAGGTTGGCGCGACGGCTTTGAGCAGGTGCAGTTGGGCAAACAGGAGTTGCAGCAGACACTTGGTATGGGTGCACCGTTGACCGGAGCCTGTGCCCCCGATTTGGCTCTGACCACGGACAGCGTGGCCTACTACGCCGATGCGTCGATTGATCACATCGTGGTGGCTTCTTCGCTCGCCGGTCTGCTGACCGAGCAGATAGAAGAGGGAGCCATAGCCGTGAGGGCCCGCGATGCCTTTAACGACCGGGTGACCCTGGTCTTCGCCGACCAGGCGCTGAGCGAC
>ERZ764778.923-NODE-923-length-32320-cov-7.531505_pt1 | contig 32320 bp, 32 predicted proteins | sample MGYA00374951_ERZ764778 | MGnify/ENA primary metagenome ERZ764778 (study PRJEB28918, sample SAMN05720193) | bioreactor metagenome | isolation source: Anaerobic biogas reactor | place: USA:Washington, USA | collected 2015-08-08 ...
GCCCCACATCTGCCCCCATCAGGACATCTACGGGGTGACCATCCCAGGCGCCTTCGCGGAGTATTCCAAGGTGCGGGCGGATGTGTGCGTGAAGCTGCCGGACAGCATCTCCGATGAGGAGGGCTGCATGCTGGAGCCCATGGGCGCAGGCGTCCACGGCGTGGGCCTGGGCCAGGTGAAGGGCAAAACGGTCTTTATCAACGGCTGCGGCCCCATCGGCCTGATGGCCATCGGCGCCTGCCGGGTGCACGGGGCCCAGCGGATTATCGCTTCTGATATTTTTGCTGAAAAGCTGGAGATCGCCCGGGAAATGGGCTCCGACCTGGCCCTAAACGCCAGGGAAAAGGACGTGGTGGCCCGCATCAAGGCGGAAACCGAAGGCCTGGGTGCGGACGTGGCCATCGACTTTACCGGCAGCGGCTCGGCCATCATCAGCGCCCTGCGCGCGGTGCGCAAAGGGGGCATGTTGGTGCTGGTGGGGCTGCCGGACGGCGAGATCCCCATCAACCTCAGCGAGGACCTGATCTATAAGGAGATCACCGTCACCGGCGTTGCCGGGCGGCTGATGTATGAAACCTGGGAGGACTGCATCCGCATCCTTCAGGACCCCCGCTTCTCCATGAAGCCGGTGATTGGCGGCGTCTATCCGCTGGAGCGCTACGAGGAGGCCTTTGCGGCCATCCGGGGTGGCGCGCCGGGTAAAATGATACTGGTACCCTAAGACATCATACATCATATTTATTATAAGGAGGCGTTATGGAACCTGTTGTTACCGGTAGTTTAGGCAAAGTGCATGCTTTCCGTCTTGAGACGGGTGAGATGTTTCTTGAAACGCTGCAGAAGGTCTGCGAGGATCACAACATCAAAAACGGCGTGATTCTCAGCTGCATGGGCAGCCTGGACGGCGCCCGCTTTTTCGCCCCGGTGGAAATCCCGGGCAAGAAGTTCCCCTATGGCTATGGCGATCCCACCGTGCTTACCGGGCCTATTGAGCTGTATGGCGCCACCGGCTTCATCAGCCATGGCGAAAACGACGAGGTGCTGCTGCACGTGCATGTCTCCCTGGGCGACAGCGAGGGCAAGGGCTATGTGGGCCACCTGATTGAAGGCAACAAAACCCTCTTCACCGTGGACGTGGTGCTGGTGGAGATCGAGGGCATCAACATGGGCCGCAAGTACTACGAGGACCTGGGCGTCTATCTGTTTGCGCCCAGCAAGAAGGAAGGGAATTAATATGGCGAAGAAATACGAGAAAGGCTTCCTGGTCGAGCTCTACCGCCGGATGGTACGGGTTCGCCTGTTTGAGGAGCAGGCCAAGGAATGCTTCACCAAAGGCATGCTGGCCGGAAACATCCATCTGGCCATCGGCCAGGAGGCCGCTGAGGTGGGCGCCTGCGCCGCCCTTACGGATTCCGACTACATCACCGGCACCCACCGGGGCCACGGCCAGTGCATCGCCAAGGGCGCCAACACCAGCAAGATGATGGCGGAGCTCTTCGGCAAGAAGACCGGCTACTGCCAGGGTAAGGGCGGCTCCATGCACATCGTGGACGCCACCCTGGGCATCCTGGGCGCCAACGGCATCGTGGGCGCGGGCATCCCCATCGCCACCGGCTCCGCCTATGCCTCCAAGCTGTGGGAGGACGGCGCGGTCACCCTGTGCTTCTTTGGCGACGCCGCGGCCAACCAGGGCACCTTCCATGAGTCCATCAATATGGCCGCCGCCTGGGACCTGCCGGTGATCTACCTGTGTGAAAACAACAAGTACGGCGTCTCCACCGAGATCAGCCGGGTGATCAACAACGAGTATATCTCCGAGCGCGCCGCAGCCTACAACATCCCCGGCGTGACCGTGGACGGCAACGATGTGCTGGCGGTGTACGAAGCGGTGAAGACCGCCGTGGAGCGCGCCCGCAAGGGCGAGGGCCCCACCCTGGTGGAGTGCATCACCTATCGCCATGAAGGCCACTACTGCGGCGACCAGGCCGGCTACCGCCCCGGCGAATACATGGAAGAGGCGGCGGAGAAGGACGCCATCGCCAACTTCCGCAAACACCTTCTGGCCCAGGGCGTGAAGGAAGAGGAGATCAGCCAGGTAGACGAGGAAATCAAGGCGGAGATCGACGAGGCCTATCGCTTCGCGGATGAATCCCCCTATCCGGACCCGTCCGAGGCCCTGACAGACGTGTATAGCATGGACAATGAGAGGAGCGTGCTGAGATGAGCAGAAGAATTAGCGTCAGCGCCGCCATCCGCGAGGGGATGCTGGAGGAAATGCGCCGGGACCCCAACGTGATGGTGATTGGCGAGGATATCGCCGTGATGGGCGGCACCTTTGCCCTGACCCGGGGCTTTTTGGAGGAGTTTGGCCCCATGCGCGTCCGGGACACCCCCATCTCTGAATCCGGCTTTATGGGCATGGGCGTAGGCATGGCCATGCGCGGCATGCGCCCCATTGTGGAACTCATGTACAACGACTTTATCGCCGTCTCCCTGGACCCTCTGATGAACCAGGCGGCCAAGCTGCGCTATATGACAGGCGGCCAGATCACCATCCCCATGGTGTTGCGCGCGCCCATGGGTGCGGGCCGGCGCAACGCGGGCCAGCATTCCCAGTGCCTGGAAGCGCTGTTCATGCACATCCCGGGGCTTAAGCTGGTGTGCCCCTCCACGGCCTATGACGCCAAGGGGCTGATCAAGACTGCCATCCGGGACAACGACCCGGTGGTGGTGCTGGAGCACAAGCTGCTCTACGCCAAAAAGTTCGAAATGCCCGATGAGGATGTGGAATACACCATCCCCCTGGGCCAGGCGGACATCAAGCGGGAGGGCAAGGACATCACCATCCTCACCTGGTCTCGTCAGGTGCACTTCGCGCTGGAAGCAGCGGAAACCCTGCAACAGGAAAACGGCATCTCCTGCGAGGTGGTTGACCTGCGCAGCCTGGTGCCCCTGGATTGGGACACCGTCAACGCCTCCGTGCGCAAGACCCACAACGTCCTCACCCTGGAAGAGGGCGTCATGCGCGCAGGCGTGGGCGCGGACCTGTCCGCCCAGATCACAGAAACCCTCTTTGACGAGCTGGATTCCCCGGTGAACCGCGTGGCGGGCGCCAATGTGGTCTCCCCCTTCAGCCCGCCGCTGGAAGACGCCATTTTCCCGCAGCCGGCTGACGTGGTGGCCGCCGTCCGCCGGCAGCTGAACGTGTAAGCGGGAGGAGCAGATGAGCAAGCAAATTCTCATGCCCCAGTATGGCCTCACGATGGAGGAAGGGGCGGTTGAAAAGTGGCTGATCAAGGAAGGGGACGTCATCAACGAAGGGGACGTCATCGCCGAGATCGTCACGGACAAGCTGACCAACGACCTGGTCAGCGAGGTGGGGGGCACCGTTTTGAAGCTGGTGGCCCCGGAAGGGGAGGACATCCCCGTCAAGGGCGTGCTGGCCATCGTGGGCGAGCCGGGCGAGCAGGTGAACCTGGAAGAGGACCAGCCTGAGGCTTCACAAGCCCCGGTCCCTGAGGCCCCCGCCCCGGCAGCGCCCGGAAAACTGCTGGAGCAGCCCCTGGCTGCCGGCGGTCGGATCAAAATCTCCCCCTTCGCTAAAAAAATAGCGGAAAAGAACCAGCTGGACTACAGCCGCCTGGCGGGCAGCGGCCCCTCCGGGCGCATCGTTGCCAAGGACGTTGAGGCAGCCCTGGCCACAGGCGCCCTGAGCTCTGCGGCCCCCGCCATCCCCGCCAGCCCGCCCCCTGCCCCCATGGCAGGCGACGAGGTGGTGAAGATGAGCAAGATGCGCAAAATCGTGGCTGAGCGCATGAGCGCCTCCGCCCGGGAGATCCCCGCGGTTTCCCAGGATATCAAGGCGGATGTAACCAAGCTGCTGGCCTTAAGGGCGCAGATCAACGAAGGCCGGGAAAACCGCGTTTCCCTTAACGACTTTGTCTTAAAGGCGGTGGCCAAGAGCCTGCGCGCCCACATGGAGGTGAACGCCTCCCTGGACGGGGCGGGCGGCATTATCCGCCACCACGAAATCAACGTGGGCATGGCGGTGGCCGTGCCGGGCGGGCTGATGGTGCCGGTGATCCGCGGCGCGGACACCAAATCCTTGGAGGCCCTGTCCAACGAGGCTAAGGACCTGGCTGTCCGCGCCCGGGACAGCAGCCTGGATGCCAGCCAGCTGCAAGGGTCCACCTTCTCGGTGTCCAACCTGGGCATGTATGGCATCACCAGCTTCACCCCCATCATCAACCAGCCCAACGCCGCCATCTTAGGCGTGTGCGCGGTGGAGGATGTGGTGGCGCTTGACAAAGAAGGCCAGCTGTATAACAAAAAAATGATGACGCTGAGCCTTACTTATGATCACCGTCTGCTTGACGGCGCGGAAGCTGCCGAGTTTCAAAAGACGCTGAAAACCCTGCTGGAGGACCCCCTCCAGGTGATCCTGTAAGCAAGAAAGGACCGGCATGAGCAATACCAAGAAAATCGTGGTGCTGGGTGGCGGCCCCGGCGGCTATGTGGCCGCCATCCGGGCGGCCCAGCTGGGTGCGGACGTCACCCTGATCGAAAAAGAGGACCGGATGGGCGGCACCTGCCTGAACGTGGGCTGCATTCCCACCAAGGCCCTCCTGCACGCGGGCGAGATGTACCGCCAGATGCAGCACAGCGCCGCCGAATACGGCGTTTTCGCCAAAGACCTCAGCTTTGACTGGGCCAAGGTTATCGGCAAAAAGGACTCCGTGGTCAAGATGCTGACCCGGGGCGTGGCCGGCCTGCTGAGGAAAAACAAAATCAAGGTGATTTATGGCACGGGCAAGCTGGGCAGCGGAAACACCGTGGCAGTCAGCCTTAAGGATGGAGAAACCCAGAGCGTGCCCTATGACAAGCTGATTTTAGCCACCGGCTCCGTGCCCGTGATGCCCCCCATTCCCGGCATCAAGGACAACCCGGACTGCATCGACTCCACCGGCGCCTTAAGCCTGACCGCGCTGCCCGAAGAAATCCTGGTCATCGGCGGCGGCGTCATCGGCATCGAGTTTGCCAACGCCTTTGCCAACTTTGGCAGCAAGGTGACGGTGATTGAGATGACCTCCAAAATCCTGCCCATGATGGACGAGCAGCTCTCCGCCCAGCTGCGCAATCTGCTGGAGAAGGAAGGCGTCGCCATCCATACGGACGCCAAGGTGCTCAGCGTGGACAAGAAGGGTGCCAAGTCCTATGTCAACGTGGAGATGAACGGCAAAACCCAGGCCTTCTCAGCGGACAAGGTGCTGGTGGCCGTGGGCCGCCGCACCAACACCGAGGCCCTGGCCCTGGACCAGAACGGCATCAAGAACGACCGGGGCCGCATCACGGTGGACGAGCATATGCGCACCAGCAAGCCCAATGTGTACGCCGTGGGCGACTGTGTGGGACAGATTATGCTGGCCCATGTGGCCTCCGCCATGGGCGAGGTGGCTGTGGAGCACGCCATGGGCCACCCGGCCAGGTTTGACGGCAGAACCAACGCCTCCTGCGTGTACACCACCCCTGAGTTTGCGGGCGTGGGCTACACGGAAGAGGAGCTGAAAAACAACAAGACCGCCTACAAGGCGGGCGTCTTCCCCCTGATCGGCAACGCCAAGACCCTCATTGAAAACGGCGGCGTGGGCTACATCAAGGTGCTCTGCGGCGCGGAATTCGGCGAGATTCTGGGCGTTCATATCCTGGGCCCCCGGGCCACGGACCTGATCGCGGAAGCGGCGCTGATGATCGGCATGGAAGCCACGGTGGATGAGGTAATCGCCACCATCCACGCCCACCCCACGGTGTCAGAGGCGGTGCGCGAGGCCGTCCTGGCCACCCAGGGCCGGGCGATTCACTGATCCTTTCACGCCAGTGCGAATGAGGAAGGAGCTGCCAACCCCGGCAGCTCTTTTTCGCCAAAATGAGGACAGCATGACCAAGATAAGCCTTTATCAGCTGGACAACGCCGGCTTTGCCATCAAAACCCGGGACAGCCTGTATCTGGTAGACGCCCTGCATGAGGGCTCAAAAATCTATGGCGGCCTGAGCCTTGAGGCCACAGCCCTTATCCGGGAGCTGGCAGAGGGCTTAAGCGCCCCGGTGCGCCTGGTGGTCACCCACCTGCACCCGGACCACGCGGGGGCGGGGAGCATCCGCCGGTTCGCCGCGGAAACGCCCCTTGAGGTACTGGCCGCAGACCCAGAAATCCTGAGCTGGGACTTGGGCAAGGCCCAGGTGAGGCTGATGGCCTTAAGCGAGGATTATTATCTGGGGATGGACCGGGTGCGGCCCATCCCCCTGCCCCATGTGAGCCCTGAGCGCTTTAACATCCTGCACACCGCGCTGCGGCTGGACGCGGGCGGGGTTTCGGTGTTTGTTTCAGGGGACGGGCTGATGGACGCGGCCATCTTTGAGCGCAACGCCCGCCACATCAAAAACACGGACGCGGCCGTCTGCCTCTACTCCTACGCTTTCACCCGGCGGAACCTGGCCTTCACCAGGGCCCACATCGCCCCCAAAACCCTGGTGGTCAACCACTTCCCCCTGCCGGAGCGGGATGAGTTTGATTCCCTGAACCGCTTTAAGGCCTTCACGGCCCGGGAAAGCGAAGGGCTGCGCATCCTGCCCTTTGTTCAGGCGGGGGATCGGCTGGATGTCTGAAGCGCGTCCCTTCCGCCTGGCGCGGGCGCCTGAGGGCGATCCTTATTTCAACCAAGCCTATGAAGAAAGGCTGATGGGCACCGACGCGGCGCTGCCGCTTCTGATGCTGTGGCACAATCCCCCGGCTGTGGTCTGCGGCAAGCACCAGAACCTCTTTGGCGAGGTGAATGTCTGGCGTGCCTGGCAGGCGGGGCTGCCCCTTGTCCGCCGGGAATCCGGCGGGGGCACGGTGACCCACGGGCCGGGCAACCTGAACTACACCATGCTCCTCCCCTTAACGGGCAGCTGGAAGGCTTCGGATTTGGTGCACCCCGTGATCACGGCCCTGAATACACTGGGGGTGGAGGCCAGGCTGTTTGACAGCGCGGGCATCGCCATTGATGGGCTTAAGGTTTCCGGCAGCGCCCAGCGGGTCACCGGCGGGCGCATCCTGCACCATGGCACGCTGCTGTTTGATGCCCGGCTGCATCAGGTGGACAGCCCGCTTGAGCGCAGCGGGCACATCAGCAATTGCCGCGCCACCCGGTCAAAGCCCGCCCCCATCGGCAACATCCGCCCCTTTTTAAAAGAGGATATGGACCTGGCGGCCTTTGAGGCCCATTTGATCCGGCGCCTCTGCGGGGATGAAGCGCCTTTTGAGCTGAAGACCCGCGCGGAAACAGAAAAGCTCGCCCGCGAAAAATATAAAACCTGGGACTGGACTTTTGCCCGAAGCCCCCGGTTTGATTATCAGAAAGCCTTTGACTATCAGGGCCGCCCCTGGCAGCTGAGCTACCATTGCGAAAAAGGGACCCTAAGCCAGGTTTCCCTTGTGATTGACGGGCAGGAAAAGCTGGAACTGGCCGCCCTTTTCATTGGCCAGCGCCTGGACCCTGAAAGCCTTATCAAGCACGCCTGCCAGTTCTTCTCCCGGGAGCAGGCCCTGGCCCTTCTGCCCCATTTCTTTGGCTGAAAGGCCTACCCAAGCCCCCTGATCACATCAATCACCCGGCCGTCCCGATATTCCACCTCGCCCACCACCCGGCCCTGGGGGCGGATGGGGGCGGGGATGCCGGTGTAGCTTTCCGCCATTTCCTTCAGCTGGTGAATGGAAAAGACGGGCAGGCCCGCGCGGGTGAGCCGGTCCTTCAGCTCCTCCCGCTTTGGGTTCACCGCGATGCCCCGCTGGGTGACCAGCGCGTCAACCGTGTCCCCGGGGGTGGTGACGCAGAGCACCCTGTCCACCACGATGGGCAGGCGCGCCCGGAAAAGCGGGGCCACCACCATGGCCAGCCTGGCCCCGGCGGCGGTGTCCGCATGGCCGCCGGAGCCCCCGGCGATCAGCCCGTTTGAGTCCACATGGACGTTCACATTAAACTGAGTGTCGATCTCAAGCGCCCCCAGCACCACCGCGTCCAGGGCATCCACCGCGGCGGACTTGGCCAGGGGGCTGGCATAGCGCTGGGCTGAAATCTCCTGGTGGCGGGGGTTTTGGCGGATGGATTCCACCGCCCGCAGGTCAAAGCACTGCACGTCCAGCAGGCTTTCGAAGTAGCCCTCCTCCAGCATCTCCACCAGATACCCGGTGATGCCCCCCAGGCCAAAGCTGCCCTGCACCTTGCTGCGGCGCATGATGGGCTTTAGGTACTGGGTGACCGCCAGGGAGGCGCCCCCCGCCCCGGTCTGAAAGGAGAAGCCGTCCTTTAAAAGCCCGCTGTGTTCAATCACCCGGGCGGCGTTTTGGGCGATGGCCAGGGCCACCGGGTCCCGGGTGAGGCGGGTGGTGCCGGACACGATGCCCCGGGGGTCTCCGATGACAGGCAACTGAACCACATAGTCCACCTGATCCTCCTGGATGGAGGCGGGAAAAAGCGGATAGGGCTGTAAATAATCGGTCAGCAGCACCACCTTGTCCGCATAGCGGGCATCCGTCATGGCATAGCCCAGGGAGCCGCAGGCCGCGGGCCCGATCAGGCCGGTGCCGTTGCCCATGGGGTCTGCCGCAGGGGCGGCGATAAAGGCGACGTCCACCCGGGCGGTGCCCCGCGCCATGGCGGCGGGGCGGCCGCCGTGGGTTCTGAACCGCACCGGCTCAGGCAGCAGTCCCTCAGACACCGCCCGGGCCAGGGGGCCCGCCATATAGCCGGTGGCAATGCCCGTGACCACGCCGTTTTTGATGTGCTCAATCAGCGGCGCATGGGCCGCGAACAGGGAGCTGGCCTCAAGCCTTAATCCCCTGATGCCCAGGCCCGCGATCTCATCCATCACCTGGTTTAGGGTCTGGTCCCCGTTTCTCAGGTGGTGGTGGAAGGAGACGCTCATCCCGTCACGAAGCCCGCAGGCGATCAGGGCCTCCCTGAGGGAGCCGGTCAGCTTACTCATCTTCCCCCTCCAAACCCAGCTTCCTTGCCGCCTCCAGCACCTTTTTTGCCCGCTCCACCACGGGCTTGTCCACCATCTTGCCATGCAGGGACACCACGCCCAGGCCTGCCGCCTCCGCCTTTTGGATGGCGGCCATCACCTCTTTGGCCTGGGCAATCTCTGAAAGCGTTGGGCTGAAGGCCTGGTTGATAGCCGGGATGTGCCGGGGGGAGATGGCGGCCTTGCCGTCAAAGCCCAGGCCGCGGGCAAAAGCGGCGTCCGCCTCAAGGCCCGCTTCATCATCCACATCCGTAAAGGGCGTGTCATACACCGACAGGCCGCAGGCCCTGGCGGCCATCACCATCCGGCCCCGGGCGTAGAAAATCTCGTTCCCCGCTTTGCTGCGCGCGGCCCCCAGGTCATGGGCCAGGTCCTCAGCGCCCAGCAGCATTCCCTTCACCCGGGGATCGCTGGCGGCGATCTGGAAGGCCTGCTCCACCCCCAGAGCGCTTTCAATCAGAGGAATCAGGCCCACCCCGCCGGAGGGGAGGTCCTGCTGTTCCTCAATCTCCGCCACCCGGGCGCTGATCCGGGCGATGTCCCCGGGCCCGGACACCTTGGTGGGCATGAGATAAGCAGGCCCCAGGGGCACCATGACCAGAAGGTCCTCTTCCCAAAAGGGGCTGTCCAGAGGATTTAAGCGGATGATCAGGGGCAGGCCGCTGAACTGAAGCGTTTTGATGGCGTGTTTCACCAGGGCCCGGGCGCTGTCCTTCTCCTTGAGGGCCACCGCGTCCTCCAGGTCCAAAATCAGGGCGTCCGCCCCGTGGATGTCCGCGTTTTGGAGCATGGCGGGGCTGTTGCCCGGCACAAACAGCATTGAGCGGATCATTGGGCCGCCTCCGTTCCCCTCTTCAGGGCGGTTTCCACCCGGGCCCTGAGGGTGCAGTCCAGCGCCCCCCGGTCGTTAACCTGCACCAGGCCCGCGGCAACGCCCATCTCACCTGCCACCGCCTCCACCGCCGCCCTGATGGCCCCGCCAAACTGCGGCAGCACCACGGACTCAATTTCAATGACCAGCGCCCCATCCCCAGGGCTCACCATGACCAGGGCATCGCTTGATTCCAGGGTGCCCGCGGACGCCATGCGCAGGATCTTCATAGGCCCTCCCAAAGCTTTTTCTTTGATATCTGACGCGTTCAGTATACACAGAATAAAGAGGCCGGGCAAGCGGAGCGGGACGCATCAAAAAAGGCGGAAGCCGCCTGCCTCCGCCCCTGCCTCTCTTATTCTTCCGGGAAGAGCATCTCCTCCATATAGGCCTCGTTAAACCAGGAGTTGCCCCCCAAGGGGATATGGCGGGCCAACTGGGCCAGGCGCGCGATGTCCTGAAGCTTTTCCTTGTCCAGCAGCAGTTCCACCGCTCCGGCAAGGGCGGCGTTGCCGATCACCCGGGCTTTGCCCGCCAGCTCCCGGGGGATCAGGCCGATGCGGGCGGCGGAATGGATGTCCAGGCGGCTGCCAAAGCCCCCGGCCAGATACAGGGCGCCGATCTCCCCAGGCGTCACCCGGGCCTTGCGCATCAGCGTCCGGATGCCGGCGGCGATGGCGGCCTTGGCCAGCTGCAGGCTGCGGATGTCCTCCGGGTAAAGATACACTTCCCCCGCCAGGCGGACACGGGGCAGCGTCATCCGCCCGGTCTCCTCCACCAGACCCAGCTTAAGAAGCCCGGCCAGGGCATCCAGCAGCCCGGAGCCGCACACCCCCGTGGGGGGCAGGTTCCCGATGGTGTGGACCTTTAGCTCCCCGTCCTCCAGCCACAGGCTGTCAATGGCCCCCGGCACGCTGCTTAAGCCCATCCGGATGCCCGCGCCCTCAAAGGCGGGGCCGGCGGCGGTGGAGGCCACGTAAAGCACACCCTCTTTCCACAGGGCGATCTCCCCGTTGGTGCCCACGTCGATCAGCAGCGCCGTCTCCTCCTGTTCAGAAAGCCCGCTTGAAAGCACCGCGCAGCTGATATCCGCCCCCACAAAGGCGTTCATGCAGGGGGGGAGGTAAACCCTTTTGCCCAGCAGCTCCGCCCAGTGACCAAAGAGCTCATCCGCCTCAAAGGGCGCCCGGGAGAGCGTAAGAGGGCTTAGGCCCCCAAGCAGATAGAGCATGGTGGTGTTGCCGCTGATCACCAGGCTTTCCACCTCTTCCGGGGTGAAATCCGCCTCATCGCAGGCCTCCTGAAGCAGGCCTTCCAGCGCCCCAAGGGCCATCTGCTCAAGCCGGGGCAGCTCCCCTTTTAAGGCGGCGTCGATGCGGCCCATCACATCCGCCGCCACCGTGACCTGGGGGTTCATACAGGCGGCGCTGGCCAGCATTCGGCCACTATCCAGCTCATAAAGCTTTAAGGCCAGGGTGGTGGTGCCCAGGTCCGCCGCCGCGCCATAGCGCCCCGGCAGAGGGGAAAGGGCCCCTGTCCGCCCGCGGCCCTCCAGCTGAATCTGCATCCCCTTGGGGCTAAAGGGCAGGGTGACCTCGCACTCCCCCTTAAGCACCGCCTGGCAGGCCAGCCGGCCGCCTGCGGATATCTCCAGGGCATTGGGCTTTGAAACATCCCCTGTGATCTCCACCCCGCATTTGCCGCAGCGCCCCCGGCCGCCGCAGGGTTGGGGGATGGACAGCCCCATCTCTGAAAGCACCCGGGAAAGCACAGGCGCGCCTTCAAAGCGCGCTTGATGGGATATGCCGTTTTGCCAGACTGTGATCCGGGGCAAATCAGACCTCCTCCGGATAAAAAAACACCATGCCAAAGTAGGTCACGGTGTTTGGTCCGTTGATATATTGAAGCGGGGTGTTCCTGATGGTGCTGTAGACGTCAATGCCATAGCTCTCCACCGAGGCCAGGGCCTGGTCCGGATAGCGGCAGGGCAGGTTGTCAGCCTTTAAACAGCGCTCACACAGGCGGCAGCCGCCGCAGGTGAGGTGCAAAAAGGCCCGGGGAAACAGGCCCTCCAGCTCCCTCTGAAGCCGCTGGCTCAGCTGCACATGCCGAGCACCCGCGGCCTCCATGCCCTCAAAGTCAAAGCTGTCCTCCAGCGCGGAAACGGACTGATAAACCAGGGCGCGGGGATAGGCCCCCACGGCTGCCATCAGCCCCTCTATTTCCCCCACGTCCGGCGGGCACATATAGCATTTGCCGTATTTCCCGCAGGCATTGGCCTCGCACAGGTCCCGGAACTCGCGGGACAGCACAACGCCTTCTCCCGGGATCACCGCGGCCTTTAAGGCCCCCGCTTTTAAGGCCGCCTGGGTGAGCCGTTCATCCAGCATGCCTACACCCCGGCGTAGTATTCATGGGTGGCGGAAAAGAAGGCGTCGATGTTCTCCCAGGGGCTCATGGGCGGGATATCACAGCCGGAGGAGATGATAAAATGGGGGTTGTCCGGGCAGCAGGCTCGCATCAGCGCCAGGGTGCTCTCCCGGATGCTCTCCGGCGTGCCGGAGAGAAACTGGACGGAGGGGCTGATGTTGCCCATCACCAAAAGGTCCTTGGGCACCCGGCCCACCATCTCCGGAAGCGCCACCGCGTCCCCGAAGTGATAGCCGTCACAGCCCGTTTCCAGGATGGAGTCCAGCATCAGGGGGGTGTTGTTGCCGCAGTTATGGTAGATCACCAGAAAATCATCCGACCGGGCGGCCTGGGCTATCCGGCGCACATAGGGCGCTGAAAACTCCGCCGCCAGGCCGGGGGACAAAAGGCCCGCCAGGGGCTCCGCGATGACCACGCCGTTGGCCCCCGCGGACTTATAGGCCAGCACATAGGCGCAGAGGAAGGCCGTCACTTTTTCAAGCACCGTGTGCACCGCCTCCGGCTCGTCATAGCAGTTGATCATGATGTCGCTGACGCCCATCAGCCGGCCCGCCAGGGAATAGGGCCCGATCACCCCGGCCAGCACCGGCCGGTCCGTGATCAGCCCGCAGGCCTGGCGGATGGCCTCCACATATTTGCCCGTGCGCCCGGCACCCACCTTGGGCACCTTCAGGGCCTCCGCCTCCTGGGGCGTGGTGACAATGGCCTCCTTCACCGTGGGCACCTCCCCGGCCATAAAGTGGGCCTTGGCGCCAAAGGCCTCCGCCTCCACGGACAAATCCATCATGCTCACCGAGGCGCAGGCGGCGGTCCGGTCCGCCACCAGCTTCATCCCCTGGGCCTGAAGGGAAGGGTCCTGGGTCAGCGCCTCCACGGTGATGCCCATCAGCTGCACGCAGGGAAAGGACAGAATGGGCATGGCCCGCTTGGCCTGCACCCGGATCAGGTCTGCCTTCCAGGCTTTCATGTCTCTTTTCACACAGATACTCCTGTTAAAAGCTCCACTGCCTTTTCTGCTGCGCTGGCAGCGTCCGGCGTGTAGGCGTCCGCGCCTATCTGCTGGCAGAAGGCGTCGGTGACGGGCGCTCCGCCCACCATGATCTTCACCTCATCCCGGATGCCGGCTTCCTGGGTGGCCGCCACCACTTCCTTCATCATGCCCATGGTGGTGGTGAGCAGGGCGCTTAAGCAGATGATCTGGCAGCCCTGCTCCCTGGCCGTCTCCACAAAGGCGGCGGGCTCAACGTCCGTCCCCAGGTCGATCACCTCGATGCCCTTGCCCTCCATCATCATCTTCACCAGGTTTTTGCCGATGTCATGCAGGTCGCCCTTCACGGTGCCGATGCAAACCCGGCCGATGGATTTGACCTTGCCGTCCACCATGTGGGGCTTTAAGACCTCCACCCCGTGGTTCATGGCCCGGGCCGCCACCAGCACCTCCGGCACAAAGACCTCGTTGTTTTTAAACTTCCGTCCGATGATGTTCATGCCTGAAAGCAGCCCCTCATCTAAAATCTCCTGCACGGGCACCCCCGCGTCCAGGGCCTGCTGCACCAGTTCCTTCACCACCTTGGCTTTGCCTGCCTGCAGGTTGGTGGAAATAGCCTCTAAAACAGGATGCATGCGTATCCTCCTCTGTTTTTCATTTCTTCTTTAATTATAACAGATACCCGTCAGATAACTTTTACTATTGCGTTTAATTGCGTTTACTATTCCGCGTCTGCTGCAGATTTTTCCCAAAGGCTTTGGCGCAGCGCGCCGGGGGAAACCCCATATTCCCGCTGGATCACCCGGTTGAAAAAGCTGAGGTTCCTGAAGCCTGAAAGCTCCGCCACCTGAAGCAGATTCAGCTCCCGGGCCCGCATCAGCCGCTGCGCCTTGTTCAGCCGCTCCTTTAAGATAAACTGCTGCAGGGTGATCCCCACCTCCTGTTTGAAAACGCGGCTGAAATAGGCGGGGGACATATAGGCCTCCCCCGCGATCTGCTCCAGGGTGATCTTCTCCGCCAGGTTGGCCCGGATAAAGCTGATGGCCCGCCTGAGAACAGCGGCGCAGCGGGTGTCCCCAAAGTCAAAGGCCAGGGTCATCAGGTGGTTCACCACTTCGCTGAGCCAAAAGCACAGCTCCTCAAAGCCCTGGATGCGCCCGATTTCCTGATAGTACTGGTGGGTGGTCTCCTGAATCAGAGCGGGTTCGGCGCCGTTTTCCACCGCCTGCCTTGACATGAGCACCAAGAGCTCGTTGATGTGGGTTTTCATCCGGGAAAAGGACATGCCGGAGATGATCAGGATGACGCCCAGCAGCTCGTTTAACAGGCGCTTGGCGTCCTTCCGCCGGTTCTGGGCCATGGCCAGAAGCAGCGCCTGCTCCTTGTCATAAGGGTAGGGGGCCAGGCGCTTTTCCTGCTTGTTTTGCAGGATATAGGCGGAAATCTGCCCCTGCAAAAGCCCCTGGGCCTCCTGAAGGCGCAGGTGGGTCACCTCCTGGGCGCTTGAGACAAAGCTGGCCGCTAAAAAGAGCATGTTGGACACCGCCGTCACCCGGGCGGGGGGCACATGGGGCAATTCCATCAGCATGGCCCGCAGGGCTTCCTTGTTCTCCGGGGCTTTGGTCAGGTAACCGGACAGCTCTACAGACAGGTAGTCCTCCGTATCCGCCATCAAAAAGGGGCCGGCCTGCAGCTTGGCCTCGCAGCCGCCCCGCCCCATGATGGGGGACACGGCAAAGCCCAGCCCGTGGGGGCAATAGTACACGTATTTTCCGCCAAAGCGCTCGGATTCATCCAGGGCGTGCCGGTGCCTGCGGGCACAGGCCGCCTGGTCGCTGCCCGTCTCCCCGCAGAGGCTGCAGCGCTCGCACACATAGCCCGCCTGGGCGATCACCTGGCCCTCGGGGCTGGCCAGAAGGCAGCCCAAGCCCGCTGCCTGGGAGAAGGAGCGGGCGTTGGCTGCGGCTAAATCCAAATCAATGCTGCATTCCATGGCGTCCCTTTGCACTAATCAGTCTATTTGCATATACTTTAGCATGGCTACAGCCTGGGGGCAAGGGCAAAGGCCTCAGCTTCTCCCCCGGCGCAGGGTTTTCAGATGGGTTTTTAATTCTGCGGGAATCCGGTAGCTTTCCACCGCTTTTTGAATGGCCTTGTTGTGGGTCCAGCGGGGCAGCGCCTGCCGGGCGATCAGGGGCAAAGCGGCCCCGGGCTGCTTGGCCAGGGCGGTGGCAAAGTACCAGGCCACCATCATCCTCACATAGTATTCCTCTGTTCGGATGGCGGCCACCCGCTCCAGCATCTCCGGCTCAAACCGGGCATCCAGGTACAGGCCCATCATCTGGCCTATGGCAAAACGCACCCCAAAAGGATGGGGCGAGGCCAGCCAGGCCTCAATCTGCCCCGGGTAAAGATCGGGGGGATGGCTTTTAAACGCCCGGGGGGAGAGCAGATCACAGGTGGCCCAGTTGTCCACATGGGGCAGGAAGCGGTCAAGGGCCGCTGCCGCCGCCGTATAGTCCTTTAAATCATTAATAAAAAGCCCGTGGAGGTGGTTTTCCTCCAGATAATGGTGAGGCAGCGCCAAAAGAAAGCCCTGGGCCTCCGGGCGGTCCCTCAGCTCCCGGGCCAGCCGGCGCAGGGCCGGCATGCGCACCCCGATGATCCGGGCGCGGTCCACCGTGGGCAAGAGCCCGCTGGAAAAAGCCTGATAGTCCGGGTCATGAAGCGCCAGCAGGCGCTCTCTTATTTCAGGCGCCCCGGGGCTCACCCTTTCTGCCCCAAAGAAAGCTTCTGGGCCAGCCAGGCCTTCAGCACCACCGCCTGGTTAAATTCTTCATTTTTGGCGGCATAGACCAGGGTGACCGCCCCCTGATCCAGCGCCCGGGCCACCTGCCGGATGAAATCGGGGGCCTGGAGGTTTTCCGAAAGCTCCGCCAGATAGGCGCTGCGGAAGGCCTCAAAGCGCTCCGGCACATGGTCAAAGGCCTTGCGCACCTCGTTTGAGGGGGCCAGCTCCTTGGCCCACAGATCCAGCTTCAGCGCCTCCCGGCTGATCCCCCGGGGCCACAGCCGGTCCACCAGCACGCGGAAGCCGTCCCCCGCCTCCGCCGGATCATAGGCGCGTTTAAGCAAAAGCGGATGCGCCATGGTATCCCTCCTTTCGTGTCAGGGCAGCTCGCCCGCCGCCGCCTTAAGCGCTGCAAGGTCCAGCTTTTTCATCCCCATGAAGGCGCGGATGGTGGCCTCGTTTTTCATCAGCAGGCTGTCCGCGTCCCGGGGCACAATCTGCCAGGAGACCCCAAATCGGTCCTTGCACCAGCCGCACTGCTCGCTTTCCGGCACGTGAGACAGCCGCTCCCAATAGTAGTCGATCTCCCGCTGGTCCTTGCATTCAACCGTCAGGGAAAAGGCCTCGCTCAAACGGAAATAAGGCCCGCCGTCAAAGGCCATGATTCTAAGGCCGTCCAGCTCAAACACCAGGCTGATCAGCTTGCCCGTCATGCCGGTAAAGTGCTCGTCAATGCTGGCGTCCGGGTACAGCTCCCGGCTGATGATCCGGGAATTGGGAAACACGCTGAGATAGTAATCCACCGCCTCCTGGCTGTTGTTATCAGCAAACCACAGGCAGGGCGTGATGCGCGTCATGAAAACCCCTCCTTCACGGCTTTGGATGATAGGATTATACCAAGTCAGGCCGGGGTGAGACGGTAGATGAAGAGAAACCTGGCTTCCCTCTAAACAGCGCGGTGGATAACACCTTAACGCGCCAAATGAATCACCTCAGGGCGGTCAATGATCGCTCGTATAAGCCTTATGAAACGCTCCTCCTTTCAAAAGCATCAATACGCCGCATCAAAATTGGCTGTGCCGCGGCCTTGTCCATCGCAGTGTCCTTTGATATGATTTATACATATTTAAAAATGGAGGAACCCCCTCATGCGCAACACCTGCCCCCGCTGCGGTGGAACCATGAACTTCCAGGCCACCACCTACGCCGGAAACCGCTCCCGGCATGGCCCTGTCTATTGGCTGCTGATCGGCTGGTGGCTGCATCCGGTTCTCTGGATTGTGTTCACGCTGCCGATGCTGATCTGGCGGATTATCGCGCCAAACCGGAAGCAAAAGGTGAGGACAAAGACCGTGGCGGTTTGCCAGAATTGCGGATATACGCGATAAATTAAGGATATAGCGCCGCCACCTGTTCAAGCCTTCCCGTAAAAACCTCAGCTGTTTGAGCTCATAGGCCCACTTCAGGCCCCGGATGCCCTGCTGATGGCGGTCGCGGCGCCTCCTTCATCGTGGTATTTCATGCTTATCTTGTTCTTTCAGAAAACTGCGCCAGCCTCCCCGGATTTCATGACAGCAAAATAAAAAAATAACAAATGAACGATTTCCCGCTTCTGCTGCGTCTAACAGACAGAAGCAAGGAGGTTTTCATGCCCAAAAAGCTGTTGGCGGCGCGACCGGCGGCCTTTCTGATTGTGCTGGCCCTGGCTTTGCCCGCCCGGGCGGGGGAAGCGCCCTTTTTGGTGGCGGAGGATCCGCCGGATAACACCACCATCACCCTTACCTTTTTGGGGGACTGCATCCTGGGCGGCGAGGAAAAAGACCGGCGCAAGCCGGAATCCTTTGATTCGGTGGCGGCCGAAAAGGGCTTTGACTGGCCTTTCTCCGGGCTGTATAACCTGTTAAGCTGCGACGACTACACCCTGATAAACCTTGAGGGCGTGCTGAAGGACGATGAGGGCGGCAAGGCCGCCGGGCGGCTGCACAACTTCCGCGGGCCCAGCACCTTTGCGCGCATGCTGCCCTTGGGCAGCGTGGAAGGGGTGAACCTGGCCAACAACCACTATGGGGATTATCAGCGCGCCGGGCGGGAATCCACCCTGTCGGCCCTTGAGGAAAACGGCATCCGCTACAGCGGCTGGGGCCACCTGGACATCTTTGAAAAAGACGGGGTGCGCATCGGTTTTGGCGGCATCCGGGAGGCGGTCTGGCTTCAGGACAGGGCTCAAATGGCCGTAGACATCCAGGCGCTAAAAGACCGGGGCTGCCACTTTATCGTCTACTCCTGCCATTTCGGCCAGGAATACGCGGCGCGCCACAACGCGCTGCAAACGGAAATGGCCCGCGCTGCCGTTGACGCGGGGGCCGATCTCATCATCGGCCACCACCCCCATGTGGTGCAGGGGGTGGAAAGCTACGGGGGCGGCGTGATCCTCTATTCCCTGGGCAACGCCACCTTTGGCGGCAACCTGAAACTCAGCGAATTTGAGGCCCTCACAGCCCGGATCACCCTGCATTTTCGTTACCAGCGGCTAAGCGGCGGCACCCTGAGGCTTATTCCCATTCTGACCACAGGAACGCGGCCGGACAACGATTTCAGGCCCATTCCCGCCCAGGGGGAGGATGCCGCCCGCATCTTAAGCCGTATCCAGGCGGACAGCGCTATCCCCCTTGATTTTGTGATGGCGCTGCCCTTGCCTCTGTCGGAGGAGGAACCGGATGATTGACCCTGCCGATTTTTTTGAAATTAGAGGCGTGATTTTGAAAACCCCTTGATAAATCAAGGAAATTTCACAAAAATATTTTGTTAAGCAAATGCTTGACAACTGGAAAGAACGCGGATACAATGAAATTAAGCAATTGCTTCACGCTTGATCAAGCAACAGGAGGTCCCGATGGAAGACAACAAGAAACTCTCTTTCAGCGATGTGGAATGGCACATCATGAACGCCCTGTGGAAACTGGGCGAACCCACCTTGAGCCAGGTGGTGGAGGCCGTCAAGGAATTTGGCTGGACAAAGCACGCGGTGTTCTCCTTTCTCAAACGCCTGGAGGGCAAGGGCATGGTGGAAAACGACAGCACCTTAAGGCCCAGCCGCTACCGGGCGCTGGTCGCCAAGGAATTAGCCGTGCGGCAGGAAACCCATTCAATACTCCACCGGGTGTTTGACGGTGATCTCATGCTGATGATGACCTCCGCCGTCGGCACCGCGTCCCTCACCGAGGAGGAAGCCCAGGAGTTGATCCGGCTCATTGAAAAGGCGGGTGAATAATATGCCGTTAATTCTGGAAATAGCGCTGCAAAGCGGGCTGTTTATCGTGCTGCTCTGCCTTGCGCGGCCTTTCTTGAAAAAAAGGCTCCCTGCCCTTAGCCGCTATGCCTTGTGGCTGATACCGGCACTTCGTCTTTTGATCCCCGTCTCCTTTAAATCCGTACTGGGACTTTGGCATCACGTGCCCGTTCCCGGGCTTTCCCTGACAGGCAGCGCCGGCGCCATAGCCCCCGTCCCTTCTGTTTCTCCGGCGCTCTCAGCCGCGCCCCTTCCGGGGGCTGTAGCAGGCAGCGTCACTATCCCCCCCGCCCAGGCGAACTTCCCGCCGGCGGAAACCCTTCTGATCCTTCTATGGCTTGCCGGCATCCTGGTGATGACAGCCCTTTTTATCCGCGTGAACCTGAGATTTTACCGCAACAACAAAGGGGCTGTAAGCGTGGGCGGCATCGATGCGCCCATCCCGGTGATGCTGGTTGACAAAAACACCTCTCCCTGCCTGGCAGGTTTGATCAAACCCCGCATCCTCCTGCCGGCCCATGTGCTGGCATCCCCGGAGCTGACCCAGATGGTTCTCCTCCATGAAGTAACCCATTACAAACACAAAGACTACCTCTTCACGGCGCTTAGAAGCCTCCTGCTCATCCTCTGGTGGTGGAACCCTCTGGTATGGGTGCTTGCCCGGCTGAGCCGGGAGGACTGTGAGGCCGCCTGTGACGAAGGGGTCATCCGCCGCATGACGCTTGCCCAGCGCAAGGATTACGGCAAATGCCTGGTGGCGCTGCTTCGCGCCCAGCATGGCAGCCCCGCGATTCTTGCTGCGCACACCGCCATGGGCGGCAACAAAAAAATTATTAAGGAGCGTATCACCATGATCGCCAACTGGAAACAAAAGGGCCGCCTGGTCACCCTGAGCGTCGCCCTTATCATCGCCCTGTTGCTTCCCTTCCTGTTCAGCTCGGCCCAGAGCGCCCCTCCGGCCCTTCATGACACCAGCGCCGAAGCCGTCTACGCCCGCGTCTACGCGGATTATTCCGATGATGAGCGCATCCGCATCCACTACGCGCTGGCCCCTGTGCTGGGCCTGGAAACCCCCGCTTTGCAAGCGCCCTGGACGGAAGCCGCGCATCAGGCAGCCGAGGCCATAAAGGAGCGCGCGGAAGCGCTGCAAAAGTCCGACCCCTCCCCCCTCAACTGGAAAAACGAGGACAAGGCCGCCCTGATGGACGCCCTGGCGGCCTCGGGTACAGCCTTCATCCCTGAAACGCTGTCCGTCCAGGACAAGGCCCAGCGCTTTGACGACCTGATGCTCTACTTAAGCACCGCTCAAGACAGCCAGTATCCTGAGGATGAGGAGGAAGAAACCTGGGCGGATCAATGGTATGCCACCTTCACCTCCGCCGCCTTCCGCAGCGTTTCAGGCAAGGTGGACTTCAAAAAAGAATGGACCCCCAAGGTGGAAGAGCTGCTCAAAGCAGGCGTCCCCCTTCCTGAAAACGGCGACCTGCGCCATATGCTGAGCCTGGATTTCCGTTTGCCGGAGGCCGGCGCCCTCCCGGAGGCTGAGGCCCTGGATAAGGCCAAGGCGGCCATCCTTGACCAAAAGGGCTGGAACGCGGACGAACTGGACAGCTTCCGCCTGTGGAGCAGCGCCTACCTGCTGGAAAAAGACGGCACCCCGGTATACTGGTTCGCCTTCTCCTGGGATGAGGGAAAACTGGCCGAAGCCGGCACCCTGAATGCCCTGGAAGCCCGGCGTCTGGAAAAAACCTTCCCCATGCTGGTGACGGTGAAGGTCCACGCGAAAACAGGCGAACTATACGCCTTTGTTGAAAGCTACGATCTCTCCACCCCCTATAACCGCATCATCTGATCCCAAAAAGGGAGGGGGTCACGGGGCCCCCTCCCCGATTAAAAAAAGAGGAAATCCGCATGAAACGCTTCTCAACTCTGCTGATTATCTGGCTGGCGCTGATCGCCGCCCTCCCCGCCGGGGCCCAGGGGCATCCGGCGGACGCCTATTTTGAGGGCGCGGTGTTTGTGGGGGATTCCATTATGCAGCAGATTGGCCGCTACAAGATGGAGCAGGGGGAAAAAGGCCGCCCCATTCTGGGAAACGCCAGGTTCATGACCGTGTCCAGCTATACCCTTTATCAGGGCAGCCGCGTCACGCCCTTGGAGCACAAAGCGGCCCTGCGCTATGCCGGGCGGAAGGTGAGCCTGGCGGATGCCCTGAAGAAAATGGAGGCCAGGAAGGCCTTTATCCTCCTGGGCTTAAACGACCAGGCCGGCAGCCGGCTGGACCAGGAGATGCTGATGTATACCCGGCTGATAGAACGCGCCCGGGACAAAAACCCGGGAGTTGAGCTGATCATCCTGTCCCTTACCCCCATCACCAGGGGCGCTCAGACCAAAGCGCTCAACCAGAAAAACTTCGACGCCTTTAACCAGCGGCTTGAATCGCTCTGCGAAACGCTTGGCGTCCTCTTTTTGGATGTGGCGACACCGCTTAAGGATGAGGATGGCTTTCTCAGCAAGGCCTATGCACAAGACGGCCGGGTGCACCTAAGCCAGGAAGGGATGGCTGTGTTTGTAAAGGCGCTGTATGCCTTTGCCGAAGGCCGGCATTAGGCAAAGATCCTGCTAAAAACAAAGGAGGACTCTTGATGAAGCGATTGCTTTTCCCGGCCCTGATCCTGGCCCTGGCGCTGCTTTTGTCCGGCTGCGCCGGCCCCCAAAATTCCCGCAGCCTTAAGGACACATACGCCGCCATCCGCAAGGCGGACGTGCTGCCGGAGATGGTGGCGGTGCCGGAGGACATGGTGCGGGATTTTTACGGCATCGACCCCGCCTGGTATGAGGAAGCGGTGTTCCAGGTGGCCTCAGACAGCCTGCTGGCGGACGAGGTGGTGCTGATCCGGGCCCGGGAGGAGGCGGACGCCGACCGGATCCTTATGATGCTAAAAGAGCGCCTCAGCGCCAAGGCCGAGGAGGCCAAAACCTATTCGCCCCAGCAGTACGCGATCATCAACCGGGGGCAGATTCTGGCGGAAGGCCGGGAGCTGGCCCTGCTGGTGACGCCCCGGGTGGATGTCCTGCTGGATATTTGCAAGGGAAAATAACGAAAGGCATCAACAAGAGCGCATGCTGTTTTCTTCCGTCAGTTTCCTCTTTCTCTACCTGCCCGTTGTGCTGATCGGGAACACGCTGCTGTGCCCTCGGCTGCGGCTGCCTTTTTTGTTTGTGATGAGCCTGCTGTTTTACGGCTGGGGGGAGCCGGGAACGGTGCTGCTGATGCTCCTGAGCATTCTGGTCACCTACGCCTGCGCCCGGGGGATGGCCGCGTTTCCGCCGCGAAAAAAGCTGTATTTGGCGCTGTCCGTCCTGATCCAGCTGATTATTCTGGGGTATTTCAAGTATGGCGGCTTGTTTTTTCCGGGGCTTAAGGCGGCGCTGCCCGCGGGCATCTCCTTCTACACCTTTCAGGCCATCGGCTACGCCGTTGATGTCTACCGGCAGGACATCCCGGCCGACCGGAGCCTGCTGCGCTACGGCGCCTTCATCACTCTTTTTCCCCAGCTCATAGCGGGGCCCATCGAACGATACGGGGATATAAGGCCCCAGCTGGAAAACCCCATCATTTCCTTTGAGAATTTTGCCCGGGGCAGCCGCTTGTTCGTCATTGGGCTCTCAAAAAAGCTGCTGCTGGCAAATGCGGCCGGGCAGATGTGGGAAGCCCTTAGAATCCGGCCGATGGATAACGGCTTCGCGGGGAACTGGCTGGGGCTGGTCGCCTTTGCTTTTCAAATCTATTTTGATTTTTCCGGGTATTCCGATATGGCCCGGGGGCTTGGCGGCATGATCGGCGTGCGGTTCAGAAAGAATTTCCTCTACCCTTACGCCGCCGGCTCAGTCAGCGATTTCTGGCGGCGCTGGCATGTCAGCCTGTCCGGCTGGTTTCGGGATTATCTGTATATTCCTCTGGGGGGAAACCGCAAGGGGCGCTGGCGGCAGATGGCAAACATCCTGCTGGTGTGGGGGCTGACTGGATTATGGCACGGCGCCAGCCTGAACTTCCTCGTCTGGGGGCTGTATTATGCGGCGCTTTTGATCATCGAAAAGCTTTTTTTGTTAAGCGCCTATGCCCGCTTGCCAAAGGGCCTGGCCTGGCTGCCCCGCTTCATCACCCTCTTTTTTGTATTGCTGGGGTGGTGCGTCTTCGCCTTTACTGATTTTAACAGCATGCGCGTTTACCTGTTAGGGCTGGTGTCCGGGCCGGCCTTTGACCCGCTAAGCCTTGGCTTTTCCAAGGCCTTTCTGCCGCTTTTATTGGTTTGCGGCCTCTCCTCTGTCCCCTGGAAAATCCGCTTGCCCGGCGTTCTTGAAGATCTGCTGCTCTGCGGCCTGCTTCTTTTTTGCGTGGCCGCTTTGGTGTCCCAGGGCTATAACCCCTTCCTCTACTTCCGGTTTTGAGGTCTGTGATGAAAAACGACCGCGGCCCCCGCCTGCTTCCCCTTTTCTTCGCCCTGCTGATTTTGGTGATGGGCCTGCTTCTGCTGTTTTTGCCCCGTCAAACCTTCAGCCCCCTGGAAAAGCGCCGCCTGGCCGATCCGCCCGCCTTCAGCCTGGAGGGCGGCCAGTTCAGCCGGGACATCGAGGCCTTCCTGGGGGATCACTTTCCCCTCAGGGCACGCTGGGTGGGCCTTAATGCCCGGCTGCGGCAATATACGGGCCTGATGGTGGCTGATGAGGTGTGGCGCCTGCCCGACGGCGCCCTGGTCCAGGCCCCGCTAATGCCGGACTGGGCCCGCCTGGAGCTTAACCTCGCCCTGCTGGCGGATTTTTCAGAAGCTGCCGGGCTTCCTCTTGTCCTGCTATGCCCGCCTGAGGCCGGCGCCGTATCCGGACAGCAGGGGTATTATCCCTATCCCGATCAAGATATCCTGGCGCGCCTTAAGGCCTCCCTGCCCGCTGGCCACAAGGCAGTCCCGCTGTTTGACGCCTTCAGCGCCTCCCAGACGCCCCTATATTACCGCACCGACCCCCACTGGAACGGCCAGGGCGCTTTTGCCGCCTATCGCCTGTGCGCGCCGTACCTGGGCCTTGAGCCGCTGCCCGCCTCCGCCTTCACCGTCCGCAAAAGCCCCGGCTTTTATGGCAGCGCCTATGCCCGCAGCGGGCTGTGGGCACTGCCTTCTGACACGCTTGAAATGTGGGATTCCCGCAGCGCCCTCAGCCTGCGCTTTGGGGACAGCGATAAAACTTATGACAGCCTGTTTTTCACCGATCACTTAAGCGCCCCGGACCAGTACCCCGTCTTCCTGGACGGCAACCACGGCTTAACTGATATCATAAACCTGGACAATCCGGGCGGCCCTAAGCTTATGATGCTTAAAGACTCCTTTGGCAACGCCCTGGCGCCGCTTTTGCTGCCTCATTTCAGCCGGATCACCGTGCTTGACCTGAGGGCCTGCCGGGAAAGCCCTCTGGCTTTGGCCCGGGAGATGGGCTATGACCAGCTGCTGGCGGTCTACTCCCTGCGCTTTTTGGCCACGGACACTAACTTCGCCTGGCTGGGGCAGCCATAACCTGGCGCCTTATTAAAAACCCTTCAGGACCACAGCAGGCGCTTCCATTCCTCCCCCGTGGGGGAGGCGGCCAGGCCGTCCTGGGCGGTTTCCTTAAAGGTGGCGGGCAGGGCGCAGCCGATCTGATACATGGCCTCGATCACCTCGTCCCAGGGCACCTTGGACTCAATGCCCGCCAGGGCCAGTTCCGCCGTGAGAAGGGCGTTGGAGGCGCCGGCGGCGTTTCTTTTGATGCAGGGCACCTCCACCAGGCCCGCCAGGGGATCGCACACCAGGCCCAGCATGTTTTTAAGCGCCAGGGCCATGGCGTGGGCGGCCTGATGGGGCGTGCCCCCCATAAGCTCCGTGACGGCGGCGGCGGCCATGGCGCTGGCGGAGCCGATCTCCGCCTGGCAGCCCCCGGCAGCGCCGGAGATGCTGGCCCGGTTGGCGATCACAAAGCCAACGGCCCCCGCGGTGAACAGGTGGCGCACGATGGCGGCGTCCGGCAGGCCGTATTTTTCCTGCAGGGCCAGCATCACACCGGGCAGCACGCCGGCGGAGCCCGCGGTGGGGGTGGCGCAGATGCGGCCCATGGCGGCGTTCACCTCGTTGGTGGCGATGGCGTAGCAGGCGGCCTTCAAAAGCGTCGGGTCCGTTATAAAGCTGCCCTTTTGCAGATAATCATACAGCCGCTTGGCGTCCCCGCCGCACATCCCCGAGTGGGTGGTCACCCCCTGGATGCCCGCCCTTGCCGCCTCCTTCATCACGCGGTAGTTGCCAGCCATTTCCTCGATGATGTCTTCCTCGCCCCGGCCGGAGACCTCCGCCTCCTGGCTGAGCATCACCTGCCAGAGGGGCAGACCCCTTTTCTGGGCCAGGGCCACCAATTCCTGAATGCTGTTGAACATGCCGCCTCCTTAGCCTTGCAGCAGGGCCACCCGAAGCACATGCCGGGTGTCCATCAGGTCGCTCTCCACCTCGGGGGGGATGGGCTGATCCGTCTCAATCACCATCAGGGCCACCTTGCCCCGGCCCCGCCGGGACAGGCCCATGTGGCTGATGTTGATCTCGTTTTGGGCAAGCCGCGCCGTCACCGCCGCCACCACGCCCGGGGTATCCAGGTGCAGGATGAGGATGGCCGGGTTTTCCCCGGTGAGGTTAAGGGAAAAGCCCTCCAGCTCCGTCAGCCGCACAGCGCCCCCGCCCAGGGAGATGCCCGTCACCCGCAGGCTGTTATCCCCCTTTTTTAGCGACATGGTCAGGGTGTTGGGGTGCTGGGGCGGCTCCGCCTGGGGCCTTAGCGTCACCTCGATCCCCCGGTTTTTGGCGTGCTCCAGGGCCTCCCGGATGCGGGGGTCATCCGTCTGAAAGTCCAAAAGCCCGCCCACCACCGCCACATCCGTGGCGTGCCCCCGGTAAGTCTGGGCGAAGGAGCCGTAGAAATCCACCGTGATCTCCCGAGGCTCCTCCCCAAAGATGCGGCGGGCCAGCTGGCCCAGGCGCACCGCCCCCGCCGTGTGGGAGCTGGAAGGGCCGATCATCACAGGGCCGATGATCTCAAATACGCTGCGGTAGGGCATGGGCTTCTCCTGTCCGGTTTCATTTTATCCTGATTATAGCACAAGAAGCCCTTCCCCGCTTTTCTTGACCGTATCTCAATTTTTCGTTATGCTCTCAGGGATTGACAGCGAATTTTGAACGGAGAATGTGATGAAGAAATTTTTGTTTCTGCTGGCTTTGCTGATCCTTCTGTCCCCGACGGCTAAGGCAGCGTCCACAGTGCTCCATACCCCCAGGGACAATGTGAACCAATACGACGCCGCGCTGACGACATCCTATCCCTTTGAGGGAGTGGATGATCTTCTGGTCATCGACATCATCGACATCGGCATCGGGGACGCCATCCTGGTGCGCGCGGGCGGGGAAACCATGCTGATAGACGGGGGCGTCGGATCAGGCGCGGACACCCTGGAGCGCTTTTTCCGCTCCCAAATGGTGGGGAAAATCGACTATTTTTTCAACACCCACCCCCATGGCGACCATATCCTGGCCCAGCGGCAGCTGCTGATCCGGGGTTATCTGCCCCGGGTATTTTTGTCCATGTATCCGCAGGACTATGCTTTTCAAGATCATCAGGACACCGTAAATGAGCTGTTAAATAAAGGCATTCCCTATCGTCAGATAACAAACGAGGAGGTGATTAAGCTGGGCCGGGCCACCCTCACCTTTTTTCATGACGATCGGGCGGACGCCGGCATCACCATGAACAGCCGTTCCATGATGCTCAGTATCTCCTTTGGGGAGCGCAGCATCCTTCTGGCCGCTGATGTCACCGGGGAAAGCCTGGCCATGTTGGGAGAGAAATACCCGGAGCTGATGAACGCGGACATCCTCAAATCCCCCCACCATGGCATTGACCGCCTGCGGGGAGAATCCTTTGACCACATCAAGCCGGAGGCGGTGGTCATCACCAACACCCGCGATGGCGGCGAAAACCTGGCCAGCCAGTTAAGGCGGCGGAAAATCCCCCACTATTTCATCTCCATGGGCACGGTGCGCCTGGAAACGGACGGCAGCCTCTGGTATCTGCACCAGATGCCGGATGTGAAATAAGCCGGGAAGCGGAAGGCGCCGCCGCCCCGTTTTCATGCTATACTGTTAACAGATCAGACCTTATCACACGCAGAAGTGGGTTATTCGCATGAGAAAACTGGCGGTATTGTTTGCTGTTTTGGCGGTCGCTGCGGCGGCTGTCATCCTGATGCTGCCCCGGGGCGCTGAAAGAAACGAGCCGGAGGCCCAACGGCCCATCATCCTGGGCTTCTCCCAGCTGGGCTCGGAGAGCGGCTGGCGCATGGGCAACACCCGCTCCATCATCACCGCGGCGGAGCGGGCGGGCGTTCAACTGATGTATAAAAACGCGGAACAAAAGCAGGAAAACCAGATAGACGCCATCCGCTCCTTCATCGCCTACCAGGTGGATGTGATCGCCTTTGCCCCCATTGTGGAGGACGGCTGGGAGAATGTCCTGCGGGAGGCCCGGGACGCGGGCATCCCGGTCATCTGCTCTGACCGCTCGGTGATTCTGGAGGACGACAGCCTGGTGACCGGCTTTGTGGGCTCCGACTTTTACCTGGAGGGGGTGCGGGCAGGGGAATACCTGCTGAAGAAAATGGCGGACAGCCCGGGCCCTGTGCGCGTCGCGGAGATCTCCGGCACCCTGGACTCCACCCCCATGCGCTACCGGGCCCTGGGCTTCAGGGACACCCTCCGGGAGGATTCCCGCTTTGAGATCGTTTACAGCCAGTCCGGGGATTTTCTGCGCTCCAAAGGCAAGGAGGTCATGGAGGACATCCTAAGCACGGGCACGCCTGTGGATGTGCTGTATTCCCACAACGATTCCATGACCTTGGGCGCCATTGAGGCCATCCAGGCCCAGGGCCTAAACCCGGGTGTGGACATCATCATCATCAGCGTGGACGGGGAGCAGGGCGCCATCGACCTCCTAAAGCAGGGCAAAATCAACTGCGTGGTGGAGTGCACCCCCATGCTGGGGGATATGATCATGGACCTGGCCAAGCGCCTGGCCCGGGGCGAGAGCATCCCGCGGATCACCTATTCAGAGGAGACGGTCTTTTCCGACTTTGACGAGGATCTGCTCTCCATCCCGCCCAGGTGGTACTAAGGTGAAGGCCGTGACGCAGTTCCCCGCCCTCCTGCCCACCCGGGGGCCCTTAAGCCGGCGGCTGACCGTCTCCTTCCGCACCATCATGATCATGATGCTGGTGCCCGCCGTTTTATCCATCGCCATGCTCACCAGCTTTTCCCAGCTTTACTATTCCTTTTTAACCCGTGCGGAGAAGATCAACTCCCTCAGCACCCTGGTGGTGGACACCCTGCCGGGGGAGATGTTTGGCATCGTGGCCGGCCGGGAGCGCTTTGAAGAAGGGCGCCAGGACGCCCTGATGGCGGAGATCACCCAGACCCTGGACCGCCTGATCGCGGAGAAGCCGGCCTCGGAGCTGGAGCTGACCGTGGCCCGGCGCACCGCGGAAACCATGGGCAAATACATCCAGCAGATGGGCCGGCAGATGCAAAGCGGCTCCAGCGTGGATGAGGACATGCTGGTGCTGGAGGAAATCCGCAACGTCTCCTCCCTTTTAGGGGACATGTTCTCTGACGCGGTCTCCGCGGAAATCCGGGCCGCCAACGCCACCAACCAGACGCTGCACACCGCGCTGTGGATCGCGCTGGCCCTGGAAACCGCCCTGGTGATCTTCGCCCTGGCCTTTATCCGCGCGGCGGGGGGCGCCCTGTCCCGGGCGGTGGCGGACCCGCTGGCGCAGCTGCAGGTCTTTGCTGAAAAGATCGCGGACGGGCAGCTGGAGGAGCGCACCCCGGAGCCGAACGTGGACGAGCTTCGGGCCTTAAGCGCCAGCCTCAACACCATGGCGGGCAAGCTGGACAGCCTGATCAGGGAAAACCAGCGGGAGCAGGAGAATTTAAAGAAAAGCGAGCTGCGGGTGCTTCAGGCCCAGGTGACGCCCCACTTCCTTTATAACACCCTGGACGCCATCGTCTGGCTGGCGGAGGCCCGGAAGAACAGCGAGGTCATCGCCATCACCCGGGCGCTGTCAGACTTTTACCGCATCTCCCTCTCTGACGGGCGGGACTGGATTACCCTGTCCCAGGAGGAGGAGCACCTCAGGGGCTACCTCACCATTCAGAAAATCCGCTACCGGGATATTCTGGACTATGAGATTCACATCGATCCAAAGCTTAGAAACGAGATGATCCTGAAGCTCAGCATCCAGCCACTGGTGGAAAACGCCATCTACCACGGCATCAAAAACCGCCGGGGCGGCGGGCGCATCCAGGTGGAGGTGAGCCAAAAGGCCCAAAGCCTTCAGGTTCATGTCTCCGACAACGGCATCGGCATGGCGCCCTCCCAGCTGGAAAGCTTAAGGGCCACCCTCTCCGGCAGAGAGCCCTCCGCGGATTCCGGCTTTGGCCTTTTCAGCGTGGACCAGCGCATTAAACTATATTACGACCAGCCCCAGGGGCTGAAGGTGGACAGCACCCTGGGGGAGGGCACGGCCATCTCCTTCAGCGTGCCCCTGAACCATCAGGCGAGGCAATGATGTACAAGGTTTTTTTAGTGGATGACGAGATCGTGATCCGGGAGGGCATCCGCTCCTCCTTCCCCTGGGACAGCTCCAGCTTTGTGCTGGCAGGCGAGGCCCCGGACGGGGAAATCGCCCTGTCCCTGATGCAGGAGATCAAGCCGGACATCCTCATCACGGACATCCGCATGCCCTTTATGGACGGCCTGACTCTCTGCCGCAAGGCCCTGGCCCTGATGCCCTGGCTTAAGATCATCATCCTCAGCGGTTTTGACGAGTTCACCTACGCCCGGGAAGCCCTGGTGCTGGGGGTGCGGGAATACCTGCTAAAGCCCATCAACGCCCAGGAGCTGGAGGAGGCCCTCAGGCGCATCGCGGCCCAGATTGACGAGGAGCGGCGGCAGTTCGCGGATTTGCAGGCGGTCAAGCGCCAGCTGGAGCTGTCCTCCGGGCTGATGAAGGAACAGTTTCTAAAAGAGCTGCTCCAGGGCATAAAGGAGGAGGAAAAGCGGGCCAGCGTCTTCCCGGACGCCCGCAAGCTGGGCCTTAACATCATGGCCCGGCACTACCGGGTGATGCTGATCGCTCCCAGGGAAGGCACGCCGGTGGACCCCCTTCTGCCCCGGGGCCTGATCAGCCGCACGGCGGCCAGCCAGCCGGAGGGCAGCGTGTATCACTGCCAGATGAACGGCTTTATGGCCCTGCTGTTCCTGGGGGAAAGCCTGGAAAATATGGAGGAGCAGGTGTTCTCCTTCGCGGAGGCCGTCAAGCACGAGGCGGGGGATCTGAAGCTGCCCACCATGCGCATCGCCATCGGCTCCCCCGTGGGCGCTGTTTTCGCGCTGCCGGATTCCTTCGCCTCCGCCCTGATCACCTTAAAGGCCATGCAGGAGCACCTGGGCGACAGCCGCACCAGCATCATGGACTCCGGCGATACCCAGGCAGGCCTGGGGGAGCTGCTCTCCCTGGCTAAGGACGCCTCCCTTTTTGACCGGCTCCGCTTTGCGCCCATCTCCCAGGTGGAGGAAATTGTAAGCGATATGCTCAACAAAGACGGCGTGGTGCAGCGGTCTTTGATCATGCTCAACTACGTGCTGGTGGAAAGCGTCCTCACCGCCACCCGCATCATCAAAGAGCAGGGGGGCGACCCGGGGGCCCTGCTGCCCGCGCAGTTAAGGGACGAGGGAGGCCTCTCCCTTTTAACCCAGCCGGAGGATATCCTCAAGGCGGCCCGGGAGGCGCTGACCCGCGCCCTGGAGTTCCGGGACCGGCAGAACCTCTCCCGCTACAACGAGGTCATCCGGCAGGCCTGCGCCTTTATTGAGAACAACTACACCAACCCCCACATCACCCTGGGGGACGCGGCGGAGGCGGTCCACCTCTCCCCCAACCATTTCTGCACCGTGTTCTCCCAGGAAACCGGCTCCACCTTCATCGAGTACTTAACCCGCCTCAGGCTGGAGCGCGCCCGGGAGCTGCTGGAGGGCAGCCAGGCCCGCTCCTCCAGCATCGCCCATCAGGTGGGCTACCGCGACCCCCACTATTTCAGCTACCTGTTTAAAAAGCATACGGGCTTAAGCCCCCGGGACTGGCGCAAACAGCGCCTGGCCGGGGAGGCGTAATTTATCCCCATTTTTTCGTAAGAATTTAAACCCCCTGGGGAGGGGGGCGTCCAGAACCCAAAAATAGAACCCTTTTCTCCAAAACCCGCCGCTTGTATGGGCCCCGCCCCAGGCTTAGACTGGTAGTATCCAGACCGGGAAAATCCGGTCAATACGAAATGGAGGGTGTCATAATGAAGAAAATCCTCATCCTTGCTGTGGCGATGGTGATGCTGTTCAGCGTCTCCGCCAGCGCCATCACCGTTGCCTTCTCCCAGATCGGCCAGGAGTCCGACTGGCGCACCGCCAACACCGACAGCGTGTCCAACGCCATCAACGCGGAGGGCTGGGACTATGTGTACGCGGACGCGCAGCAAAAGCAGGAAAACCAGGTGCAGGCCCTGCGCAACTTCATCTCCCAGAACGTGGACTATATCCTCTTCACGGGCGTGGTCTCCACCGGCTGGGACGAGGTGCTCAAGGAAGTCAACGAGTCCGAGATTCCCCTGATCCTCCTTGACCGCATGCCTGACAACATCGACGACATTGAGTACGCAGCCGCCTTTGGCGGGGACTTCGTGGAAGAAGGCCGCCGCATGGCGCTGTGGACCGCCA
>ERZ764778.925-NODE-925-length-32292-cov-4.884263_pt1 | contig 32292 bp, 28 predicted proteins | sample MGYA00374951_ERZ764778 | MGnify/ENA primary metagenome ERZ764778 (study PRJEB28918, sample SAMN05720193) | bioreactor metagenome | isolation source: Anaerobic biogas reactor | place: USA:Washington, USA | collected 2015-08-08 ...
GTAAAGATGAGCGAGGACCTGAAGTCCGCGAAGGTCTATATCTCCGTTTATGGGAGCGAGGAGGAACAACAGCATACCCTAGAGGCCCTGAAGCGTTCGAAGGGTTATATAAAGCTCCTTCTCGGCAGGAGGGTGCAACTGAGGTACATGCCGGAGATCACCTTTCTCCTCGACGACACCCTGGAGAGGGTGCAGAGGATGGAGGAGATCTTCAGGAAGGAGACCGATGAAGGCAAGGATTAAGAAACTTGTCGAAGAGGGCCGCAGTTTCCTCCTGACGACCCACATCGATCCCGACGGCGACGCCATCGGGTCCGTTTTCGCCTTTGCCATGGCCCTCGGTACACTCGGCAAGGAGGCCACGGTCTACCTCAGGGACAAGGTCCCCTACAGGTATGAGTTTCTCCCGGCACCGGCCGGCGTGGTCCACGCGGTGCCCGACGGCAAGTACGATGCCGTCTTCGTTCTCGACTGCGGCAGCCTTTTCCGGGTCGGGACGGGACACGACCGGATAGGCACGATGGCACCCGTCGTCAATATCGATCATCACGATACGAACGACCACTTTGGGGCCGTGAACCTTGTCGATCCCGGGGCGTCGTCGACGGGGGAGATCGTGTACCGGCTCTTCAAGTCCCTGAAGGTGAAGGTGGACCACGGTATGGCTGTGAACATCTACACGGCCATCTTTACCGACACCGGGTCGCTGAGGTATGACAACACCAGCCTCGAGGCCTTCAGGATATGTGAAGAGATGGTCAGGACAGGCGTGAGACCGTCGTGGGTGGCGGGGATGGTCTACGAGAACCACCCCAGGGAAAGGTTCCTTCTCCTCGGCGAGGTCCTGTGCACGCTCACCACCTATGGGGGCAGGATAGCGATGGCCCGCGTCACATCGGACATGTTCGAAAGGACGGGAACGAACCGCGAGTTCACTGATGGCTTCGTCGAATTCATAAAGGAGATACACGGCATCGAGGTTGCGGTGCTGATACGGGAGATCGACAAGCGTCACCACAAGGTCAGCATGCGGGGCAAGGGGACCGTGGACGTTGCCGCCATCTGCAACGCCTTCGGCGGCGGGGGGCATCGAAATGCCGCCGGGTGTCGAATTGAAGGCACCATGGAGGAAACGGAAGAGAGACTTCTTCGGGCCCTTGCGCCTGAAGGTTGCATAAAAGACCCGTAAAAGACCGCCCGGATTCCTGAAAGAGCTGCGGGCGAACAGGGAAGGAAACGGATACAGGCAATGAATGGATACTTGATAATCGACAAGAAAGCGGGGATGTCCTCCTACGATGTGATACGACGGCTGAAGAGGCTCCACAAGTTCAAGAAGATAGGGTACATAGGCACCCTCGACCGCAACGCGACGGGGATACTGCCTGTCGCCCTCGATGAAGGGGTGAAGCTCATACCCTTTCTCGAAAACGTGGAAAAGCAGTATCGCGCGAGATTCCTTCTGGGCGTGACGACGGAGACGCAGGACATCGAGGGCAAGGTGCTCACGGAAACACCGACGGAACCTTTCGACCGGCAGATCATCGAGGACGCGTTAATGTCTTACCTCGGCAGGATAACCCAGCGTGTTCCCGCGTATTCCTCGAAAAAGGTCAACCGCAAGCCCCTGTACAAGTGGGCCCGAAGCGGAGTTCAGGTGGAGCAGCCCGTCAAGGAGGTGGAGATCTTCGATATCACCCTTCTCGACTACAGCCATCCGCATCTCGACATCGAGGTCACCTGTTCCAAGGGTACCTATATCAGGGCGCTGGCGAGCGACCTCGGCGAGAAGCTCGGATGCGGGGCCACCCTCTTCACTCTGAAACGGACGAGACATGGAGAGTTCACGGAAGAGATGGGGACCGATATTGAGTGTTTCAAAATGGAGCAAGACCTGTTAAACTATTTGTTACCTTTGGAGAATATCCTGGGTTCCGTGCGGGGCATGGTGGTGGAGACGGCCCTGGAGAAGTTCCTGAGGCACGGGATGCCCGTGCCGATAGCTGGCAGCGCGAGGGAATGGAGGCACGGCGAGGCCGCTCGGCTCTTTAACAGGCAGGGGACGTTGATCGGCGTGGGCTTCGCGGACCTGGGATCGAAAACGATAAAGATAAGGCGATTGATCAATTATTAAGGAGGAATATATGCCATTGGACACTCAGAGGAAAAAGTCGATCATTGAGGATTTTAAGACCCATGATACCGACACCGGATCCCCGGAAGTGCAGATAGCGCTTCTGACGGAACGGATACGATCCCTGACGGAGCATTTCAAGAAGTTCTCCAAGGACCACAACTCGAGAAGGGGGCTTCTCGTCCTTGTCGGCAGCAGAAGGCGGCTTCTTAACTATCTCAAGGACAAGAACGTTGACCGCTACAAGAAGGTCGTAGAGAAGCTTGGTCTGAGAAAATAAAGGAATAATAGGACAAATATGGAAGAAAATATAACTATCGAATTCGCGGGTCGACCGTTGACCCTCAGTGCCGGGGGTTTGGCCAAGCAGGCCGATGGAAGCGTTCTGGCGCGCTACGGGGACACGGTTGTCCTCGTCACCGCCGTTGCCGAGAAACAGGAGAGGGACAAGGATTTCCTGCCGCTCACCGTCAACTACCAGGAGATGTCATATGCAGCCGGCAAGTTCCCCGGGGGTTTCTTCAAGAGGGAGGGACGTCCGACGACGCGGGAGATACTCACATCCCGCCTCATCGACAGGCCCCTGAGACCTCTTTTTCCCAAGAACTGGCGATACGAGACCCAGGTCATCTCGACGGTGCTTTCCGCCGATCAGGACAACGATCCCGGCGTCCTGAGCCTCGTGGGGGCATCCTGCGCGGTCACCATTTCGGACATTCCCCATGACGGACCCTTCGCGGGTGTCAGGGTGGGCAGGATCGGCGGTGTTTTCGTCGCGAACCCGACCTTTCCCGAGATGGCCGACAGCGATATCGATATCGTCGTCACGGCAACCCGTGACGCCATCATCATGGTGGAGGGCGAGGCACACTTCGTGAAGGGCACGGATCTCATCGAAGCGATCGAGTTCGGCCACCAGGCCATGATGCCTCTCATCGAGATGCAGGAGAAGCTCCGGGAAAAGATCGGAAGGCCGAAGAGGCAGATACCGGTCCCCCAGGACCTGGAGGAGAAGAAGAAAGAGGTCCGCGCCATCGTGGAGAAGGACCTCATCGACAGCTTTGGCGTGAAGGCGAAACTGCGGCGGTACGAGCGACAGGATGCGATATTGAACGACCTCAAGGCCCGTTACTCCGAAGAGGAGGCAGGGATCATCGCCAAGGTCTACGAAGATGTGACACGGGACCTCATGCGGGAGCAGCTCCTGTCGACGGGCAGACGCATCGACGGACGGGTCACGGACGAGATCCGTCCCATCTCCTGCGTCGTCGGCGCCCTCCCCAGGACGCATGGCTCCGCGGTATTCACCCGGGGCGAGACGCAGGCACTGGCGGTCACCACCTTCGGAACATCCGATGACGAGCAGAAGATCGAATCCCTCCACGAGGGAGAGACGTACAAGACCTTCCTGCTCCATTACAATTTCACGCCCTTTTCCGTTGGTGAGGTCTCGATGCTGAGGGGACCGACACGGCGCGAGATAGGTCACGGCAATCTTGCCGAGAGGGCTCTGACCCCGATCCTGCCCGAGAGGGAGGCATTCCCGTACACGATCAGGATCGTTTCGGAGATCCTCGAGTCGAACGGTTCCTCTTCGATGGCCACGGTATGCGGCGGCTGCCTTTCGCTCATGGATGCCGGCGTGCCCATCAAGGAGCCCGTTGCGGGCATCGCCATGGGCCTCGTGAAGGAGGGCGACCGGGAACTCATCCTTTCCGACATCCTCGGTGACGAGGACCACCTCGGCGATATGGATTTCAAGATCGCCGGCACCCGGGAAGGTGTCACGGCCATCCAGATGGATATCAAGATAAAGGGGATATCAAAGGACACCATGGAGAAGGCGGTCATCCAGGGTCAGCAGGGTGTCGGCAGGATCCTCGATATCATGACGGGGACGATTCCGGCACCGAGGGAGAACCTTTCGCCCTACGCACCCAGGATCTACACGATGACGATCAAGCCCGACAAGATCCGGGAGGTCATCGGCCCGGGTGGAAAGGTGATACGGAGCATCATTGAGAGGACGGGCGTCAAGATAGACATCGACGATTCCGGGACGGTGAATATCGTTTCCGTGGACGAGGAGTCCGCCAACGCCGCCATCGAGATCGTCAAATCCATTGTGAAAGAGGTCGAGGTGGGCGCCGTCTACGAAGGCAAGGTGCGGCGGGTGCTCGATGCCGGTGTCATCGTGGAACTCGGGCCCAACCTGGACGGTTTCTGCCACGTGAGCCAGCTCGATGACAAGTTCGTCAAGAAGGCCTCCGATGTGGTCAGGGAAGGCGACGACATCACCGTAAAGGTCATCGGCGTGGAAGACAACGGGAGGGTAAAACTGTCGAGAAAGGCTGTCCTCAAGGACCAGAGGGGACAGCATTAATTAGATGTATAAGAAGACCGTACTCGATAACGGTATCACCGTCGTTACAGAATCCATCGCATACTATTCGACGGTTTCGATAGGTATATGGTGGAAGGCGGGGAGCCGTTACGAGACGGCAGGCGTGAACGGCATCTCTCATTTCATCGAACACATGCTCTTCAAGGGGACGACGGGGCGCACGGCGTACGACATCGCCCGCGAGATCGACGCCATCGGCGGTTCGCTGAACGCCTTCACGGGCAGGGAATACACCTGTCTGTACGCGCGGGTCCTGCGCAAGGACCTCAACGTGGCCCTCGACATCATTGCGGACATGTACCGCGATTCACTCTTCAGCTCCGAGGACATCGAGAAGGAGCGTTACGTCATCATTCAAGAGATCAAGATGATCGAGGACAATCCTGAGGAGTATATCTACGACATGTTCAATGCCTCCTACTACAAGGACCACGCCCTCGGGATGCCCATACTGGGCACTGAGGAATCCGTGGAAGGCCTCACCGGCGGTCAGCTGACGGCCTGTTTCAGAGACCTCTACGGACCGGAGAACGCCATAATCACCGTGAGCGGCAGGGTGAACCACGAGGCCTGCGTGGAAGAGATAAGGCGTCGTTTTTCAGGCATTCCCGCGGGAAAAGACGACGGCAGGATGCTTATCCCGCCTCGCGCGACCACGGGGATCGACATTTACGAAAAGGACCTGGAGCATGTGTACCTGTGCATAGGCACGGACGGCGTCAGCCAGGTCGACAGGCGCAGGTATGTGCTCTACGTCCTGAACGCGATAATGGGCGGCAGCATGAGCTCCCACCTTTTCCAGGAGATACGGGAACAGAGGGGCCTCGTGTACAATATCTATTCCTATGTCAATTGCTACCATGACGCGGGCACGTTCGGGATATCGACGTCCACGTCCCAGGAATCCATAGCGGAGGTGCTCACCCTCATCAGGGAGGAGATAGCGCGGATCCGGGACAGGGGCATAACCGACGCCGAGCTGTCCTTCTCGAAAGAGCATATAAAAGGGAACCTCTTCATCGCCCTCGAAGGGTCGGAGACACGTATGGGCCGCCTCGCGAAGAACGAGATATACTTCGGGACATACATCCCCCTCAAGGAAACCCTCCGGGAGATAGACGGGATCAGCAAGAAGGACGTGGCTGCCATTGCCCGGGAGATATTCGACAGCATGAAGATGGTGTCCCTCACCGTGCTCGGCAATGTGGACCGCGAGAAGGTCGAAAGGGTATGGAGAGAATAGAGGTCTTCATCAAGACGCGTGATGGTGCAACGGTTCCGGTGTACGCGACAGACCGTTCCTCCGGCGTCGATCTCTGTGCCCTCGTTGAAGACCCCGTTATCCTTGGTCCCATGGAACGTGCTCTTATCCCTACGGGCATATTCATCGGCATACCCGAGGGTTTCGAGGGGGAGGTGCGGCCCCGCAGCGGCATCGCCCACAGGCACGGGGTGACGGTGCTCAACACCCCGGGCACCATCGATTCCGATTACCGGGGCGAGGTCAAGGTGATCCTGATCAACCTGGGCCGGGAGCCTTTCACGATAAACAGGGGAGACCGCATTGCCCAGATGGTCTTCAAGAGACTGGCCCGGGTGGATTTCCGGCCTGTTGCAAGTCTTGCCGATACGCACCGCGGCGAGGGAGGTTTCGGTTCCACGGGGGTGTAGGGGAGATACGGCGGGTGGAACGTCTCTATCACCATCTTGACAGTTATGTCCGTCACCTTGTTTCGGAGCGCGGCGCCTCGCCGCATACCGTGGAGGCGTACAACCGCGATATCCTGACATTCATACGGTATCTTGAGGAGATGGCCTGCCCGGAGCCTGAAAGGCGCCACGTGGAATCCTTTATCGGATACATGCGCGAAAAGGGCAGGTCGACACGGAGCGTCGTGAGATGCCTGTCCGCGCTGAGGGGTTTCTTCAATTACCTCCTCCTCGACGGCAAGGTCGCGGTGAGCCCCCTTGAGGATGTCGATACACCGAGGTTTCGGCCGCCCATTCCCCGGGTGCTCTCCGAGGACGAGATGGGCGAGCTCATCCGCCTGCCCCAGGGAGAGAAGATGGCCCTGAGAGACAGGACGATGCTTGAGCTTCTTTACGCGACGGGCCTGAGGGTCTCGGAGCTCATAAGCCTCAAGAAAGGCGATGTCAACCTGGATGGCGGGTTCGTCGTCGCCATGGGAAAGCGCTCCAAGGAACGGGTCGTGCCGCTCGGCTCCTATTCGAGGGACGCCATCAGGGCCTACCTCGACGCGGAAAGACCCCGGGGCCAGTACCTTTTTCCGAACCGCCGCGGCGGTATGATGACCCGTCAGGCCGTCTGGAAGATCATACGGAAGTACGGCCTCAAGCTGTCACGGGGCAAGGTGTCGCCTCATACCATACGGCATACCTTCGCCACACACCTGCTTGAGGGCGGCGCGGACCTGCGGTCGGTCCAGGTGCTCCTGGGACACGAGGACATATCCACAACACAGATATACACCCACGTCGACCGCAAGCGCCTGAAGGAGATCCACAAGAAACACCACCCGAGGGGTTAATGAAGGTCATCACGTCCCATATGAACGCGGATTTCGATTCTCTCTCCTCGATGGTGGCGGCGAGGAAACTCTACCCCGACGCGACCCTCGTCTTCCCCGGGTCCCAGGAGAAGACGCTTCGGGATTTTCTCATCCACTCTACCCTTTATCTCTTCGACATAGCCAAGCTCAAGGAAATAGACCATCGTTCCGTCGATACCCTTATCCTCGTCGATACCCGCGACAAGACGCGCATCGGTGACCTCGCGAAAGTGGCGGATAACCCGAAGGTCGCGGTACATGTCTACGACCATCACCCCGATTCCGCGGATGACGTGAAGGCCGACCTTCAGGTGGTCAGGAGCGTCGGCGCGACGGTGACGATCCTTGTCTCCATGATAAGAGAGAGGGGTATCAGCGTCACGCCCGAGGAGGCCACGATAATGATGCTGGGCATCTACGAGGAGACGGGCAGCTTCAGGTTCTCGTCCACGACCGTCGAGGATTTCGAGGCCGCGTCCTATCTTCTTTCACAGGGAGCCAACATCAATCTTGTTTCCGACATGCTTGTCCGGGAATTGACCCCGGAACAGGTTTTCCTTCTCAACGACATCATCAAGAACGCGGCGGTCTACAATATCAACGGAATCGATATCGTCATCACCGAGGGGAGCACGGAACAATATGTCGGGGACCTCGCGGTCATTGTCCATAAATACAGGGATATGGAGAACATCAACGCCGTCTTTGCCCTTTTCCGGATGGAGGACCGCATCCACATCATAGGGCGCAGCAGGATACCCGAGGTGGATTCGGGGTACGTCATGTCGCTGCTCGGCGGCGGAGGCCACAAGGTCGCCGCGTCCTCCACGATCAAGGAGATGACCCTTCCCGAGGCGAAGGAAAAACTCATCGAGATCCTTCGCAACAGTGTCAAACCACTCTGGAAAGCGAAGGACATCATGTTCTTCCCCGTCAAGTCCGTCGATTCGCAAAGCGCCATAAGCGAGGCCCTGAGCATTCTCACGAAGTATAATATAAACGCCATGCCGGTGCTCTCGCGGAGCAAGGTGGTGGGTGTCATCACGCGGCAGGTGGCGGCGAAGGCACTGTTCCACAAGCTGGCGGCACAGCCCGTCGACGATTACATGTTCACCGAATTCCAGTCGGTGGGTCCCGAGGACTCCATCGAGGCGGTAAAGGAGAAGATCATCGGCACCAACCAGCGATTCCTTCCCGTGGTGGAGAAGAATGAGCTCAAGGGTGCCATCACGAGAACGGACCTCCTGAGGGTCCTCGAGGACGAGATCGCCAAGACCGTCCTGGAGAAGCTCGAGTTCCACGAGAAATACGTGCAGCGCAAGAACGTCCGCAAGCTCATGGAGGAGCGGCTGGACGAGGTGACGATGGAAAAGCTCGTGAACATGGGGAGCCTTGCCGACGAGATGGGTTTTCACGCTTATCTCGTGGGCGGTTTCGTACGGGACCTCCTTCTCCGCAACGAGAACTATGACATCGACATCGTCATCGAGGGTGACGGCATCGCCTTTGCCGAGGAGATGGTGAAGAGGTTCCACACGAGGATGCGTTCCCACAGGGAGTTCTCCACAGCAAAGGTGCTCTTTCCCGACGGCTTCAAGATCGACATCGCAACGGCCCGTCTCGAATACTACAGGGCTCCGGCCGCGCTGCCCACCGTGGAGCACGGTTCGCTGAAGCTGGACCTTCACCGCCGCGATTTCACCATCAACACGCTTGCCATATCCCTTAACAGGAACACCTTCGGCGAGCTCGTGGACTTTTTCAGCGCCCAGCGGGACATCAAGGAAAAGACGATCCGCGTCCTCCACAGCCTGAGCTTCGTGGAAGACCCGACGAGGGTGTTCCGCGCCATCCGCTTTGAGAAGCGATTCGGGTTCAAGATCGGCAAACAGACCCTGAACCTCATCAAGAATGCCGTCAAGCTGAATTTTCTCGCCAGGATGCGGGGGAAGAGGATATGGGCGGAGCTGGCGCTCATCCTGAAGGAGGAGGCACCGGAGGGCATCCTCGCCAGGCTTGCCGAACTCGACCTCCTGCGTTTCATCTCGCCGGACATTGTCTTCAACAAGGACAAGGAAAGGCTCTTCGCCGAGATGCACGGCGTGTATCAGTGGCACGAGTTCCTCTACCAGGGCAAGTCCGTGGATAAGGTCCAGTTCTACATTCTTGCCGTCGTGGACAACATGAAGCTTCCCGATGTCGCGGAATTCGCGGCGCGCATGGAGATAAGCGAACGTTTCAGGAGACGCGCCGTCGAGAATGTCGAGCGTTTACGGTTTGCCATGGCACGTTTCTCCCAGGGAATGGCGGGCATAAAGAAGAGCGAGGTGTACCGGTTGCTGGAAGGTCTTTCCCGGGAGGCCCTGCTTTTCATCATGGCCAGGACCCGCTCACAGGAGGTCAAGAAGGCGATCTCGAACTATATCACCCACCACGACTCGTTCAGGCCCTTCACGACCGGCAATGATCTCAAGAAGCTCGGTGTTCCGGAAGGCCCCCTTTACAAGGAGATCCTCGAGGACCTGAAGGATGCGAAGATCGACATGAACCTCAAGACCAAGGAAGCGGAGTCCCACTACCTTGAGACCTATCTCGGCGAAAAGGGGATCCTGAGATGAGCCTTCTCGTTCCCGCGCTCGAGGTCCAGCTTGAATGCTATGAGGGCCCCATGGCGGTCCTCATCACCCTTATCAAGCGAAACAAGGTGAGCATATGGGACATCCCCATCGCCCTTATCACGGACCGTTTCCTCCAGTACGTGGAGATAGCGAAGGAGATGAACCTGAAGATAGCCGAGGATTTCATAGAGATGGCCTCCCTCCTTCTCTTCATCAAATCGAAGATGCTCCTGCCGTCCAGCGGGGCGAGCGAGGAGGAAGACCCCCGCGAAGAGCTCGTGGAGCGCATCATCGAGTACGAGCGCGTCAGGAGCATGGCCATCGCCATTGGTGAACTGCCCCTGCTGGAACGTGATGTCTACTGCATCGGGCGGGGCAGCCTGGAGAAGGAGGCCGACTTCGACCTTCTGTGCCTGTGCAACCTCTATTTCGAGCTCATGAACGTCAAGGAGGAGTCCTACTTCGTGGTGCGTGATGTGAAGCCGACCCTGGAGGAGAAGATCGCGGCGCTCAAGGACCTTCTGAGGTCCGATGGGTTCTTTGAATGGGACATCGCCGCCGGGGAGGAAAGGAACGAGCGCGTGGCCACCATCCTCGGGATGCTGGAGCTGGCCAAGATACGGGTGGCGACGCTGACACAGCGGCGCCCTTTTGGTAGAATTATCATGAAGACAAGGGACGCGGCGGCGCTTGCCGAAGCGTGAGCAGCGGCGCCGGACTGACAGGGGCGGCGAAGGCGGTTTCCATGCGCGGCCTCTGCAAGGAGGGATGAGATGGCCGGTCGGACAGGCAGGAAGGTTTTGCTCATTGTTACCGTGGTGATAGCGGCGGTGATCTTTGCCGCGAGCGTTCTGCCCGGCATTATCGGTGGAGCCGGCGGGGGAAAGATCGGTGTCGTGGAGATCGAAGGGACCATCTCCGATCTCAAGGAAGTCATGGCCGACATGGCCAGATTCAAAGAGGACGACGGCATCCGCGGTGTCATTGTTCGTATCAATTCGCCCGGCGGGGCGGTGGGCCCCACGCAGGAGGCGGCGACGGAGCTCAAGAAGCTCAAGGCGGTCAAGAAGGTCTATGTCTCGATGGGGTCCGTCTGTGCTTCGGGGGGTTACTATATCGCCTCCGTGGGTGAGAAGCTCTATGCCAACCCGTCGACCATCACCGGGTCCATCGGTGTCATCATGCAGCAGACCGTCGTGGAGGAGCTGATGAAGAAGATCGGCGTGCAGAGCAACACCCTCAAGGCGGGATCCATGAAGGACGTGGGCAGTCCCTTCAGGAAGATGACCGACAGCGAGCGTCAGTATCTGCAGAGCATCATCGACAACATCCATGAACAGTTCATCAAGGATGTGGCGGCGGGACGGAAGATGCCACTCGACAAGACACGGACACTCGCGGACGGCAGGATATACACGGGCCTGCAGGCAAAGGAGGCGGGGCTCATAGACGGGATAGGCACCTTCTACGATGTCGTCGACGAGATGAAGAAGGCCGTCGGTATCAAGGGGAAACCGGAGCTCGTCTACGGCAAGAGGCCTTTCGCTCCTCTCAGGTGGCTCTTCTCCTCCATGGCGCGGGAAATGCTCGGCCGCGAACAGGCGGAACCTTTCCAGTACAAGTACACACCCTAGAGGCGGTTCCAGGGTTCAAGGGTTCAAGAGTCTAAAAGCCCGGAAGTTACGGGACAGGACGATCTCGGCACGGGTTCCGCGTTCTCAGCCCCCCCGTTGACAACCCACCTCCAATCCGGCTATATTACGCTAGCTAACAAACTATACAACGAACCGTAAAAGGGGGTGAATCTTTGGAGATTTACGAAAGGCTTAAGGATGAGCTCAGGCGGCTTGCCGGCGACTCGATGGATGAGAAGGTGAGCGTGGTCTCGGCCCGCGTCCTTTCCTCGAAGGAAGCGATAGGGGAGACGGGCCGCGATGATTACCCGCTTCTCAAGGGCAAGGAAGCGATGGTGGAGGCCGTTTACAAGGGAGTGAAGGGCCATGCCTTTACGGACATGCCCGGTGGTTTTGAGGGAACCGTCCGTGATGTCGCCATGCTCTCTCTCGACAACAACTTCGAGCGCGCCGTGTTCATCTCCACACTGAATGCTGTTATGCGCGAGGCCGGTCTGATAACGGGGACCGTTCACTGCCGTGACGACGAGCCGGGGCGGTGTGCCCGGGAGCTCGTTCCTTACGTGAAAGAGAGGTTTGGCAACCCCCGCATCGCCTTCGTCGGTTTTCAACCCGGTATGATCGAGCGGCTTTCGGAGGTGTTCCAGATGCGGGTCCTCGACCTCGACGAGGACAACATCGGGAAGAAGAAGTTCGGTATCGTCATCGAAGGCCCTGAGGCCACGGAGGATGTCCTCTCCTGGGGCGATATCATCCTCGCAACGGGTTCCACCTGTGTCAACGGGTCGATCACCCGGTTCGTCGGCCGCAAACCGGTGGTCTTTTTCGGAGTCACCGGGGCCGGAGCCACGAAAGTGATGGGTTTTGAACGTTACTGCCGGTACGGTCATTGACCGGTGCCGGAACGCCTGCACCGGACACAAGAAGGATGCATCTTCCTTGTTCCATGGCCCGCCGGTGGGAAAATATTTCCCCACCGGGAAAATTATACCCGCCTTGAAGGGGGGGGTTGCGACGGTCGTTCTCTGCAGAATAGGGGCCCCTCGGAGCGGTTCAACCGCCCTGTGGGGCCCCTTTTTTGGCTATGGCCGGTTCAGGGTCCGGTGATCCGGTTCCATACCGTCAGGCATAGAGTGAGGAGCCGGTACCCTGTGAGGCCTCTGCAGAGCCGGCGTAAGAAGTGCCGCCTGCCTGCTGGTAAGCGTTGAGAGCGGCTCCGAGCAGTCCCATGAGGTCGCTGACGGACCTGTCACTGTCTGAGGTGGAGATGGAAGAGAAGAAGCTTTCGATGGAGTTCATTGCGGTGTCGAACTCATCTTCGCTTATCGTGCCGTCACCATCGGTATCGAGCTGGCTGAAGATGGATTCGGTCTTGCTTCCCTCCTCCGGTGGCGGTGGGGGAGGAGGTCCCTGTACCTGCTGGTTTGCCCATGGGCCTTCCGCAAATTCGGTTTCGCTTATCGTGCCGTCACCATCCGTGTCAAGCTGCGAAAGGATCTCTTCGGCGCCGGGACCGTCCTCGGGTCCCATGGCCGCGATCCGCGCCAGCTCATCTTCGTCGATGACGCCATCTTCATTCCCATCCGCCTGGCCGAACATCTGTGAAATAAGGTCCTCCGTCGACATCGTGTTCGCCCCCGACATCGCACCGGGAGAGCCGGGTTGCGCGGTGTTGAACTCGCTTTCGCTTATGGACCCGTCGCCATCAGTATCGAACTGAGCGAGGATATCCTCCACGCCCGGTCCACCCTGGGGGCCGTTCGCCACCATTGCCGACAGTTCATCCGCGTCGTGCTTCCCATCACCGTTCGTGTCGATCTTGCTGAACATTTGCTGCCGCATCTGCATCATCGACGTCATGCTGTTCATGCTGCTGATGGAACTTATCATGTCTACCTCCTTTTTTGATCTTTCAGGCCGGCCGCCTGATGCCACTTGTTGCAATCGGTATACTGGTTCTCGCCCCGGAGCGTGAATAGACGTTGCTTTCGTGTAAAGAATTGTGAAGCATGGGAAAAGAATTTTGTTACCCGCGTGGAAGTGATGTACATTATTCGGAGTGAACCACCTGTGCGTCCGGTGGCGATGGAGTGCCTGATGATGGAACGGATACTGGCAATCGACGACGATGTTGCCCTTTGTGAGCTTCTTTCGGATTATCTCGTTTCCGAGGGATTTGAGGTGGAAAGCGCCCATGACGGTGAAACGGGCCTGGAGATGGCCTGCGGGGGAACACATGACCTCATTGTCCTCGATGTGATGCTTCCCGGAATGAACGGTTTCGAAGTCTTGCGTTACCTGAGGAGCAGGTCGAACACGCCCGTCATCATGCTCACGGCCCGCGGCGAGACCGTGGACCGCATCGTGGGTCTGGAGATCGGTGCCGATGACTACCTTGCCAAGCCGTTCAACCCGCGCGAACTGGTTGCCCGGATTCGCGCCATCCTCAGGCGCATGCGCCTTGACAGGGGAAGTATCGAAGAGACGGTGCCGGAGATGCTGAAGGTGGGCGATGTGGAGATGCACATCGCGACACGTCTCGTTCTTCTGTCCGGCGATCCTGTCAACCTCACGGCCATGGAGTTCAACCTGCTTGAGATCCTGGTGCGCAGTGCGGGTCGTCTCGTGTCGAGAGAGGATCTGATACGGTCGGTGCTGGGTCGGTCCCCGTACCCCTACGACCGCAGCATTGACGTTCACGTGAGCAGGCTCAGAAAGAAGCTCGGCCGCGAGGTCGGCGGAACGGAACGAATCAAGACGATACGGAACGTCGGATACCTCTATGCGCTGACGGCGCCGACCCCTCAGGTGCGGTCGGGCGCCGGTGCAGGACAGACGTGACATGCCTGTCCGCGGCATCTTTCTCAAGATATACCTCTGTTTCTGGTTGTCATCCCTCCTCGTTATAGCTGCCCAGATAGGTCTCGACTGGTTCTCCCGCACAGGGCCTTTCGGAGGAAGGCCCCGTGCGGACCACATTCAACGCACAGTGGGGCCGGTTCTCATCTTTTATGGTCACACGGTGGTGGAGAACATGAGGTCATCTGACCATAACGCGCTGGAAAGGTCCGCTCAAAGACTGAAGAACCTGTCCGGGATCGATGCGTATGTTGTCGATGGGTCAGGCAGGGACCTCCGGGGCCGTTCACTGCCGCGGAGCATTGAGAACATCGCGGGAGCGGCAAGGCGGACGGGCAAGGCGGAATTCTCCTCGTCGCGGACAGGAATGCTCCTTGCCCTGCCGATGGGGGCAGAAGGCGGCGAGAGTTATACCGTGGTCGGAAACATCCCCCGAAGCGTCTTTGCCCCGCCATTTCCTCCGGGACGCGGCGCGCCTCCGCCGATGATCTTCGGCCCCGGTTTCTTTTTCCCTCCGGGCCAGCCCATGTCACTGTTCAGGCTTTTCATCACCCTTTTTATCTCGGGGGGTGCGTGCTATCTGTTGGCCCGCTACCTGACGTCGCCCATAGTCAGGCTCCGGGAGGCCGCGCGCAGGTTTGCGGGTGGCGAGCTTTCCGCCAGATCGGGGAGGAGAAAGGTCGTCTGGAAGGATGAGCTGTCGGACCTTGCCAATGATTTCGATGTCATGGCGGAACGTATCGAGTCGCTGGTAACCCAGCAGCGCAGGCTGGTACAGGATGTTTCCCATGAACTGCGTTCCCCCCTGGCACGGCTCACCATAGCCGTTGAGCTGTTGAGGGGCCAGGGCCCTGCAGCAACTCCGTCGACCCTCACCAGGATCGAGAGGGAGGCCATGTCGCTCAATGAGATGATCGGACAGGTCCTCGACCTGACTCGTATCGAGGGTGACATTTCATCAGTTGTTATGGCCCCCGTTGATCTTGCCCCTCTCCTCGGGGAGATCGTGGACGACGCGAACTTCGAGGCGAATACCGGCGGCCGGGGTGTCCGTCTTCTGGAGAGTGAACCATGTGTCGTCGCGGGCAACGAGGAATGGTTGCGCAGGGGGATCGAGAACGTGATCCGCAATGCCATACGGTACACCCTGGACAATACCATGGTGGAGGTCCGCCTCACCAGAAGCAAAGAGGCAGGAGCGCGATACGCCCGGATAAGCGTGCGGGACCATGGCGGCGGGGTACCGGAAGCGGATCTTCCCCACCTTTTCCGGCCGTTCTACCGCGTATCCACGGCGCGGGACAGGCAAAGCGGTGGCGCGGGCCTCGGCCTCGCCATCACGAAGAGCGCCGTAACCCTCCATCGAGGTTCTGTAACCGCCCGGAACGCGGCGGACGGAGGCCTCCTCGTGATCATTGAACTGCCTGTCGACAACGACCCCGTTGCCGTAATCCCCGTGAACGTGTGAGACAGTCGAGGGTGACGTCCATCAGAGGATTTGCCGGATTCCTTGCCGGCAAGCTCGATACCAACGACCCGGGTCTACAGCCTCTTCGACCTCATGATACCGATGAGCAGCCATACCCCGAGGATGCTGGCAAGGAGAAAGCCGCCGAGGCCGAGGACGGGGTAGCCGAAGACGGTGGGCCCCACCCCCGTTTGGAAGATGAGGGAAGACCCGATCACGAGTGCCGCTATCACCACTGCGAAACTGATCCGGTTGCTCGACCGGTCGAGTTCGTCCGTAAGCAGCTCCAGGCCCCGATGTTCGAAGCGCATCGTCAGCTTCCCCTTTCGTATCATGGAAAGGATCTCCTTCGTGTCCGGGGGCAGGACCCTCAACAACGCGACAACGTCATCGGCGGTCCGGGAGAGGCCTTTGAGCCGCCTCACGGGATCGAACCTGCGCAGAAGGATCCTTCGGGCATAGGGCCGCGCGGCCTCGATGATGTTGAAATCGGGATCGAGCACCCTCGCCACCCCCTCGCTGATGAGGAGCGCCTTGGATATCATCGCGAATTCGGGAGGGAGCCGCAGCCTGTACCGGTGGATGATGGTCATGAGCTCCCTGGTGATGGTTCCGATATCGAGCCTGTTCAGGGGTACGCCGTAATAGCGGTCAAAGAGGTCGCGCAGTTCGAGTTTGAACTCCCGGTCATCTTCGAGCTCCCCAACGAGACCGATGGCCCGAAACAACCCGACGAGAGAGTCCACGTCCTTTTCCATGACCGCCACGAATATATCCGTCATCCTTTCCGAGGTCTCCCCGTCGATGGTCCCCGTCATGCCGAAGTCGACGGGGGCTATGACGTTGTTGTCGAGAACGAAGACATTGCCTGGATGGGGGTCGGCATGGAAATAGCGCAGTTCGAACACCTCTTCGAGGGTGAGGTTGGCGCCGTTCAAGGCAATGGTCTTCCGGTCGAGGCCGGCGGCCTCAAGGCGCTCGATGTCGGATATCTTTGTGCCTGAGATGAACTCTATCGTCAGGACCCTGGGCGACGTCAGGTCCCAGTGCACCTTCGGGATATAGACGGCAGGAGAGCGGGAGAAATGGGCCCTGAAACGGTCGATATTCCGTCCTTCCCTCACGAAGTCGAGCTCATGCCTGATGGTTCTGGCAAACCTTTCCACGAGTTCCAGGGGGCCGAAATACCGGGTCTCCGGGACATGCCGCTCGGCGAGGCCCGCGAACTCCCGGAGTATGCGAATGTCGGTTTCGATGACGTCCTCGATGCCGATGCGCTGGATCTTCACCGCCACGTCTTCACCGGTGAGGGTCCTCGCCCGGTGGACCTGGGACAGGGACGCGGCGGCCACGGGTTTCTCCTCGAAGGAAGAAAAGAGCTCCGAGATGGGGCGCTTCAACTGGGTTTCGAGGATGACCCTGGCTTCCTCGAAGGGGAAGGGCGGAACATCATCCTGAAGCCTGCTCAACTCCCTTATGTAGTCAGGGGGGAGTATATCGGGGCGGCTGCTCAGTATCTGGCCCAGTTTGATGAACGTCGGGCCCAGTTCCTCGAAGACGAGCCGCAGGCGCACGGAGGTGGGAGGTCGTTCGGAAACACGCCTGCTGATGAACCTTCTCCGTCTCCCGGCCACATGGTATCGCGCCCTGAGCCTGTCCAGCACTTCCGTGAAACCATGATGGGCAAGGACAGACGCGATCTGGCTGTATCGCTTCAGGTCCCGGTATGTTTCACGAGCTCGAAAGAAGGGCACCTGCTAACCTGCGTCCTTCTTTTCCGGGGAGGACATCTTCGCCTCGATCTTCTTCAATGTCTCGCCGATCTCTTCCAGGTCTTTGCGCGTGGGCAGGCCCATCTCGACGATCACCTTCTGCACGGCCGCGGATACCTTGCGCTGGAACTCCTTCTCCTGATTATCCGCTTCCTTGAGCAGTTTGTCGATGGTCTTGTACCTCTCCGCGCTCGCTACTTCCCCGCGCTTGATGAGATCGTCGACCAGTTCTTCGGCCTTATCCTTCGTCATGCTGATGGCGCCAAGCCCCATGTACACTGCTTTCCGGATAATATCCATGTTTCCCCCTTTGTTGAAGACGTTGCGTGCCTTCCGATAGCTTCCTGATCGCCGGGAATTGAACATCCTTCCGCCGGAAGGCGCGTATCCTCAGCTTATAGAATATAGTAGGCCAGCGACCGCGGGATTTCAAGGGTCAGGGGAAACTATCCGAAAGAGCGATGGGCGGGCCGGCGGCGGCACGTGGTAAGCGAGCGTCGTTTGCGGCCCTTTCCCTCCAGCGGATGTCCCGATGAAACTCTGTTGGCGCATGTGCGGGAAACAGGGTATAATACAGGACAGCCGGTGCGGACCATCCAACCGCGCCCGGTGAGAGGGCCAAAAAAACGGGGGGTGCGAAGTGGAAAAGAGGGGACCGGTGTGGATAGACTTTACGATCTCCCCCGCCTATCAGGCGAGGTACCGGGGCGTCGCTTTCGGGTTGACCCTTATTTCCAACTGCCTGCCTTTGAGCGACACTGCGGGGTTTGAACAACACAGGCGGGGCCTCCTCAGAAAAATGAGAAAGCGCGAGACGCTTGCCGGCATCTCGGCCCGCATCGACCTCTATGACAGGTTCTTCCACAGCTTCGGGTTTGATTGTCCTCTGCCCGGACATCTCAGAAGGACCACCTTGAGCGGTTTCCCGAGGTACAACCTGATGGTTGACGCCCACTTCATGGCCGAGATGTGCGCCGGGATCCTTGTGGCGGTGACGGACCAGGACCGTATCGAAGGGGGGCTCACGCTCGATGTGGCCCGAAGCAAAGAGGTCTGTGCCGGAATGGGAGGCCGCCGGTTCACCACCGTCGAGGGGGAGATCGTCCTCCGGGACGAGAAGGACATCATCTGCGTCCTGTGCCAGGGAGCGGATGAGAAGACGAGGGTGCGGGAGGATACGCGCAACGTTCTCTTCTACTCCTACGCTGTTCCCGGCGTAGAGGGGGTTTATCTCAGGGAGGGGCTCGGTGCGGCCGCTGAGATCATGGCCCGGTTCGCCGGTGGGAACATAAGGGGCCTTACGGTGTTCGAAGGGACCGAAATGACCAATGTAGCGAATAATGACCAATGACCAAATTCCAATGACCAATGAAAAAGATAATGACCAATTTACCAATAACCAATTGAACAGACGGAAGTGCAGAACGGACTGCCCGTATCAGTTCTTGGTCATTGGTCATTATCTTCCTTGCTACGACGGGTGACGCGTTGGAATGATCTGGTTATCCTGGACAGCAGCGGGTGGTGGAGAGGTTTTAAAGTTATCAGGATATCGGGCGATAATAGGAATAAGGGTGTATACTGCTTTCAGTTGGTGAGATGAAGGACACAGCGAGGACAAACGAGGAACTCCTGCGGGAAGTGGCGGGCCTGAAGCGGAAGATCCGGGAGCTTGAGGAATTCAGGGCCGGGCACGACCGGATAAGGGAAGAGGAGCGGCACAGCGCCAGGCTCTCGACCGCGCTGGAGCTGGCCGGTGCGATCTGTCATGAGGTGAACCAACCCCTCCAGATCATCAGTGCCCGGATTTACCTTTTGTCCATGGATAACCCCGATGACCGGACACGGGAGGCGCTCGAGATGATGAACGACCAGGTCCACAGGATCGGCGCGATAACACGGGAGCTGATGGGATTGAAAAAGTATTCCAATCGTGATTACATTGGTACTATCAAGATCACAGACATAGGCAGGACGACCGAAGGGGATGCCCGATGATCCCAATTCACCGCAGGGGAGATGCGCTATGAATCCAAAGAAGGTGTTGATAGTTGATGACGAGCCGGCCATTCTGGGTACGTTGCAGCAGATATTCGAAAGGAGCGGTTACGAGGCCCTGACGGCCGAAAGCGCCGAAAAAGCCCTTGGCATCCTGGAGAACGAGACCGTTATGATAATGTTCCTGGACCTCAATCTTCCCGGGATGAGCGGTGTCGACCTCTGCAGGCTGATACGCAAGAAGAACCGTATTGCCATTATCCATGCCCTCACGGGCTACGTGAACATCTTCGGGCAGATAGAATGCCGCGAGGCTGGTTTCGATGATTTTTTCGTCAAGCCCGTGGACATCAACGTCCTCCTGAGAGCGGCCGAAGGCGCCGTGGAAAAGCTCCACAGGTGGAAGGTCGACGAATACGAAGTGATCTAGCTTGCCACGAGAGCGCTGCTCCCTTCGGGAACTCCTGCCCGGGACCGGGCATTACGACGCGATCATAAGGCCGATAGCGAAAAGCGCCGGGGTGGCGAGGTCAATGATCACATTTCTGCCCAGGTAGGGAACAAGGCTCTTCATCTCCTCGGAATACCTCAAAACGCCGCGCGCTGTCTGGACGGCTATGACCGTCGTGGCAAGGGCGAAGAATACGTGGACGGGGAAAACGCCGAGGGCGTAGCCGAGGAAAAGGGGAAAATAGGAGGCGGCAAGGAAGAGTATGTATATCCTTGCCACATTCCGTCTTCCGAGGAGGATGGGCAGGTGTCTCCTTCCCACCGTCTCGTCGGCTTCCACGTCGGGGAACTGGTTGAGAAGGAGAAGGTCGCTCACGAGAAAACCCGGGATGAGGGATGCAAGAAGGGCGGTCAGGGAATAGCTGCCGGTGAGGACGAAATGCGTGCCCAGCACCATGAGAGGGCCGAAGGCCAGGCCGGGGGCGATGAGGCAGACGATCGGTTTCTTCGTGATCCACTGGGTATAGAAGACGATGAGAGCCATGCCGAGGAGCCCGAGGGGTAAAAGGAGCACGCCGACGGTGAAGACAAAATACATCCCGATGGTGAAACAGAGGACAAGGGACACCACCCCCGTCGCGAGGGCCCATCCCGCCTTGTCGGGCCTTTCCTGGAGAGCCCCGCTGCCTCCGCTGAAGGGGGTCCTCTGCGTCTTGAAGTCGAGGCCGCTCTTGAAATCGCAGTATTCGTTGAGGGCGTTGACGCTGATGTGGGCGCAGACGGCGCCAATGATGATGAGGACCACGGAAAGGATATCGATCCTGGCGCCTGACCACATGGCTGTCGATATCCCGACGAGGATGCACATCGGCGTAAGGATCAGAAACGGGACCTTCATGGGTCCGAGTATGTACCTCATCTTTTCAGCCCTCCCAATACCACGTGAGTTCCTAATCTTACAGAGTCAGACCTGTTTTTGCAAGGATGGAAGCACGGAACGTCATCGGGAAGGTACGGGACGACCCGTCGATGCCCTCAGCGGGAGGCTGTCCGGCAGGGATAGACCCTGACGGTGCCTTTCCCCTCAAAGGGTGTTCCATCGCCGGTCTTCCCTTTCAGGACACCCCGGGTGTCTCCGCATTGGAACCCTGCCGTGCCTGTCCTGAAGAGGCACAGGAGGTCGGCGTACCCGTCGTAATTGACATCCCAGGCCCAGGGACTGCAGAAGACCATGCTCGTCTCGTTCCCCGTGTGCCCGAAGGTGAGACTCCCCGGGTCCGTCATCTCGAAGGCGTCGAAGGTGGGACTGCTGAGGATGGCCACGGGGACGAAGTCCCAACCCCTCACGTTGATGAGATTCCTGCCGCTCCAGGGCCTGATATCGATCGCCACGGACATGAGATCCGTCGCGGGAGTGGCCACAAAGCCATGTGTGCCCGAGTGATCGGTGAAGTACCCGACGATCACCCCGCTGTCATTGATCCCATGGGCAACGGTCTCCAACGCCCCGGGGTAATCGAGGGTTGCCCATGTGGCGCCGTCGAGAAGGAAGCCATGGGTCCCCGTCGCGTCGCTATACTCGCCGACGATGGCCCCGCCGTTATTGACACCCCAGGCGACGGCGAAATCCGCCCCGGGACGGTCGAGGAAGGACAGGGTGTCACCGCTCAAGGAGCAGCAGTGTGTCCCCTCGAAATCCACGCACTGACCGACGATGGCATCGCTGTCGTTAATGCCGTAGGCATGAAAGATAACCCCCGGCCCGGCGGGATAGTCGAGAAAGGTGTAGACGCCGCCGCTCAGTGAATAGCCATAGTAGCCGCTGAGGCCCGCGGGCACCTCGGGTCTGTCCCCCGAGAACCAGCCCACAATGGTGTTCGCGTTGTTGATGGAATAGACGTAGCTTTCGTCCGCCGAGGGATAGGGGTCGATGTGCGCATAGCCGCCGCCTGTCAGGGAGAACCCGAAGGCCACCCCGCCGGGATCCACCCAGGTTCCAACAAGGGTTCCCCCGTCATTGATCCCCATGGCAAAGGTCCACATGGCTCCCGGGTGATCGAGGCGGTACCAGGTCGTCCCGTACAGCACGAAGCCGTGGGGTTCCGAGAAGGAGTCGGAATCCGTGTCGTACCATCCGACGACCACCCCCGAGTTGTTGATGTCCCAGGCCTCCGTGTGGGTGGCACCCGGGTAGTCGAGTACCGCGTACGTGTAGCCGGCGGCCCCGGCCGGGCGGCAAAGGAGAAGGACAAAGGCCATGCAGGCGATCACTGCGAAAGCTTGTTTCATCTCGCTCCTCCTTGAGAGAGTTTCGAACCTGATGTGCCCCGGTCCTGTTCCGCGCTCTTCGGCCATACTGCCGGCAAGTCCCGATGGATGCCCATATGATAGCGAAAACGCCAGATGCCTGTCTGTCGCTGAAAGTGTAATTGTTGTGTAGCTGTTCCGGTGAGGCGGACGTCATTTTTTCGGTGACAGGGCGGGGTGGGTGGCTAGAGCATCGTTTTTAGCTTGTCCATGTCTTCCCAGGCCTCCTTTATCTTGGTCTGGCTGCGCAGGAGATAGGAGGGGTGGTAGGTGGGCAAAAGTGGAATGCCGCGGAAGGTCGTCAATTTGCCGCGGATGCGTGATATCGGGGCATCCGTTTCAAGGAGGGTGTTATAGGCGTGGCGCCCGAGGGTGCAGATGATGCGGGGCCGGATGATATCGAGTTGCGCGACGAGATATTCCTTGCACGCCGCTGCCTCATCCGGCTCGGGGTCGCGGTTCCCGGGCGGCCGGCACTTGAGAACGTTGCAGATGAAGACATCGCTCCTCTTGATCCCGATGCGTTCGATGAGCTGGTCGAGGAGCTTGCCCGCCCTGCCGACGAAGGGCCGTCCCTGGTTGTCCTCTTCCTCTCCGGGTGCCTCTCCGACGAAGACGATATCGGCCTTCGGGCTCCCTTCTCCGAAGACGACATTCTTGCGCGTCTTCGCCAGAGCGCACCTCTCGCAGGAGAGGACCGTCTTCTTGAGCTCCGAGAGCGTCGGCCCTTCCCTTTCGGCAAACGCATATTCATCGACGCCCATATTCTTAAGCGCCGTCAACAACCCTTTCGCGTCCCTCGCATCCATCGTCTAAACCTGACCTCTCTAAAGACTCATCTCACGCCCGTTCCTCACTTCGTTCGTCTCTGGAGCCCGCAGAGAGCACGGAGAAAAACGAAGAAAGAAAAGCCTTCCCGGGAATTTTAGAAAAGCAAAAAACTCCCGGGAACCTTCGATCCCGCTCTGAGGAACGGGAGGAAAAACCAACCCGGCAAGGACATTCTTTGCCGCCCGCCGAATGGCGGGATGCAAGTGCCGCCTGATACCGGGAGGCTCCGGGATCAGGCGGCGATCTTTTCTGCATTTCTCTGCGCCCTCTGTGTGCTTGAGCGAAGCGGGCGTGAGGCAGTCTTTTATCTTTTCCTTCACCCCAGCAGCCGTTCCGGTATCGTCTCCACCTTTTTCACCGACTCGAACACATGCGCCGCCTGCAGCATCCTTCCCTCATCCAGCGGTTTGCCGATGATCTGGAGGCCTATGGGAAGGCCCTTCTTGTCGAAGCCGCCCGGGATGGAAATGCCCGGCAGGCCCGCCAGGTTGACGGGTATGGTGAAGATGTCCGAGAGATACATGGTCAGCGGGTCTTCCAGGCGCTCCCCGACCCTGAAGGCCGTCGTCGGGGAGACGGGCGTGACGATGAGGTCGCAGGACGCGAAGGCATCATCGAAATCGCGCCTGATGAGGGTGCGGACCTTGCCCGCCTTGCGGTAATAGGCATCGTAGTAACCAGAGGAGAGCACGTAGGTCCCGAGGATGATCCTGCGTTTGACCTCCTTGCCGAAACCCGCGAAACGGGTCTTCTTGTACATGTCGATGATGTCCTTGCCTTCCTCACGCAAGCCGTACTTGACGCCGTCATAGCGCGCGAGGTTCGACGAGGCCTCGGCGGTGCAGATGATGTAATAGGTGGCAACGGCGTGGCGCGTGTGGGGAAGGGACACGTCGACGAGTTCGGCTCCCTGGTCCTTGAGGACCTGCAGGTTCTCTTCGTAGTTCTTTCTGACCTCGTCTTCCATGCCCTCGACGGAGTATTCGCCGGGTATGCCGATCCTTTGCCCCTTGATGTCCCTGCCCAGGAAGGAGTGATAGTCAGGAACGGGTTCGGGGATGGACGTGGAATCGAGCGGGTCATACCCCGCGATGACGCCGAGCATGGTGGCACAGTCGCTTACGGTTCGGGAGAAGGGACCTATCTGGTCGAGGGACGAGGCGAAGGCTATGAGGCCATACCGGGAAACCCTTCCGTAGGTGGGTTTCATACCGATAACGCCGCAGAGGCTCGCCGGCTGGCGGATGGAGCCGCCCGTATCGGTGCCGAGGGCGCCCACGCAGAGCCCTGAGGCAACCGCCGCGGCGGAGCCGCCGCTCGATCCGCCGGGGATCCGGGAGGTGTCCCAGGGGTTCGCCGTCGTCTGGAAGGCCGAGTTCTCTGTGGATGAGCCCATGGCGAACTCGTCCATATTGAGCCTGCCGAGATGCACGAAGCCGGCCTCCTTGAGTTTCCTGATGACCGTGGCGTCATAGGGGGGCACGAAGCCTTTCAGTATGTTCGAGGCGCAGGTGGTCTCGATCCCCTTCGTACACAGGATGTCCTTCATACCGAGCGGTATCCCCAGAAGCGGCGCGTTTTCCCCGCGCGCGATCTTTTCATCCGCCTCGCGCGCCATCTCCATGGCGTGATCGTCCGTCGTCCTCAGATAGGCCAGTATCTCGCCGTTATACTTCCCTATGCGATCGAGATAATACCCCGTCAACTCCACGGAGCTGATCTCTTTCTTCTTCAGCATCTCTCTTAACTGCGCTATCGTCGAATTCAGTATATCCACACCTCATCTCCTCTGAGCTAACCACATCGGGGCCGCATATTCTCCCCCAATCCCATCCCGCGTTCGCCTATTACCGTCAAAATCCTTTTGACAAACCTGCTTCCGGGTCCGGTCAATGCTGTGACGTCACCCCGCCAACCCTCTCCTCCGTCATTCCGGCGAAGGCCGGAATCCAGGAAAAACTCCCGCGTAAGCAACCATCCGGCAGGAAACGTTGCAACCTCCCTGCCCAGCACCACCACTCACCGCCGCGACAGAAGCATCCCTGGATTCCGGCCTTCGCCGGAATGACGGGGAAAGGGACTCTATCGACGGCCAGTCAAGCGGCTCAAGCGATTCAAGCGGCTGCGGCTCAAGCCGGTTTCTACTCCTCCACCTCTATGATCGGCGGTACCTTGAAGAAGGTGTCGATCCTTGCCGGGGCGTTGCCCACCGATTCCTCCGCCGTGAAGGAATCCCTGACGGCGTCCTCCCTCATGACGCATCCCACCGGAACGGGATGGCTCGTGGGTTCCACACCCTCGGTATCGAGGGCGTTCAGCGAGTCCATGTACTCGAGGATGCTGTCGATCTGCCGCGTATAGGCATCCACCTCCCCGGCGTCGAGATCAAGCCTCGCAAGATGCGCCACGTACTCAACAGTCTCTCGTGTTATCTTCATGTCAGTCCCCTCTCACGTTGCAGGTCGCAGGTCGCAAGTCACAAGTCACAGGTCGCAGGTCGCAGGTCACAAGTCACAAGTCACAGGTCACAAGTCACAGGTCACAAGTCACAAGTCACAGGTCACAGGTCGGGAGACCGGGACAGGCCTTCGCCGTCCACACCGTTACAAGTACATTCCCGCAAGTATCTGAAACCACTTCCTGGGTATCTCCCGGCAGCCTGCTTCAACGTTCCGTCGTATCAGCCTGGAACCTGGAACCGTCTTCTCGTCCATCGCGGTCCCGCCTTCCCGGCTTCAGCGTCTTCAAAGACCTGAGACCTGAAACCTGAGACCTGAGACAGTTGTTTACCCGCACTCCGCCACGGCCTTGATGATGTCGCCGCGGGTGACGATGCCGACAACCTTGTCATTATCGATGATGGGCACCCTGTTGATGTGCTTTTCCACCATGATCTTGGCCACGAGCACCGCCGACTCCGTGGGCGGTACGGTCACAACATCTGTTGTCATCACGTCGGACACGGCAAGCTCCGCCATGGTCCCTTTCTTGAGCCCCCTGAGGATGTCGCTCTGGCACACGATGCCGACGAGCCTTCCCTTGTCGACGACGGGCATCCCCGCTATGTTGAAGAGCTCCAGCTTGTTGAGTATGATGTTCAGTTTCTCCGTCGGATGACAGGTTACCACGTCCTTGTTCATCAGCTCCACAACCTTCATAATAACCCCCTTTATACTGCCTCTCCGAAGAGGAGTGTTTCCTGTATGAATTTCTGAAAGGTTTCCACGGCCTTCATGGCCCTGCGCAGTCTTTCCTGCTCGTCGGGGCCAAGCATGTCGGGCCGTAGGAAGTTCGAGATCTTGCCCTCGTCGTCACGATAGTTGATCTGGTTTATTATACGATAGCGGACGAAAGTGAAGTAGGCGTCCATGAGGGAGCTCTCCGTTTCCTTCTTGATGATGTTGCGCTGCCTCAGGATCGCGATCCGCTTGAGCGTGTTCCTCTCGTATATCCCGTTCGACAGGGAGAGCATCCGGACGGAGAGGATAAGCGGCGACCAACCGAGAAGCTTGATATTGAACTTGTCCTTGTTCTCCCCTTCCTTCTCGACCTTGAATCCGCCGAAGAAGGTGAGCGCGCTTGGCATCAGGACGGCGGACTGGATAAACTCCTTCATGAAGTGCTTATTGTTGGTGAGCTGGGCGAAGAAGTAGTCCAGAAGCTCCCTGAGGATCGCGTCGTTGCCGTTCACCCGGCGTGCGTCGGTAAGGATGATGACGTCCAGCGGCTCGAAGATCCCCCTGCTGAAGGTGATGCGCTCGTCGATCCTTTTCTTCCAGTCCGTTATGGAGCCCCTCCAGCGATCGTTGACGGGCATGACGCCCCCCTTGCACTTCTCGAACCCGACCTGGTGGAGCCGCTCGGAGGCCTTCTCAGCGAATATCCTGAAGTATCCGTCAAGAAGCGTCTTGGGGTCGAGGTCGCCCGGCGGGGCGGGCGAGGCGCCGTGCGTCATCATTTTCACACAGCGCTTTCTCAGTTCTCCGGAGGCGAAATCGTCACTACGTTCGGCATAAACGAGGAGGTTGTCCTGATCGGTGACCATCGTCTGTTCGTCGCGGCCCTCGCTTCCCAACCCCGCCCAGACGTAATCCGTCGGAGGTTTTCCGAGGTCTTCGTCAAGCATCTCCCTTTCGACGAGCTCCAGGACCCTGATGGCGATCCTGTCCCGGATGATGCGGAACAGGTCGTGGACATCCACGATGGTGTCCTCTTCCAGGAAGAAGTTCTCCACACCGGCAACGGCCCGTTCATGGCATTCCCGGAGGGTTTCGTAGGACGAGGCGTTGTCGATTATCTCTATGACGAGGGCGTTGAGCTCGGTCTCGAAGATCTCATAGTCCTTGAGGACGGTCTGCAGCGCCGTCCCCAGCTCCGAGAGGATACGGTACCGGTCATGGCGGAGCAGGGCCTTGTTCTTCATGTCCTCCCGGTGATCCGCTATGAAGGACTCGATGAGCGAGAAATTCAGGGGCATCAACTACCTCGAAAGGTTTTCCAGGACCCTCCTGCTTTGCATGAGCTTTTCCTTCCTGGCGGAAAGCTCGCTGTACTGCGCCTCGTTGCGGGCTATGACCTCCGCGGGCGCCTTCTGGCGGAACGCCTCGTTGCCCAGCTTCTTCATCAATTTTTCACTATCTTCGGCAATCCTTGCAAGCTCTTTTTCGATCCTCCCCAGCTCTTTCGCGACATCGATGAGGTCCTTGAGCGGCACGAAGACCTCGATATCCTTGAAGACGCCCACCGCCGAATGGTCCGGCGCTTTGCCGTCCGTGAAGGTGAGAGTCTCCACCTTGCCCAGTTCCTTGATGTAGTACTCGTACTCTTTCAGGAACGGTTCGTCGGCTCCCGCCCTGATCACGGTCTCTATGCGGACATTGGGCGCGATCCCCGTTTCGCCGCGAATGTTGCGGATGACGTCGACGATGCCCATGATGGTCTCCATCATCTTTTCGCTCTCGCTGTCTATCTGCGACTCATCGACGGCAGGGAAGGGCGCTATCATGACGCTCGGGGACTCCCTGCCCGGAAGGCGCTGGTAGATCTCCTCCGTGACAAAGGGCATGATGGGATGGAGGAGCTTCAGGATGTCTTCAAGGGTGTTGTGGAGGACGGCCCGCGTGGCGTCTGTGTCGAAACGGTCCACCTTCCCGTAGAGGTTCGGCTTGATGAGCTCCAGGTACCAGTCGCAGTATTCGTGCCAGATGAAGCTGTACAGCACATTTGCGGCTTCATTGAAGCGATACCCGAGGACGCTTTCATGGACGTCGCGGATCACCCTCTGGGTGCGGGAACGGATCCAGCGATCGGGAAGGAAGGAGGAACTGTTCCCGGTATGAGCCGGCTTCTGCTCGCCCATGAAGGTGAGCGACAGCCTGGATGCGTTCCATATCTTGTTGACGAAGTTCCTGCAGCCCTCTATGCGCTCTTCCGACAAAAGGACGTCCCGGCCCTGGGCGGCCAGCATGGTCAGGGTGAAACGGAAGGCGTCCGTCCCGAATTCGTCGATGATGATGAGGGGATCGATGACGTTGCCCTTGGACTTGCTCATCTTTTTGCCCTCGGCATCGCGGACGAGAGCGTGGATGTAAACATCGCGGAAAGGCACGTCACCCATGAACTTGAGGCCCATCATGATCATCCGGGCGACCCAGAAGAAAAGGATGTCGAAGCCGGTTATGAGCAGAGACGTGGGATAGAACGTCCTGAGGTCCTCCGTCTCGTCCGGCCAGCCGAGGGTGCTGAAAGGCCACAATCCCGACGAGAACCAGGTGTCGAGGACATCCGATTCCTGCTTTAAGGCGCCGCCGCATTTCGGGCATGCCGGGGGATCGTCGACGGAGACGATCATCTCGCCGCAGGATTCGCAGTACCACACCGGTATCCGGTGGCCCCACCAGATCTGGCGTGATACGCACCAGTCCCTGATGTTCTCCATCCATTCGAAGTAGACCTTCTCCCACATCTCCGGAATGATGCGCACGCGGTGCTCCCGCACGGCGGCGATGGCGGGCTCGGCCAGCGGCTTCATCCTGAGGAACCACTGGAGGGAGAGGGCGGGTTCGACGACGGTCTTGCAGCGGTAGCATTTGCCGACGCCCATAAGGTAGGGTTCCGTTTTTTCGAGGTAACCCTTTTCGTCGAGCTCCTCGACGATCCTCCTGCGGCATTCAAAGCGTTCCATACCCTGGTAGTGGAGTGCGTTCTCGTTCATGTCGCCGTTCTCGTCAATGACCTTTATAAGCTCGAGGCCATGCCTTTTCATGATCTCGAAGTCGTTGAGGTCGTGGGCGGGTGTGACCTTGAGCGCGCCCGTGCCGAACTCGACGTCGACGTAACTGTCACCGATGACGGGGATCTTCTTGTTCACTATGGGGAGAATGACATACTTTCCGACGTACTTCCCGTATCGGGGATCCTCGGGGTTGACGGCGACGGCGGTATCTCCGAGCATCGTCTCGGGTCTCGTTGTGGCGACGGTGAGATAACCTTCGCCCTCTGCGAGCGGGTAGTGGATGTAGTAAAGGTGTCCCTGCGTTTCCTCGTGCTCGGCTTCGAGGTCGGAAAGGGCCGTCTTGCAGCGCGGGCACCAGTTTATGATGTAATTGTCCCGGTAGATCAGACCTTCGTTGTAGAGCCTGACGAAGACCTCGCGGACGGCACGCGTGAGCCCTTCGTCCATGGTGAAGCGCTCGCGCGACCAGTCGCAGGACGCGCCAAGCCTCTTGAGCTGTTCGATGATTGTCCCGCCTGATTGTTTCTTCCACTGCCAGACCCGTTCCACGAATTTTTCCCTGCCCAGGGCCTCGCGGTTGGTGCTTTCCTTCGCCAGTTCGCGCTCAACAACGTTCTGTGTGGCTATACCGGCGTGGTCGGTCCCGGGAAGCCACAGGGAATTGACGCCGCACATGCGGAAATACCGGGTTACGATGTCCTGCAGTGTGTTGTTGAGGGCGTGGCCCATGTGAAGAGACCCCGTCACGTTGGGAGGGGGGATGACCATGGAAAAATACTCTTTCCCGGAATCGTTCCTGGCCGTGAAATATCCCTTCTCCAGCCAATCGGCGTACCATTTTTTCTCGATGCTGTGGGGGTCGTAAACCTTATCCATCATTGTCAGCTCCCTTTCCCTGAGTACCTATCAAAACGCGCTTGATGGTCGTTGTTCGTTCAAATTCCCGGGTCTTCCTTTCCTACACCGGAATGTTCCATGGCATGGGCAGGAAGATCCTCTCAAAAAGGCTGAAGGCATAACGGTCCGTCATGCCGGCGATGAAGTCGCGGACACAGGCGGCGGGGTCGTCGTGGAAGTCGTCGCGGCCTGTTTCCTTGAGGAACGCGTCGGGGTGCTTGAGGAAGTACCCGTACAGGTCCTCGATGATCTTCGAGCACTTGATGAAGTCCGCGTGAACGACGGGGCTCTCGTAGACCCGGGCATAGAGGAAGTCGCGCATCTCCAGCATCCATGCCTCCAGTTCCTTCCCGCATTCCAGTTCCATCCTGCCGCTCTCCAGCGTGTTCCAGATGACGCCGCGCACCATCGTGTCGATGCGGTCCGACACGTTGTGTCCGAGATGGTCCCGGAGATGCCGCGGGATGTCCTCTTCACCGATGACGTTGCCACGTATGGCGTCATCGATGTCGTGGTTCAGGTAGCCGATGATATCGGCGATGCGGACCACCTCCGCCTCTTTCGTGAGGGGCCTTTCATCATCGTCCCGGATGATTATGTCCCCTTTGCCCTTGGAGTGTTTTACGATCCCGTCCCTGACCTCCATCGTCAGGTTGAGACCCTCGCCGTCCTTCTCGAGGATGTCCACGACCCTGAGGCTCTGCTCGTAGTGTCTGAAGCCCCCGGGGTAAAGCGAATTGAGAACGTCCTCCCCGGAATGCCCGAAGGGTGTATGGCCGAGGTCATGGGCAAGGGCTATGGCCTCCACGAGGTCCTCGTTGAGGCCGAGCGCGCGGCCGATGGTCCGCGCGATCTGCGACACCTCGAGGGTATGCGTCAGCCGCGTCCGGTAGTGGTCTCCCGTGGGCGAAAGGAAGACCTGTGTCTTGTACTTGAGCCGCCGGAAGGACTTGCTGTGGGTTATCCTGTCACGGTCGTGCTGGAAGGCGGGCCTGATGTCGCACTCCGCCTCTTCCCGCACCCTTCCGCGCGTGGCGGCACTTTTCTGCGCCCAGGGCGACAGGATCTGCCCTTCCCGTTCTTCCAGTCTTTCCCGGATATTCATTCGGCTGCAACCAACACCCTAATGTAGCATAAAGATGTAACAATATCAACGACCTGAACTTCGGTTTCCGAAGTTCAGGTCGTTGATGGTCTCAAGTCTCAAGTCGCAGGTTACCAAAGAAAGACGGTGGAAGCGGACCGGTTGTCAACGCAACTATTGACTAGGGCATGTCAATGCAATTACCGACTAGTGCAAGTAGCGACACTTTTTGGCCTTTGAACCTGAGACCTGCGACCTGAGGTTTGTAACAGATATTTGGCCTTTTGACGTGGGACCTGTGACGTGTGACCTGCGACCTGCAACGGTTTTTGCCTCCTTCCTTGACATTCCCTTCCATCCCGACTATACAGAACTTTATGGAAAACGCATGACCCCGAGGAAAATGGGAGGTGTTGGTATGGGAAGGAGGAAGAGAGTTGCCGTGCTGACGGGGGGAGGAGATGTTCCCGGTCTCAATGTGGCCATAAAGGCCGTTGTCGCGCGAGCCGATTCGAGAGATATTGAGGTGGTCGGTATCCGCAGGGGTTGGATGGGTTTGCTGTGCATCGACCCCGGCAGTCCCGAGACGGTGCAGAGCCTCGTCATGCCGCTCAGTCTCGACAAGGTGAGGACCATCGATCGCACCGGCGGGACCATCCTTCACACGTCGCGCACCAACCCGGGAAACGTCAACGCCGACGAGGTGCCTCCCTTTGTGGAGGAAAGCGACCGGGTCCCGACGGCGTCGGGAAGGATCGACTGTACGGGGCATATCCTGAAGGTCCTCGAGTTCCTGGAGATAGACGCCATCATCCCCATTGGCGGAGACGACACCCTGAGCTACGCGGTCCGGCTCAACAAGGAGGGCGTGCAGGTTGTGGCCATTCCGAAGACGATGGACAACGACGTCTTCGGAACCGATTTCTGCATAGGTTTTTCCACGGCCGTCACCCGCTCGGTGGATGCCATCAATGCCCTGCGGACCACGACGGGCTCCCACGAGCGCATCTGTGTCGTCGAGCTCTTCGGAA
>ERZ764778.950-NODE-950-length-31723-cov-8.874384_pt1 | contig 31723 bp, 27 predicted proteins | sample MGYA00374951_ERZ764778 | MGnify/ENA primary metagenome ERZ764778 (study PRJEB28918, sample SAMN05720193) | bioreactor metagenome | isolation source: Anaerobic biogas reactor | place: USA:Washington, USA | collected 2015-08-08 ...
CGCTATCCATGCCAGTTTTCTTACCTCTTGGCTGTAGAATACGGAAACTCAAGCCAAAAGACGGGCTTTTGCCGCAGTGGCCTTCACAAAACCGTGCCCCGCTTGCTATTCACGGCCTTTGTTGTATAATACGGAATTGGAAGCTAAGGAATTCATGGAGGCAACTAAATGGCAATGCTCGCGACAGTGGCAGATCAGCAACTCACTTCTAAGACGGACATCGTGCTCAGCAACTGGTGGAGCGAGCAATTCGCCCGCTTCACGCCCTTTGATGTGGCCCAGGTGCTGTTCTTTGCCTTGATTGCGGGGGTGATCATCTCCCTGGTGTACCGCAAAACCTATCGTGGGGTGCTGTATAATCCCTCTTTTTCCACCACCCTGATTTTGCTGACCCTGGTGACCGCCCCGGTGGTGATGGCGATTGGCTCAAACGTGGCCCTGTCCATGGGCATGGTGGGCGCGCTGTCCATCGTGCGTTTCCGGACCGCGGTGAAGGACCCCATCGACACCGCCTATATGTTCTGGACCATCACCATGGGCATTCTCATCGGCACCCGCTCCTACATCATTTCCCTGATTGTGGTGGCGCTTATCAGCGCGATTATGATCGGCCTCTCCTTTGTGCGGATGCGCAGCAATGAGAACTACCTCCTGGTGCTGCACTATGACCCGGCGGTGGAACAGGAGATTGATGCGGAACTGCACCGGGGCGTTAAATCCTACCGGGTGCGCAGCAAGACCATCACCCGTGCCGGGGCGGAGATGACGGTGGACCTGCGCTTAAGCCAGCGGGCGGATATCGTCAGCCACATGCTGGATATCCGGGGGGTCTATGACGCCACCCTGGTTTCCGTCCAGGGCGAAAACGCCGTTTAATTAAGATGGCGGCGCTTGTCAGGCACGAACTGAAATATTACATCAGCCAGAGCCAGTATCAGATACTGGCCCGGCTTTTGCGCGCCTTTTTAACGCCGGACGAGCACGCTGATGAAAACGCGGAATACCACATCCGCTCACTGTATTTTGATACGGTTTTTGACCAGGCCTTAAGCGACAAGGTGGCGGGCGTGCGGGACCGGGACAAGTACCGCATCCGCATCTATAACCTCTCCGACAGCTTTATCCGCATGGAGTGCAAGAGCAAGCTGGGCAACTATATCTCCAAGCGCCAGGCGGTTATCACCCGGGACTTGTGCGAGCAGCTGATGACCGGCGACCCCAGCGGCCTGGAAAACACCTCCTCCGGCCTTTTGCGGGAGGTATTCCGGGAGATGCGCATCAACCTTTTAAAGCCCGTGGTGATTGTGGACTATGTCCGGGAGGCCTACATGCACCCGGCGGAGGACGTGCGGATCACCTTTGATAAGCAGCTGCGCACCGGGCTTTTCTCCCACGATCTCTTTAACCCCCATTTGCCCACCGTCGCCCCCCTGGAAACGCCTGATCAGGTGATTTTAGAGGTCAAATACAACCGGGTCTTTCCGGACTATCTGGCGGATATCCTTTCCTTGGCTGCCGGATGGTCCTGCCGCAGCGCCATTTCCAAATACGTGCTGTGCCGCCGCTTTGAGGGGAAGGATTTTTAAAGATGACCCAAACGCCCGCCGGCAGCCCCTTGCGCAAAAACCAGGAGCTGGTCTGCCGGATTGATGCCCTGGCATCCCAGGGCGAGGGAATCTGCCGGGATATGGGGCAGGTTCTTTTTATCCCCTTTGCCCTGCCCGGGGAAACGGTGCGGGTGCGGGTACAAAAGGTGAGCAAATCCCTGGCCTTTGGAAAGCTCCTGGAAGTCATCACCCCAAGTGAAGCGCGGCAAAGCCCGCCCTGTCCCCTTTTTGGAAAATGCGGCGGCTGCGCCCTGCAGCACCTGGATTACGCGTCCCAGCTGGCCCATAAAGGGCAGCAGGTTAAAGACGTCCTGCTGCGCATCGGAAAGCTGGAGGCGGATGTTCCCCCGGCCTTAGGGCTTGGTGAGCCTTGGCGCTACCGCAACAAAACAGCTCTGCCGGTTCAGGAGCAAGGCGGGCAGATTGCTGCCGGCTACTACGCCCCCCGCAGCCACCGGCTGGTGCCGGTGGCGGAATGCCTGATCGCGCACCCCGCCTGTGATACGGTCACCGGGGCGGTTCTTGACTGGATGCAGGCTCAGGGCATCAGCGCCTACCGGGAGGAGGACAGGCAGGGCTTGGTGCGCCATGTGATCACCCGGGTGAACGCCCGGGATCAGGTGATGGTCACCCTGGCCATCAACGGCCAGGACATCCCCCAGGCGGAGGCTTTGATCCAAAGGCTCAGGCGCGCCCTGCCGGGCTTTCACTCCCTCCACCTCACCGGGCAGACCGCAGGGGACAATGTCATCCTGGGGCAAACCAGCCGGGTGCTTTATGGCGGCACGCCTTTTATCGACTGGGCGTGCGGGCTGGCGTTTGAGCTGTCCCCCCTGTCTTTTTTTCAGGTGAACAGCGCCATCAGCCAGCAGATGTACCAGCAGGCCCTAAAGTGGGCTGCGCTTCGTCCCCAGGACACCGTGGTTGACCTGTATTCAGGCGCCGGGGCCATCGCCCTTTTGGCCGCAGGGCAGTGCAAGCGCGCCCTGGGGATAGAGGTTTCGCCCCAGGCGGTGGAAAACGCCAGGGCAAACGCTCAAAGAAACCAGGTGACCAACGCGGCCTTTCACCTGGGTGAGGCTGAGGAAATCCTCCCCCGGATGCAGGCGGAAGGGCTCCGCGCGGACGTGGTCTTCCTGGACCCGCCCAGAAAAGGCGCCCATCCCCAGGTGCTCCACGCGGTGGCCAAGGCCAGTCCCCGGCGTATCATCTACATCAGCTGCCACCCGGCAAGCCAGGCCCGGGACGCAGCGCTGCTTCATGAGCTTGGCTACGATATCACCCGCTGCCAGCCCTATGACATGTTCTGCCAGACGGCCCAGGTGGAAAATCTGCTGTGCTTTGAGCGGGTGGCGGCGGACTGAACCGTCCCTGTCATACCCGATAAACGCTTGGGGGGTTGATTGAAATTGTCCGAGCTTAATCTGTTCTCATCCCGGCAAATCAGAAGGCTTTTGATCCCGCTGATTTTTGAACAGTTCATGATTGTGCTGGTGGGGCTGGTGGACACCATGCTCCTCTCCCATGTCAGCGAATCCGCGCTGTCCGCCTTCTCCCTGGTTGACAACCTGAACCTGCTGTTGATGCAGGTGTTCATGGCGGTGGGCGCGGGCGGCTCCATCATCGCGGCCCAGTACATCGGCAAACGGGACCGCAAGGGCGCTGGGGGCGCCGCCAACCAGACGGCCATCATGGTGGTGGCCATTTCCCTGTTTATCTCTGCCATTGCCATCATCTTCAATCAGGGCATCCTGCGCTTTGTCTATCCTGCCGTCAGCCCCACCATCATGGGCTATTCCCGGCAGTATTTCCTGCTGTGCGCCCTGTCTTATCCGGCCTACGCGCTGTATAACGGGGGCATTGGGCTTCTTTATGCCCAGGGCTTAAGCAAGCTGTCCATGGCCACCTCCGTGGTGATGAATGTGGCAAAAATCGGCCTTAACTATGTCTTCATCAACGTTTTTCATATGGGCGTTCAGGGGGCGGGCCTGGCCACCATCGTCTCCCGGCTTATAGGCGCCGTGATGGTGGTGCTGTTTCTGCGGGACCCCCATATCCCCATCCACTTCAGCCGCCCCTTTGTGATCCGCTTTGACAAGAACATTGACCGGCGCATCCTCACAGTGGCGCTGCCCAGCGGGCTGGAGAACATCTTTTTTCTGACCAGCAAGGTGATCGTCGCCATCATCATCGCGGGCTATTCCAGCACCATGATCGCGGTGAACGCCGCCGCCCACACCATCTCCACCTATATCAGCATCCCCGCCAACGCCATCAACCTGGCCACCATCACCATCGTCAGCCAGTGCGTCGGGGCGGGGCGCACCCAGGAGGCCAAGGACGCTGCCCGGCGTCTGCTGCTGCTGACCACCGCCTCCCTGGTGGTGATGGGGCTGTTGGTGCTGTTGTTCATCGACCCCATCGTGGGCATGATGCGCCTTAGCCAGGAGGCCACCGCCATCACCAAGGAGATCATCATCATCTACTGTTTCGTGTCCTTTGTCCTCTGGGCGCCCGCTTTTGGCCTGCCCAACAGCTTAAGGGCCGCGGGGGACAACCGCTTTGTGATGTATGCCGCCTCCTTTACGGTGGTGGTGTTCCGGGTGGCCTTCTCCTACATTTTAGGCACCCTCTTTGGCCTTCAGGTGCGGGGCATCTGGTATGCCATGTACCTGGACTGGATCGGCCGGGGCGTGCTGTTCGTCTGGCGCTTTAAAAGCGACAAGTGGCTTAAGCACCACCTGGTATGATAAAACGCCAAGCCAAAACCCCCGCCGCAAACGCGTGACGGGGGTTTTGGTTTGGGCTTAGCTCAGCCCAGGTTGATGCGGTTCAGGTCCTGGCCCAACTCGGGGGCCTCCTCCCCCACCAGGCCCACCAGCAGATAGCTCTCATCCGCATTGTCATACTGCAAGCCGCTTAAAAAGCGGAAATTTTCCACCTTGCCGGTGGAGGACACGTGCATCCGGGGGCCGGTGCAGCGGTGGAGGATGCTGCCGATGAAGATATGCTCGTTGTCCTTGTAGGCGATGGGCATATCCTGGCTGATCATTTCCATCACCTCCCGCTGAATGTCCGGGATATCCAGCACCACCGCCCGGTCAAAGCGCAAAAGGAAGCCCCGGCGCACGTCCCCATGGCTGTATTTGCCCACCATGCGGTTGAGCAGCACATGCTCCGTCAGGTCCTCCGCGGTGTGGGCCATGCGCCGGTATTTGATGGAGGCGAATACCGTGCGGGCGATATCGCCCGGCTCAGGGCCAAAGATGGTGGGCCGGCACACGATGATCTCATCCCCGATGCCGATTAAAAGGGAGGCGTTGATGTCAAGCAGGGGGTAGATCAGTTCAAAATGCTCGATGATCACCCGCTTGCCCAGCTCCAGCGCCTTAAGCACCGCCTCAGCCAACCGGGGCATCTGGGTAAAGGCGGACTCAAAGCGCACGTCCAGGTGATAGGTCTGGGCCTGATAGAAGCCGGTTTCCTCGATGTCCAAAATCGGCAGCGGGCGGATGTTGACGCCGTTGTCGTCGTTGGTCAGCTCCAGGCCCGGGAACATGCCGCGGATCAGCAGGCTTTTGCCGGAACCAGCATCCCCGATGACGCCGATGAGGTTGTCAAAGGCGGTCAGGTGCCGCTGGGCAATGACGCGGCCCAGCTGCACCATGCGGGCATAGCCCCGGGGCGCGAAATAGACGCTGTAGAGCGGGTCCTGTTCCGTTGGCCGCATACCGCCTCCTTTGCCTTAGGCTTCCGCCCGGCAAACCCCGATGCCGGCCTTGCGCAGCGCCAGGATGCGCTGCATTTCGTTAAAGCAGATCATCAGCCCCTCGTCAACCCCCATCCCCGGCTTGGCCAGAATCTGGTCCGCGTTGGCCGCCATGGCGCAGTGGACGCACACCTGGGCGGAGCGGTCCGTCTCGTTGCAGGTGCCGCCCATATAGGCGCCAATGCCGCTCTGCTCGCAGTACAGCAGGGCTTCCATGGTGTTGTGAAGGGAGCCCAGATCAGGGGTTTTCACCTGGATCATGTGGCCCGCCTTGTTGTCACAGAAGTAGATCACGTCCTCCAGGGTGTTGCACCATTCATCCGCCACCAGCTCCACCTGGATATTCCGGCGGTCCAGCTCCTCCCTTAAGCCCCTCATGTCCTGCATCTGGGCTTCCCGGCTGTCAGAGTCCATGGGCCCCTCGATGCGCAGCTTCAGGGGGGCCACCGCCGCTTCCAATGTCTTTAAATAGTCCGCCATGGCGCTGTAGCTGCTGGGGCCAAAAATCTGGCCGATGGTGCCGTAGCAGTCGATATGGATCACCGGCTGATAGCCCGCGTAGGGCGCCTGGCCCTCCACCCGCTCCCGAAGCCAGCGCAGGTATTTCAGCAATCCCTCCCCTTCTTTTCCTGTTTTCTCCACGCTGTTAAACAGCCCATGGGGCAGGACAGAGGCGCCCTTCATGATCATCTTGTCCGCGTTAAGGTAGCGGTCGTCCCCTGACTGGGAGAAGATGGGCAGCGCCTTTTGGGAGACCTGGGTGTTGTATTCCATGGCCAGCACATCGCACTTGTTGAGCTTCCGGGCCTTGGCCACCGCGTCCAAAAGGGCCTGGGACACGCCATAGCGGATGGCGGTGTGCAGGCGCTTTCCCTCCACGGTGAGGGCGTCAAGGTCTTTTGCCAGACGGCGGAAGCTGTCCGCCTGCTGGCCTATCAGATATTCAGCCACCGGCCCCTGGATCAAGGGGATAAAGGCATCCGCCAAAAACAAAGGGTCTCTGCCGCCCGCGCCGGAGTACTGCACCGCCGCGCAGTCCCCAAAGCCCACCTGGCCATCCTCCAGCACCACCATCACCACGATGGCCTCCCCCGCCTGACGGATGCGGCTAAACCCCGGGGTCTGGGGCTGACCCACATACAGGGCCCCATCCTGAGCGGCCCCTGCTTTGATGGCCCGCTGGTCGTCAAAGTAAAATCCGGTCAGCCCACCAGCGCAGATAACATCCGAAATCCTCATTTTCTTCTCCTTAAGCTGTTCTTAGCGGGGCCTGCCCACCAGGCGGCCCTTTGAAATCGCATAAATGTCGTCAATCACCATCTGGAAGGAGACACCCCGGTTTTCATGGCGGCCCCGCCCCGCGATCTTTTCCTGATGGAACTGTTTCTGGGTCTCGGTCAGCGGGAGCATCCCGGTGCCCAAAAGGCGCACTGCGCCCTCATTGTCCCGGGCGGGCATGATCTTGCCCAGGTTGTAGCGGCTGGGGGCAAAGGGCACGTCAATCACGCCCGCCTCAAAGGCCCGCACCGTGCCCAGGGCGATGTCCCCGTCCCCCAGCTCCAGGGTGCGCTCTAAAATGCAGCGGGTTTCCGCGTCAATCACCGCGATTTCCTCCTGAAGCGCGGCCCCGTCCGCCATTTGCTGATCCGCCAGCATCATGATGGTCTGCTTGGTGGCCTTAAGCCCTGCGGCATTGGCCTCCGGGGTGGGCACTCCCAGGGCCTCGTGGGGGGATTTCACAATCACCTTGGTGGCCTTGGCCAGCGCCGCCACAGCGCTGCCCCAGCAGATCACCGCAAAGGCCTTGGCCTCGTCCTGGGGGAAGCCGCCCATCCACTGGTGCAGCACCGTGGTGACCGCAACCCCCTCATAACCAAAGCGGGCCAGGTACTCCTCTGTGGTGCTCCTTAAGCTATGAAGCGCCGCCACGTCCTGTACCAGATTGCCGCACTGGCCGTAGCCCACGGTGATGTTCTTAACCCCCTGCTCCGCCGCCAGCAGGGCCTCGATCACCGCCACCGCGTTTGAGATGCAGGGCGGAACCAGGGTGCCCGTGAGGGGGCCAAAGGGCTCCCGGTTGATGGAGATGCCGTTTTCCTCATAAAGCCCCGTCAGCCGGTCACAGTACTGCCAGTTAAAAAGGGTTTCCTGAAGGGTGGCGTTTTTGGCGTAGGGGATGTTGTAGGAGATGCCGCCGCCCTCAAAGCTGGTGAAGCCGCCTGCCAGCGTAATCTCGCACAGCAGCCTGGCGTCAGGCGTCCCGTGCCGCACCTGAACCGGGGTTTTCAGCGCGGAGGTCACCATGCGGCAGCCCTTGACGCCGTGGTTTACGGCCGGGAAGCCGTTGAGCATGGCCTTGCCGGTGGCCTTTGATTCCTCAATGCCCCGCTGGGCCTCCTCATAGCGGTTCAGCCGGGTGTAGGAGTCAATGGTGGTGGGCAGAAGGTCCGCCTCCCCCTCTGTCTCCAGGTGCTTGAGCAAGGCGATATGATCCGCCACCAGGGGCACCCCCGCCCGGGGCTGCACCAGGGTGACCTGTTTGGCCCTGGCCTCCTCAAGCCGGGTCACAAAGCGCTGAGCCTTTGGAATAGCGCGCTGGTAGGCCATGCCCTCCTCCAGATCCACCTCCTGCCCGGTGGGCCAGGCCGCCAGCACAGCCTGCCGCCGTGCCATGAATTCATCCAGGGTCCATTTTTTGTTAGCCAGCTGCATCTTTCTCTTCCTTTCCAAAAGCCTCTAACAGCAGTTCCAGCGCGCAGTCCTGATCAAAGCTGTTGAGCAGCCCCATCGCGGACAGGATATACCCGCGGTCGCAGCGCCAGGCCGCTTCCTTGGGGGTGAGCACCAGGGGGTCTTTCTGTTCCAGCGCCAGCCGGAGAATCTCCTCCAGCCGTTTGGCATAAATCAGGGCCCCGCCTGTAACGATCAGGCGTTTTACGCCGCTTAGGTCCTTCCCGGTCTGCTGATACATGGGCCCCACCGGGGTGTAGACCTCCTCCAGCGTCCCCGCGTGGCGCGTCAAAGCTGTGCGGATGGCCAGGGCCGCCAGGGCAAAATCCACCTTCTCTTCCGCTTCGTTCTGCGGGAGCGCCTCTGGGCTTAAGAGAAAGCCTTGAATGACTTTTTCCACCGTCTCCTCATCAAGGCCCGTCAGCTGCAAAAAGGCGGGCATCCCCGCTGCCTCCAGCACCCCGCGGGCGCCAAAGCGCATGCCGATATCCCCTTCCACCGTGCGTTTCACCCGGGGCTCCGTCAGGCCCCGAAGCACGGTGTTGGCGCCCGTGGGCAGGCCGTCGGCTACGGAATACACATCCGTGGTGGCACCGCCCAGGTCCACCGCCATAAGTTCCCCAATGCCAGGTCTTTTTTTGCTGCCCTGGGCCAAAAGCGTCAGGCCCTCCTGCACCGCGGAGGGGGTAGGCATCAGGATGCCGTCCAAAAGGCCCTGGGCTTTGCTTAAGCCCTTGGCCAGGATAATCCGTTCCAAAAACACCTGCCGGATAACCCGCTGCACCGGCTCTGTCACCAGGCGGTTCATCTGGGGCATCACATTGTCCGCGCAGAAAACAGGGTGCGCGCTTTGGGAGAGAATCTGCGCGCATTCCTCCCGGGCCGCGCGGTTTCCTGCCACCACCACGGGAAAACTGCCGGGAATGCCCGCCACCTGCCGGGCGTTGTGCAGGATAACCTCCCGGTTGCCCCCATCGGTGCCGCCGGTCAGCAGCAGGATATCCGGGCCGATGCCCGCGATCTCCTCCGCGTCCTCCCGGGTGAGATGATAGGCATAGGCCCTGATCACCTTGGCCCCGGCGCCAAAGGCCGCCAGCTGGGCCGCTTTTGCCGTCAGGCCGGGCACCAGCCCTGAGGCCACCATGTTAAGCCCGCCCGCGGCGGAGGAGCAGGCCAGCCGCGCCTCAAAACAAAGGGGCCCCGCCTTTTGCTGAAGCGCTTCAAGGCCTGCGTTTAGGCCGATGGAAAGATCGCTGTCCGCGGTGGTCTTGGTCTGCACATGGGCAATCACCCGCGGCGTGTTCAAATCCACAGCAGTCAGCTTGGTATAGGTGGAGCCAAAGTCGATCAGAAGCACCGGGCGCATTAAGCCACTCCCAGGTCTTCCTTCAGCGCTTGGATCCCCTCCTCAGGGGAGGTGCCGGGGCCAAAGACCCGGTCAAAACCCATCTGCTTAAACCGCTCCTCTACCTGGGCAAAAGGCTGCTTGCCCACCACGATGTTGCCGCCCACATAAAGCAGAATGCCCTGAAGCCCCGCCTCATCGCACTTGTCCCTTAAGCCCTGGCAGTCCAGCTCGCCATGCCCGTATAGCGAAGAAACGACGATCGCGTCGGCCGCCGACTCAATCGCCGCTTCGATAAACTCCTCCTGGGACACCATAACCCCCAGGTTGACCACATGAAATCCGGCGTCCGTAAAAGCGTAATTAAGGATTTGATTGCCCACGGCGTGCACATCCGCCCCAATCACGCCCAGAACGATGGTTTTCTGATCCATATGTTAGACCTCCGTCAACTATCGGGCTTAAGCATACCCCCGCAAGACCCGCTTGTCAACCGGGCGGCTTGTCAGACCATGCCATTCTGCTATAATGAAGGCGCCCTGAGGGCTAAGGAGGATGCCATGCGCATTGCCCAGGTAACCGATACTTTCCTGCCGGTGGTGGACGGCGTGGGCCGCGTCGCGGTGGCCTACGCGGAGACGCTGGCTAAATTGGGCCACCAGGTCACCGTGATCGCCCCCCTTTATGACACCGGCCACCGGGGGGGGATGCCCTATGAGCTGGTGGATTACACCGGCTTTAAGGTGCCCACAGCGCCCCAGTACAAGACCGGCTCTCCCATTTTGGACGATCATTACCGCCGCCGCATGGCGATGCTGGACTTTGATATCGTCCACGCCCACAGCCCCTTCACGGCCGGGCGCGAGGCCCTAAGGCTCTCCCGGGAGCGGGGCATTCCCCTGGTGGCCACCTTTCATTCCAAGTTTTATGACGATTTTTTGAAGATCACCAAATCCGAAACCCTGGCCAAGATGGTGGTCTCAAATATCGTCAGTTTTTTTGAGCGTACAAGCGAGGTCTGGGCGGTGTCCGCGGCCAGCGGCGAGGTGCTGCGCGGCTATGGCTACCGGGGCCCCATGCAGGTGATGACCAACGGCACCACCCTAAGACCTGAAAACCCGGAGGCGGTGGCCAGGGTGCGCGGGCGCTACGGGCTTGAAGAGGCTCCGGTGCTGCTGTTTGTGGGGCAGATGAACTGGAAGAAAAACATCCTGCGCATCCTGGAGGCTGCCGCGCGCTTAAAAAGCGGGGGCACCCGCTTTCAATTGGTGCTGGCGGGCCAGGGAAGCGATGAAGCGGAAATTCAGGCGAAAATCAAGGCCCTGGGCCTTTTGGAGGAGACGGTTCTCACCGGGCATGTGGCCTCCACGGAGGACCTGGACGCCCTGTACAAGGCGGCCACGCTGTTTGTCTTCCCCTCGCTGTATGACACCTTCTCCCTGGTGGTGCGGGAGGCCGCCGCCATGGGCACCCCCTCGGTGGTGGTGGCGGGCAGCTGCGCTGCGGAGGACATCAGGGACCATCACAACGGCTTCCTCTGCCAGGACGACCCACAGGACCTGGCCCGGGTGATTCAGGCAGTCCTTAATGACCCGGAGGGCAGCCGCCTGGTGGGCGAAACAGCCCGGGAAACCCTGCCTGTCACCTGGGATGAGGTGATGCGGGATGTGCTCAGCCGCTATGGGGAGCTGATCGTCACCCACCGGCCCAAGCGCCGGGGCGCCACCCGGCGCCGGCGCGAGCGGGGGGCGCGCCTTAGATGAATAAACCCACAGCTTATGATCTGGTGATCATCGGCGCGGGCCATGCGGGCTGTGAGGCGGCGCTGGCCGCGGCGCGCCTGGGACAGGAGACGCTGCTGCTCACGCTGAATCTGGACGCCATCGCTCTGATGCCCTGCAATCCCTCCATCGGCGGCACCGGCAAAAGCCAACTGGTGCGCGAAGTGGACGCCCTGGGAGGTGAGATGGCGCTTGTGATTGACCAGGCCACCATCCAGACCAGAACGCTCAACACCGGCAAAGGCCCCGCGGTGCAGTCCCTGCGCGCGCAGGCGGACAAGCGCGCCTATCAGGCGCGGATGATGCGGGCCCTGTTTTCCCAGCCCCGCCTCACCATCCGCCAGGGCGAGGCGCTGGAGATCATCACAAAAAACCAAAAGGTCACCGGCGTCAAAACCCTCACCGGGGACTTGATCCCCTGCCGGGCCCTGGTGGTGGCGGCGGGAACCTATCTGAAAAGCCGCGTCATCATCGGGGAGAGCCACTGGGAAAGCGGCCCCCAGGGCTTTTTGTCCTCCCGGGGCTTTTCCCAGGCCCTTGAGGGCCTGGGCTTTAACCTGCGCCGCTTTAAAACCGGCACCCCGGCGCGGCTGGACGCGCGGAGCATCGCTTTTGACAAACTCACCCCCCAGCCGGGGGACGAGCCGCCCCAGGCCTTCTCCTTCATGACGGATGAAGCGCCCCGCAACCTGGCCGCTTGCTACCTCACCTGGACCAACCCCCAGACCCACGCCATCATCAGGGAAAACCTGCACCGTTCCCCCATGTTTTCCGGGGACATCAAGGGCACCGGCGCCCGGTACTGCCCCTCCATTGAGGATAAAATCCACCGCTTTGCGGACAAGGACCGCCACCAGGTTTTCCTGGAGCCGGAGGGCCTTGCAAGCCCCGAGTGGTACGCCCAAGGGCTCTCCTCCAGCCTGCCGGAGGATGTGCAGATCAGGCTTTACCGAAGCGTAAAGGGGCTGGAATCAGCCCAGCTCACCCGCCTGGCCTATGCCATTGAGTATGACTGTATCGACCCCACGGAGCTCTCCCCCGTCATGGCCTCAAACCGCATCCAGGGCCTCTTTTTCGCGGGGCAGATCAACGGCACCTCCGGCTATGAGGAGGCGGCGGCCCAGGGCCTGATCGCGGGCATCAACGCCAGCCGGTATTTAAAAAGCCAGGATCCGGTGATCATCACCCGCAGCCAGGGCTATATCGGCGTGCTCACCGATGACTTAAGCAGCAAGGGCACGGACGAGCCCTACCGCATGATGACCGGCCGGGCGGAATTCCGCCTCTCCCTGCGCCAGGACAACGCGGACCTGCGCCTGACTGCCCTTGGCCATCAGATCGGTTTGGCGGATGACAATCGCCTGCGCCGCATGGAGAAAAAAACCAGGGACACCCGGGCGCTTTTAGAGGCGGCACAGGACAATCAGTTGGTGCCCGCCCTAAAGCGCGGGGAGATGCGCCTTGCGGACCTGCCGTTTGCCAAAGGCATGGCGCGGGATGCCCTCCGACAGGCGGAAATTCAGATGCTCTATGACGGCTACCTGCAAAAAGAAATGGCCCAGGTCAAACAGGCCCAGGCCATGGAAAACCATAAACTGCCCCATGACGCCCCCTATGAGGACATCCAGGCGCTGCGCATAGAGGCCCGGCAAAAGCTGGCCCGGCACCGGCCCGTCTCCCTGGGCCAGGCCGCCCGCATCCCGGGGGTGTCCCCGGCGGATGTGGCGGTCTTAAGCGTGTGGCTGAAGCGGCATGGCGCAGAAGGCTTAGCTGATCTGTGAGATAAAGACGCCGATGCGCCTGATGGCCTCACTCATCCGCTCCTCACTGATGGCGTAGGACAGCCGGCAGGTGCCCGGCGCATAAAAAGCGCCCCCCGGCACCACGGACACCCCCGCCTCTTCCAGAAGCATCTCTGCAAAAACGGTGTCGTCGCTGATGACTTTTCCCTGATAATGTTTCCCGATCAGCGCGCTGATATCCACCAGCACGTAAAAGGCGCCCTGGGGCGGGAAGAAGGTGACCTGGGGCAGGGTATCAAGCGCCGTCAGCATCATATCCCGCCGGGCGGCAAAGGCCGCCACGATATCTTGGGCCAGGCCGCTTTCCTCAAGCGCCGCCAGGCCCGCGTACTGGGCCAGGGTGTTGGGGTTGCCTGCGGCATGGCTTTGATAGGCGTCCATGGCCGCGATCACCTCCTGGGGCCCTGCGGCATAGCCCAGCCGCCAGCCCGTCATGGCATAGGCCTTGCTGAAGCCGTTGATGGTGATGGTGCGCGCCCTGGCGTCCTCACTAATCGCGGCGATGGGCACATGGCGGGCCCCGCCATAGACAAAGGCGTCATAGATCTCATCGCTGATGATCGCAAGGTCGTGGGCCTGGGCCAGCCTGGCGATCTCAGCCAGCCTGCGCTCATCATACATCCCGCCGGTGGGGTTACCGGGGGAGTTGATGAGGATAGCACGGGTCTTATCGCTGATCTTCTCCGCGATGGCCTGGGCCTCAGGCACATAGCCCTGCTCCGCAGTGGTTTCCACCAAAACCGGCACGCCGTCCGCCATGCGGATCAGCTCCGGGTAGCTCAGCCAGCAGGGCGTGGGCAAAATCACCTCGTCCCCGGGGTTAATCACCGCGCTTAAGCAGGCCAGCAGGGATTGCTTGGCCCCGCTTGAGGCCATGATCTCCTTGGGCGAATAATCAAGCCCATAGCGGTCCTTAAGGCTCTTTGCGATAGCCTGGCGCAGGGGCAGGATGCCAGCGGTGGCGGTGTATTTGGTTTTGCCCTCATTAAGCGCCTGGATGGCAGCCGCTTTGATCACAAGGGGGGTGTCCATGTCCGGCTCGCCTGCCGCCATGCTGATCACATCCCGCCCCTGGGCGCGCAGTTCCCCCACCAGGGCGTTAAGCTTGAGGGTGGTTGAGGGGCTGATGCCCCCGCACTTTTCTGAAATCCTGATGCCCATGTCGTTTCCCTCCGTCTTATCCGTCTGTTGATTCCGCCCTGGCCGCTGCCAGCATGATGGCGCACTCCATGCGCTTTTTAAACAGCTCACAGCCAAAGCCGTACACCCCGCTGATGCTGCCGGTGGCCTGATGCGCGTTGGCAGCGCAGCCGCCGGCGCAGTAAAGCTTGGCCCAGCAGTCCTCGCACTCCGGGTGGGCGTATAAGGTGTTTTTCATGAAGGTGGCCTGCAGCGCCTTTTCCGTCACGCCTTCCTGAAGGCTGCCCAGCCTAAAGGCCTTGTCCCCCACAAACTGGTGGCAGGGGTACAAATCCCCCGAAGGGGTGACGGCCAGATACTCCGTGCCGGAGCCGCAGCCCGCCAGGCGCTTGTGGATGCAGGGGCCGTGGGCCAAATCCAGCATATAGTGGTAAAACTGAAAGCTCCTGCCCTGACGCTCCCGCGCCAGCATCTCCCGGGCCAGGCCCTCATACTGGGCGAAAAGCTGGGGCAGATCCTCCGCCCTCAAAGCCTCCGGGCTATCAGGGGCGCTCACCACCGGCTCCATGCTCAGCCGGTCAAAACCCAGCGCCAGCATGTGGCGGATGTCCTCCAAAAAGTCCAGGTTGCGCCGGGTGTAGGTGCCGCGGATGTAGTATTCCCTGTCGCCGCGCCGGGCCACAAAGCGCTGGAACCTGGGCACCACGTTTTCATAGCTGCCCCGGCCCCCATGGTCCTTGCGGTAAAAATCATGCACCTGGGGCCTGCCGTCCAGGCTTAAGACCACGTTGTGCATCTCCCGGTTGCAAAAATCAATGACCTCATCATCCATCAGCACGCCGTTGGTGGTGAGGGTGAAGCGGATCACCTTGCCCGTCTTAAGTTCCAATTGACGGCCATAGGCCACCACGGCCTTCACCACTTCCCAGTTAAGGAGAGGCTCCCCGCCAAAGAAGTCCACCTCCAGCTGCCGCCTGCTGCCGGAGCGCGCCACCAAAAAATCCAGCGCCTGCTTTCCCACCCAGAGGGGCATCAGCGCTGTTTCCCCATGGTAGTTTCCCTGGCCGGCAAAGCAGTAGCTGCAGGTCAGGTTGCAGGCGTGGGCCACATGCAGACAAAGGGCCTTCACCAGGCCCGGGTCCCGGCCTAAACGCAGGGAGGCGTTATGATAGCTGTCCTGGCTGTAAAGCTTGCCCTGGGCCTTAAGGGCGTCCAGGCTGTCCAAAAGCCCGGACACCGCGGCCTCCGTCACCTCCGCCTGATCCGGGTGCTCTGCCATCAGCTGCCTGGCCGTCTCCTCCCGCCTCCCGCTTTCGTACAGGCGGATGGCGTCCAGAGACACCGGGTCGCAGACATGCACCGAGCCGGAATAGACATCCACGGCGATATCAAAGCCGTTTAATGAAAAGGTATGGACCATGCTCTCTCCAAAAAAACCGCCTCATGGGCGGCTTGATTCCAACTCCAACAGGGGTTCAGCTTTGCGCCTTGCTTTCGCAGGGCTGATTGGCCACGCCGCAGGAGGTTTTACAGGCGGACTGGCAGGAGGTCTGGCATTCGCCGCAGCCGCCGTCCTTCAGGCTGGCCCTCAGATCCCGGGTGTTGAGCGTCTTGATTTTCATGGCAGTCTCCTCTTTCGCGTCTTTTCAGGGCTATTCTATCCTTCATCCCCCGCTCCTGTCAAGGTTTGCCCGGCGGCCTCAAATGGTGGTATAATCAAGCAACTCTCAAAAGGAGGTTTGAGAATGAACCCGTTTGTTTTTCATAGTCCCACCCGCTATGTTTTTGGCCCCCAGGCGGAAATGCAAACCGGCCTTCATGCCAGAGAACTGGGCATCGGAAGCGTTTTGCTGGTCTATGGCCAGGGCTCTGTGGTGCGCTCCGGGCTTTTGGAGCGGGTTAAGGCCTCGCTTAAAGACAGCGGCATTGCGCTTGGGGAGCTTTCCGGCATCGTGCCCAACCCCTTGTCCACCCCGGTATATGAGGGCATTGCCTTAGCCCGGCAGATCAAGGCGGACGCCATCCTGGGCCTGGGCGGCGCCAGCGCCGCTGACACCGCCAAGGCCATCGCCGTGGGCGTGCCCTATGAAGGGGATTTCTGGGATTTTTATTCCGCCAAAGCGGCGCCCACCCAGGGGCTTAAGCTGATCGTGATTCCCACCCTCTCCGCCTCAGGCACCGAGGGCAGCAATTCCAGCGTTATCACCAACGATAAGCTCACCCTGAAACGGGGCTTAAGAAGCGCCTTCATCCGCCCCCACCTGGCCATGATGAACCCGGCGCTTACCTTCACCGTGCCCCGGGAGCAGAAGGCTTACGGCGCTTCGGATATCCTCTCCCATGTGTTTGAGCGCTACTTCACCAACACCCCGGATGTGGCCTTGACCGACGCCCTGGGGGAGGCGCTGATGCGCCAGGTGATCCGCCAGGCGCCCCTGACGCTTGACCACCCGGAGGACTATGCCGCCCACGCGGACATCATGTGGGCGGGCACCCTGGCCCACAACGACACGGTGGGCACAGGCAGGGAGCAGGACTGGGGCTGCCATGGCCTGACCAACGCGCTGTCCGCCAAATTCGGCGCCCCCCACGGCGCGGCACTGGCGGTGCTCTTCCCCAGCTGGATGGAGGAGCAGCTGTCCCACGACCCCGCCCGCTTCGCCCAGTTCGCGGTGAATGTGATGGGCGTGCCCAATGATTTTAAAAACCCTCACGCCACCGGCCTTGAGGGCATCCGCCGCCTGCGCGCCCTGTACAACAGCTGGGGGCTGCCGGAGTCTCTCAAAGCCTTTGGCGTTACAGAAGAAGACCTCATCCCTTTAGCGGATGAGGCCCCTTATAACGCTTCCGGGAAGATCGGCTTCTTCCGTCCCCTCACCCATGACAGGGTGCTGTCCATCTACCGCCGCGTCTTCACCTAAGGCTGCGCTGACGGCTGAAAAAGGCGTTCAGCAGCGCCTCGGACTCCTCTGCCAACAGCCCCCCCTCGCAGGCCACCCGGTGGTGAAAGGCGGGGTCCATTGGCAGGGCATAACGGCTGCCACAGCAGCCGTACTGTCTGTCAAAGGCGGCAAACACCACCCGGCTTAAGCGGGCGAGGATCAGCGCGCCGGCGCACATGGGGCAGGGCTCAAGGGTCACATACATCGTGCAGCCCTCAAGCCGCCTGGTCCCAAGCTTCTCCTGGGCCCGCACAATCGCCAGCATCTCCGCGTGATTTGTCGCCCCGGCCACCTGCTCCCGCTGGTTGTGGGCGGCGGATAGAAGGGCCCCTTCGCTGATGATCACAGCGCCCACCGGCACCTCCAAAGGGTCCCGCGCGGCCCAGTCCAGCGCCAGGCGCATAAAATCCCTGTCTTTCATCCCAGCCTCCTGTGGGAATCATACCACAGAAGCGCTGGAAAATGCGGCCGCAGCCTGTATTTTTTCCCCGCTTGCAGGGTTTGCCGCTTCCCAGGCGTTTAAGCAATGGGCCCCGTGCTTCTGCCCAGGCCCCCAAAAATCATCACATCCGCTATTACCTGATCGGAGGAAACCATGAAACACTCGCCCGCCAGAAAAACCCTGCTTGCAGCGCTTCTTTTACTGATTGCCCTGGCGCTCCCCGCCGCCGCTGAAAACCCGGGTTCCGTCAGCGGCTTTGCTTTTGTGGACAGCAACCTGGACGGCCTGTATGACGGCAAGGAACGCCTGAGCGAAGGGGTGGAGCTGTCCCTGATCAAGGTGGACGGTGCCGGCGAATCCGTGGCTGCAAGCGCCACAACAGGCGCTGACGGCGCCTATCACCTTGGCCAGCTGGCGCCCGGGGACTACTACCTCAGGGCCACCCTGCCGCGCGGTTTGCAGTTTGCCCCCTACCAGGCCCAGGGCAGCGCCATGCTGCCCGCCTCAGGGCGCGAAAGCCGCTCGCCCCTTTTCCGGGTGGAGGGCGGCCAGGTGGAGAAGCTCATCGGCACCACCGGCCGAAGCGTTTATATCAGCGTGGTGGCCTTTGGGGATGACAACGCCAACGGCGGCCGCTTCAGCAGCGAGCCGCTGCTTCGGGACGTGCTGATTGAGGTGCTGTTTGAGGCGGAGGGCCAGACCTATGTGATCGCCTCCGGCATGACGGACAAGGAGGGCTTCCTGCGCATCTCCGACCTGACCCCGGGCAGCTACCGCATCGCCGCCACCATGCCGGAGCCCTATATCATCGGGCCCCGGGGGGAGAAGGTGAGCGCTTTTTACAACGTCATCAACCCCTCCGAATCCAACCGCGGGGAATCCGACCCTTTCACCGTGTCCGGCAGCATCGGCCTGGGCGTGGGCGGCGTCAAATCGGGCAGCCTTCAGGGCCTCACCTGGTTTGATGAGAACCTCAACGGCTTAAAGGACGCGGATGAAGCGGGCGCCAGCGGCCTGGTGCTCACCCTGGAATCCCTTGATTTTGGCGTGATCCGGACCCAGACCGCGGACAGCCAGAACGCCTTTGTTTTTGACCAGCTGCAGGCGGGCAGCTATCGGCTCAGCGCCACCCTTCCGGAGGGGCAGATGTTCGCCCTGCCGGGCGGGGATTCCCTCTTCACAGACGGCTACAAAAACCAGCAGGAAATCCAGCTGACGGTGCAGGAAGGCCTGATCACCCAGGTGGAGCCCATCGGCGTGATGCCCGCCACCAGCCTTGAAGTGATCGCCTTTCACGACAGCAACTACAACGGCATCCTGGACGAAGGGGAACTGCCCTTTGCGGGCGCTGGCCTTGCGGTCTTGGAAGGCGGGCAGGTAGCCGCCAGCGCCCAGACGGACGCCCAGGGCCTGGCTCTCATCCCCCGCCTCAGGGGGGAGAGCATCAGCCTCAGGGGCACGCTGCCGGAGGGGCAGGTGTTCTCGGTGCCGGGCGGCGAGGGCGGCAACGTCTTTGCCTCCGTGGCCGCGGAAAACGACATCACCATCTCCGCCTCCGCCCCCCACGGGCAGAAAACCACCCTTTACGCGGGCGTCACCCTGCCCGCGGTGATCGCGGGCACCCTCTTTGAGGATCAGAACACCTCGGGCATCCTGGATGCCCAGGAAGGCGGGCTGGCCGGTTTTACGGTGCAGGCCATCGATCAGGGGGGCCGCGTGGCCGCCGAAACCAAAACGGATGAAAGCGGCGCCTATGAGCTTCAGCCTCTGCTGCCCGGGGATTACCTGGTGCGGGTGTGGCTCCAGTCCCCCTATATCTTCTCAGACGCCTCCCTTACCGGGGCCGGGGTGGAGAACAAGATCGTCACCCAAACCCCGGAATACGGCCAGACCGAGGCCCTCCACGTGGCCCCCGGCCAGCGGGCTGAGGGCGCGGACGCGGGGGCCTTCCGCTCCGGCGTGATCAATGGCCAGGCGCTGTTGGGGGACGAACGGGAGGGTTTTGGCGGCGCTTTGGGCGGCCTTGAGGGCGTGCTGGTGGAGCTGCTGGATGAAAACAACGACCCGGTGAGCGACTTCACCCTGGCCCAGACGGATCAGTCCGGCGCCTTTTCCCTCAAGGGCGCGCTGCCCGGTATCTACAAGCTGCGCTACAGCCTGCCGGACCGCGCCAAGTTCAGTCAGCCCATGAGCGATGAAAGCCAGTGGATAAGCGCCGCCTTTGAGATTCAGGCGGGCGAGGTGCGCACGGCGGACCCGGTGTTTGCGGTAAAAACCGCGCTGCTCTCAGGCAGCGCCTTCCAGGACGCAAACTTAAGCGGCACCCTGGAAGCGGAGGACAGCGCGCTTCCCGGTGTGCGCCTGGTGCTCCTCTCGGATAAGGGCTGGGTGCATGAGGCCCTGTCCGATGAAAACGGCGTCTATGCCCTGGAAGGCATCCGCCCGGGCGTTTACACCCTTGAGGTTGCCCTGCCCGAGGGCCTGGCCATTGGCAGCGGCGAACACAGCCCCGTATCCCCCGCCATCACGGGATACGCCAGCCAGACCATGGATCTGGCCATGGGAGAGGTGCGGGATCAGCTGCTGATCCCCGCGGTCAGCCCCCTGGCGATTTCGGGCATCGCCTTTTATGACAACAACCTAAGCGGCGGCCATGAACCGGAGGCCGACAGCCCCTATGCCCTTGACGCCCTGCTTTTCCATTCGGCTACCGGCGCTGAATACCCCTTGGAGGCAGCGGCTGACGGCAGCTTTGCCCTTAGCGCCATTTTCCCGGGGGAATACCAGCTCTCCCTGCGGCTGCCTGAGGACCATCTCCTCATCCTGCCCGCCGGGGCCAGCCAGTCGGGCGAGGTCTGGCGCGCCACGCTCACCCTCACCCAGGATAACCCGAGCCTTGCGCTGGGCTTTGTGCAGTATGGCGCCCTTTCGGGCAGGGTATGGAACATGGACGGCAGCCAAAGCGGGGCCACAGGCCTTGAAATCACCCTGCTTGACGCCCAGGGGCAGGCAATCGCCACTGACATCACGGGGGCGGACGGCGGCTTCCTCTTTGAGGCGCTCTACCCCGGCCAGTACAGCTTAAGGGCCGTGCTGCCGGAGAACCACCGCTTTGCCCGCACCATGGACACCGCGGATCGGCCCAGCCTCATCACCTCGGATTCCGGGGCCGCCCCCATCAGCCTGGTGATGGGCGAAAAGAAGACAGATCAGGACATCGGCATGGGCGCTGTGGGCAAGCTGGGTGATATGGCCTGGCTGGACCTGAACGCCAACGGCATGCAGGACGCGGGCGAGCCGGGGATTCCGGAGATTGAGATCGCGCTGTATCAGTATGGCCAGCTCATCACCCAGACCACAACAGACGCCTATGGCCGCTACCTGCTGGACGAGCTCTTTCCCGGCCACTACAGGGTGGTGGTCACTTTTCCGGGAGAGCTTGCGCCCACCCTCATTCAAACGGAGTTCCCCCTGGTGGCAAGCGTGCTTGTGCCGGGTGAAACGCCCGGCACCGCCCAGGCGGAAAACATCCTGGTGCCAAGCGGCGGGCGCAACCTGAACTGTGACTTCGGCTTTGTCCTGGTCACCCCCGGCCGCTACCCCGCCTCCATGAGCCAGCTCCCCACCAAAGACTGGAGCCCGGTGGTGGACGTGGTGCCGATGCGCTAAATCAATCGGAATATATTAAAAAGAGGCTGGCGTCTTGAAAATGCCAGCCTCTTTGCATGCATAAGGGTTAATAAGGCCCTGTTAGTCCTCCAGCTCCTCCTCGGGCAGCTCCGCGTTGTGATAGACGTTCATCACATCGTCGTTGTCCTCCAGCATCTCCAGCAGCTTTTGCACCTTGGCCAGGGTTTCCTCATCCGGAAGGGCTACTGTGGTCTGGGGGATTTTGGTGCGCTCTGCGGACAGGAAGGTGTGCCCCGCCTGCTCCAGCCCCTCCCGGACGGCGGAAAAATCGTTTGGCGCGGTGTAGACCTCAAAGACCTCCTCCGTCACCTCCACGTCCTCCGCCCCGGCCTCCAGGGCCTGCATCAGCACCTCGTCCTCCTCCTGACCCGCCTGATGCTCCACCAGGATCAGCCCCTTGTGGTCAAACAGATAGCCCACCGAGCCGGTGGTGCCCAGGGAGCCGCCGTTTTTGTCAAAGATGTGCCGCACATCAGAGGCGGTGCGGTTGCGGTTGTCCGTCACCACCTCGGCCAGGATGGCCACCCCGCCGGGGCCATAGCCCTCGTAGATGATCTCCTCATAGGAGACGCTGCCGCCCTCCCCGGCGGCCTTCTTGATGCTGCGGTTGATGTTGTCATTGGGCATGTTGCTGGCCTTGGCCTTGGCAATCACATCCCGAAGCTTGCCGTTGCTGGCAGGGTCCGCCCCGCCCTCGCGCACGGCCACCGCGATTTCGCGGCCGATTTTGGTAAAAATCTTGCCCCGCTGCGCGTCCGCCTTGCCCTTTTTATGTTTGATATTCGCCCATTTGGAATGACCAGCCATTTCAATTCCTCGCTATTTCTGTGTTTTTATCAGTCTATCATGGGGGCCCATGGCCGTCAATCGCCCCGCACCGCCAGCGCCCGGTCCGGATAGTTGGTGATGAGCATGTCCGCCTGAAGTGCGAACACCTTTTTCATGTCCCGGTCATCGTTCACCGTCCAGGTGTTCACCCTAAGCCCCGCCTGGTGCGCCTCCCCGCATTCCGTGGGGTTAAGCAAAAGCTCGGAGTAGTGAGGGTGCAGGGCCTCTATCCCCAGGCGGCGGGCATACTCCCAGGGCTCAATCATGCAGCAGTCATACAAAAGCCCGCACACCGCCTGGGGGTTAATAGCCTTAAGCCTTTTTAAGGAATGATGGTTGAAGGAGGAATAGATCACACGCTCCTCCATCCCCTTGCGCCGCGCCAATTCCAGGCACTTCTCCTCCATCCCCTCATAGGGGATGCGGCTGTTTTTAAGCTCCACATTGATAACAAGTCCGGTGTCCTTCAGCAGGTCAAATACCTCCTCCAGGGTGGGGGCGCGGGCATCCTCATAGGCGGGGTGGGTGACGTTAAAAAGGTGGGATTTGATGTCCTTAAGCGAAAGCATGCTGATCAGCCCGCTGCCGCTTGACACCCGGTCGATGCGTTCGTCATGGATGACTATCAGCTCCTTGTCCCGGGTCATCTGGACATCCAGCTCCACCGCCTCCGCCTTTTGCTCAACGGCCAGCTGGAAGGCCTCCAGAGTGTTCTCCGGCGCGTAGCCGGAAGCCCCCCGATGGGCGCAAACAAGTGTTTTCATACAGACCTCCCGTGTTTAATGTGGGTTTCCTGTGGTATGTGATAGAATAATACCGCAATCCCTATCCCGGGCGCGGACCGCTTCACCTGAAGCGCAGAACAAAACAAGGCAGGACAATCATGGATGAACCCCGGTTAAGCGTGGACCAGTTCACCCGGCTGCTGGAAGAAGCGGCCGGTCAATTGCCCCAGGAGGTCTTCAGGGGCCTGAACCTGGGTATCGGCGTGATAGAGGGCTTTAAGCCAAACCCCCGCACCGCCTCCGGCCGGCCCGCCTATATCCTGGGGGAATACCGGGTCAGCCAGGCCATGGGCCGGGGCATCGTGCTGTTCTACGGCTCCTTCATCCGGGTGTATCCGGCGCTGGCCCATAACGAGGAGGGTATGGCCCTTATTATGGATGTCCTGAAGCACGAGCTCACCCACCACCTGGAATCCCAGGCCGGCAGCCGGGAACTGGAAATCCAGGACGCCCGGGACCTGAAGGAGATGTAGCTTAGTACCAGGTCTGGGCGAACACGTTCACGTGCCAGTCCTGGGTGATGAGCTGGTACTGGAAAGTATCCCTGTCCGTCCATTCGCTCTCTGGCAGCGCCTTCATGTTGCGCTCCGGGTTTTGGGCCCGGCTGTCATAAAGGTAGCTGTAGCGCTTGATGCGCTTTGACACATTGCCCTCCACCGTCTCAATCAGATAAACCCCTTCGCCCTGATGCTCCGCCCTGACCACCATGCCCACATGGATGGTCTTATAGCCGCCGCGGCGGCCATAGATCACCAGGTAGCCGGGCCGGGGGATGTTGGATATCCGGTCCATGTTGGTATAGCCGCGCAGGAGCTTAAGCACATCCGCCTCCCGCACCGCGTGGGGATCGCCGTGCAGTTGCAGCTCGCTCTCCCGCCAATAGTCCATGGGCAGGCCCGCCTCGTCCAGAACGAAGCTTACAAAGCCGCCGCACCAGCCAAACTCACAGGGCCTGCCGCAGTACCACTTGGTGTACTTGTTGTTGCGGGTGAGGCTTTTGCCAAGAAGGCCTTCCCATTCCCCCAGGGCGATGTCAATGGCCCGGGTGATCTGCTCCGGCGTCTGAGCATTTTCCACCACCAAAAGGGAAGCGCGGAGGATGGGTTTGTTCTTCACCGTCTGGGTGATGAGGGCCTCCCCGGGGGTAAGTGCTGTGACCAGGCCCTTTTCGCTGACCTCAGCCACCTCCGGGGCGCTGCTGGCCCACTCGCCTTTGTCCTCCGTCAAGGGGCTATAGACCTCCCCCACCAGCATCCGCCTTTGAACCTGGGGCTCCGCCTCCGCCTGACCGGGCAAAAACGGCGCCAAAAGAATCATCAATAGCATCAATAACGCAAATCCACGTTTCATGGTTCTGTCTCCTCTTTAGTCATAGTGGCGGCAGGCAGCCCCTCCTCCGCCCCTTCCGGGGCCGGGTCAAGGCCTTTCTTGCGCTGCCGGGAGTGATAGGTCTGGTCGATGGCCACGGCCATAAAGCCGGCCAGGATGAACAGATAGTAGGAAATGAAGCGCCACACCAGCAGGGCGGCGAAAATGGTCACCTCCGGGAAAAAGGGCCGGAAGAACAGGTAAAAGCCCCCTTCCTGGGCGCCGGACGCCCCGGGCAGCGGCGTGAAGGAAGCGGTGATATACAACAGAAACTGAATGGTGAGCAGCTTGATATAGGGCGTTTGCGCCAGGCCAAAGCCCCGGTAGACAAAAAAGATCACGCTCATCAGCGCCGTCACCTGAAACAGGGAAAGCCCCAAAAGGGACAGAAACTGGCCGGGGCGCTTGGTGAGGATTTCCACGCTGGCGTGAAAATCGTTCAGCGCCGCATCCCACCTGGAGGAGGACTGGGCCACGTCTTTCACTATCCGCAGCTTATGCGCCAGATTCACAAAAAAGATGATCACCGCCCGCACCACGTTGCGGCTGATGGCAAGCAGAATCACCAGCCCCACCATCAGGGAGTTGAGGAAAAAGCCCACTGCCACCAGCCACTGGGCGCTGCCCAGCACCTGTGCTACAAAGGGGCGAAAGGCAATCCACAAAATGCCCCCCAGCATCAACAGGGCGCACTGCCAGCAGAAGAACTTGACCGCCAGCGCCGAGGAGGCCACTCCCGGGGGCACACCCCGCTTTTTAAGGGAAAACACCTGCATGGGCTGCCCGCCGGTGGCCGCCGGGGTGATGTTGGAATAAAACATGCCGATCAGCCCCACCAGCTGGCAGGAACCCAGGCCCACATTCAGCTTCTGATAGCGGAAGAAGAGGTAGACGATCAGCCCCTCCAAAAGCACATGGGCCATGAAGCAGCCAAGCGCACCCAGAAGCCACACCAGGCTGACGCTGCGGAAGGCCTCCGCCATCTGCCCCACGTCGCCCGCCTGGCTGATCAAGTAGAGCACAAGCAACAGCATGAAGATGATGAACGCGACGTTCAGTATCATCCTCCTCTGTGCTTTGCTCAGCCGCTTCATAATTCCCTTCAAAAAAAGGCGCACGCCTTCCGTTTTCGTTCCCCAAGTATATCATAGCCGTCCGGCTTTGTCATCCAGTCGGACAGGCGACAGGCGGGGCCCCGTTTATTGCGCATCTAACAGAACTGAGGGCCTTTCGCGCATGAAAAAGCCCCGCTCCGTCGTTTTATGGTTACACAGCCCCTTTAAGGAGGAATCGCCATGAAGAAAGGCATTGCATCCCTGATGTTTGCGCTCTTGCTCCTATCGCTTCTGCCCCTGAGCTCAGGTCAGGCCACCAGCGCGCTGCCGCCGGACCGGCTTGTCAGCCTCAGCCACAACGCCCCCAACACCGGCATCATGATGCCGGCCCGGTTTGACCCCTGGCAGAACACCTATCTTTTAACGGTGGCCCACTGGGTTTCCCGCATCACCTTTGAGCCGGTCACCTCCTCCCCCAGCTCCCTTGTCACAGTGAACGGCCAGCCGGTGGCCAGCGGGCAAAAATCCCAGATCATCAACATGACGGACAAGCCCCAGGAGGTGCAGATCGTGGTGTCCGCCTATGAGGGCGGCGTCCTCACGGCGCAAAACACCTATACCGTCTACCTCCAGCGCCGCCCCAGCGAATACCGCACCCGGGTGTCTGCGGGCTACATCACCCAGATGGACTTAAAGGGCGGCATCGCCACTATCAGCGCGGACCTGGTGACCGTCACTTTCCAGGGCCAGAGCAACCGCTCCACCTTTTACAACGACACCGTCTATCTTTATAAATACGACACCAGCCCCAACTGCCTGTTTTATTACGGCACCAAGCAAAACCCTGTGCGCGCCTATGACGCCCAGGATTTCTACAACAATTATCTGCTTGCCGGCTCCAACCTTTATTACCTGGTCTACATTGAAAACGAAATCGTAGCCGTTATGCCCTACGCCGCGGACTAAAAAGCGCGCTAAACTTGGGGCTGCCACTTTTTGCGGCAGCCCTTTTGTCTAACCTGTTATTTCTTAGCCCCAGATCAGGGAGATCATCGGCACCACCTGCTTTTTGCGGCTCATCACCCCGGGCAGGAAGAAGTGGCTGTCCTTGCCCACCGCGTTAAAGGCCTGCTCCACCAGGGCCTCGTTGCCCACGTAGACCAGCTCGGTGCCGCTGCGCAAAACGTCGGTCACCATCAGCAGCACCATCTCGTAGTCGTTTTCCTTTTTCATCTCCTGCATCAGCGCAAGGAAGTCCTCCAGCCGGGCTTCCAAGAGCTCCCCCGAGTTGATGCAGGTGATCTGGGAGATGCCCACCTTGTGCTCCGCGATGTGGAACTCCTTGTAGTCCGAATGGAACAGATCCCCCGTGCTCTTGTTTTGCAGGTTGGAGGCGCTGAACAGCAATTCCCCCAGCTCGGCGATGCTGACCCGCCCGATGCGGGCCATGCTCTCCGCCATCACCCGGTCCTTTTCCGTGCAGGTGGGGGATTTAAGCATCACGGTGTCTGACAAAATCGCCGCCGCCATCAGCCCCGCCAGCTTGCGGGAGGGGGTGATGCCCCGCTCCTGGAACATCCCGGCGATGATGCTGGTGGTGGAGCCGATGGGCTCGTTTCGCACCAAGATGGGCGAGGAGGTCTGCACGTCCGCCAGGCGGTGGTGGTCGATAATCTCAAGGATTTCCGCCTGGTCCAGCCCCGGCACCGACTGGGCCACCTCGTTGTGGTCCACCAGCACCACCCGCTTGCGCTTGGGCCGGATCAACTGATAGCGGGTGAGCACGCCCACCACCTTGTGGTTCTCATCCAGCACCGGATAGGCGTTGTGCCGGTTTTGCAGCATGGTTTCCTTTACGTCATCCAGATAGTCATCCAGATGGAAGCTGACCAGGTTGTCCCGGCGGCACAGCCTGCCCACCGGCACCGCGTGCATGATGCTGCGGGCGGCGCGGTAGGCGTCAAAGGGGGTGCTGATAATCAGGGTGTTGCCGGCCGGGGGCGGCATATCCTCCGGGAACTTGCCCTCGCTGATAATCAGGGCCTTCACCCCGTTTTCCAGGGCGTATTCGATGGTCTCCGGATGGTTGCCGCAGATGAGGATGCTGTCCTCATGCAGCAGGGTTTTGTGCAGGTGAATGTGGGGCACGGCAATGGTGATCTCGCCGGACACCACCTCGATGTTGGCGTCAGTGCCCGGAAGGATGGCCCCCTCCAGCACCCCGATCAGGTTAAACAGGGGGATATCGTCGACCACCGGGTGCTGGATGGTTTTGATGTCATAGTCAAAGATGTCCGTATGGGACAGGATGCCAAACAGGGTGCCTTCATCCGTGATAATGGGGAGGCTGCCGATTTCCCGGTTGTCCTGAAAGATGCTCCAGGCGTGGGCCAGGGCGGCAGCGCCGCCGATGGAGGGCGGGGTGTCAAAGCTCAGGTCTTTTACCTGGGTGCGGACATTGAAAATCTGCTCCGGGGCCTCAAAGCCAAAGCGCTCAAGCAAAAGCGCCGTCTCATCGCTCACCGGGCCCAGGCGCGCCGCCTGATATTCCCGGTCGCCCAGCTGATTGCGCAGATAGGCGTAGGCCAAGGCGGAGACGATGGAGTCCGAATCTGGATTGCGGTGACCGACCACATGGATTTTCTGCATGTCTGCCCCTTCTGCCAAAAGGCTTTGCGTATTGCGTTCCATTGGCATTATAATAATCACACAGACAGAATGCAAGACAGGAAGGCGAAGGGAGGCAGTATGGCAGTGGAATACCTGGTTGACGGCCTGAGCGTCCGCCTGAGGGCCCCCCATGACCTCAGCTGGCTTGGCCGCTTTGGCCAGGTGTTTTGCGTGTTTGACCAGCTGATCTCCGGCAACCTCTGCTTTGGGGTGCAGGAGGGTCATCAGCGCTATTTCATCAAATACGCCGGCGCGCCCACCCTGGGCCACCCGGGGGATCCGGCCCTGGCGGTCAAAAGGCTTCAGGCCGCGGATGAGCGCTATGAGCGCCTTTCGCACCCTGCCTTCACCCGGCGCCTGGAGTCCTTTGAAACCCGGGGCGGCTTTGGCCTGGTGTTCGCCTGGTTTGAGGGCTTCGCCTTAGCGCCCCTTGAAAGCCAAATGATCTCCCTCAGGGCCCTGCCCTATGCCCAGCGTTTTGCGCTGTTTGACAGCCTGGCGGATTTTATCACCCTGGCCTCCCGGCAGGATTATGTCACCGCAGGCATAGCGGACCGGAATATCCTGGTTGATTTTAAAGGGCCTGCGGCAATCTTCTGCTCAGCGGATCATTTTATCCCCATGCCCGCGGTGAACACCCGGGGCCGCCTGAGCGGCTCACCCTGGTTTTTGGCGCCTGAAACCTATGTGCGGGGGGCCAGATTGGAGGAGAGCGCCAACGTCTGGCAGATGGGCATGCTGGCCCACACCTTCTTTGGCAACCGCATAAGCCCTAACCAAACGCAGTGGGAGGCCACGACGGAGCTTTACGCCGTGGCCCAAAAGGCCTTGCAGGAGGACCCGGCCCGGCGCTATCCCCTGGCGGAGCAGTTTCTCTCCGCCTGGCGCCAGGGGGTGATGGCGGTTCCGGGGCATTGGTTTATGCGCTGAAAACCTTGCCCTCCGCCACCTTCAGCACGCACTCCGGCTGCATGCCGGCCAGGATATGAAGGTCCGTGGTGGTCAAAAGGGTCTGCATGCCGCCCAGGCTGCCCATCAGGCGCGCCCGGCGTCCCTCATCCAATTCGCTTAACACATCATCCAGCAATAACAGCGGCGCGTCCTTATGCGCCTGGGTCAGAATATTGATCTCCGCCAGGCGCATGGCCAGCACCGCGGTGCGCATCTGCCCCTGGGAGGCAAAGCCGCGCATCTCCTGTCCGGATAGCACCAGGCGCAGATCGTCCCGGTGGGGGCCGGTGCCCGTGGTGAGACGGCGCAGGTCATCCTCCCGGCTGGCAGTCAGCTGGTCCATCAGCGCCTCCCCCGGATCCCCGGGGCCGGAAAGGCTGCTCTGATAGCGCAGCACAAACACCTCCGGCTGACGGCCGGAGATAAAGGTATAGTGCTCCTTGGCCAGGTCGCTAAGCGTTAATACCGCCTCCCTGCGCATGCGCACGATGGGGACGGCGGTTTTTGCCAGCTGCTCGTCCCACACCTCCAGCTGGTTTAGGTCTCCCCGCTGTTTTGCCAGCTGCTTGATCAGCGCATTGCGCTGCTTAAGCGCCGCGTGATAGCTCTGCAGCGCATAAAAATAGGCCGGCTGGCACTGGGAGAGCAGCATGTCCAGAAAGCCGCGCCGCACCTGGGGCGCCCCTTTGACGATGGACATGTCCTCAGGCGAGAACATCACGCAGGTCATGTGCCCCATGAGCTCGCCTATGCGGGGCACCGTCTTTCCGTTGACATAAATGGTTTTCCGCAGGCTTTGCTGGCTGAAAAGCCGCACCCCCACCTCATCCCGGGTCACCTGGCGCTTCACCCTGGCGTAGACCGCGCTGGTCCTGCAGCCCAGGCGGATCATGTCCCGGTCAAAGGAGGTGCGGTGGCTTCTGCCCAGGCAGCAGAGGTGGATGGCTTCCAGCAGGTTGGTCTTGCCCGCGCCGTTTTCGCCCACAAACACCGTGACCCCCCCGGGGGGCATCAGGGTCACCTGGGCGTAATTTCTAAAATCGTGCAGGCGCAGCTGTGTCAGGCGCACTATTTATGATACCTCTCATTTGCCATGATTTTATAGGCGCGGTACAGCTGCTCCATCAGCAGCACCCGGGCTACCTGGTGGGGAAAGGTGAGGCGGGAGAGAGAAAGCCGCTCATCCGCGCGCGCCAGCACCGCCTGGGACAGGCCCAGGGAGCCGCCGATGACAAACACCGCGTCCTCCGGCGCCTCATGCAGCCTCTTAACCCGGCGGCTGAAGGCCAGGCTGTCCTCCTGGCTGCCCTCAACGCACAGCGCCACCACCCGGTCCCTGGGGCGGATCTGCTTTAAAATCCGCTCCCCTTCCGCCTGGCGGGCCTTTTCCTCAAGGAGGGCGGAGGGCCGCTCCGGCTCCCGCTCATCCGAAAGCTCCGTCACCTTAAGCGCCGTAAAACGCCCCAGGCGCTTTTCATACTCCATTGCCGCCTGGCGAAAATGGGCCTCCTTCAGCTTTCCCACCGCGATGATATGAACCACCCCTGCCCTCCTTTGTTTCTCCTCAAAAGTATAGCAAATCCTCCGGTCTGCCACAAGCAAGGGCGGCCCTCGGGTTCTGTGGATCGCCCTTTGAAAGCCCGGTGAATATCCACATGGCTTTGCATGCATGCCCCTTTGCATGGCTGAATAATCTTGAGGAAAGTGACATCAATATGCGGCGGCGAAAGTCGGATTCCCCGCGCTTTCCATCCCCCCTCCCGGGATGTATATGCAGAAGGCCCGGATGTAAGGCAAACATGCATTCTATCCACACTATCCACAGGTTTATCCACAGAAAAAGGGCCGATTTCCTTGTCAGACCCGCCTTTGGCCGCCTGAATATGTGCAATGTGTAAATTCACCGGGGACTTATCCACAGGCAAAATCCCTGCTTTATCCCTGATTCCATCCACAGAACAGACATTCAGACCAAAGCCTGTTCCAAGGCCTCACGCCCCCGGAAAACCCCAAAGTGAAAACCAGGGCCGCCGGTTTACAGCAGCCCTGGCTTTCGCCTGTAAAAACGCTTTTAGCGGTTCAGCAGCGTCTCCTCGGTGTCCTTGTCGAAGAAGTGGAGGCGGCTGGTGTCCATAACCACCTGGATGTCATCCCCGATGTGGGTCTTGGTGCGGGGGTCCACCCGGGCGATGATGTTGTCCGCCTTGCCGGGCACGGACAGGTAGAGGTAGGTCTCAGAGCCCATCTGCTCCGTCACATCAACGTGCACCTTGAAGGCGGCCTCCGGATGCGCGGCCACATCCTCCGGGTCATCGCTGAGATTCTCAGGCCGGATGCCCATCACCACTTCCTTGCCGATGAAGCCCTCGTCCTTGAACTTCCTGAGCTTTTCCTCCGGCACCGTGATCTTGGCATCCCCAAAGACCGCCACCACCTGGTTGCCCTGCTTTTCCAGCTTCACGTCAAAGAAGTTCATCTGGGGGCTGCCGATAAAGCCAGCCACGAATTTGTTGTTGGGGTAGTCGTAGTTGTTCTGAGGGGTGTCCACCTGCTGGATGAAGCCGTCCTTCATGATGCAGATGCGGGAGCCCATGGTCATGGCCTCCGTCTGGTCATGGGTGACGTAGATGAAGGTGGTCTGCAGGCGCTGGTGAAGCTTGGTGATCTCCGTGCGCATGGCCACGCGCAGCTTGGCGTCCAGGTTGGACAGGGGCTCGTCCATCAGGAAGACCTTGGGCTCCCGCACGATGGCGCGGCCCAGGGCCACGCGCTGGCGCTGGCCGCCGGAGAGGGCCTTGGGCTTGCGGTTGAGCAGGTA
>ERZ764778.955-NODE-955-length-31614-cov-9.641845_pt1 | contig 31614 bp, 27 predicted proteins | sample MGYA00374951_ERZ764778 | MGnify/ENA primary metagenome ERZ764778 (study PRJEB28918, sample SAMN05720193) | bioreactor metagenome | isolation source: Anaerobic biogas reactor | place: USA:Washington, USA | collected 2015-08-08 ...
TTCTGTACAAAAGGCTCTCCGGAATTTTAAAGGACGCGCAAAGGGATGTCACAGCTCAAAACGAACAGTAAAGAGGAAACCCAGGCCCTGGGGGAGCGGCTTGCCCAAAGCCTTCTGCCCGGGGATGTGGTTTTGTTAAGCGGTGAACTGGGGGCCGGAAAAAGCGAGCTGGCCCGGGGCATCGCCCGGGGCCTGGGGATAAGGGGCCCTGTGCCCAGCCCCACCTTCACCTTTTTAAACCTCTATGACACGGGGCGTTTTCCCCTGCATCATTTTGACTGGTACCGGGCCCAGGACGAGGAGGAGCTTTTGGCCGCAGGGCTTGAGGAGTATATCCAGGGGGACTGGATCACCCTGATTGAGTGGCACCAGCGCGCCCCCGGGCTCTGCCCGGAAAAGCATTTGCTGATAGAGATTGCAATGGCCGGGGACAGCTCCCGCCTCATCACCTTTAAGCCAAATGGCGGGTTTCGCGCCCTTGATGATATGAAGGAGGCATTGTGACCATACTGGCCCTTGACACCTCAGGCCCCGTGTGCAGCGTGGCCGTTATGGCGGAGGGCCGCCTGCGCTATGAAGCCCGGGCGGTCAACAAGCTGACCCATTCCGCAAACCTCCTGCCCATGGTGGAGGAGGCGCTGGACAAGGCGGGCAAAACCGTGGCGGACCTTCAGCTGGTGGCGGCCGTGGTGGGGCCGGGCTCCTTCACCGGGGTGCGCATCGGGGTGGGCACGGCCCAGGGCATCGCCCGGGCAAGGGGGATCGGCTGCGTGCCCGTCAACGCGCTGGAGGCCATGGCGACGGCTTTTTTTGCCCCCGGCCTTGTGATCTGTCCCATCCGGGACGCCCGGGGCATGCAGGTGTATGGCGCGGCATTTCAAGAGGGCCGGCGGCTGATGGAGGATGTGGCCCTGCCGCTTGAAGAATATATGGCGCGGCTTTCTGATATCAAAGAGCCCCTGCTCTTTGTGGGGGACGGGGTGGCGCCCTGCCGTGAGAGCATCAGGGAAAGCCTGGGCAGCCGCGCGCTGTTTGCCCCCGGGCATCTGGTTTTGCCCGGGGCGGGCAGCGCCGCCTGTCTGGCAAGCCTTAGACCCCGGGAGGCGGTGCCGCCCGGGCAGCTGAAGCCCCTGTACCTCCGCGCCCCCCAGGCGGAGCGCCTCAGGGCCCGGCAAAATGGCTGAGCTGGTTATCCGGCGCATGACCCTGGCGGACGCGCCCGCGGTGCACGCGGTGGAGGCCGCCTGTTTTGACAGCCCCTGGCCTCTTGCTGCCTTTGCGCAGGAGATGCGGGACAACCCCGTGGCCCGCTATGTCGTAGCGATAAAGGGGGAACGGGTGGTGGGTTTTGCGGGGGTACATATTATTTTGGATGAGGGGCATATCACCAATGTGGCGGTGCTTAAAGAAGCCAGGGGTTTTGGCATCGGCCGGGCGCTGATGAGCGCCCTGATGCAATACGCCGCCAACCTGGGGGCCAGGTACCTGACGCTTGAGGTGCGGGCCGGCAACGCGGTGGCCATTGCCCTTTATGCCTCCCTGGGCTTTGTCAAGGTGTCTGTGCGCAAGCGCTACTACCAGGACAGCGGGGAGGACGCCCACCTGATGGTCTCCAGCGCCCTGCCCCCGGCTGAATCAGACTTTTTTGAAGACGAAACCACGGACCATTAACCCGCCTAAAACAGCAATAATTCGCACTCCAGCCTGCCGTTATACAGCCTGCGGCGGCTTTTTGCCCTGCGCCCCATCATCCGCTCAAAGCTGGGGTTGGCGCTGAGGATGGCCAGATCCGCTTCCGGGTGGCGCTTCATGAGATCGCCAAAGGCGGCAGCCAGCTTATCCGCCGCCTTTTTGTCCCCCAGACGCTGGCCGTAGGGCGGGTTGGCCAAAAAATAAGGCTTTTGATCACTTAGTGTAAGCTGGCGCAGATCCGCCTGCCAGACGGTGACCCGGTCCAGAAGATCCGCCTGGCGCAGATGCTTTTTACTAAGATCAAGAGCCTCCGGGCTGATGTCCGACCCGGAGATGAGCGGGATGGCCTCTGGCTTGAAGGCGGCCTGGGCCTCCTGGCGCAAAAGCTTTTGGGCCCTTAGCTGCCCCTGGGGCCAGCTTTCCATCACAAAACTGCGGCTAAGGCCGCTGGCGCGGTTGGCGGCCAGAAAGGCCGCCTCCATCATAAGGGTGCCGCTGCCGCAGCAGGGGTCGTGAAGGGGACGGCGCAGGTCCCATCCGCACAGGCGCACCATGGCCGCGGCCAGGGTTTCCCTTAGGGGCGCTTCCCCCACATAGGTGCGAAAGCCGCGCCGGTTGAGGGCTTCGCCCGAGGTGTCAAGCGCCAGGCGGGCGATGTCGCGGCTAATGGTGACGGACACCGGAAACACCGGCCCTGTCTCCGGGAACCACTCGGTTTTATAGCGCTGCTTCAGCCGTTCAACGATCGCCTTTTTAACGATTTTCTGGCAGTCGCTAATACTCATCAGCTGGCTGCGGGCGCAGTGCCCGCTGACAGGAAAGGCGGCGTCCCGGGGCAGATAGTCCTCCCAGGGGATGGCCCGCACCATTTCAAACAGGGCGTCAAAGCTGAGGGTTTCCGCCTCCGCCATCACCGCCATCACCCGATCCGCGCAGGCAAGCCACAGGTTGGCCTTAAAAGCGCCAGCCATGTCCGTTTTAAACCGGGCGCCGCCCGTCTCCGCCCGGGCCTCAAAGCCCAGGGCGCTCAGCTCCTGCTTGACCAGTCCCTCCAGCCCAAAGGCCGCTGTCGCGATAAATTCCATGATTATCCTCCTGCGTCATTATACACCCGGGGGCACTGAGAGCCAAGCGGCTGTCTGAACGGCGTATATTCCGTGTAAAATCAAACAGGAGGATACGCATGAGAAAAGCTGTTTTGATTGTTCTTGATTCAGTGGGAGCGGGCGCATTGCCTGACGCCCATCTTTATGGGGATGTGGGGGCCAACACCTTGGGGCACACCGTGCTGGTAACAGGCCTGCGGCTGCCCAATATGGAAAAGATAGGTCTGGGCGCCATCCGCACCGCCTTTTTGCCCCACAGCGTCCACGCCCGCGGGGTGTCCGCCCGGCTTAAGGAGCTCTCCCCCGGCAAGGACACCACCACGGGCCACTGGGAGATGGCGGGGGTGCGCTTAAGCCAGGCCTTCCCCACCTTTCCGGATGGTTTTCCGGAGGATTTCATCACCCGTTTTGAGGCGGCCATCGGCCGCGGCACTCTTGGCAATTACGCCGCCAGCGGCACCCAGATCATCGAGGATTTAGGTGAGGAGCACCTTAAAACCGGCTCGCCCATCGTCTACACTTCCGCGGATTCCGTCTTTCAGATCGCGGCCCATGAGGAAGTTATCCCGCCAGAAGAGCTATATCAAATCTGCCAGACCGCCAGGGAGATGCTCACCGGGGAGCTGGCCGTGGGCCGGGTGATCGCCAGGCCCTTTGTAGGCAACTCCCGGGAGGGCTTCACCCGCACGGGCAACCGCAGGGATTTTTCCCTGACGCCGCCCGGAAACACCATCCTGGACGACCTGAAGCAGGCGGGCTTTGATGTGATAGGCGTTGGAAAAATTGAGGATATTTTCGCCCACCAGGGACTGACGGACAGCAACCACGCCGCAGGCAACGCCGCCTGCATCCAGGCGGCGCTTGAATATCTGGAAAAGCCCTTTGACGGCCTGCTGTTTATCAACCTGGTGGATTTTGACATGCTCCACGGCCACCGCCGGGACCCGGAGGCCTATGCCCGGGCGCTGAAGGACTTTGACGAGGCCCTGCCCCGCTTTCAGGAGGCATTAGGGCCGGAGGATCTGCTGATCATCACCGCGGATCACGGCTGTGACCCCACCTTTTCCGGCACCGACCACACCCGGGAGTACGCCCCGCTTTTAGCCTGGCGGCCGGGGCTGTCCGGGCACAGCCATCTGGGGGATCTGGAGACATTCTCCGACATTGCCGCCACCATCAGCGACTTTTTTGGCCTGGCAGAGCGCTACGGCGCCCATTCATTCCTGAGGGATTTGGAGGATTTGGCATGAGTACGTACAAGGAGATCAAACGCGCGGCGGATTTGGTGAAGCACAGCCTGGGCCCGGCGGACATCGGGGTGATCCTGGGCAGCGGCCTGGGGGGCTTTGAGGAGCAGCTGAGGGAGGCGGCGGAGATCAGCTATGACGAGATCCCGGGCTTTCCCCGCTCCACGGTGGCGGGGCACGCGGGCAAGTTTGTGGCAGGGATGCTGGGGAACAAGCGGGTGCTGGTGATGTCAGGCCGCTTCCACAGCTATGAGGGCTATGGGATGAACAAGGTCACCCTGCCGGTCAGGGTGATGCGGCTGCTGGGAATAAAAACCCTGATTGTCACCAATGCCGCAGGCGCTGTGAACACGGATTTTAAGCCCGGGGATTTGATGCTGATTGAGGATTACATCAACCTCTCCGGCCGCAACCCCCTGCGTGGCAAAAACCTGGACCGCTTTGGCCCGCGTTTTCCGGACATGACCTATGCCTATGACCGGGAGCTGCGCCAGATCACCCAGGAGGAGGCGGAGAAGCTGGGCATTGATTTAAAGCGCGGGGTGTACTGCTGGATGAACGGGCCCAGCTTTGAAACCCCGGCGGAGATCCGCATGGCCCGCACGCTGGGGGCCGACGCTGTGGGCATGTCCACGGTGCCGGAGACCATCGTGGCCCGGCATTCAGGCATCAAGGTGCTTGGCATCTCCAGCATCACCAACATGGCGGCAGGGGTTCTGGAGGCGCCCATCAACCACGAAGAGGTGCTGGCCGCGGCGGAGATCATAAAAATCCCCTTCCGTCAGCTGGTAAGCGCGGTGATCGCCCGGCTGCCGCAAGAGGAGATTGTGGAGATGTAAAGGCCTGGGGCCGGCGCTTTTCGCGCCGGCCCCAGGGCTTTTAATGCCGCACTTCCCCGCCCAGCTTCTTAAGTTTTCTGATGATGCTGTTCATCTTTTCCTCGATTTGCTCCGCCGTCATGGTGCCCGTGTCCAAGCCGAAGCGCACACGGAACATGACGGATTTTTTGCCTTCAGGGATTTGCTTGCCCCGGTATTCCTCGATGAAATCCAGGCTTTTGACGCTGCCTTCAAGGGCCCTGTGAATATCCTGCCAGGGGATTTTCTCCTCTAAAAGGACGGAGAAATCCTGCTCCACCAGAGGGAAGAGGGGCAGACGCTGATAGCTGTTGCTGCGGGAGGACAAGGGGATGAGCCCCTGGGTGTCCACTTCAAGCGCCGCCACGCTGGCCCGCTTGATGCCGGACAGGCGCGCGGCCTTCAGGGAGATCACCCCAAAGGAGCCGATCAGGGCCTCCCCGGAGATGATATTAAGCCAGGCCTTAGGGTCCGCCCAGGCGGGCCTTTCTTTTTGCTCAAAGCGCAGGGGCTGGGACATGACCGCCCGGGGCAGCGCCTCCAGCACGCCCTTCATCTGGCGAAAGAGGAGGGCCGGGTCCTGGCCCACCCAGGCCGCCGCCAGAAAACGCTCCTGACGCGGCAGGGTCTCCGCCTCCTCGCTGGGATGGGTGGCGCCGGGGAAGAAGACCTGGGCGCATTCAAAGATGCGGAAGGCATCAAAATAGCGCAGGTTGTGCACCACAGCTTCCAGTATCCCCGGGATCAGGGAGGGGCGCAGGCAGGCGGTCTCAGGAGAGGGCGGGGTGGCCAGCGCCAGGCAAGCCTCCGGCCCAAAGCCCGCGGCCTCCAGATAACGCCTGTCCACCCAGGGATAGGTGAACACCTCCTGCATGCCCGCCTCAAGGGCCAGATATTCCCGCAGCCGGCGCAGCAGCTGCACCCCGGGCTGGCGCACAGCGCCCGTCAGGCGCACCCTGGGGGGAATGAAGGAGAAGTTGTCATAGCCGATCATCCGGGCGATTTCTTCCAGCACATCATTCGGCAGATCCACATCCCCGGTGGCCCGCCAGGAGGGCACGGACACCTTCAGCGTGCCGCCCTCATGAAGCACCCCAAAGCCAAGCGGACGCAGGGTGTCCGCCGCTTCCTGGGCGGACAGGCTTTGCCCCAGCCGGGTAGCCAGCCAGTCCAGCTTCACCGTGATGTCGGGGCACTGGGTTTTCACCGGGTAGTTGTCCCTAAAGGCGCTTAAACGGGCCTGGGGGAAAAGCTTCAGGATCAGGGCGTGGGCGGTGGCCATGGCCTGGTCCACCCGCTGGGTATCCAGGCCCTTCTCGTTGCGGTTGGCGGATTCGGTGCGGATCTGAAAGCGGCTGGCGCTGCGGCGGATGCCGATGGGCTCAAAGTTGGCGATCTCCAGGATCATCCGGGTGGTTTCCGGCAGGATGGAGTCCTTCACCCCGCCCATGACGCCGCCCAAGGCAATGGGCCCGGTGACGTCACAGATCATCAGGTCCTCCTCCGTTAAGGCCAGCTTCTGGCCGTCAAGCAGGGTGAGGCCTTCGCCGGGCCTTGCGTTTCTGACGATGATTTTGTCCTTGACGTTGTCCTGGTCAAAGCCGTGGGTGGGCTGACCCACGTCCAGCATGACGTAATTGGTCAGGTCCACCAGGGCATTGATGGGGCGGATGCCGGTCTTCCACAGCGCCAGCTTCAGCCACCAGGGGGAAGGGGCGCTGGACACCCCCTCATACACCAGCCCCGCATAGCGGCGGCAGCGGCCGGGGTTTTCTATTTCAACGGGATATTCGGGCAGCCCCTGGGGCTTTTCAAACGCAGGCAGAGGTTTTAAGGGGCTTTGGTAGATGGCGGCCAGCTCCCTGGCGATGCCGTAATGGCCCCACAGGTCCGGCCGGTTGGTGAGGGATTTGTTGTCTATCTCAAGGATCAGGTCATCCATCCCCAGCACCTGGCCCAAGGGCGTCCCCGGCTGGCCCTGGAAATCCTTAAGGTCTATCACCGCGTGCTCGTCCTCCGCCGGGAGGAGGTCCATAAGGTCCAGTTCCGCCGCAGCGCAGATCATGCCATCGCTTTTAACGCCGCGCAGCTTGGTGGTCTTGATGGCGACCGGCTCGCCCTCCCCGTGCCAGCGCACCTTGGCGCCCGGAACGGCCACCGCCGCCTTCATCCCTACATAGATGTTGGAGCCGCCGCACACGATGGTGGCAGGCTCGCTTTGGCCCAGGTCCACCAGGCAAACCTTCAGCATATCCGCCTGGGGATGGGGGCTGATGTGGGTGATCTGGCCCAGCAAGACCCCTGTCAGGCTGTCCGCGGGGTTGATGGCGTCCTCCACCTCCACGGTGCGCATGGTCAGGTCGTAGGAGAGCTGGTCCATGCTGAGGCCCTCCGGCAGGTCAACATACCGGCGGATCCAGTTAAGCGATACTTTCATGATCCTTCCCTCCTTATCTGAATTGCCCCAGGAACCTGAGGTCAGCGCCCCGGAACAGGCGCACATCATCCACCCCGTAGCGCATCATCACCAGGCGGTCCAGGCCGATGTTGATGTAAAAACCGGACCAGATTTCAGGGTCAAGCCCTGCGGCCTTCAAGACATTGGGGTGGGGGGTGCCGCCCGGCATCACCTCAATCCAGCCCACCTGCTTGCACACCTTGCAGCCCGCACCGCCGCAGACCAGGCACTTCATGTCAATCTCAAAGCCCGGCTCCACAAAGGGGAAAAAGCCCGCGCGCATGCGGGTATCCACCGCCTGGCCAAAGACCTTTTCAAGGATGGTTGAAATCATCACCTGACCGGAGGCGAAGGAGAAGTCCTTCTCCACAATCAGCGCCTCATACTGGAAGAAGGCGCGCTCATGCCGGGCGTCCGTATTTTCATTGCGGTAGCAGGGGCCCGGATAGACAAAGCGGGCAGGCGCGCCGTGCTTTTTGAGATAACGGACGCTGCCCCCGGTGAGATGGGGCCTGAGGCAGAGGCGCTGGGCCCCGGTTTTGTCCTCAAAGCCCTTGAGCCAGTAGGTGTCCATGGTGTCCCGGGCCGGGTGGTCCGGGGGGAAGTTCAGGTGATCAAAGGCGTATTGCTCGCTGGTGATCTCGTCCTCCTGATAGACCTCAAAGCCCAGGGACAGGAAGGCGTCGTTTAAGTCATAAGCCATCTGGGTGATGGGGTGCAGGGCCCCGGAGGTTGGCCGGATGCCAGGCAGGCTTAAGTCAATCTCCCCTTGAATGGCGGAGCCCTCGTCAATCAGGGCCTCCTCCCGGGCGGCGAGGGCCTGGGCGATAGCGTCCTTTACCTCATTGGCCAGCATGCCCGTCTGGCGGCGTTCCTCCGGCTCCAGGCGGCCCAGCTCCTTTAGCACCAGGGTGATGGCGCCCTTTTTGCCCAGGTACTGGTGGCGGATGTCCAAAAGCGCCTCCGCCGTCCCGGCGGCCTGCGTTTTTTCAAGGGCCTCGTGTTTCATGTTTTCCAGGCGTTCCCGCATTGCATACCTCCGAATATCTCAGGGGATAACATAAAAAGAATGCTAACACCCCCTTATCCTTTCGTCAATTGTTTTTGGGCTTCCTTGCATAAAGGCAGGAAACATGCTATTTTTTAGCCAGCATTTTAGGAGGCTTCATGGAAGGACAACGGCCCATTTCCTGGTATCCGGGGCATATGGCAAAAGCAAAAAGGCTGCTGGAAACCCAGCTTAAGCGCGTGGACATTGTGCTTGAGCTTTGTGACGCGCGCCTGCCCCTGTCCAGCCGCAACCCGGCGCTGGATGCCCTGATCGCCCACAAGCCCAGGCTTCTGTTGCTAAACAAGGAGGATTTGGCAGACCCTGGCGCCACCCGGCTGTGGGAGAAGCGCTTCAGGGATTTGGGGCTTCAGGTGATCGCCATCCAGGCAGGGAAAAGCCGTCAGCGCATTTTGAAGCTGGTGGAGGGGATGACCGAGGAAAAACGCCAGCGGGCCCAGGCCCGGGGCATAGCCGTCACCAGCCGCGCCATGGTGGTGGGGGTGCCAAACGTGGGCAAAAGCACGCTGATCAACGCCCTGGCCGGGCGCAGCGCGATGAAAACCCAGGACCGGCCCGGCATCACCCGGGCGCCCCAGTGGATCAAGGCGGGGGAGCGGCTGGAGCTGCTGGACACCCCCGGGATGCTCTGGCCCAAGCTGGATGACCAGAAGGCCGCCCGCCGGCTGGCCTATATCGCCGCCATCCGGGATGAGGTGCTGGACACCTATCACCTGGCAATTGGCCTTTTGGATGAGCTGATGGCCATCGCCCCCCAGAAGGTGCTGGCGCGCTATAAGCTCTCAGACATAAATCTCAGAGGCCAGGCGCTTCTGGAGGCCATCTGCCTCGCCCGGGGCTTTTTGCAAAAGGGAAACAGCTATGACCTGGACCGGGGCGCCGCCTGCGTGCTGGATGAGTTCAGGGGCGGGCTGATAGGCCGGATCACCCTGGAGATGCCGGAGGAGGGCCCGTGATGAGCGCCCAGGAACGCCGGCTGAAGCTTTTCGCCCATGACCAGAGGCTGTGGGAGGAGGGTCTGCGCTTTGCGGGCCTGGACGAGGCGGGACGCGGGCCCCTGGCCGGCAGCGTGGTGGCCGCCTGCGTGGTGATGGACCCCCGGCGCCCCATGATGCCCTATATTGATGACTCAAAAAAGCTCTCGGAGCCAAGGCGGGAGCAGGTTTATGAGCGCATCATGCAGGAGGCTGTTTTTGTGGGAATTGGGGAGGCCAGCGCCCAGGAGATCGACCGCTACAACATCCTGGAGGCCACCAGGCTGGCCATGTGCCGGGCGGCAAAGGACGCGCCCGTTCAGCTTTTTTACATCGATGCCCTCAGGGAGGTGGGCCTGATGGGCGAGGAGCGCCCGATGATCAAAGGGGACGCCCTGTGCTATGCGATTGCCGCCGCCTCCATCGTGGCCAAGGTCACCCGGGACCGGGAAATGCGCGTCCTGGAGGAAAACTTCCCCGGCTACGGCTTCGCCCGGCATAAGGGCTATGGCACGGCGGCCCACTATGAGGCTCTTAGGCGGCTGGGGCCCTGCCCTGTCCATAGGCGCAGCTTCCTCAAGGGCTTTTTGGGGCCATGACCCGCTACCGGGAGGGCCTTGAGGGGGAGGAGCTGGCGGCGCGTTTTCTTGAGCGCCAGGGCTTCCGCCTCATCACCCGGCGCTACCGCAGCCGGGCGGGAGAAGTGGATTTGATTGCCCGAAGGGGCAAAATGCTGTATTTTGTTGAGGTCAAGTACCGGCCCCAGGGCCGGCTGGGCACCGGGATCAAGGCCGTTACCCCGGACAAGCGCCGCCGGCTGAAGCTGACCGCGCGGCACTACCTGGCCAATCAGCCAGGCCCCTATCAGGTGGGCTGCCTGGAGATCACCCGCGCGGGCGTATGGTTCTACCCGGATATTCTGCATGACCATTGAAAGGCTTCCCATGAAAAAGAAGATTTTGATCATCGTCCCCATCGTCCTGGCCCTGGTGGCCGGGCTTTGGTTTTTCACCCGGGATTCAGCCCCCAAGGCCATCACGGGGGTGGAGCTGCTGGAAAACCCCGGCTTTGAGGTCTTAAGCGGCGAGGGGCTGCCGGAATACTGGCTGCCGGACGCCTATGTGCGCCTGCAAGGGGTGACGGAGTTTACCCTCACGGAAGGTGAAACAGGCAGCGCCATCCAGATCACCAGCCATGAGCCCAACGACGCCCGCTTTTACCAGACGGTGGCTGTGGTGCCCAACACCACCTATCGCCTGGCGGGCCGTGTCAAGGCTCAGGCCCTGGGCGGGCTGGGGGCCAATTTATCCATCCAGGATGTCTATGTGTTTTCCGAGTCCCTCTATGACACCCAGGGGGAATGGCAGGAGATTGAGTTTTACGGAAAGACGGGGGCCAATCAGCATGAACTGACCGTGTTTGCCCGCCTGGGGGGCTATTCCGGGGAGGCCAGTGGCACGGCGGCCTTTGATAATCTCTCCCTGATGGCGGTGGCGGAGACGCCGGAGGACGCCCTTGTCAGCCAGTGGGAGGTGTGGGACCGCACGCCCCAGGCAGCGGCGCAGACGGGCGACGGAGCGCCTGCGGCGCCCTGGCTGGTGGCGCTGATGGCCTTGGGGGCCCTTCTGCTCTACTGGTTTGCCAAGATGGCGCAGCGGGATGCCCTTCCCGCGCCTGATAAGAACAGGGCCAGGATGACCTGGAGGCTGGCTGCGCTGCTTTTGGTGGCGGGTCTCAGCCGTTTGGTGATGGCGGGGCTGGTGAGCGGCTTCCCGGTGGACATCGCCTGCTTTACTGGCTGGGCGGATCAGATGGCCCGGGTAGGCCCCGGGAACTTTTATATCAGCGACATTTTCAGCGACTATCCCCCCGGCTATATGCTGGTGCTTTGGCCCCTGGGGCTGATTGGCCGTATGCTGGGCACGGGCGCTACGGTGATGATGGTGAAGCTGCCTGCCATCCTTTGCGATCTGGGGATTATCACGCTGCTTTATCTGGTGGCCCGCCGCCGGGTGGGTGATAAGGCGGCCCTCTGGCTTTCCATGCTGTATGCCTTTAACCCCCTGCCCTATCTGGCGGGCAGCGCCTGGGGCCAGGTGGACAGCGTGCCCTCGCTGCTTTTGGTGATCGCGGTTCTTTTAATCATAGACGGCAGGTGGCGCTACGCCCTGCCGGTGTATGTGCTGTCTGTGCTGATGAAGCCCCAGGCCCTGATGGTGGGGCCTTTGGGGTTGGTGGCCTTTGTGATGCACCTGATCACCTCAAAGGATAAGGCCCGCTTTAAGGACGCGGCCATTGGCGTGGGGCTGTCCCTGGTTTGCGCCGCCCTGATCACCCTGCCCTTCTTTAACGAGCAGACGGGCTTCAAGTGGCTTTTTGACCTGTATGGCGGCACCATGAGCTATTACGACTACGCCACCGTGAACGCCACCAACCTCTATTTCCTCTTTGGCAAGAACTGGATCAAAATCAGCGAGCTGGCCCCCTTTGGCTTAAGGCTCACAGGGGCCGCCACGGTGATCCTGCCGGCCCTTTTGGCCATCAAACAGACCCGGGAAGGGCGGGACAAGGCCTTGGTTATGGATATGGCCTGCCTCCTGCCGGCGCTGGCGGCGCTTTTCCCCATGAGCCTTAGCGCCATGGGCATTTTGCTGATGGCCTCTGTCTTCCTGCTGGCGGCCTGGCGCTATATTGCGGCCAGGGAGGTTTCCAGCCTGGCCCTGCTGGCAGGGGTGATGCTCACCGGGTTTTCCATCCTGGGCACCATGATGCATGAGCGCTATCTGATGATGGCGGTGGTGCTTTTGATTCTGGCCTATGCCTTAAAGCGGGACCGGCGGCTGTTGTGGCTGATCATCGGGGTGACGGCGCTGTGCTTCCTGAACACCGGCGTGGCGCTGGACCGGGGCATGCGCATCGGCGGGCCCTCCGGCAACCTGATGGCCCCGGAGCTGGGCCTGGTGAGCGATTCCGAGTGGCTGGAAATGGCGCTGTCCGCCTTCAGTATCCCGGTGGCGGCCTACGCGCTGTATCTGGGTCTGGCATTAAGCGCCAAAAACGCGGCGCCCCAGCTGCTCTCTGCCGTCAAGGAATCCCCCGGCCATGAAGGGCTTTCTTCCCCCACGCTGATGAAAAGCGGCAAGCCGCCTGTGCGCTTTGACCGGAAGGACGGCTGGTTCATCCTGGTGGTGACCGCGCTTTACGCCCTCCTTGCCTTTATCAACCTGGGCGCTACCACCGCGCCCCAGAACGCCTGGATATCCGACAGTGAGATCAGCCAGGCCACCCTTGACCTGGGGGAAAGCCGGGACTTTAAGGTGCTCTATTTCGGCGGCGTCCACCAGCGGGTAAGCGATTTTATCATCGAAACCAGCGAGGACGGCGACATTTGGCAGGAGTACCCCGCCTCCATGAAGCAGGGGGACTGCTTTACCTGGATTTATAACCGCTCCTTCCGGGAAACGGAGGAGGGGCAAAAGTTTGACGGCGGCATCATTACCCACAGCGGGCGCTATGTGCGCATCACGGCGCCCACCATTGGCCTTACGCTCATGGAAGTCATTGTGCGCGACGCGGACAGCGGGGAAACCCTTCCGGTCCGCGCGCTTGAGGACACTTCAGCCGCGCTCATTGACGAGCAGGACAGCCTTAAGGGCGAGCCCAGCTGGTTTAACAGCATGTACTTTGACGAGATCTACCACGGCCGCACCGCCTATGAGATGCTAAACGCCATCCGCGGCCAGGAGCCCAGCACGGTTTATGAGACTACGCACCCGCAGCTGGGCAAGCTGCTGATGACCTTCAGCCTGATGGTCTTTGGCATGACGCCCTTTGGCTGGCGCTTTGCGGGCGCCCTGGCGGGGGTTCTGATGCTGCCGGGGATGTATATGCTGGGCCGTCAGCTCACCCGCAGGCGGGGGGGCGTGGCGATTGCCATGCTGCTCATGGCCTTTGATTTCATGCACTTCACCCAGACGCGCATCGCCACCATCGACAGCTTTGCCACCCTGTTTATCATCTACGCCTACTTCTTTATGTTCCGCTATGTGCAGCTGGACGTGTTCGCCCTGCCCTTTAAGAAAACCCTGCGGCCCCTGGCTTTAAGCGGGCTGATGATGGGGCTGGCCATCGCCAGCAAGTGGACGGGGGCCTACGCGGGGATAGGCCTGGGGGTGCTGTTCTTCTGGGCCCAGGCCCGCTGGGCGCGCCAGGGCCTGGCCCTTGAGAAAATGAGCAAGGCGGAGCGGGAGAAAAGCGGCTGGGATGCCGGGGCGGTTGAAGAGGCCCTGGGCTTCCGCAAGAGGCTGCTTAATACCTGTTTGTGGTGCCTGCTGTTTTTCATCGCGGTGCCCCTTGTCATTTACATCGCTTCCTTCATCCCCATGTTTATCAGAACGCCCGGGGGGTTCAGCCTTAAAAAGGTGATAGACAATAACCTCAGCATGTACGACTATCACAGCGTACCGGGCCGGGGCGCGGATCACTTCTTCCATACGCCCTGGTATGAGTGGCCCCTTTCCGTCCGGCCCATGTGGTACTATGCCGGCGGCGTTGTAAACGGCACCGCCAGCACCATCATGGCCTTTGGCAACCCCCTTATCTGGTGGAGCGGTCTGATCGCCATGCTGGGCTTGATCGCAGTGGTGCTCATGGGCCTGATGGGGCGCTTCACAGGCGCCCGCCGCCCGGTCTTTGACCGGGAGGATATGCGCCCGGGGTTGCTGATCATCTCCTTCCTGGCCCAATACCTCCCCTGGGTGACGGTGCCCCGGGGTACCTATATCTACCACTACTTCCCCGCCGTGCCTTTTATCATTCTGGCCCTGGTGCTGTGGCAGGATGTTTATGCCAGCCGGAATCCCAGGCGGGCCCGCTGGGTGGCCATCGGTTTTGTCGCGCTTTCGGCGGTGTTCTTTGCGGCCTTTTTCCCGTATCTCTCAGGCGTCAGGGTGTCAACAAGCTGGCTTGACGCCCTGAAGTGGTTCCCGGGACAGCTTTACTACTGATGAAGGGATGAAAGGCATGTTAGCGCGCACCCGGTGTTTTGCCTTAAACGGGGTTCAGGGCGAGGCGGTCAGCGTGGAGGCCTATGTGGCCAGCGCCAGCGAGTACCGCTTCAGCCTGGTGGGCCTGCCTGATGCGGCGGTGAAGGAAAGCCGGGACCGGGTGGCCGCGGCGCTCAAAAACAGCGGCTTTATCATGCCCCTGGGGCACACCACCGTGAACCTCTCCCCGGCGGATCTGCGCAAGGAAGGAGCGGCCTTTGATCTGGCCATCGCCCTTGCCGTTATCCTGGCCAGCCGTCAGCTGGTCACCCCCGGGGTGGAGGATATCCTGCTGATTGGTGAGCTGGGCCTGGACGGCCGCCTGGTGGCGGTTCAGGGGGCACTGGCCATGGTGATGGCGGCCCATGCATCGGGCATCCGCCAGGTGATCCTGCCCCCCGGCAACGCCCGGGAGGTGGAGGCGGTCAGCGGCATGGCGGTCTATCCGGCAGGGTCCTTAAGGGCCGCGGCCCAGCATCTCTCCGGGCAGATGCCCATCCTGGCGCAGGCTCAAAAAAGCTATGCGGACTGCCTCTCCCAAAGCCAGTGCGAGGTGGACCTCTCCCAGGTGCGGGGGCAGACCCTGGGGCGCCGGGCGCTGGAAATCGCGGCGGCGGGGGGCCATAATCTGCTGATGATCGGGGTTCCCGGCTCCGGGAAAACCCTGTTGGCCCGCTGCCTGCCCGGCATTCTGCCGGAGATGAGCCAGGAGGAAGCCTTTGAGACCACCCGCATCCATTCCGTTGCGGGGCTTTTAAAGCCGGGCAGCGGCATCATGACCCAGCGGCCCTTCCGCACGCCCCATCACTCCGCCTCCATGCCGGCCCTCATCGGCGGGGGCGCCAACGCCAGGCCGGGGGAGGTGTCCCTCAGCCACAATGGCTGCCTGTTTTTGGATGAGATGCCGGAATACTCCCGCCAGGTGCTGGAGGCGCTGCGCCAGCCGCTGGAGGACGGGGTCACCACCATCTCCCGGGTGAAGGCCCACACCCAGTACCCTTCCCGGTTTATGCTGGTGGCCAGCATGAACCCCTGCCCCTGCGGTTTTTTCGGCAGCCAGGTCAGGCCCTGCCGCTGCGGCAGCCACCAGATCAGGAAGTATTTAAACCGGGTCTCAGGCCCTTTGCTGGACCGGATTGACCTGCAGGTGGAGATAGACGCGCTGCCGGTTTCGGACATCGCCAGGGACACGCCCCAGGAGGAAAGCGATAAGGTGCGGGCGCGCGTGCGCAAAGCCCGGGAGATTCAGCGGGCGCGCTTTAAGGGCAGCGCCGTTTCCACCAATGCGGGCATCGGGGGCAAAACGCCTGAAAAACAGGCCCTCCTTAGGCCGGAAGCCGGGCAGTTGCTTCAAAAGGCGGTGGAGCGCTACGCCCTTTCCATGCGGGCCTATGTGCGCCTTATCCGGGTGGCCCGCACCATTGCGGATCTGGCCGGGGAGGAGCAGGTGGCCCTTCCTGCGATGGCGGAGGCGATCCAGTTTCGGATGGCGGACGCCAAGTACTGGGGAGGCGGGGATGGCTGAGGAGAGGCATCGGCTGTGCCGGGCCTGGCTTGCCTCCAGCCAAAGCCTGGGCTATAAGGCCCGGGGCCGGCTGTATGAGGCCTATGGCGATGCCCAGACGGCGTTTGACCGCTTTTCGCCTGATATGCTGGCCTTAATCGGGGACAAGGCCTATCAGGAGCTGAAAAAGATGCGGGAGCTGGGCCTAAATAAACTGGCGCTGGCCCTTGAGCGCATCAATACCCGCCTTGCTCTCCCCGGGGAGGAGACCTTCCCCAGGGTTTTAAGCGACATCATCGATCCGCCGGATCTGCTTTTCTATAGAGGAACCCTCACCCGGGATCTGGGCCCTGCCATCGCGCTGGTGGGCTCCCGGCGGGAAACCCGCTATGGCCGGGAGCAGGCCCGGAAGATCGCCCGGGGCTTGGCTGAGGCCGGGGTCACCGTGGTCTCAGGTCTCGCCCGGGGCATTGATACGGCGGCCCATGAAGGGGCGCTTGAGGGCCAGGGGCGCACCGTGGCGGTGCTGGGCAGCGGCATCAACACCATCTATCCCCCGGAAAACCAGGGCCTGGCGGAGCGCATCATCGCCTCCGGCGGCGCTGTCATCAGCGAGTTCGCGCCGGGGGCCATGCCCATGGCCTATCACTTTCCCTTCAGGAACCGCCTGGTGTCCGGCCTGTGCCAGGGGGTGATGCTGGTTGAGGCCCGGGAGAAAAGCGGTACCCTCATCACCGTGGGCCATGCCCTGGCCCAGGGCCGGGAGGTTTTCGCCCTGCCGGGCCAGGTGGACATGCCGGGCAGCCGGGTGCCCCATCAGCTGCTTAGAGAAGGGGCGCGGCTGGTCACCTCCTGCCAGGATATCCTGGAGGATATGGGCTGGAACGCTCCTTTTAGGCAGGCCCGGCAGCTCGATTTCATCCCGCCCGATTTGACAAACGAACAGCGCCGGATATATGATGCGCTCTGTGATGAGCCCCTGGGCTTTGAGGCGCTGGCGGAAAAAGCATCCCTGGCCACGCCGGAGTTAAGCGCGCAGATTACCCTGATGGAGCTGTCCGGGCTCATCCAGGCGCTGCCCGGGCGTGTGTTCCGGCGGGCGCAGTAAGATTACTGGAGGCACTTTTGCAGAAAAAGCCAAAACTCGTTATCGTTGAATCCCCGGCCAAGGCCAAGAGCGTGGCCAAGCTTTTGGGCCGCGGCTACAAAGTGGCCGCTTCCCAGGGGCATGTGCGGGATTTGCCCAAGTCCCAGTTCGGCATCGACCCTGAGAACAACTTCGCCATGAAGTACATCACCATCAGGGGCCGTGGGGATATCCTGGCGGATTTGCGCAAGCAGGTGAAGGGCGCAAGCCAGGTGCTGCTGGCCACGGACCCGGACCGGGAGGGGGAGGCCATCTCCTGGCATCTGGCCCAGGCCCTGGGGCTTGACGAAAAAGCGCCCATCCGCATTGAATTTAACGAAATCACCAAGCCCGCGGTGCAGGCGGCGGTGAAAAATCCCCGGGTGATCGACATGGACCGGGTGGACGCCCAGCAGGCCCGCCGGGCCCTGGACCGGACGGTGGGGTATAAGATCAGCCCGCTTTTGTGGTCCAAGGTGAAAAAGGGCCTCTCTGCAGGCCGGGTGCAAAGCGTCGCGGTGCGCATGGTGGCGGACCGGGAGCAGGAGATAGACGCCTTCATCCCCGAGGAATACTGGGAGGTGGCAGCCAGCTTTGAAACCGGGGGCAAGAAATTAAAAGAGCCCCTGCGGGCGCGGCTTGCCACCATCGGCGGCAAAAAGGCCGCTATCAGCGACAAAAAAGGCGCGGACAAGGCGGTGGCGCTGATTGAGGGGACGGACTTTACCATCACCTCGGTGAAGAAAAAGCAGCGCAAAAAATCACCCCAGCCGCCCTTTACCACCTCCACCCTTCAGCAGGACGCCAGCCGGAAGCTGAACTTCACCTCCTCCCGCACCATGCAGGTGGTGCAGGGCCTTTATGAAGGCGTGGATCTGGGGCCGGAGGGCACTCAGGGCCTGGTCACCTATATCAGAACGGATGCCGTGCGGGTGAGCGAGCAGGCCCTTACCGCCGTGCGCGAGCAGATCAAGGCGGACTGGGGGGAGGACTACCTGCCCAAGACAGCTAAAACCTATCAAAGCGGCCGCCGTGCCCAGGATGCCCATGAGGCCATCCGGCCAACGGACATGGCCCGCAGCCCGGAGAAGATCAAAAGCTTTTTAAGCCGGGATCAGCTGCAGCTGTATCGCCTGATCTATAACCGCTTCATGGCAAGCCAGATGCGGGAGGCGCTGTTTGACACTGTCACAGCAGAAATCGGCGGCAAGGGCGTCAGCCTGCGCTATTACGGCGAGCACAAGGTGTTTGCCGGCTTCACCGCACTGTATGAGGAGGGAAGCGACAACGGCGAGACGGAGAAAACCGGGGTGCTGCCGGTGTTTGAGGAAAAAGCGCCGGTGAAAATCCTGGATGTGGAGGCGGCACAGCGCTTCACCCAGCCGCCCCCCCGGTATACCGAGGCCTCCCTAATCCAGCAGCTGGAGGAGAAGGGCATTGGCCGACCCTCCACCTACGCGCCCACCATCGGCACCATTGTGGGCCGGGGCTATGTCAGCCGGGAGAAAAAACGGCTCTATCCCACGGAGCTTGGCAAGATGATCAACGATATCATGATGCAGTATTTTGAGCCCATCATGGACCTGGACTTCACCGCGGAGATGGAGAACCGTCTGGACGCGGTGGAGGACGGCCAGCAGCCCTGGACCCAGGTGCTGGCGGGCTTTTATCCTTATTTCATCAAAATGGTGGAAAACGCGGAGGAGACCCTGGAGAAAATCGAGATTCCAGATGAGGTGTCCGATATCCCCTGCGATAAGTGCGGGGCGATGATGGTGTATAAAATGGGGCGCTACGGGCGCTTCCTGGCCTGTCCCCGGTTTCCGGAGTGCCGCAACACCATGCCCATCATCACCTATATCGCGGCGCCCTGCCCCACCTGCGGCGCCCGCCTTCAGGAGAAAACCACCCGCAAGGGCCGTAAGTTCTATGGCTGCGAGCGCTACCCGGAGTGCGACTTCACCTCCTGGGAGATGGTGGATGAAAAGCCCTGCCCCCGCTGCGGCAGCCACATGACCATCAAGCGCCGCAAGTCCGGCGACACCAGGCTGTGCGCCAATGCCAGCTGCCGCTATCATGAGCCGATTGAGGACAGCGGTGAAGCCTAAGGGCCCCGTCACGGTGCTGGGGGCGGGCCTGGCGGGCAGCGAAGCCGCCTGGCAGCTGGCCTCCCGGGGTATTCCCGTGCGCCTGGTGGACATGAAGCCGTATCAGATGACGCCGGCGCATGAGGCGGAGGGCTTTGCGGAACTGGTGTGCAGCAACTCGCTCAAAAGCGACCGGCTGCAAAACGCCTCCGGCCTTTTAAAAGAAGAGATGCGCAGGCTGGGTTCCCTGGTTATCCAGGCGGCAGACCAAAGCCGGGTGCCGGCAGGTGGCGCTTTGGCGGTGGACCGGGCGGCCTTTTCAGGCTTTATCACAGAGCGGTTAAAGGCCCATCCTCTGGTGGAGGTTCAGTCCTGTCTGGCGGACAGCCTGCCGGAAGCGCCCGCCATCATCGCCACCGGCCCCTTAACCGCCGGAGGACTTGATGAGGAGATTGCGGCGCTGGCCGGCACCCTGCATTTTTTTGACGCGGCGGCCCCCATCGTCACCCGGGACAGCATCGACATGGGCATCGCCTTTCGTCAGTCCCGCTACGGGCGGGGGGATGATTATATCAACTGCCCCTTAAGCCAGACGGAGTACCACGCCTTTATCGACGCCCTGCTGTCTGCCAAGGCCGCCCCTGTGCACGGCTTTGAGGAAGGGCTGCTGTTTGAGGGCTGCATGCCCATTGAATCCATGGCCCGGCGCGGGCGCATGGCCCCTGCCTTTGGGCCCATGAAGCCGGTGGGGCTTGTGGACCCCCGCACGGGCAAGATGCCCTTTGCTGTGCTGCAGCTGCGCCAGGATGACGCGGCGGGCAGTCTTTATAACCTGGTGGGTTTTCAGACCCGGCTTAAGTTTCCGGAGCAGAAACGGGTTTTCAGCCTGATTCCGGGGCTTAAAGAGGCGGAGTTCGCCCGCTTTGGCGTGATGCACCGCAACACTTTTTTACAAAGCCCGGGGTTTCTGGACAGCTGCTTTGCTGTTAAGGAAAAGGAGTTTCTTTATTTTGCCGGGCAGATGACCGGGGTGGAGGGCTACGTGGAAAGCGCGGCCTCAGGGCTTACGGCGGGGCTTTCCCTTTTCGCCCGGCTTGAGGGGCTGGATGAGGTAAAACTGCCTGAAAACACCGCCATCGCGGCGCTGGGGCGCTATATTTCCACGCCTAACCGGGATTTCCAGCCCATGAACATGAATTTTGGCATCCTAAGCCCCCTGCCCCAGCGGATCAAAGGCAAGGAGAAGCGCTATCTGGCGCTGTCTGAAAGGGCGCTTCATGAATTGACGGCGTATATCGCCCGGCGGCCGGAGCTTTTTGTCCGGCAGTAAAGGAGAAACCATGGCATTTAAAGGCACCACCATCTGTGCCGTAAAACGGGATGGCCGGGTGGCCATCGCGGGGGACGGGCAGGTGACGATGGGGGAGAACACCATCTTCAAAAGCAGCGCCAAAAAGGTGCGCCGCATCTATAACGACCAGGTGGTCATCGGCTTTGCGGGCTCGGTGGCGGACGCCTTCACCTTAAGCGACCGCTTTGAGGAAAAACTTCAGCAAACCGGGGGCAACCTGGAGCGCGCCGCGGTGAACCTGGCCCAGGAGTGGCGGGGGGATAAGGCGCTAAGGCAGCTGCAGGCCATGATGATCGCGGCCAACCAGACCCAGATGCTCATGATCTCCGGCACCGGCGAGGTGATCGACCCGGATGACGGCGTCTGCGCCATCGGCTCCGGCGGGAACTATGCCCTGGCCGCGGCCCGGGCCCTGGTGCAAAACACCCAGCTGCCCGCCCGGGAGATCGCGGAGAAGGCGCTGAGGATCGCCGCCTCCATCTGCGTTTTTACCAACGACCAGATCACTGTGGAGGACGTATGAAAAGCGCCGCTTTGACCCCGCGGGAAATTGTCCGGGAGCTGGACCGCTACATCATCGGCCAGACGGAGGCCAAGCGCCAGGTGGCCATCGCCCTTCGCAACCGTTACCGCCGCGCCCAGGTGGAGGAGCCCCTGCGGGAGGAGATATTCCCCAAGAATATCCTGATGATCGGCCCCACGGGCGTGGGCAAAACCGAGATCGCCCGCCGGCTTGCCAAGCTGGTCAACGCCCCCTTTGTGAAGGTGGAGGCCACCAAGTTCACCGAGGTGGGCTATGTGGGCCGGGATGTGGAGAGCATCATCCGGGACCTGGTGGAAAACGCCATCCGCATGGTCAAACTGGAGCATCAGGAGCGGGTGAACGCCAGGGCGGAGGTGCTGGCGGAGGACCGCCTGGCGTCCCTGCTTGAAAGCCCGCCCAAGCCCGCCGCCAACCCCATTGACGTCCTCCTGAGGGGCCGCCCCAAGGAACCGGAGCAGACGGAGGAAGAGCGCCAGCGCCTAAGCGTGCGCCGGGGCGACCTGTTAAGCCAGCTGCGCTCAGGCCAGCTGGAAGACCAGGAGATTGAGATCGAGGTGGAGGAGAGCGCCCCGCAACTGGAGGTGGGAGGTGCTGCCATCAACATCGGCGACATGATGGGCGGCATGATGCCCAAGCGCACCAAGCTGCGCCGGGTGAAAGTGAAGGAAGCCCGCCGCATCCTCATCGAGGAGGAGGCCCAGAAGCTCATCGACATGGACGCGGTCAAGGAAGAGGCCATCCAGCGGGCGGAGCAGGACGGCATCGTGTTCATCGATGAGATTGACAAAATCGCGGGCCGTTCCGCCGCCGGCTCCGGGCCGGACGTCTCCCGGGAGGGGGTGCAGCGGGATATTCTGCCGATTGTGGAGGGCAGCATCGTCAACACCAAGCATGGCTCCGTGCGCACGGATTTTATGCTGTTTATCGCCGCCGGCGCCTTCCATGTGGCCAAGGTAACGGATCTGATTCCGGAGCTTCAGGGCCGCTTCCCCGTGCAGGTGATGCTCAAAAGCCTCACCAAGGAGGACTTTGTGCGCATCCTGAGCCAGCCGGACAACGCCTTAACCCGCCAGTACAGCGCCCTTTTGGCGGTGGACAAGGTGCGCCTCACCTTTGAGGAGGACGCCCTGGACGCCATCGCCCAGGCCGCCTGCAACCTGAACGACGTGGGCGAGAACATCGGCGCCCGCCGCCTTCACGCGGTGTTTGAGGACCTGCTGGAGGACATCTCCTATAACGCGGGGGGCGATGAGATGCCGGAGGTGGACCTGGTGATTACCGGGCAGTACGTCAAGGAGCATGTAAAGGCGGCCAAGGAGACGGACCTGCACAAGTACATCCTGTAATCCGCTTTGACCTTTACGCCAGCCAGTTATGGATAAGGCCCCAGGCCTCAATTAGTTGTGGCAGGCGCCAGCTGGCATTGGCAGCGCTGGTGGAGGGCAGCCCCAGGGCCGGGATATCCGGCTTTGGGCTGACCCTTTTTTCATAAAGGGTTTTGGCCCTGCCGCCATTGAGCAGAATGGCCCGGATGTCGTAGGCTAAAAGGAGCTTTGCTATGGGGTTGATGGTGGCAGACTTAATGGACTGATCGCTGGAGCCTGCGATCTCGCAGCTGGCCACCACATCCCAAAGGGCGATGCGGTGCTTTTCAAGCAGGCGCATCCTGCCGGCAGTATCATTTGGAAGCGCCTCATCAAAAAGCGCGGCCAGCACGGGCCAGAACCGGTTTTGCGGGTGCCCATAGTAAAAACCCTCCCCGCGGGAGCGCACCGAGGGGAAGGAGCCTAGCACCATCACCCGGCTGTCCGGGCGGATGAAGGGCGCAAAGGGATGGATAATCGCCACGGCCTGCTCCTTGGGTGTTGTTGCGCGCATTATAGCGCAGGAAGCGGGCCCCGGCAATTCTTGCCGCCCTGCTGGGCGCATGGTATAATTCACAAGGCAACTGCCAAAGGAGACCTGAATGTTTAGCAAGTTGAAAGAAGTCCTGGGGATGGGAACCGAAGCGCAGCTGAAACCCCTGCGCCGCCAGGCGGACGCCATTGAGGCGTTGGAGCCAAACTACCAGAAGATGAGCGACCAGGAGCTGCGGGAGCAGACGGCGCTTTTCAAAGCGCGCCTGAGCCAGGGCGAAAGCCTGGATGACCTGTTGAACGAGGCTTTCGCGGTGGTGCGGGAGGCTTCCAAGCGCACTTTGGGCTTAAGGCCCTTTAAGGTGCAGCTTATCGGCGGCATCGTGCTTCACCAGGGGCGCATCGCGGAGATGAAGACGGGGGAGGGCAAGACCTTAACCGCCTGCCTGCCCGCCTACTTAAACGCCTTAGCGGGCAAGGGTGTGCACATCGTCACCGTCAACGACTATCTGGCCAAGTTCCAGGGGGAGGACATGGGCAAGCTCTTCCGCTTTTTGGGGATGAGCGTGGGGGTGATTATCCACGACCTCACCGGGGAGCAGCGCCGGGCCGCCTATGGCTGTGATATCACCTATGGCACCAACAACGAGATGGGCTTTGACTATCTCAGGGACAACATGGTGATCTATGGCAAAGAGCGGGTGCAGCGGGGCCACGCCTACGCTATTGTGGACGAGGTGGACTCCATCCTCATCGATGAGGCGCGCACGCCGCTGATCATCTCAGGCCAGGGGGAGAAATCCACCGACCTGTATGAGCGGGCGGACCGTTTTGTCAGCCGGCTTAAGGCGGAGACGGACTACACGGTGGAGGAGAAGGACAAGGCCGCGGTCTTCACCGAGGAGGGCATCCGCAAGGCGGAGCAGGCCTTCTCCATTGAAAACCTCTCAGACCCTGAGAACAACGAACTAAACCACCACCTGATTCAGGCGCTCAAAGCCACTGCCCTGATGAAGCGGGATGTGGACTATGTGGTGCAAAACGGCGAGGTGGTGATTGTGGACGAGTTCACCGGCCGCCTCATGGTGGGGCGCCGCTATTCCGACGGCCTTCATCAGGCCATTGAGGCCAAGGAACGGGTGCAGGTGGCCCGGGAGAGCAAAACCCTTGCCACCATCACCTTCCAGAACTATTTCCGCATGTACAAAAAGCTCTCCGGCATGACGGGCACGGCCAAGACGGAGGAAGAGGAGTTCCAGGGCATCTATGCCCTGGACGTGGTGCAGGTGCCCACCAACATGCCCATGATCCGCAAGGACTTAAACGACATGGTCTACCGCGGCAAAAAGGGCAAATATCTGGCCGTGGCGGAGGAGATCGAGGCCCGGCACAAGACGGGGCAGCCCATCCTGGTGGGCACCATCTCCGTTGAGGTGTCAGAGCTGCTAAGCCAGATGCTCTCCCGGCGGGGCGTGCCCCACGAGGTGCTAAACGCCAAGCACCACGCCCGGGAAGCCGTCATCGTGGCCCAGGCGGGGCATCTGGGGGCGGTCACCATCGCCACCAACATGGCCGGCCGCGGCACGGACATCCTCCTGGGGGGCAACCCGGACTATCTGGCCCGGCGCACCTTAAGGCAGGAGGGGGTGCCGGAGGAGGTCATCGAGGAGGCCACCGGCCGCAGCGAGCAGGTTTCCCCGGAGGTGATGGAAGCGCGCAAACGCTATCTTAACCTCAGGGAAGAGAACAGAAAAACCACGGACGTGGAGCACGACAAGGTGGTGGCGCTGGGCGGCCTTCACATCATAGGCACCGAGCGTCATGAAAGCCGCCGCATCGACAACCAGCTGCGCGGCCGCGCCGGGCGTCAGGGGGACCCGGGCTCCAGCCAGTTTTTCATCTCTCTGGAGGACGATTTGATGCGCCTGTTTGGCGGGGAGCGCATTGAGCCCCTGATCGCCAGGATGGGCATGGACGAGACGGAGCCCCTGGCAGCCGGGATGCTCACCAAACAGATTGAGAACGCGCAAAAGCGCATTGAAAGCCGCAACTACGAAATCCGCAAGCACGTCTTGCAGTATGACGATGTGATGAACCAGCAGCGCGAGGTGATCTACAGCCAGCGGGGCCAGGTGCTGGAGGGCGAGGACATGCAGGCCGCCATCACCGGGATGGGGGACAAGCTGCTGGAGGAGGCGGTGGAGCGCTTCTGCGCCGGGGAAAACAAGGACTGGGATATCCCAGGCCTTCAGGACTATGTGGAGCGGCTCTGCGTTCCCTATGGCACCATCAAGGCCAACAGCGAGGCCATCGCGGGCTTTGACAAGGCGGGGATCACCGCTTTTCTGAAGAAAGCCGCCCTGGACTTTTACGCCAAACGGGAGGAGGAGATCTCCGCCCTGGGCATTGACATGCGGGAGCTGGAGCGCTCGGTGCTTTTGCGCGCGGTGGACACCCGCTGGATGGATCACATCGACGCCATGGATCAGCTCAGGGACGGCATTGGCCTCAGGGCCTATGCCCAGCGCAACCCCGTGAACGAATACAAGCTGGAAAGCTATGACATGTTTGACGAGATGTCCCGCCTGATCCAGGAGGACACCATCCGCCACCTCTTCCAGCTGCGCATCCAGAAGGCGCCGGAGCGCAGGCAGGTGGCCCAGCCCGTGGCGGAGGGCACAGCGCCCGGGCCCGGCGCCAGAGGCGGCCAGCCGGTGGTGAAAAAGCCGGGGGAGAAGGTGGGCCGCAACAGCCCCTGCCCCTGCGGCAGCGGCAAAAAATACAAGCACTGCCACGGCATGGCCGGAAGGCCGGAGTGAGGGAATAAAAACCAATGATTTTGATGCTTGAGGATGTCAAGATGCGCCTGGAGGCGCTTAAGGGCCAGCTGGAGGAAATCCGCGGCGGGCTTCGCATTGAACTTTTACAGCGGGAGCTGACGGAACTCAAAGAGGAGATGGGGGCGCCGGGCTTCTGGGATGACCTGGCCCGCTCCACCCAGGTGAACAAGCGCATCGCCGCCATTGAAGGAAAGATCGGCCAGTATGACGCCCTGGTGCAGCAGCGGGAGGACCTGGAGGTGATGGTGGAGCTGTCCCAGGAGGAAAACGACCAGGACGCCGCCCGGGAGGTGACCGATCAGCTGGACGTGCTGGCCCAGCAGGCGGATGCCCTGGCCCTTGAAACCCTGATGCGGGGGGACTATGACAGCGCCAACGCGGTGCTGTCCCTGCACGCGGGGGCGGGCGGCACCGAGGCCCAGGACTGGACCCAGATGCTCTACCGCATGTACACCCGTTACTGCGAGCAGATGGGCTTTAAGGTGTCGGTGCTGGACTATCTGGAGGGGGACGAGGCGGGGGTGAAGTCCGTCACCTTTGAGGTGGACGGCGAGAACGCCTATGGCTATCTGCGCGGGGAAAAGGGCGTGCACCGGCTGGTGCGCATCAGCCCCTTTGACTCCAACGCAAGGCGGCACACCTCCTTTTCCTCGCTGGATGTGGCGCCGATGCTGGAGGACGACGGAAACCTTGAGATCGACATGGAAGAGGTGCGGGTGGACACCTACCGCTCCACCGGCGCCGGCGGGCAGCATGTGAACAAGACGGACTCCGCCGTGCGCATGACCCACCTGCCCACGGGCATCGTGGTTTCCTGTCAGAATGAGCGCTCCCAGGTGCAAAACCGGGAGATGTGCCTGAAGATGCTGCGTTCAAAGCTTCTGGAACTGCGGGAGCGGGAGAAGGAAGAGCAGATGGCCCAGATCAAGGGCGAGATGAAAAAGATCGAGTGGGGCAGCCAGATCCGCTCCTATGTCTTCCAGCCCTATACCATGGTGAAGGACCACCGCACGGGCTATGAATCCGGCAACATCGAGGACGTGATGAACGGGGGCCTGGCGGGCTTTATCACGGCCTACCTGAAGATGCAGTGAGCCTGCCGGGCCAGGATAAAACCAGCGGCTTGGCCGCCTGTCTGATGATGCTGTTGATCTTGCTTGCCTTTACCGCCCATGCCCTCTTTTCGCCTGCTTTAAGCGGCCAGCGGCTGGCCGCAGGCTTTGCCCGCTTTGGAGACCTGCAGGCGGCAGGGGTTCGGGAATCGGACTTGCCCCTGATTGCGCAGGGGATCGCTGGCTATCTGCGGGGTGAAAAAGAAGCCCCCCAGGTGAACATTTTGCGCCATGGCGTCATGCAGCCCGCCTTTTCCCAGCGGGAGCTTGAGCATATGCCGGATGTGAAACGGCTGACCGGCTGGGGCCAGCTTCTCTGGCGCTTTGGCCTGGGGCTGGCGGGGCTTTTGGCGGCCTTGGCGCTGCGCGCCTGGGTGATCAGGGATCCGGGCTTTTCCCCCCTGATGGGGAAAAGCCTGCTGGCGGCGTTTTTATTGTTTATAGCGTTTCTCTCAGGGCTTTTCATCTGGGCGCTGATGGACTTCACAGGCCTTTTTTACCAGCTGCACCTGTGGCTTTTCCCCAATGATCTCTGGCAGCTGAATCCCGCGGAGCACCTGATGATCCAGTTGATGCCGGAGGCCTTTTTCATGGATTACGCCCTGTCCGCCCTCAGGCGGATGGCCTGGCTGCTTTTGGCCCTGCCCTTAGGGGCGGGGCTGTGGTTTTTACCTTCAAGGAGGGCTAAATGAGCTATCTTGCGCGCATGAAAACAAAGGCGGAAGGGCTGTTGGCCCAGGACAAGGTGCGCATTTTGGCCATTGAGAGCTCCTGTGATGAGACCGCGGCGGCGGTGGTTGAAAACGGCCGCCGCATTCTGTCCAACCAGGTATATTCCCAGATTCCCATGCACATCCCCTATGGCGGGGTGGTGCCGGAGATCGCCAGCCGCTCCCATATAGAGAAACTGGACGCGGTCACCCAGCGGGCGCTGGAGGAGGCGGGGCTTGCGCTTGAGGAGATGGACGCCATCGCCGTCACCCAGGGGCCGGGGCTGGTGGGCGCCCTGCTCACCGGGCTTAGCTACGCCAAGGGCCTGGCCTTTGGCCTGGACAAGCCCCTGCTTGCCACCAACCATATCTTTGGCCATATCTGCGCCAACTATCTGGCCTATCCTGATTTGAACCCGCCCTTTTTGTGCCTGGTGGTGTCCGGCGGCCACAGCCATTTGATTGAGGTGGAGGAAGAGGGCTTTAAGCTCTTGGGCTGCACCCAGGATGACGCCGCGGGGGAGGCCTTTGACAAGGCGGCCCGGGTGCTGGGCTTGCCCTACCCCGGCGGGCCCCACCTGGACGACCTGGCGGAGCAGGGCGACCCTTTGGCCTTTCAGCTACCGCTGCCCCATCCTGCGGGAGCCTACGACTTCAGTTTTTCCGGGCTGAAAACCGCTTTTATTAATCTGGTGCATCGCTTAAATCAAAAGGGAGAGGAATTCAGCCCCGCAGACCTGGCCGCCAGCTTCAGGCACAGGGTGGTGGAACACCTGTGTGAACGCACCATGAAGGCCTGTGGGGAGCTGGGCTGGGACACCCTGGCGCTGGCGGGGGGTGTGTCCGCCAACCGGCTTTTGCGCCGGGAGCTGAGCGCCAAATGTGAGGCGGCGGGGGTTCGGCTCTTGATGCCGCCCCTGTCCCTGTGCGGGGATAACGCGGCCATGATCGGGGCCGCGGCCTATGCGCAGCTGTTAAGGTCGGGGGTTTCGGGGCTTGAGGTTAACGCGGCCCCGGCGCTTCGTTTGTTTTCAGAGGAGAGGGTGAAGCGGTGAATTTCAGGCAGGGTGCCTATGCGCATGGGCAGCACCGAGGTGCCCACCCCGCAGCTGATGAAGATATCGCTGCCCTCCTCCTTAATCCAGCCCATGCGGTAGCGGTCGCCATAGCGGCTGGAAGCGTAGATGCTGCGCCCCCCCGGCGCGATCTGGCCGCCGTGGGTGTGGCCGCACAGCGCCAGATCAAAGCTGAGGCCCGCCTTATGGGCCTCCGGGATCAAATCCGGGGAATGGGGCATAAAGATCACAAAGTCCGCCTGACGGGTGCCCTCAATCAGGGGCTCAAAATCCGGGAAGCCGGCCAGGATGTCGTCCGGCGCGCAGAAGGCCAGGGTTTTTCCCTCCCGGCTCAGCTGCCACACCTCATTCCTTAAGGGGGTGACGCCCTTTGCCCGCATCTTTTCCATCAGCCGGGCGATGTTGGCCCCGGCGCCCATGTGGTCGTGGTTGCCAATGGCGGCCAGCACCGGGATGTTCTCAGGAAAAGGGGGAATCAGATCAAAGAAGGCCTCCGCCGTGCGGGCGTCCTCCCCATAATCCCCGCCCAGGACGATCAGGTCCGTTTCAAACGCCTGAATCTGGGAGACCACCTTCAGCGCCCGTTCCTGGTTTAGGTAGCTGCCAAAGTGGATGTCCGCCGCATAGGCCAGGCTGAGGCCGGAAAACGTGGCCGGCAGCCTGGGGGAGACATAATATTCCTCCTTTAACTGGAGCTGGGTGGTGCGGTAAAAGGGGCGCAGCCACTTGCGGTCGGTGGGGATGTGCTTTAAAAGCGGGGTCAGGGTGGCGCGGGCCAGGTGTTTTATCATTGAAAATCCTTAATCCTTGTGATTTGGCGGCAAAAAGATACCGAATCTCATTATACCACAATCGCTCAAAGGAGGGCTTGACAGGTGCGAAGGAGGCTTTGGTGGCTTTTACCCCTTTTTGTGGCGCTGCTGCTGACAGGCTGCCAGCAAGCGGCGCCGGAAAGCCTGGCTGTGACGCCCACCGCTATTCTTACCTCCCAGGAGGACGCCCCCTGGGAGGCTGGGGTCTATACGACGGCTTCGGAGGTGGCGGCCTATCTGCACGCTTATAGCAGGCTGCCTGATAACTTCATCACCAAGGCCCAGGCCCGGGCCCTGGGCTGGCCCGGGGGAGACCTCAGGCCCTACGCCCCGGGGAAGACCATCGGCGGGGACCGCTTTGGCAACTATGAAGGGATTTTGCCCCAAAAACAGGGCCGCCAGTATTTTGAGTGCGACATAGACACCCTGAATAAGGAAAACCGGGGCGCCAAGCGCCTGGTGTACTCAAGCGATGGGCTGATCTATTATACCGAGGACCATTACGCGTCCTTTGTGCTGCTATATGGGGAGGATGACGGTGCGGCGGATTGAACTGGATGGCCGGAAGATGGACAGCCGGAACCAGGCCCATCAACACCTGAAGGAGGCGCTGGGCCTGCCGGAATACTATGGCGCCAATCTGGACGCTTTATATGACTGCCTGGGGGAGATGGGGGAGACGCACATCACCTTAAGGTATGGGCTGGCGCTGATTAACGCCCTGGGCAGCTATGGGCAGCAGATCATCCGGGTGCTGGAGGACAGCGCCCGGCAGCGGACGGACTTGGTGTTTGTGTTCAGGGAGCAGTAGGGGGATTCTCTTTGATCAGGGGCCAAAGGGCGCTGAAGGTCTCCCCGATGGGGGCCGCGATCACCAGATCCGCCGCCCGGTCCATCATGGTGGGGGATTTGTTGATGATGACGATCTTCCCCCTGCACAGGGACACATAGGACGCGGCGGGGTACACCGTGAGCGAAGTGCCCCCGATGATCATCAGATCGCTTTTGGCGATGGCCTCCATGGCCTGCCGGGTGACCTGGGGATCAAGGGCCTCTTCATAAAGAACCACCTCCGGCTTGATCAGGCCGCCGCAGGCGCAGTGGGGCGCCCCCGGGCTGTTTAGCACCTGGCTGAGGCTGGCTGATTTATTGCAGCGCATGCAGCGGTTGCGGTGCACGCTGCCGTGAAGCTCCAGCACTGCCTCCTGTCCCGCCGCCTGGTGGAGGCCGTCGATGTTCTGGGTGATCACTGTCTTTAGCATGCCCATGCCCTCAAGGGCCACCAGCGCCCGGTGGCAGGCGTTGGGCCGAGCCTCAGGGTAGACCATCTTCCGCTTATAAAAAGTATAGAATTCCTCAGGATGGCTAAGGAAATAAGACCGGCTGATGATCTCCTCCGGCGGAATGCGGCCCTTTTCCTGATACAGCCCCTGATCGCTGCGGAAATCCGGGATGCCGCTTTCCGTGGAGACCCCGGCGCCGCCAAAAAACACGGTGTTTCCGGAGGCCCTGATCAAATCGGCCAGCTTAAGTATTTGCTGCGTGCTCATGTCCTCCTCCTGATTAATTATCAATAACAGTATAGCAAATCCCGTGCCTGTATCCAATCTGCACAAGGGCGCGGGGCAATCTTTGGAGGTATTTCCAGTATAAAAAAGGCATGATTTGCCTTATAATTTCAGCAAAGCATTGTTTGGCACACAGGAGGAGGAAATCATATGGCAAGTGTATCCCTGAAGCATATCTACAAGGTTTACCCCGGCAATGTCACCGCGGTGAGCGACTTCACCCTGGACATTGAGGACAAGGAGTTTGTCGTCTTAGTCGGCCCCTCCGGCTGCGGCAAGTCCACCACCCTGCGCATGGTGGCGGGCCTGGAGGAGATCTCAGACGGCGAGCTTTATATCGGCGAGCGCCTGGTCAACGACGTGGCCCCCAAGGACAGGGACATCGCCATGGTGTTCCAGAACTACGCCCTTTATCCCCACATGACGGTGTATGACAACATGGCCTTTGGCCTGAAGCTTCGCAAAACCCCCAAGGACGAGATCAAGCGCCGGGTGGAGGCTGCGGCCCTGATTCTGGACATCGAGTACCTGCTCAACCGCAAGCCCAAGGCCCTCTCCGGCGGCCAGCGCCAGCGCGTGG
>ERZ764778.964-NODE-964-length-31404-cov-6.650196_pt1 | contig 31404 bp, 24 predicted proteins | sample MGYA00374951_ERZ764778 | MGnify/ENA primary metagenome ERZ764778 (study PRJEB28918, sample SAMN05720193) | bioreactor metagenome | isolation source: Anaerobic biogas reactor | place: USA:Washington, USA | collected 2015-08-08 ...
CACCTCCGGCGGCGCCACCGACACTCGCTACGAGATCGCCGTCGACTTCGTCCTGAGCGGCGGCGTTCGCGGCACGGATTACGACCTCTTGTGCGGCCAGTCGGTCGTCACGTCGAACACAGTCTCGATCCCGGAGGGCGAGACGTCCGTCGGCCTCTCGATCCGGCCGAAAAACGACGCCGTCAAGGAAGCCGACGTGTCGGTGACTCTCACGATCACGGGCGCGTCGAGCAGCGGCGTTTTCGATTCCGGCGGTTCCGGGTGTTGCTGCGCATGTTGGGGCGCGGGAGGCGACTTCCCCGTCGATGAAAACGCCGGGAGCGCCAGTGTGACGATTCTGGACGACGACCATTGGGATATCGCGATAGAGCGGACGTCGGCGGAAACGATCCTGGAACGGAGCCTGGCCGCAGCCCAATTCACGGTCACACGGGTGGACGACGGGACGGGGCGGAGCGGGGATTTGAGTTATGGGATTCTGGTGAACTTGGATCCAACGGGCGGTTCTGCCGATTTCGGCACCGATTTCGCTCTCTACGACGACGATAACTGCTATCTTGAATACTGGCAGATGACGATTCCCGTAGATGATGTCGATGCCGTCATCAAGTTGCTGACGAATAACGATCACCTATGGGAATCCGACGAAGACGCAGTCATCGCGATCACCGGCGGCACGAGCGTGGGTCTCGGCGGCGGGGTGTTTAGCGCGGACGCATTCCACGCGGATGACTTGGTCTACATCCTGGACGACGATCACTGGATCGTGTCGTTGGAGGAGGACGGCACGCCCGGCAGTCCGAGAACGGTGATTGCGGAGGAGCAAACGACTTCGGTTGATCTCACGTTGAAACGCACGCACGAGGTGATGACGCCTTCACGGACAGGGGATACTACGTATCCGATCGACGTGGAGTTTGACTATGCTGGCAGCAAGGCTAGCGGCGGCGACTATGTCATGATCCACAAGGACAAGAAACAACCCGACGGCAGCACGGCCGACGTGGAGTATGGGGGAGGAACGGTGAGTTTCGTGATCCAGAAAGACAACGAGAGCGAGACCATCGAACTGAAAGCGGTTGACGATACCTATGTCGAGTATCTCCATGAGTTGCTGAGGATTACGGTCACGAACGCAACCCACGGTGGACAGGCTTACGATATCGGGACCCCTGACACGGTGGAGATTGACATTGAGGACAACGACGAATTTGAGCTGCATTGGGCTGAGTTCGAGGACCATTTGGGGATGATCGCGGATCCTTCCAGTGGCCTTGACTACTCCGGCCACCATTGGCTCGACAACAATCGCAACGGAGTGATCGAGCCGGCGGAAGGGGACAAGAAACTTCCGGTGGCCTACCAATCTGGGAACCCGGTGAAGGAGACGGCCAGATTTGTGGGCATCATTGACCCAACCTACAGCGGCGAGACGCTCACCTTCTTCGCCAATGTGTCGGTAGACCCGGCCAATGGTGCGGCAGGGCCGCCGGCACCATTGGCCTACAAGACCTTCAATGTGACGGCGGGTAGCGGCGAGGTTGTTCTCTCGTCCGTGGAACTCACGACGCTTGCCGCCAACACGGCGCGACACTTCGACGATTTCAATGTGGGCTGGATGTTCCAGTTCGCCGGTGAGTCTCAAGCTTTGCGAGGCGCGGGGGCGCAAAAGAACGACCTCTATGCCACGTACCAGGGGGCTTTGACTGGGCAGTACCATACGGTGATCCATCTGGGAAGCCATTTCGCCAGCGGGAGAAGCACTTTGACGACGGTTATTGACGCTATCTGGACAAATTTCGAGGGTTTGGGTGTAACGACACATGATGGTCAGGCGTTGCACTATTACGGCTTGGATCCGTATCTTGCGCCACCTCCTCCAGTTCCAATAAGCCCCAATCAACCATCGCTCGCTCGTCAATTCAACGTGGGTAGTGTCGAACAACTCCTAATCTACAAAGACGGAAAATGCGGAGCCTGGGCGCATTTGCTTGATGATGTTTTCGAAGCACAAGGAATCGTGTCAGACCGGAAGAAATTTGTGGTTGATCCAGCGCAAGTAACGCCGCCCAACGGAGAACAACTCCTGTTGCGAGTTGATGCAGGACTCGCCGGGCAGAATACTGGCTCACCGAAGGAGACGATATGGCCTGACCACGTTGTCGTCCTGTGCAACGGCACGTACTACGATCCGTCGTACGACAAATCCAAGAGCACGATCCAGGGACTGGCAAAGGATGCAATCGTCGGCTACGGGTATTTGACAGTCGTCAATGGCGTCCCGACGTATCAGGAAATTGAGGCTGCTGATCCCACAGATGGCAATCCGCCAAAGATTCTTCCCGTGGAGGCTGATGACTGATATCCACGTATAGGCATGGCGCTATACTGTGCCTCGGTACGTGGCCAGGTGAAGAAGAAGCATTTCACTGCCCGTTGCGCCAACGGTTACAGAGAATGCTGGGTTTGTGTATTGTCGAAATCACGAGCCAAACGCTGCCTTGCGTCACAATTGCCAAAGGAGAAGAGCCCATGGCCTGTCTGTTCCTTGCTCTGGTCGTGAGTTGTACACCTCAGGAGTCACCCTCGCCGGATACGAATTCCGGTTTATGCAATCCTCAAGTATGGCGATGCGCCGACCGACTGGATCTGCTCTTTCCGAAATGGTTCCAGGAGAATGCTGCCGGTTCGTACCTTCTTCGATTGCAGCAATGCGCCGACCGGTTGGATGGGTTCTTTCCCATGTGGCTTCGGGAGAACATCGTTCCGCGCGGTCTCGACCGCGTCTGGGCGCGAGAATCACTTGATGCTTTCCGGGAGTTGATCGCCGTTTCCTGCCAGGCGGACGCAGCGGGTATTAACGAGTGCCTTGCGGCATTGCCGAAATCCGATCCGCGATTTCACGCTGCCATTCTCATCGTCCTCTTCGAACAACGCGATCCCAAGTACCTTCCGACCATCGCCAAGTCTTTGGACGATCACCGCGTCGTTTTCGAGTATCCGCAAGGATCACCGCTGAGCCGCTACGTCCAAGCCTTCGCGGGTGATTCCGACAGCTTACCATCTCATCATGAGAAAGAAACAGTCGCGGATATTGCCGCTTCGCTCCTCGGCATGTGGGGCTACTCGGAGAAGAGGGAGTCTTTCGAGCAGTTTTGGGGAGCGCGAAAAGACCGGCCGTTCTCGATCCGGCAGTATCATTTGCGCTCAATCGCTTGTCGCGACAGCGCAACTGGGGAGCCGGACGAAGACGCGATCGGCAAATTGAAGGCGGAAATCGCTGAACTGGAGCCGCCATCGAGGGCGCTGGTAGCCCTGGCAACGCGTTTCCCCGTTTCAGAAGAGGAGCGTGGCGTCAGCGATCGATGGAAACGCGACATGATGAAGTCGATGGATGTGAAGACCGCAATCGGTTTGTTGAAGAGTCCGGATCCGGTGATCCCATGGGAACCGGACTTGACTCCGAACCGAACCAACGCGCTCTATCGCGATGTTGTGTCTGCCCTGCTGGAGAATCACAACGTTGTGATGTCGGATCAGCAATTGGAGGAAGTGATGCGCGAGGCGAACGCCATAGCGCAGGATTGCCACCGTCTTATCAAGGAGGACCGGGGGAAGTAGCAGGATTCCGCGCGGGTATCTCAGTGATTCTCCACAACGACACGGCCATCCGTGACAGCGGCGTATCGCCACATTCACCCTGGACGAACTGTGCCCCTTGAAGGCGCGGGAGTCTTCTGGGCGTGTCTCAAACCGACAGAACCGCGGCCCGAGGGCGAAGGCGCGCGAGTTTGGAGGAGGAGTTGTGGATCAGGCGATGAACTGGCGAAATGGAACAGAAACGCTGCGCGACAGGAAGACCGAGAATGACCAAACACCCCGTGCGGGCGTACTGGTGGCGGGGCGGGCCGCGGCATGGCAATTTCGGCGACTTGCTGACGCCGGTTCTGCTGGAGCGTCTCTCGGGGCGGCCCGTCGAGCATTGCAGCCCGCAGGAGGCGGATATTATCGCCGTGGGCAGTGTGCTCGAACCGGGGTTCTGGGCTGCGGGCTCATGGACCGGATTCGCCGGGTTCATTTGGGGTGCCGGCCGCATGACGGGCGAGAAGCCGATGGAGATGCCGGCGGCGCGGGTCGCGGCCGTGCGGGGCAAGTGGACCTTGCGGGCCCTGGGATGCCGGAATTCAAGTATCGCGACTACTACTCGGTGTTCGGCCTGGAGAATGCCGAGTTTGTGACGCCCGCGGATGCGACGGGGCTGGACGCCATCCTGGAGAAGATGAGTTCGTACGAGCGGCCGGGAGTGGAGGAGGTGAAGGCGAGGCTGCTGGCGAGTTTTCCGTTTGGGGTGGGCTATACCAGTCCCAAGGCGAAGGAAGCATGGGGGATAGGTTCTCGGCGGTGATGCAGTTTGGTATAAGTCGTATCGGCGTCTGGCTGAAGGTCCGCCACGGCAGGCGGCGGACGGCTGAGGTTGCCAAGGAATGCGGCTGCGGCGACAGCAGCGGAGGCTATCGAGTCGTCCAGCGTTTGGAAGCCCAAGCGAAGTAAGATCGCGAACTCGACGATCCGTTGACGTCATTGCGAAACCGATTGTCCAATATCCGGAGTTGATCTCGATCTCATGTGTGCGAAGAAATCCGAGAGCATCTACTCGCTCGACTTCATCCGCGAGAAGTTGCGGGCGATTCCCCGCGAGACGACGCCGCGGCGGATCGGGCCGCCGATCAAGCGGTTGTGCCGAAAGCTGGTCGACGACGGGATGCCGGGGTTCGTGCCCGTGCTAGCGGGCCCGAGTGCCAAGCCGAACGCGGCGTACGCGAACGTGGAGGAGACGATTCGAGTCAACGGCGGCGAGCACGCTCCGGGGTGGTTGATCTGGGAGATGCGGGGCGTGCTGCTCAATGCCGAACGCTACGTCTGCTGGCGATCACCGGAAGGAGACGTCATCGACGTTTCGCCGAAGCCGGACGGCGAGAAGCGGATCCTGTTTCTGGAGGGTCCGGATCCGTGGGACGGATCGCGGGTCTGCCCGACGACTTTCGCCCTGGTGGACGACGAACCGGTGAGGGAGTACATCCGGCTCTATCAGGCCGAGCGGCGTCAATGGGTGCGGGAGGTGACCGATTTCAAGCTGCAAAAGGAGCTCTACGTGGCCATGGTGGCCATGAGCGATCATCTGGCGGGGCAGCGGAAGAAGAAGAGGTAGGGCGGGTGGGGGCGTGTTTCGAGGCCCGGGTGGTGGTGACAGAACGGAGCGAGTATCACAGCGTCTGAAGCGTCTGCACCTGTTCCATCGATTCAGTCGGTAGTGTGCTCCCTCCTTTCCACCAGTGCCACCCACCCGCGTCTCAATCTGTGACCTCAATTTCGATCTGCCCTCCCTCGGGCACGTGAGCAATCTGTCTCGCAAAGTCAGCATGAAACAGGATGACTTTGTGAGCTGGGCAGGCCTTCAACGAGTAGGCAGAGGCAGATGCCTTCACACAGAAGGGTGGATAGGCATGGAGCAATTGGCCAGGTTGAAGCGGATGATCCGGGGCAGAACTCGGGAAGTCTACTGGATTCTCGTCAACTTTGGCAAAGAACTCCTGAAGATCGACGGCAACGCCCTCGATCTCACCGGTTTCGGCGAGCAGGCGCACGACATGGCCATCCCGAAGCAGAAACTGGTCGCCCACACAATCCTGGGCGAAGGGAATGTCGTCAGGGGTGACCGCATCGTAGAGCTTGTGGAAGGCCTTGTCCCCGTGCCACGCATGGCGCAGGGAGTGCCACTCAGGTTCCGAACACACTCCACGCACATGGAGTGCGCCTTGCAGGATGATGAATCCATTCGAATCCGCAAGAACCTCCTGCAGGGCAGCCGGAAGCGATGACAGGAATGCCCGATCGTCAACAGCGGGCCCAGTAGCTGTGATGCCTGATATCTTCATTTCTTCACGACCAACTCATTCATCGCACCTCAGTTCAACTCTTCCGCACCGTCACGGCCCGGCGCCCCCGATTTCCCATTGGCGTTACCCCTTTCTCGCCCGTCAACCCAGTCCAGCTTGCCGGACAATCCTCTCGGGTGTTCAGTTTTTGTCTTGACAGAAGACTGTAAATATGTACACTAATAGCTGCCGCCAATCCCGTCCCCACTTGAGCGAAACATTCGCCCTGCCGGCGGCCTGGAGAGCAAACACCGTGAACCTCCCAAAGAACCCCTGCACCTCCAACCAGCAAGACCCATCCTACATTCAAACACCCCCCTTTTAAGCCAAAAGCACCTGAAACGCGCGCTAACAATGCAAACAATGGAGCAGGAAAGATGGGAAATATCCATCCCACCCCAGAACGCCGTCCGCCCAGAGATATTGGCAAAACAGCAGGCTTGCTGCCCAACTCCGAAGACGCACTCCCGCTTCGCGTCTCCCTGAAACAGGGGCCCCGCTTCGGGGAGTAAGTGTCAGAGAACTTGTTTTCGAGGGAAAGTTGCTTGCTATAACCGTAGAACACACAGACTGGGTAATATTAACCCTACTGCAGAGGCAATCCGACCCAGAGCTATCGGCAAAACAGCACGCTTGTTGACCAACTCCCCCATTGCGAAACACCCTGCCACGATCTTTGACAACCCAATCAAGATGCCGCCTCAACCGCCGCAATATCCTCGTCCGCCAAGGCGTCGAGCCGGTAGATGTTCCGGTCGATCTCCCCATCGCCCGGTCGACGGGTTCGCCGCGTCCGATTCGCCAGAGTCCGGTGGCCGTCTCGATCACGCGGGCGGCCGCTTCGGCCTGGCGGAAGACTTGCGAGTCGCGCTGGACCATCGCCACGTGGCCGTAGGAGGCAAGCGTCTGCAATTGTCCCCAGCGATTGGACCATGATCCAGATCACCAGGACATCACAACGTTCTTCCGCCGCTTCAAGCAGGTGGGCAAGATCCTGAACAAGCTTGAGTCTCCCAATCTGGACAAAGCTCTGATCTTCCTCGACGACAAGCAGCTTCCTTCGACTTCCAACGCTGTCGAACGCGGCAACCGTCGCCACCGCAAAATGCAAAAGACTGCCTATCGTGTTCGCATCCAAGAGCACATCCACAACCGTATCGCGCTCGCCATGCTCCGCGATTCGCATAAGGACGACTGCGCCACAACGACTAAAGCACTCCATAACGGTCGCGCCGCTTGAACTATCAGTAATGATGCTGAAGACTCCAATTGGACGATCATTGATTCGACAGTCCCACGCGAAGTTCATGAATGAGCCGGGTTGATCGCCTCGGCATCCGGGAGCCTCCCATCCCCGGCCACTTGGACCGCTTTCGGCGATGGTCTATATTGTCGGTTTGTCTGAATCGGCACCGACGCCTATCCTGATGCGGCACACCCCCCTATGGACCTTCGTCTCCGAGACAAAGTGGCCCTGGTAACCGGCGGCTCTCGCGGCCTGGGACGCGCGATTTGTCTGGGGCTGGCGGCCGAGGGAGTGAAGGTGGCCGTCAATTACCGTCGCGACGAGGCGGCTGCCGGGGAGGTGGTCGAGGCGATGCAGAACCTCCATGCCGCCCGGGGAATCGCCCTGCAAGGAAACGTGGCTGAGAGCGTCGACGTGGTGCGGATGTTCGACCGGTGCGAGGAGGACTTGGGGCCGATCGATATTCTCGTGAATAACGCCGGCGTGTGGCCGACCGCCTATGTTCGCGACATGACCGAGGAAGAGTGGGACGCCACCTTCGCCGTTAATCTCAAAGGCGCCTTTCTTACCTGCCGCGAGGCGGTGCGCCGCTGGCTCGATCGCGATCGAGGAGGGCGAATCGTCAATGTGACGACTCAGGCGGCCTTTCGCGGCTCGACGACGGGGCACGCCCATTATGCCGCCTCCAAGGCCGGACTGGTGACTTTCACCGTATCGCTCGCCCGCGAGGTGGCCCGCTCGGGCATCTTCGTCAACGCCGTCGCTCCCGGGATGATGCGAACCGATATGGCCCGCGAAGCCTTGGAAGAGAGCGAAGAGAAGTACATCCAGCGTACCCCGCTCGGCCGGATCGCCGAGCCGGCCGAGATCGCCGACGTGGTCGTGTTCCTGGCCTCCGATCGGGCCAGCTACACGACAGGCGCCACCTTCGACGCAACCGGCGGAATGTTAATGAGATAGGAAGAAACACTCGGCGAGCGACCAATATGGCTCCCGACCACTCCCACCATAACTGAACCCCAAACCCTGAACCCTAACAACTCCCCCTGCATGCTTACCACCCTCCAACAGATCCTCGCCGACGCGAGAGAACGTGCTTACGCCGTGCCGGCCTTCGACTGTGTCGAAGACGTCATGGTGCGGACCGTCCTGGAAACGGCCGAAGAGTTGCGTGCTCCGGTCATCATCATGTGTCTGGCTCCGCGGCCCGACAGTCACGACATGGCCTATCTGGCGGGACTGGTTCGGGGAGTGGCCGACGCGCATCCGATTCCCGTCGGCCTGCATCTGGACCATACGTCGGATCTGGACCTGGTGAAGAAGGCAATCGATCACGGTTTCACTTCGGTGATGGTCGACGGCTCGACGAGACCCTTTGAGAAGAACGTGGCCCTCACCCGGGCGGCGGTCGAACTGGCCCATCCGCATGGCGTCGGCGTGGAGGCCGAGTTGGGACACGTGGGCGGAATGGATCTGGCGGAGACCGAGTGTGGCCAGTCGGTGCTGACCTTGCCCGAGGAGGTCGTCCGGTTCGTTGCCGAAACCGAAGTGGACGCCCTGGCCGTTTCGATCGGTACGGCCCACGGCGTGTATCGATCGCTGCCGACTCTGTCGATCGACCGGCTCAAGGAACTGCATGCCGTCAGCACGGTTCCCCTCGTCCTGCACGGCGGATCGGGCACCCCCGACGACCAGATTCAGGAATCGGTCCGCAACGGAATCTGCAAGATCAACATTTTCGCCGACAACCGGATTGCGATGGCGAAGGGATTCAAGCGGGCGGCGGAGGGCATCCAGCGAATCGATCCCCTCCCGGGCGATCTGTTCGGGCCGATCAAGCGGGCCATGAGCGAAACGGTGGCCGAGAAGATCCGGCTGCTGTTTGCGGACGGAAAAGCGTAGAAATGGGCACGCAAGGTGGGTCAAAGCAACCTATGAAACTCGTGGCCATCAGCGATCACTATATTCCGCACGATATCATGCGGCGGGGGTTGGCTTCGCTCGAGGGGCTGGGCATCGAGGTCGAGGTCCGCCGCTGGGAGCACGCCACGCTTGTCGAACTCCAGGAAGCCAACCTGGCGATCGAGCAGGGGGGCCCCGACGCCGTTTCGTTGCCGGACGAACTCTTCGAGAACCTCGACGACGTCAAGATCCTTGTGACGCAGTTCACGCCCGTTCCGGAACGAATGATCGCGGCGGCTTCGTCGCTCGAGGTGATCGGCGTATTGCGCGGGGGCTTCGAGAACGTCATGGTCGATGCGGCCACGCAGCGGGGTGTGAGTGTGCTCAATACTCCGGGCCGCAACGCCCGGGCGGTAGCCGAATGCACGTTGGGGCTGATCCTCACCGAGATCCGGAACCTGGCCCGGTCGCACGCCTGCCTGATGCGGGGTGAGTGGCGGAGGGAATTTGCCAACGGCATGGCCATTCCCGAGCTGAACGAAAAGACGGTAGGCCTGGTAGGCTACGGTGCCGTGGGAAGGCTGGTGGCCCACTATTTGCAGGCCTTCGGCAGTCGCATTGTGGCCTTCGATCCTTATTGCCAGGGCGATCCGGCACCGGCCGAACTCGTGGATCTTCCCACCCTGATGAAGGAGTCGGACGTGGTTTCGCTCCATGCTCGGCTGTCGCCCGAGACGCACCGTTTGATCGGCGCGGCCGAATTGGCGATGATGAAGCCCACGGCCATCCTGGTCAACACGGCCCGGAGCGGGCTGGTCGACGAGGCGGCCCTGGTGGAAGCGCTCCGGCAGCGAAAGATCATGGGCGCGGCGCTCGACGTTTTCGACGAGGAACCGCTCCCTCCCGGCAGCCCCATGCTGCAACTCGACAACGTGACGATTACACCCCATCTGGCAGGCAGCACGATCGACGCCTTTTTGAACAGTCCCAAGCTGATGGCCGGCCACTTGACGCGAATGCTGCGAGGCGAGGGGCCGTTGCCCGTCGTCAACGGAATCCAACCGACCTTACGCCAGTAGCCGAGTCTCTCCGAGACTCGGAGTAGCACAACGGAGTTGCGGTATCAGTCTCGGAGAGACTGACCTACGCAGAAGATCCAACCGGGAGGAAGATCCAATGAAATCGGTGCTCATTGCGCCCCGCAAGTACGTGCAAGGCCGAGGCGTGCTCGGCGAACTTGGCGAGTATCTGAAGCCTATGGGAAAGAAGGCGCTCGTGCTGTGGGACGAGTGCGTGAAGGGGATCGTGGGCGACACCGTGGCGGCGAGCCTCGCGGCCGCGGGGATCGAACTGGTCGACGTCCTGTTCGAGGGCGAGGCGACCGGCGACGAACGGGGCCGCGTCGGGAAGATTGCGAAAGAGAGCGGCGCGGAGATCTCGGTCGGCGTCGGCGGGGGCAAGGTGCTCGACGTGGCCAAGGCGGTTGCCGTCGACTGCGGCCTGAAGATGGTGACCTGTCCCACGATCGCCTCGAACGATTCGCCCACCAGTGCCGCTTCGGTCTGGTACGACGAGAATCACAATTTCACCGGCTTCGACTGCTGGCCCTTCAACCCCGACCTGGTGCTGGTCGATACCCAGGTGGTGGTCGGCGGCCCGGTGCGGGCGTTTGTGGCGGGCATCGGCGACGCGCTTTCGACCTGGATCGAGGCCGAGGCGGCCAGAAAGTCTCGGGCCAACAACATTGCCGGGGGGCAGCCCACCATGGCCGCCATGGCCCTGGCTCGGCTGGCCTTCGATACGCTGATCGACCACGCCCTGGACGCCAAACGGGACGTCGAACTGGGCGTCGTCACCCCGGCCGTCGAAAAGGTGGTCGAGGCCAACGTGCTCCTTTCCGGCCTGGGTTTCGAGAGCGGCGGTCTGGCTACAGCCCACATGATCGGCAACCTGCTTTCGAACGTACCCGAGTGCCGGCAGGCCGGTCTGATGCACGGCGAGAAGGTCGGCTTCGGTATCGCCGCGCAGCTCTGCCTCGACGACGAGTACGACGTCGACGACAAGTACGCCGTCTTCGACTTCCAGATCCAGTTGGGTCTGCCGGTCACGTTCGCCGACTTGAATCTCGAAGGGATCGCGCGGGAGCGGCTCGAATCGTTCGCCGAGGCCTGCGCCGGCGAGGGCTCGCTGTGCCACAACCATCCCTTCAAGGTCACGGCCGCCGACATCGTCGACGCCATGATCGCCGCCGACGCCCTGGGCCAGAAACGCAAAGACATTATTGGTGACATGTGAGGTGCATCTTAACGCACGGGAGAACGAACACCCCTAAGGAGAACGATGTGATGACGAAGAAACTGCCGTTTGCCACCCTTACCGCCCTGTTGGCGATCCTGGTTTGCACGGTCGGCTGCCCCCCTGCCTCCGAGTCGCAGCCGCAGCGGCCTAGCGGGCCCGATCCTGTTCCAGGCGTGACCGACATCCCCGCCCCGACCCCCGAAGCCCCGATGGTCGAAGAGCCGGCCCCGGAAGAACCTGCCCCGGAGCCGCCGAAAGCAGAAGAGCCGAAAGCAGAGGCCCCGAAGGCCGAGACACCGAAAGAAGAGGCCCCCAAGGCCGACGCACCGAAGCCGGAAGAGGCGATGGCCGACAAGGCTAAGGCTGACGCACCCAAGGAAGAGGCTCCGAAGACGGATGCCCCCAAGGCGGAGACGCCGAAGCCGGAAGAGGCGCAGGCCGACAAGCCCAAGGCGGATGCACCCAAGGAAGAGGCTCCGAAGAAGGACGCCCCTAAGGCCGACGCGCCGAAGCCGGAAGAGCCGAAAGCCGACAAGCCGAAGGCCGACGCACCCAAGGAAGAGGCCCCGAAGAAGGACGCCGCCAAGGCCGGAAAGGCGGAGTTGTTCCTGACTCTCCCCGCCGGCTGCAACACGCCCGACGGAATGTGCCTGCTTCCGGACGGCAGCGTGATTCTTTCGATGCCCAACTTCAACAAGTTGGATGAGGGCGCCCGACTGATGAAGATCACGCCCGACAACAAGGTGGAGAAATTCCTCGAGTTGGGAAAGCATCCCGAAACGGGCGAGTTGATCGGGGCGCTCGGCGTTTGCCTGGCGCCGTCGGGCGACCTGTTCCTGGCGGACTACCAGATGAAGGGCAAGAAGCAGTCGCGCGTGCTTCGCATCCCGATGAAGGACGGCAAGCCGGGCGAACCCGTGCCGGCAATTGAGGGTTTCCACGTCTCCAATGCGGTGGTTTGCCGCGACGGCTACCTCTACGTGAGCGAGACCCAGATCGACATCGAAGCCCAGCCGGGCACGAGCGGCATCCTCCGCTTCAAGCTCGAGGATCTCGACAAAGGCGTGATCAAGCTGGCCGACGACGTCACCAAGGATCCCCATTTCGTGTGCGTTATTCCGTTTCACAACAAGGAAGTGCGGCTTGGCGCCGACGGGTTGTGCTTCGACAACCAGGGCAACCTGTACTGCGGCGATTTCGGCGACGGCACGCTCCACCGCATCGAGTTCGACGGCGACGGTAAGGTGAAGTCGAACAAGATCTTCGCCACGGCCGACTTCATGAAGTGCTGCGACGGGCTGTTCTTCAACCCCAAGACCGAGGAAGTCTACGTGACCGACTCGATGTCGAACGCCATCCACGCGGTGTCGATGGACGCCAAGGTGCGGACCCTCGCCCAGAACGGCGACACGGACGGCACGGACGGCGGCATGGACCAGCCGTGCGAGGTTTTGCTCCGCGGCAACGAGCTGATCGTTTCAAACATGGACTGGCCCGTGCCCGGCTGCATCAACAAGACGTACAACGAGCCTTGCACGCTGTCGGTGATTCACATCGCCGATTGACGTCGGAGGCGCAGGAGGCCTTCATGGCCGACTTGATTGCGCAGGGCGAACAACTGTCGCAGCGGTGGCGCCGCGTCTTGCCCGAGGGTGATCCCGTAACACTGGGTCGTGCGCCGGGAATCTGGGCGGTCCCCTGGGATCCGCTCATTTCCCGGCATCACGCCGACCTCGTGTGGAACGGCAACCAGTTGTCCGTAACGCAACTATCCGAGGCGCGGAATCCGCTGTTCTTCCGGGGCAAGCCCTGCGACCGCCTGACCCTCCAGCCCGGCGAGCATTTCGTCATCGGCGACACGAGCTTCACCTTGACCGTGCAGCGTGCCGACGTGGTGGCCGACGCGCCGATGCCCGTCCAGCAACAGGCCTTCAGCTCCCAGTACCTCAAGGCGATCGCCTTTCGCAATCCCGATCATCGCCTGGAGATCCTCAGCCGGCTGCCCGAGGTGATCTCCGGCGCCACCGACGACAAGGAGTTGTGCGTCCGGCTGGTGAGCATGCTCCTGGCCGGCGTACCGCGGACGGAGACGGCGGCCGTGGTGACGACCGATCCGGGAGCGGCGCAACCCGGCGGTGACCGGCGACCCGAGATCGCCGTCCTCCACTGGGACCAGCGCCGGGTAGCCCACGAGGACTTTCGGCCCAGCCAGCGGCTGATTCTCGAGGCGACGCGGCAGGGGCAGAGCATCCTTCACGTGTGGGAGGGGGCCGAGCCGAACGCTCCCCAGCCATTCACAGCCCGGGGCAACTTCGATTGGGCATTTTGCACGCCCCTTCCCGGTCCGGGGAGCCCCGCCTGGGCCCTCTATCTGGCCGGCAGGTTCCAGAGCGATCCGACCACGCTGCCCGGCTCGAGCGATCCCTCCGACTTGCGCGAAGACGTCAAGTTCACCGAACTCATGGCGACCGTAGCCAGCAGCCTGCTGGAAATGCGCCGGCTGCAGCGGCGCCAGACCGCCCTGAGCCAGTTCTTCTCGCCCGTGGTCCTCAACACGCTCTCGGTGGAGGATCCCGACCTGGTCCTGGCACCGCGGCAGACGGAGGTCTCCGTGCTGTTCTGCGACTTGCGGGGCTTCTCCCGCGAGTCGGAGCGTTCGGCCGGCAACCTGCTCGACCTGCTCGATCGCGTGAGCGAAGCCCTGGGCGTGATGACTTACCAGATTCTCAACGAGGGGGGCGTTGTCGGCGACTTCCAGGGCGACGCGGCCATGGGTTTCTGGGGTTGGCCCATCAAGTCCGACGACGACGTGCTCAAAACGTGCCGCGCGGCGCTGGCCATCCGCGACAAGTTCGAATGGGCCGCGCGCCAGTCGGCCGGGTCTCTGGCCGGGTTCAATGCGGGCGTGGGCGTCGCCACCGGCCAGGCCGTGGCCGGCAAGATCGGAACGGTCGACCAGGTGAAGGTGACCGTGTTCGGGCCGGTCGTCAATCTTGCCTCGCGTCTCGAAGGGATGACCAAGGTGCTGCACGCGCCCATTCTGCTCGACGAGGTCACCGCTCGGGCCGTGCGGCAGCAGGTGCCGCCGGAGGTGGCGAGAATTCGCAGGATCGCCAAGGTGTCGCCCTACGGGATGGAAGCCGCCATCGAAATCAGCGAGCTATTGCCGCCGGAGGACCAGTTCCCTCAACTCAGCAACCAGCACCTGGCCGTCGGCGAGAAGGCCCTCGACGCGTTCCTTGCCGGCGACTGGGCGTCGGCCTACGACCTGCTCCGCCGCATGCCGACCGAGGATCGCGTCAGCGATTTCCTGACGGTCTACATCGCCCAACACAATCGCTCCGCGCCCCCCGGCTGGGACGGCGCGATCCGGTTGTCGGCGAAGTGATGCAAACCGGCCTGGATTGTGCATGAACTTCGCGAGGGATTCGCGCGTCATTCCTGCGCAGGCAGGAATCCAGACCGAGGTGTCCAAGCAAGAAGGAACTCATCAACTGAAGACGTACTGGATTCCCGCCTGCGCGGGAATGACGGTTGAAGGGCCCCGCGAATTCCTCCGGAAACCGTGAAAGGCCATTCAGAACAGTACACCGTCGCGAGTTCAGCGGACCTGAATGTTCACCGCCTTACCGCCCTCGATCTTTATCGGATACCCCTCGATCAGCTTCACCCCTTCGATCTCCAGCGACTCGTTGCCGACGGTCACACGATACTTCCCGTCCGCCGCCACAGTGAACCACTCGGGGAACTGGTTGATCCGCGGGTAGTCCATCGGCATGTGCATGAAGACCTGGTGACGGGGTTGATCGAAAACGAGCCTGCCCTGCCAGGGCTTGTCGGCCGCCAGGTAGAGATGGAGCGAGTGGTTCTCGTCGAGTTCGGCCCCGAGGCGGACGTCTTCTCGCCAGGGCTGGAGGGTCACGCCCTGCTGTTTCCAGAGGGCGACCATGATGGCGGTGCGGGCGAAATTGCCGTCGCCGTGCCAGCCGCCGATGATTCCGTCGGGCTGCTGCATGGCCAGCATGATCCGCATCTGGCTGTCGATCCAGTCGGCCGCCTCAGGGATCCGCTCGCGATTGTAGAGATTGACGGCACACTCGATCGAGTCGGCGTAGCCGTCGTGGCTGCGGCCTTCCCAGGCGTAGCCGCGGTAATGGTTGAGATTCTTGAGGGCGTGGCGGACGGCGTCGCGGTAACGCTCGACGCCGTCGAGCAGGTAGACCGTGTAGAAGCCGTTGTAGTTGTAGCCCCAGTTGTCCGAAAGCCGCTCGTCGGTCGGTTTGCCCGCAACGGGATCGATCGAATTGAACATCATGCCGAACTCGTCGACGCCGACCTCCAGAATGCGATCGAGGATCGCATAGAGCGGCTCGCGGTACTGTTCGGCCTTCTGCTTGTCGGCGAAATGGCAGGCGAAATAGACCTCGGTGAGCCCCGAGACAAGTTCGCAGCCGTGGTCGCGGAGGCGGAGCGACTTGGCGTTGCGGGTGGGGTGGCGATCGCCGAGCAGGTACCAGTCGGCGATCCGCAGGGCGCCGTCGAGGTACTTTTTATCTCCGGTGATCCAGTAGTAGCGTGAGGTGAGCTGCATCATCTCGCCGTTGACTTCGTCGTTGGTCGAGGGGATGTTGCCGCCGGGCGTTTCGACGGGCGCGTGTTTCCAGATGTCGTCGACGATGCCTGCCATCCGATGCGACCAGGGCGTGGGGCCGAGCCGTTCGGTGATCGGCATGAGGCCGTCCTTGACGTACTCCGAATTGTCGAAGATCAGCCGGTTCATGTCGACTTCGGGGTATTCGAAGGCCTGGGTGGAAAACTGGTAGTAGTCGCCCAGCCGATCGACGCGGTTGGTGAGTCGCTGTTCGGCCTTCAACATGTCGAGCATTCTGCCGTTGAATAGCCCGCGATCGGTGAGCGCGGCGGTGAGGACCATGAAGGCGTAGTTGTCGGCGCCGTTGTTCCGCCCGTTCCAACGGTCGATGCCTCTTGTCAGGTTCTCGGGGATGAGCCCCGACTCGGGATCGGCCTTGGCCAGCCAGCCGCGAACGAACAGGTCGCTCTGGGCCAGGGCCCGGCGGGCCTGCATCGCGTTGCGTTCGGGGGGCGGCAGGTTCTCGTAGCTTTCGACGGCGGGCCAGCCGTCCTGAGTGATTGGCTCGGCGGCCTCCAGCGGCATTGCGGCCAATCCGATCCAGACGAAGGATGCGACGGCAAGGAAAACGCGGAGAGTGCAGATTTGGTTTTCGGTGACAAACATGAGAGCGGCTCCCCTGGGGTGACAACCGCGGTGCGCAGTTGCAGGCCATTGTGGCAGACGGGGCGCCGATTTCAATAGGGCGGGACGGAAGGGAAAAGAGTGAAGATAGAAGAGTGAAACAGGAACCGCACGTGCCTGAAAGTGCGTCCGGGCACGTGCGGTCAGCAGAATCAGGGGTTATTCGGCGGGAGCGGGCTCCGCTTCGTCTTCTTTCTTCGCGGCAATCTTGTCGTGGAAGAGGACGAAGAATGCAACCGTCATCACGGCCGAGGCAACGGTCATCACCATCCAGACGGGGATCCAGTCGACGGCCCCCTCGGGCGTCTTGTTGGTAGCGCTCAACCATGCGGTGACAAAGTTGCCGATGATCGTTCCCAAACCGTACGTCATCAGGAACATCATGCCTTGGGCCTGAGCACGAAGGCTTTCCGGGGCCTTCTTGTCCACGTACACCTGTCCGCCGACGAAGAAGAACCCGAAAATCAGGCCGTGAACCAGAATGGCCACGAAATAGAGGGCGGTGATGTTCCCCATGTCGCCGAACAGGAACGAAGCGTAACGCACGGTCAAGGCGATCAACCCAAGGATCAGCGTCCAGCGGATGCCGCACTTGGCGAGGACGAAGGGCACCATCAGCATGAAGAACATCTCGGCGAACTGGCCGAGGTTCATAGTGAGAGTGAGGTACTTGAATCCCTTGTCGTTCAAGAAGGCCGAGCCGAAGTTGAAATAGGCCGCAAACGGAATCATTACCAGCATGGCAAGCACGATGAACAGCGCGAAATAGAAGTCTTTCATCAGCGACAGCGCCCGCAAACCCAGGGCGTCGATGATGGAAGCCTCCTTCCCCTTGGCAGGAGGCGGCGTATTCGGAAGGGTGAGCGCCAACAGGGCTGCAGCAATGCCCACCCCCGCCCCGCACAGCATGGGCAGGCTCGACGTGTCGAAGCCCGCTTCCGCAACCCCGAAGACCTTGACGGCCACCACGCTGAACACCGCGGCCAACACCCAGCCGATCGAACCGAACACACGGATCTGGGCAAACTTCTCCGCAGGCGCGTGCGCCATGGCGATCGCGCTAGTCAATCCCCAAGTCGGCATGTAGCACAGCATATGCAGCAGAAGCACAATGAATAGGACCGCGGGGCTCGTGACGTACGCCGCCACCGCCAGCAGGATGCCCCCGACCAGGTTGAGAGCGAACAGGACCTTCTGCCCGGCGAAGTGGCGGTCGGCGACCATTCCCACCAGCGGCGACGTAAGACATCCAAGGGCCATCGTGCTCAGAATCAAAGCGAAGTAGGAAGTGCCGTCGATTCCAATCTGCTTCAGGTAGGCCGCCAGAGGCACCCACCAAACGGCAATCATCATGTACTGAAGGAACATCATTGCACTGAGCTGAATTCGTGTGCTCATCGAAGTGGTTTCGGTCGTCATGGCAAACTTCCTGGGTTTATGGTTTCGTGGTTCGTGGATATCCGAAATGACGTTGCAGCCCAACCAGCCGGAATCCGGCCTCTCCCCGAGCCACCAAAGCTCGGCAAATTCACCCACAACTCACAGCTCACTGCTCATAGCTCTCTCAATGCATCGCCAACCCGCCGCTCACGTCGACGGTCGCGCCGGTCATGTAGCTCGCCCGGTCCGAGCAAAGAAACACGACCACGTCGGCGATTTCTCTCGTCTGCCCGATCCGGCCCAACGGCACTCGGCGATTGTACTTCTCCGGGTCGGCGTCGATCGCCGCGGCCAGCATCTCCGTATACATCAAACCGGGCGCCACGCAGTTGACGTTGATCCCGTGCTTGGCCATCTCCAGGCCAAGCGAGATCGTGTAACCGACGATGCCGGCCTTGCTCGCGTCGTAGGCCGTCTTGCCCGACTGGCTGCCCCGGAAGGCCGCCTGCGACGAAATATTGACGATTTTGCCGTGCCGCCCCGAGGCGAGCAACCGCCGCACCATCTCCCGGCTGCACAAAAAAGTGCCGGCCATGTTCACATTCAACGCCCGCTGGAACTCCTCCAGGCTCAAATCGACCGTCGGCTCCACCGGGCAGTAGGCCGCGTTGTTCACCAGCGCATCGACAGGGCCGAGCCTTTCTTCGACCTGGTCGAACATCCGGGCTACGTCGGCTTCCCGGCTCACGTCGCCCTCGATCGCCACCGCTTGGGCCTCGAAATCCGCCTTCAGTTCCCAGCTCAGCGCCTCGGCCTCCCGGGGCGAGTGGCGATGGTTGATCCCGACCTTGGCGCCCTCGTCGGCCAGGCTGCGGCAAATCGCCTTGCCGAGCCCGCGATATCCGCCGGTGACCAGCACGACTTTGTCCTTGAGGCCGAGGTCCAACGCGATCTCCTTGGGATGCTTCAGGTGGCCGTCATAGTCAGCGGAGACGATCGTTTGCTGGAGTACAGGCTTCAGCCTGAGAATCGTAGGCAAAAGCCTGAACTCCAACGGCCGCCACGCTCCGCAGCGAACTCGAAAGCAACGCCCGGCAGGTGTCGCCCACTGTTCCAAGAAGATACCCTCTCGGCGGGGCTACGTCTATAAGCCTCGGCGCAAGGTGACGCGAACTACCACGTTCTGGCCGCCGCATACCCCCTCTACTCTTCCCTGAACCCCGAACCCTGACAACCAAGAAGACAGCCCTGCCGGCACGAAGGCACGGCAGGGCTGCTGCATCAGAGAGGGGATTGCTAAGTCGTTCAGACACTGACTTTGAATCGTTTCACCAGTTCCCGGAGACCGCTGGCCTGGGCGCCAAGCTCCTCGCTGGAGGAGGCCAGCTCTTCGCTGCCGGAGACGGTCTGCTCGGTGACCTGCGAGATGCCGCGAACCGCGTCGACCACCTGCTTGGCACTGCCGGACTGCTCGACGGTGGCCTGGGCGATCTCGGAGATCTTCGTCACGGTCTCCTCCACGCCCGCCAGAATCTCCCGCAGTGCTTCGCCCGTATCGTGGCTCAATTGGGCACCTTCTTCGACCCGTAGGCTCGACTCCTTGATGAGCGAGGTGATCTCGCCGGCCGCCCGGTTCGATCGTTCGGCCAGCTTGCGGACCTCGTCGGCCACGACGGCGAATCCCATGCCGTGCTCGCCGGCGCGTGCCGCCTCGATGGCCGCGTTCAGGGCCAGGAGATTGGTCTGGCTGGCGATCTCCGAGATCACCTGAATGATCTCGGCAATCTGGTTCGAACTGGTCTTGATCAGGTCCATGGCCTGAATCGACTGCTCGACCGCCGAGCTGCCCCGCTCGGCTAGCCCGTTCGTCTTCTTGGCCGCCGCGTCGGCGTCGCGAGCGTTGCCGCTCACGCGCTCGATCGATGCGGTCAACTCGTCGACCGAGGCGCTGACTTCCTCGACGGCCATGGTCTGCTGCTGCGATCCGGTAGCCAGCGTCTGAGAGCTTTCGGCAATCACGCGCGCACCCTCGTTGAACTGCCCGGCACTCTCGGTCACCTGGGCAATAATGCCGGAGAGATCCGTCAACATCGCCTGGATGGCCCCGGCCAACTCGTCGACGGGTTCGTCTCCTTCCACCACGATGTTCCTGGTGAGATCGCCGGCCGCCGCCGCCCGGACCGCTTCGAGCAGGTCGTCGACCTTGTGGCGAAGATTCTCGGCGGCCCTGCGTTCCTGTTCGGCCTGTTGCCGATCGCGCTCGGCTTGTTCCTCTCGGAGCCGTTGCTCGTCTGCCTGCCGTGCCTGCTCGCGGTGGGCTTCCTCCTCCTGGCGTTTGCGTTCGACCTCGGCCGCCTCGCGTTCGGCGTTGAGCCGGGCCTCCTGCGCTTGCTGTTCGCGAACCGCGGCCTCCTTGACGTCGTTCATCGCCTGGGCCGTTGCGTCGACCGCCGTGTTGATGGCTTTCGCCATGCGGGCGATTTCGTCGGTGCCGGCCACATCGAGCCGCCGGCTGTAGTCGCCCTCGGCCACCCGCTCCATCATCGCCATCGCGTCGACAATCGGCCGCGCAATCCGGCGAGTGCAGACAAGGGCTACGCCGCCGCAGAGCAAAACGGCCAGTCCGGACCCGACTGCTACCCAGACAAGCAACTGGTTCAGCGCGTTGCTGACGCGCTCCCCGGCTTCACGGTAATCATCGTCGTAGGTGCCGGCACAGACCACCCAGTCCCACGGTTCAAAGTACGCGATGGCTGTCGTTTTCCATCGTGCCGGCTCGTCCGGCGTGTTGCGCCAAGAGTATCGCTGGAATTCGATCTGGCCGTCCCGTGTGGCGGTCGCCTTGGCGATGATCTCCTGGATGAACGGCTTGCCGTCGGCATCCTTCGCGTCGTAGATGTTCTCGCCGTCGCGCTGGCCGCCCTGGGAGATGACGTATTCACCCTTTTCCTCGCCGGAACCCGCCAGGACGAACACGTATCCCGTCTTGCCCACCACGAGATCCATGATGCCCTGCCGCAGCTCGGTCACTTCCTCCAGCGGAATACCGAAATAGAGAACTCCAACCACTTCGTTCTTCGCATCACAGATCGGCCGGTAAGCGGTCATGTACCATTGGTTCACGACGAACGCGCGCCCCACGAACGTCTCTCCCTTGAGAACTGCTGCAATCACGGGGTTCGGCGAACGATCCGGATTGACGGCGGGGATGTAGGTTCCGATGGCCCGCGTCCCATCCAGCTTCTGTACGTTCGTGCAGACCCGCAGCATGTCGCCGGCCGGGTTCATCCGTTGAAAGACGGTGCAGGTTCCACCCACCAGTCGCTGAACGTCGTCGACCACCGGCGAGACGACGTCGGCTTGGACGTTCTGGCCCAGCCACGCAGATCCGCAACGTATTCTCGGAAGGTCGACCTTGTGCGCTTCCTTGCTGAACTGATTCACCGCGTTCCAGGAAACCGTCTCGTCATCCAATTCAATCGGGCCTTGCTGTTGAAGCAAGTGCTCCGCCACGGCAAGATTGTGCTGCAACTCGGCCGCCAACTTCTCCTGATTCGTGCGCAGCATCAGGTAGACCGACTGGGCGATCTTGGCACATTCCTCCTGGCCCTGGGCGTTGAGTTCGGCGGTCACCCGCGTGTACAGTTCGTGCCGCTGGATCCAGACCGCCCCGAACAGAATCAACCCGGTGACGAGGATCCCCGCCACACTCAATGCGAACACCTTGGCCTTGAAGCTGAGTTTCAACATCGGTTCTTCTCTGCTTTCTGACAAACGTCTCAGGGCGGCTCGAGGCCGCAAGCCAGTCTTCACGAAAACTCGCGTCTACCACGCACGCGAGCACGCAACCACGACTCGAAAAGCGTCGGGCAAGAAACGAAAAAAGGCACAACCGCGGCGACATGCCTCGTCGTACCGACGAAAGCCGCTGCGATTGTGCCTTCAACGAGCGAGTCGTTTGCCTCGCCCAACCAGGCGCCCCGCGGCAAGTCCGCGGAGCAGTCCATTCCGCAATGCCGTGAGGCACCGGAATGCTTCTGCCAAAAGCTAGCCCATGATTTGTAGGTGTCAAATCACTTCAGCTAGATGCACTCATAATGCGATGCAAAGATATGAATAGACATGCATCGTACGCATGCAAGGCCTTCGCACATGAGATGCCGTCGCCTTCGGCCCTGCTGAGTGGGGGTAGAAGCGATGAAGTGCATGGCAGATACGCAAGAACCACGACCGTTCCGCAATCCTCATTGTCTCGTCAGCAAGTGGCTCAAACGCAGACGCAATTCACCCAGGTCCTTCGATTTGAATGAGTTGCGTGTACGCTCCAGAACCAGCACCGCGTACTCCAACGCCTCCTGGAATGCCGCCTCCCGCCGCGACACCACCAGCGACCGGATCGCCGCGGCGTCCTCCGGACTAGCATAACGGCGCCACAACGATTCCAGCGATTGCAGCGATTCAAGCACCACCCGGATCGCAGAGTTTGCGGTCCGGGCGATCTCGTCGGCAGCAGGACTTCGGTATTCCTTCGACACCTCGTCGCCCAGCATCTCGAGCTGTTCGGCCCCCATCGCAAAGGCGTGCTGAGCGTCGCGCAGCACGCGACGAGCCGTCGATTCGGCGATACAGCAATTCACCTGGCGATAGAACGATTCCAGATCGAGCGGCTTCGTCAAATACGCCGCCACCGGAAGTCGAACCGAACGAATGGCCGAATCGAGCGAAGGAACTCCGGTCACCAGAATGACCGGCAGACCCGCGTGGCTCGTTCCGACTTCCTCGGCCAGTTGGAGTCCGGAACTGCCCGGCATGTGAATGTCGGCGATCAGCAGGTCGAAAGACCGGTCGTCCAACGCGGCCAGGGCCGTCCGCGCGCCGCCGACGCAATCGCAACGGTAACCCCGCAGCCTCAGCAGATCGGCCGTCGTTTCACGGAATATCTCTTCGTCGTCCGCAATCAAGATGGATGAAACCTCAACCATGGTTATCCCCTTCCTCTGGTATTCCTCAGACACGACCGCACTTCTCGCGACGCCCGGCGGGCACGGCGTCGGAGAACCCAAGTCGCCCTAACACCCGCTCAACCGGTTGACCGCCGTCCAACCGGAAGCTGTCCGCCTGCAAGGGAAGACCAATGCGGCAACACGTCCCCTTGCCAACCCACGATTCGAGCGTCATCGTTCCCCCCAACGACTCAATAATCCCCCGCGAAATCGGCAACCCCAATCCCAACCCGGCCCCCGGCTCGGTCTTCGTCGAATAGAACGGCTCGAACACTCGGTCGAGGACCTCCTTGGGTATCCCAGCCCCCGTATCGGAGACCGCGATCCGGAGTTGCGAACCGTCCCGTTCGGCATCCACGCGGACAACGTCGCCGGGCGACGACGCCTCGATCGCGTTCGTCAGTAGATTGAACAGCACCTGGCGGAGCGATTCTTCCGGCAGCCGGACGCAATCCTTTTCCCCGCCTTCCACACGCGTTTCGATCCGCACGTTTCGCTGGCGTGCCACGGGCTGCAGCATCAACGCCACGTCCTCGATCGAGCTTCCCACATGGAAGAGACCGGCTTTCTCCGGCCGGCAGCGATGAAGTGCCAGCATCTGCCGTACAATGCGGGTGATTCGGGTCGCTTCCCGCTCCGCGGCCGCCACATAGCGCTCGGCCGGATGGTCGGCATGCAAAGTCCCCTTGACCAGATGAAGACAGTTGACGATCCCGGCCATCGGGTTGTTGATCTCGTGGGCCACATGAGCGGCCATTCGCCCACTGGCGGCAAACCTTTCGGCCTCGCGCCGCAGGCCTTCACTCTCACGAAGCCGGCGATTGAGCCAGAGAATCGTCCCCGTCGCTGCCCAGCCGACGACCGCCAACAAGCCTGCAGCGACAAGCCAGGGCCAATAGGCTCGAATCGCCGCCGCCGCGGTCACTTCACCGAAATGCTCGTAAGGACCTACGCGAAGCTCCCGCAGGCACTCGTGAACCGGTTCGTAGGCCAGCGGAATGGTCCATCCCGCGGTGCCGGCCGCCCGAGCCGCGTCGCTGTCGGCAGCCATCTGGAAGAGTGCTTCGGCAACCCGTTTGGCCAACTCGTGGCTGGTATGCCGCAGCTTGGCAAACGCCCATTGCGGATAGACTCGCGTCGAGCGCATGTCCACGTTGTCGCGCTGGTCGTCGGAGCGGGCGCGGAGCACCCGAAGAGCGCTTGCCTGCACTCGTCCGGAGGAAATCATCTGCTCCAGATCGCCGGCACAGAGCGTGCCTGCATCGACCCGCCCTTGCAGGACCGCCTCGACTACCGCATCCTGTCGGTCCGCAAAATGAACTGCTTCAAGACCGCGATCCGTGCGGATTCCCAGTTCGTTGAGTTTGCGCTGGGCCATCAACCAGCCGCCAAAGGACCAGGGATGGACCGCCATCAAGGTCTTTCCACGCAGATCCTCCAAGGATTGCAGATCATCACGGGCGGCACGGCAAATGACCGCTCCTCCGTACGTCTTGGCCGGACGGCCCTGAAAGGATTCTATGCGTGTGGCCACACGGGTCGCGTGGTGCGTCTGTTCGCACGCCGCATAGAGTGCCGGATTGGCAACCAGGAAATCGATTTCCCCCCGTTCGACCGCCGGCAGGATTTGCTCGTAGGTCAGGGGCTGAATCACGAAACGCGCCTCTGGGACGGCCTGAGAGAGAAAAGCGGCCGTCGGCTCCCACTTCCTTAGGCAGTCTACGGGGGACCATGTGGCCAACACGCCCACGATGATCTCCGGGCGCGGCGGGGGGACGGGCAGAACATCGGCAGTTGCCGAGCGCAGAATAAGCGGGACAAGGACGGAGCCAATCCAAAAAGCCACTAATCGCATGTTTCGTGCCGCGCCGAAAGAGGCTCAATGCTCGACACAGGGACCCTACCTAACGGGCCCTGGCGTCGGAGTGCCTCCCCATCCCCGAGAACTACATCGGACGGGGAGGATGCGGGAACCCGCATAAAGTTCCCGCTAGATGTGGCTATTCGGCGTAGCGAGACCGGACAAGCGGAACCTTCCGCACGCTCGGTTGGCTTGCAGGCTCAAGGACGTCCCGGAGTCCCACACACGATCTATTCAATATCCCCCACTGTCGTGGTGTTAGGGGATTCGTTGACGTGCTCTTGCACTACCCCCAGCCAATGCCCCCCCACTGGTACGGTGTCGGCATTCAGCTAAACTGAGTACACCATCAGGTTATGCACACTTCGCGGCATGGCCGCAATCGCGTCCGCCGCTTGCCGAACCCAGTCCCGTTCCCCCATGCCCAAGCGACAAGACTCCCCCTCCCTCTTCCAGGCCGGCGAAGACGCCAATCGGCGCCGGGCCCTGCCCCTTGCCGCCCGGATGCGACCGGCGCGGCTGGAGGAGGTCGTGGGGCAACAACACTTCCTGGGACCGGGAAAACTGCTGCGAAGGCTGCTGGAGGCCGACCGGCTCGGCTCGGTCGTCTTCTGCGGGCCGCCGGGAACGGGCAAGACGACGCTCGCCCGGCTGCTGGCCCAGGAGAGCCGCAGCGCGTTTCGCCAGATCAGCGCGGTGACCAGCGGGGTCAAGGACCTTCGCGAGGTGCTCAACGAGGCCGATACCCGCCTGGCCACGGAGGCCCGTCGCACGCTGCTGTTCGTCGACGAGATCCACCGCTTCAACAAGGCCCAGCAGGACGTGCTGTTGCCAGAAGTGGAAAACGGCGTGGTGATCCTGGTTGGGGCGACGACCGAGAACCCGTTCTTCACCATCAACAGCGCCCTGATCAGCCGCAGTCGCGTGTTCCAGTTCGAACCGCTCTCGGTCGACGACATCAAGACGCTCATTCATCGGGCCCTGGCCGACAAGACCCGCGGGCTGGGCGACCACGACGTGCGAATGCACGAAGATGCACTAGAGTTCCTGGCCCAAGTGAGCGACGGCGACGCTCGCCGGGCCCTCTCGGCCCTGGAAATCGGAGTGCTGTCGGCACACGAAACGCCCGTCGAGTTCACTCGCCAGTTGGCCGAGGAATCGGTGCAGCGCAAGGCCGTGGCCTACGATCGCGACGGCGACTCCCACTACGACACGATCAGCGCTCTGATCAAGAGCATTCGCGGCAGCGATCCCGACGCGGCCCTCTACTGGCTGGCTCGCATGCTGGAAGGCGGAGAAGACGTGCGCTTCCTCGCCCGGCGGCTGGTCATCCTCGCCAGCGAAGACGTAGGCAATGCCGACCCCCACGGTCTGCCGCTGGCCGTGGCGGCCGCCCACGCCTGCGAACTCGTCGGCCTGCCCGAGTGCCAACTGACCCTCGCCCAGGCCGTCACCTACCTGGCCTGCGCTCCCAAATCGAACGCCGCCACGATCGGCATCGGCGAGGCTCGGCAGGACGTCCGTGAAGGCCGGCTCCTGCCCGTGCCGGTCCACCTGCGCGACAAGCATTACTCGGGCGCCAAGCGACTGGGACACGGCGAGGGTTATCAATACGCCCACGACTACGCAGGCGGCGTGGCCGAGCAGGACTATCTCGGCGTCGAGCGCGAGTACTACCGCCCCGTCGACCGCGGCTTCGAAAAGGAACTGGCCGACCGCCTGGCCGGAATCCGCGAGCGACTGCGGAAGGGAAAACAGCAATAGTCCGCAGGGGAGCACACATCAACCCAGGTCGCCAGGGAGGACAGAAGACGCGGCATGCCCCCATCAAGAGATCTCCAAGGCGCCCGGAAGGCCTGCCTTATCCCTGCCGGAACTTCTTCCCGTCAATCCCCAGCTTTCGCATCTTCGAACGCAGCGTGTGCGGATTGACTTCCAGCAGCCGCGCGGCGCCGTGGGGGCCTTCCACGCGACCGCCGGTCCGCACCAGAGCCGTCTCGATGTGGCGGCGAATCGCTTCGTCCAGCGCGGCGATCGACGCAGTCGCGGCGGAGCGATCGGCTGTCGGCTTGGGCAACGAAACCGGAGAGACCCCCAGTGCGGCCGCGATCTCCAGCGTGCGGCCGTCCCCCAGGATCGCCGCTCGATCGATCACCGTGCCGAGTTCGCGAACGTTGCCCGGCCACGGGTAGCTGCGCAGCAAACTTAGATCGCTTTCGCTCGGCGCCACCTCCGCCAGGCCGAACCGTACGGCCGCACGCCGGGCAAAATGACTTGCCAACTCCGCAATGTCGTCGAGCCGCTCCCGCAGCGGCGGCAGCACAATCGGAAACACGGCGATCCGATACCAGAGATCCTCCCGGAAGGTACCCTCGGCCACCATGGCCGACAGGTCGCGATGGGTGGCCGCCACGATCCGCACGTCCACGTGCAGCGTCTTCTCGCCCCCTACTCGCTGCAGGCAACCGTCCTGGAGCACGCGCAGCAACCGGACCTGAACCGAGGGGGGCAATTCGCCGATTTCATCCAGGAACAACGTTCCGCCATGGGCCCGTTCAAACCAGCCTCGACGCGATTCGGATGCCCCCGTGAACGCCCCCCGTTCGTGGCCAAACAGCTCCGAGTCGATCAACTCGGGCGGAATCGCCCCGCAGTTCACGCGGATCACCGGACCTTCCGAACGGGGCGAGCGACGGTGGATCGTGCGGGCGACGAGTTCCTTGCCCGTGCCGGTCTCGCCAAAGATCAAAACCGGCACGTCGGAACCGACGACCAACTCGATGCGGTCCATCACCGCCTTCAATCCCGAATCGGCACCGACGATCGTGTCTCCCGCCCGATCGCGGCCGAGCTTCGTCAGCAGCGACCGGTTCTGAGCCTCGGCCGCCTCGCGCAGCCGAGTCAGTTCGCGCAACTGGCGATCGTTGGCCAGCGCCGCCGAGAGAGGATTGAGCAGTTCGGCGGCCAACTGCAGGTGCGGCTCCGCAAATCGGCCCTTCGAACGACCCACCAAAAGCAACACCCCTCGGCAATCGGGCGACTCACCCAGCGGCCCGAGAAGCACATCCGTTTCGGGAGGACTAGGGAGTATCGGAAGGAGCGCAGGGGGAACGGATTCACTCGCCTCCACGTGAGTGACGCGTCCGCGGCGGCACCAACTTTCCAGTTGCTTCAGTTGATCCCGCGAACACTCATGGCGAGATTCCCGATCTTCTCTCGAACCACCGGTTTCCCCCACGCCCACCGTTTCCACCACCGAACGCTCCCCGTCCACGCGGCGGACGACGATTGCGCGAATCGGCAGGTGCCGGGCGACAATCCGCCCGATCGTCTCTGTCGATTGATCGATCTCGATGTGCCGGCACGCCTCCCGCCAGACCTCGAGGAGCACGTCGCGAAACTTCTCCATGACCTACCCTATGACATTTCACGGATATTCAGCCGTATGTAACGGACCATATCTAGGATATGTCACAGAACGATCGCGGGAAAGCCGATTTTCACCGCAAATCTGGTGATCGAGTAGCCGGCCTGCCCGCTACTGCGGCCGGTAGGCCGGGGCGTCACTCGGCTCGTCGTCTTTCGTAGCTCCGAGCGAACTGCGGACGGCCCGGCCGATAGCGCCCAGGGCCGAGGGCTTTGTTTCCGCGGCCGGGGTCTCCGGAGCGGCAGCGCCGGCTGCGGACGGCGAGTCGGCCGCCGGCGTCTCCGGCACCTTCTCCGGAGTCAACTGGTCGGCGGGCGGCGCCGCCGGCTCCGTTTCGGGCGAAACCTTGGCCGGCGAGGCGGGTTGGGCGGCGGGCGGGGAAGGTTCCGGTTCGGGGCTGCTGCAACCGCCGATCATCAACGCAGCAATCACGACCAAACCCAGGCGGGGCAAGCCCGCAACCCAACCTTCACAAAAGTGTGCGCGCCATGGGCACAAGCCCCGAACCAAGACACTAAAACCTGCATATCGGCTCATCATGTGTTCTCCCCTGTCGAAGGATATCCGTACTCCAGTCGATCTCACTTGTCGCGCAACAACAGAGTAAGCAACTCCAGATCCGTGTCAAAACGGACCGACACAACCTGCCAGGCTCGGCTGCTGTCGGTAGTCGATTCACTGCCGGAACCGGTGCGATAGAACGTGACGTGCCAGAGCACCGGAAACTTCTCGCACTTGTACAAGTACTTCAGAAACACCAGATCGTTGCCGACCCGCTTGGTGTAGACAAGCTCGTGGCCTCGATTGGCTCCGTAGAGCCCCTCGATCTTCTTGGTCTCATCCTCGAGGGTCTTCCGATCCTGTGTGCTGAGCAGGCCGACGCCCAACAATTCGGTGTACGCGGCCGTGGTTCCCTTGCTCTTGATGCTTTCGAAGAACGCCTTGACTCGCTTGTCCAGCGGGTCGATCGTCGGGTCGGACGGCTGGCCGAAAGCGGTCGCCGCCGAAACGGCTGGAAGGATCACCGCGAAGGCCACGATCACAAGCATCCGTTTCTGCCACATGGTTCAAGCCTCATGTCTCTCTTCAATCGAGCGGATCGCAAGTTGCCGCATCTCTGTGGCAAGATAGAACGATCCGGTGATACAGATCAAATCGTCGTCCGCCGCCAATCCGCGTGCGACCTGCCACGCCTCGTCCGGTCTTGAGCATACCCGACAAGCGCGACCCGTCAACCGTCCGGCCAACTCGGCCAGTTCCTGCGGAGGGATCGCCCGCGGATTGTGTTGATAGCGAGTCAGCAGGACCTCGTCGAAACGAGGCAGGAGGGTTTCGAGCATCCCGCGCACGTCTTTTTCCTGAGTCGTGCCGAATACCAGGATCGTCCGGCGCGGTGCGAAGCTCTCCTCCAAGGTCGCAACGAGGGCTTCGATCGATGCGGCATTGTGAGCGGCGTCGACGATTACCGCCGGTCGCCGCGAAACAACCTCCACGCGAACCGGGCAGCGAGCCGCAGCCAAACCCGCCCGAACCGCTTCGTCCGAAATCTGCCAACCCTGCCGCCGAAGCTCGCCGATGGTCGCCAGGGCCACCGCGGCGTTGCACGCCTGGTGGCGTCCCACCAGTCCAAGCGATACAGCATCGCGTCGACAGACTTCGCTGTCGCTGCGATCCACGAAGTCGATCTCGCCCGGCGCATCGTCGCGGTCCAACTCGCGTGGTGCCCGGTACTCCACGTCGAAATCAATCCCCAGTTCCATGATCCGGCTGCCTTGGGCGAGGCACACCTCGCGGATCGCTTCTCGCGGCTCCCGGGCCGTCGCGCCGCTCACCAGCGGCACCCCCGGCTTGACGATGCCGGCCTTCTCCCTCGCAATCAACTCCAGCGTGCCGCCCAGTTGCTGCATGTGGTCGAAGCTGATGCTGGTGATGACCGAGACCTCGGGCCGGCAGACGTTGGTCGAATCGAGCCGTCCGCCCAGTCCGACCTCCAGCACGGCCGTATCGGCCCGGCATCGCAGGAAATGAAGCAGCGCCATGGCCGTGGTGATCTCGAAGTACGTCGGCCCGTCCGGCTGCCCGTCGATCGGCTCTCGCTCCCGGTCCATGGCCTCGATGATCGGAACCAGCGTGTCGAGCAAGTCGACGAACTCCTCGGCCGGACACTCGATCCCGTCGACCACCATCCGCTCTTCGATCCGCTCGAGGTGCGGCGACGTGAAAAGGCCCACGCGCCGGCCGGCCGCTCGCAGGATGCTGCCGATCATCACCGACGTCGACCCCTTCCCCTTCGTCCCCGCCACGTGGACGATCTTCATCGTCCGGTCGGGGTTGCCCAGGCGGTCCAACAGCTCGTGCATCCGGTCCAGCTTGAAGGTGCGATCGTGGTAAGGGATGCTGGGAAGCCGCTCGTAGTTGATCCGCCCATAGAGGTAGCGGATCGCCGCCTGGCGTCGGGTGAGGAGGACATCCGTTTCAAGTGGGGAGGACATAGGGCTACCAAGCGGAACTCCATGGAACGATCGTAACCTTTAATTCTACTGTATGCTTGGGGAAGCGGTCCACCGCATCCACAAACTGCTGCCGGCCGAACCGGGTCGGCTCGCCAATCCTTTCCGGCTACGGTTCACCGCCATCGTGCAACTCCGGCAGGGTGATATTCCAGTAGATCGCAGCGAAACGAAACAGCACGATGGAGGCGATCCCGACGGTTGCCGTGATCGATTCGGCGAGACCCAAAGTGCCGACGCCCAGGAAGATCCAGCACCCCGCGAAGGAACAAGTCGCGCAGCGTTCCGCCGCCGAAAGCCACGGCAAACGCCACGGTAATCACGCCCAGGGGGTCCATGCGGGCGGCGCGAGCCTCCAGGATCCCGTAGGTGGCGGCGGTAACCACGGCGATGAACTCGATGGCTTGAAACATGGCTGGCCCCGGTGTCTACATTCGAATCGCAGCCGTTCTTTGGTTCATCCGGAATTCGCGTAGGGTGCGCGCATGTTTGTGGGAGCCGACCTGGGACCCGAGCCAGCAATTGACGCCGCAGAAAGACGGCAGTCTGGTGGCCGAGTTTCAGTT
>ERZ764778.974-NODE-974-length-31130-cov-16.817538_pt1 | contig 31130 bp, 20 predicted proteins | sample MGYA00374951_ERZ764778 | MGnify/ENA primary metagenome ERZ764778 (study PRJEB28918, sample SAMN05720193) | bioreactor metagenome | isolation source: Anaerobic biogas reactor | place: USA:Washington, USA | collected 2015-08-08 ...
TACGTCAGCCGCTCGTCGATGGAGGTCGGCGTCCGCGTGACGCGCGAGAACCCTACGACCGGTGACAGCCAGCTCGCCACGACAGCGCACCTGACGCTCGTGGCGCTGGACAATAACAAGAGACCCGTGGCCGCCCCGCCGCTCATGCCGGAGACGGATGAAGAGAAGCGGCGTTACGAGAACGCCCGGCTGCGAGTCCGGCAACGCAAGGAACGACTCAAACAACCGTCCTGACGGCGCCGCATGCGTCGCCCTACCAGGCGAATCGCGACGATGACGTCTCGATTCGTTGCGATGGTGCCCCAGAGATGCGTCACCTGAATTCGACCCGTCGCGTGGAGAAGCAATCGTCGCCGGAGAAGAGCAGGTGGCAGGTCTGGCCATCGTCGCTCATCCATTTCGGGGGCAGGCTGCTGCTCTCGCCGGGGCCCGTGTCCCACGTCTCCGTGAAGAAGACCGTTCGCCAGGGCCCCCAGGGCTCGGGCGCCTCGTAGATGCCGAAGCCGCCTTGGTAGCGCGGACCTCGCGAATCGGTGCTCTCCGGGAGGGTCTGGCACCAGAGATAACGCTGGAGCCCGGCGTTGTAGCTGATGCCGGAGCGATAGCAGCGGCCGGGATGCACGAAGACGGCGCCTCGGCCGTGGATGTCTCTGGTCCACAGCGGCTGCCCTTGGGCGTCGAGTCCCTGGAAGAACTCATAGGCATCGCGATGGCGCATCTCGTCCTTGGGAACGCGGGCCATGACCATGCGATCGGCTGCCTCGTAGGCCGTGTCACAATCGTTGGAATAAACATAGACGTAATCATCCCTCGCTCCGGCGTAATTCCTGCCGAAATTCACAAACGTCGGCGCCCCGAAACTCGTCTCGAATTTCCAGTCGGACCATCGCCACGTTCGGGCGTAATCCTCCGACCAGGCGATTTGCGAATTGCCGATATTCCTCACAAACATGTACAGGACGCCGTCGACGCAGAGCATGCCGCTGGCCTTCGGGCCTCTGGGACCGTCGCCCCGTCGCTCACCGGTCTCGGTGCGGATGTTCACACCGACGAAGTCCTTCGGCCCGCCGATGACTTTGGCGAAACCGAGACTGAGCTTCTGATCCACCTTTGGTGCGAACCCCCAGCCGTCGCCATAGGCGGTATAGAGGTTGTCGTCGTCGGCCCAGGTGATCGGCCAGTTGTCGCTGCCGTTCGCCTTGCGGATCACTGTATCGGCCGGGGCCCACTCGACCTGCGCGATCACCTGACTGGGGGGATATGGCGGGCTGACGACGGCCTCCATAACCGGATTGAACACATACCGCTCGATCCCGCCCCAGAACCCCTCGCCTTTGGAGGCATCGAATAGATTCCCCCCGTTGCGCACGACGATCATGTCCAGGCTGGGCACGACGAGCAACACCTGGTTTCCCGCGCCCGCTCCTGCGAAGGCGTCGCGCGGGACCTTGGGCCACACCCCGTCGGCGTTGGTCCACCATCCGAGTCCGGACGCCGGCTGCGGATTCCCGGCAGGTCGGTCGGGCAGAGGCGTGCCCGCATACTCGACCACCTTCTGAACCCATTGGGGCTCGACAAGTTGCCGGCCCTGCCAGTTGCCTTTTCGCAGCATGAGCCGCCCGACCCGCGCCACCGCCCGCGCGGTATACCCGCCGCCGCCCCAATTGGCGACCAGGTTCAGATCATCGACCGTATACGTCGCGCCATATCCAATGGACCAGTCGCTGTCCGAAACACCGATGGGCCTCATGATCCTCTGCCGCAGCAGCGTTCGGACATCGGTATGCTCTGTCCCCCGCAGAGCGGCCGTAATGGCGTAGGACAGCATTGCCATGCCGGGATTGCTGTAGGCATACTTGCTGCCCGGCTCGAAAAGGACCGGCGCATGGTCCCGCGAGACGCTGAAGGGATCGGGCTCACGCTTCCAGAATTGCCCCTTCCAGCCGGGCAGATCAGAATGGGGGATGCCATCCTGCTCGGCGTCTTCAATGCCCGAGGAATGGGTGGCCAGATGGCGGATGGTGATCTTCGATTTCTCCGGATGCTCCTTCCATTGGGGGATGTAGTTGCAGGCCGGATCGTCGGCGCCCAGCCGCCCGTCGTTCAACGCGAGCATCAGCGAGACGCCACCGACCAGCGCCTTGGCCAGGGACGCGGTGTAGTGTCTCTGCGTGGCGTCGAAGTCCGGGGCGTACCATTCATGGACGATCTTGTCGTTTCGAATCACCAGGAACGTCTTCGTGCCCTTCCGGGAGAGGACCTGGGTGGCCTCGTCGAGCTTGCGCGATGACATGCCTTCGGCCTCCGGAGCCGCCTGGTGCCATTCGAAGTCCTCTTGTCCTCCCATCGCGAAGGATGCAATGGCAAGAACAACAGCGAGTACCCCCTGCATCCTGGTCATCGCCAAGCTCTCCAAAAGAACCGTAACCTCCACTCGCGGCGCGCTTTCGTGGCGTGCGCTAATGCCTGGTTATTGCAGCAGCGCTATCCAGAGCCCGTCGGCCGGGGTCTTCAGAGAGACTCGGCCGGGCTCGATTGGGCCGGCGTCGATCCACTTGCCCTCGTGCACGTTCATCCACCGCAGGTGAGCCGGCCCGGGCAGTGCACCGGCGTCGAGCTCGACCGATCCGCCGCCGTCGAACCCCAGGGCATACTGCCGGCCGGGCCGGGCCATGAGGTACACGCCTTCGTCGTGGCTGAGCAGATCGGGGCGGGGCTCCAGGGCAAACCAGTCGAGGGCATTCGTAAAGGTGCGGACACTGCGGAGGATCCGTTGGGCCTCGTCGCTCAGGGCCAGGCCGCGGCTGCCTCCGTTCCAGGGGACCGGGCGGTGAAACCGCGTCGACGCCAGGCCCGCGAAGACGTTGCGCAGAAACTTCGGCGCGCCGCCGAAGTTGTCGTTGTAGATCTTCACGTTGTTGATCGGACGCGGGGCGTTGGCGAGGTACTGGCGGACTTCGAGCAGGCGGCGGTATTGCAATCGGCGGTCCCGGATCTGGTTGCCGGTGTTCTGCGAGACGTCGGCGAACGTGTAGACCTCGGTGTCATCGTAGACCGTGCGGTGCGTGGCGTGGGTGATATCCTCCCGACGGCGCATGTCCGTGACCTGCGCGGTCACGCCGTGCTCTTTCGCTCGCTGATGGATGCGTTTCGCCCAATGCCGCGACCACTGCGGCGGCTCGCCCGATTCGTTGTTGATACAATAGAGCACGTTAGGAAACCCCAGCGAGATTGCCAGCACACGGTCGATAGACGCCTCCTGGTAGCGGAGCACCCGTTGGTTGTTCTCCAGTTCGGGGACCGTGTGGAAGAAGTTGTGTTTGGTGGGCCCCTCGGCCGGAGCGAAGGGGACCTCCGTCAACAAGCCGGATTCGGCGGCGCTGTAGTTGACGTTATTCAGCGGGTTGAACGGGTGGCGCGCCCAATTGTCGCGTGTCAGGTCCCACATGTCCCATAGCTCGATCTGCACGATGACGTCGCGCTCGGCGGCCAGGCGCAGGAACGACTCGAACCGCCGCCAGTATTCCTCGTTCCAACGGTCCAGATCATACCGATCTCCGACGCGGGCAAACGCATAAAGGTTGCTCTCGTCGCGGTCGCTCATCGTGTTGCGAACGTAATTGCCGCCGCAGGCGACCAGGGTATCGAGTTGCGCCGCCAGTTTGTCTCGCTCCCATTGGAACAGGTTGTCATCATCGCTGCCTCCCAGCAGCATCACGGGCCGGCCCTTGTACTGCCAGAAATACGGATTCTTCGGATACGGCTGGATGCGATTGGCGTCATCGGCCAATGCCGTTGCGGACAGGCAGGCCGTCAAGATGCACACCACGCCAATCCACAACATCGAGCGTCTGTCGTTGCCTCTCATCGTGTTTCACTCCTCATTGCCTTACGATCGCGGCGACCCAGCCGCCTTTGTGCGGCGCCGAGAGCGTCACGACGTGGCCGCCGTCAATCGTCTTGTCCATCAGGCGGTATCCGCCTCGTTGCGACGATTCAACGATCCGACCCATCGCGACGCTGATCCAGGTGATGTCGAACGTACCGGCAGCACCGGTCAAATCGAGCGAAACCGAACCGCCATTGGTGAAATAGAGCGCGTAGCACTCGCCCGGCTTGGCCGCCAGGTAGGCCTCGTTGGGCGTGCGGTCGGAGAGCAGCTCCATGTGCGGCGTAATGAGCCAGAACTTCATCCGGCTTTCGAGCAGGCGCGCCGCCTGGATGCTGGCCTTGGCCAGGTCGTTCAGTCCGTTGCCCGCATCCGGGCGGTGGAACCGGGCGCTGGCCGAGCCGCCGAGGATGTTGCGCCAGAACCGCTCGACCCCATCCTCCGGCCCGCCGGTGCCGAAGGTGTAATAGCCGCTGCCGTAGATCTTGGTGTGATTGCTCGGGCGCGGGTGTCTGCGGACCTGTTGCAGCAGCCATTGCAGTCTGTCCCAATGCTCCTGCTCGAAATTGCGGCTGTTGACCTGCGAGATGTCCGCAAACATGTACTGCTCGGGGTCCTCGAAGACGATCGGTGCATGGGTGGCTTCAGCACCCCGATAGGCATCGTCGAACATGTCCGTTGTCCAAACGCTCACGCCCTTCTCGGCGGCCCGGGCCTTGATGAACTTGATCCAGTACTGCCCCCACGCCGGCGGTGTGGACGTCTCGTTGTTCATGCAGTACAGAACGTTGCCATATGCCAGGCTGTACGACAGCATCTTGTCGACGAACGCCTCCTGGTAGCTCCGGATGAGGTCCAGCTTCTCATTGTAGTTCGGCATGCCCGGAATCGAATGAAAGAACGGCTGGCGGTCCTGTCCGGCGTGCGCGGGGTACGTCGTGGAAAAGCCCGTCTGCTCGTAGGTATAGTTGACGTTCTTTCCGGGATTCCACGGGCTCGTTTCCCAGTGGTTCTGGGAGAAATCGAAGCGGTCCCAGACCTCGATCTGGACGATGATGTCCCGCTCGGCGGTCCATCTCAGCATGTTCTTGAAGCGTCGCCAGTACTCGGCGTTCCACTGGTCCAGATCGAACGTCCCGTCCGGCAACAGCTTGTGCGGCTTGAGCTGCCTGCCCTCGCGCTGGCTCATCGTGTTGCGCACGTAGTTGGCCCCGACAGCGTGGATCTCATCGAGATGCTCTTTGAGGTCGTCCAGCAGGAAGATGTGGTCCGTCTTGCTGCCGCCCAGCAGCATCACCGGCTTGCCCTTGTACTGCCAATAGCGGGGATTGGCTTCATACGGCCGGATGCGGTCGGCGTCGGCGCCGCGGGTTACGGACGCTGCCAATGCGAGCAATATGCCCGCGATGAAGAAGCGGAGGATCATTCTTCCGGTTGGAAGCATCAGCATCTCCTTTCTGTTCGGCTATGGTTCCGTGCAACGCATCACGACCCGGCCACCTCGATGATGACAGGATGATCCGTCAATGTCAACGCAAGCGAACCGACGTCGGCAAGGCTCTGCGTTGGCGACGTGCCTGTTGTTGGGTCATACACCTTGACCGTGGCATGCCTGGCGCCGAGGTCCACTGTGACCTTGTCGGCGCCGCCGGTGAAGCGTTCGCCCCACAGCACCAGCGCGAACGTGCCATTGCTCTTCTGGAGCAGCAGATCGTGCACGGTCGCCGGCTGATTCGCAATCGAGTAAGCGAGCTGTCCGGGCGCGGACACGGTGTCTCTGTCGGCCAGGATGGTCGTGAGGTTGTGCAGGTAATGTGCGGCCTGCTTGGGCGCATAGTCCATCTTGTACATGGCGTAGGTGTGATGTGCCGGCTCGTTCGAACGCGTCCGCAGAAGGTAGATGGCGGTGTGGCTCCAGCGGCGCTTGAACTGGGACAGATAGAGGTTCATGAACAGGCGCGCCTGGATCTCCTCCGTGACGGGCCCTCCCACGGGATAACCCGTCTCCGTGGTGACCCTCGGCAGCGTCAGAAGCTCGGATTCGCTGTAGCCGAGGAAACCATTGCGCCACGTCCTGCCGTAATTGCCGTACAAGCCGTCCACCGGGCAGTCGCGACCGGGACTGGCGCTGCGCCACGTCTGGTTGTCGTGCAGGCCAGGCCAACTCGGATGCGTGATGTAGTTGTGGCAGTTCGCATAATCGGCATACTGCGTGCCGTCCGGCATCAGCGTGCCGGTGCCGTCGGGGATCGTCAGGAATTGAAGCCCGACATTGTCCGTCTGCGCCCCGCTCTCGCTGATGTTCCAGACGGGATAGTCCTTCAGAACGGGATCGCTCTTGACGGCCTGGTACAGATCGCGTTGGAGCCTGGCGACAGGCAGCCACGATTTGTCTCTTCCTCCAACTTCGCCCTGATACGTGATGCCCCAGTTATTCGGCTCGTTGTTGCCCTCCATGGCCAGCAGCGCATCGGCCGAGGCCAACTGCCGGGCCTCACGAATCAGTCGGGCAAGGTCGGTGCCGCCGCTCAGCAGGCCGTAGGCGATTCGCGCGCCCGTGCGCTTGCGAAGCTCGATCATGTCCTTGACCGAGATGCGATCCTCCAGCCCGCAGCGAATGAACCGAATGCCGGTATACGTGAGGGCCTCGATCGTCCCGGCCAGGGTCTCCCCCCGCCCGGTGATGCTGGAACACACCCCGATGCTGTTCAGGAAATCGCTCGCGGCAACGGCCGTCGTTCCTGCCGCCTTGGCGCGTGCCTCGATCGTTCGCGCTATACCAAGGGGCAGCATTACCGCGACACCAACGGTCGCCTGCTGCAAGAACTCTCGACGCGTCCGACTCATCTCCCGGTTACTCCTTTCCTGTCGCTCATTCCTCGATACGCTCGATCACCGCTTTGATGGCGTCCTTGTTGGGCCAGACGTCACTTCCCCCGTCGCTGCTGTCGAAAAGCCGGCCGTAGATCGCCGCCACGCCGCGCCCCGCCCAGCGCGGGATCTCCCGTAGGATGTCGTCGTCGGAATGCAAGTCCTTCTGTGGCCAATTGCTCTGGCGTTGTCGAAAGCGGTCTTCGCTCATCATGGGCCTGTCGGGAATCGCTGCCAGGCCCGCGTCGATCGCGCTGTCGCTGGTCATCGTGGACCAATGCTCCCACCCGGCGTACTGCTCGCGGCCGGAGCGAAGCGTATTCCAGGCGATGCCGCGCGCCAGATACTCACCTTTGTTCGCCGGTTCCGGGTCATGCCCCTTCCCGATATTGCTGTCGGAATAGCGCAGCCCGATCCAATGGTGCCAGCCGCCCAGTTGCGGCACGAGATCATCGAGCCACCACTTCAGTTTCGTCTCGTCGGCCCAGAACTCGACGTCCCAGCCGACCCCCATCGACCAGCCGGGCACGGGACCGAGCCGGGCGGCGATGTACCGGTTGATCCGCCGGCTCGCAGCGCCGTTGTAGCCACCGGGCAGGTTGGCGAAATCCCCAGCGCTGCCCTTGCCCCACATCCACAGATGCAGCCAGCCGCCCCGCTGCGACCATTCAGAGACCGCCGCCTCCAGAGCAGCAAACGTCCTCACGTCAGGCACTGCGGGAGCGGTGCGGAGACTTCCGGTCGAGCCGATCTCGAACCAATTCCGTCCAATCGTGGAGATATGGCCGCCGTTGAAACCGTGATTGTCGTTGAACTCGGCCACGAAGGCCCGCATGCCCGCCGGGTCGTCGTGCCAACGGTGCACATCCGGCATCATAATCAAGATGGGCGTGCACTTGACCAGCTCTCCATCGGGCCCCTTCTGATGCGCCCAGGCCGTCGGTTCGTCCGACCGTTGCCCGCTCCAGCCGATCCGGCTCGGATTGCGCGACGGCGTGACATCGACCGTCAGTTCCAGGCCGTCGAGGGCCGCCACCGGCGAACGTGTCAGGCCACGCCAGCGGCCCTGCAATGACCCGCCGAAACGATAGACATAGGTGTCGCCCGAGCCGCAGTACCATAGCAGGCTGGTGCGTTGGACCCCGCTGCTCTCGTGCGTCCAGACGCACGAGCCCTCGACATCCCACTTGGCAATACCGTCGGCGGCCGCTGGCGCCTCGATCGGGAAATCCACCCAGCCATACAGCTCGACCTCCTTGGACAATGGGGTCGCTTTCTTGAGATGAAGCACCGCATCCGTCGTCAACGGCGGATGGAATTGCCGACGGCCGCCGGATGATTCGATGTGTTCCTGGCCTGCCATTGTGCCTTTGGCCGGATCAAACCATTCCAATCGATAGACGCCCGCCTCCAACTCGACGGAGAAGGCCTCGTTCCCCTTCGGCTGATACACCAGATATTCCCGTCCCGGATCAGCCAGACAGTGGCCGGTCGAGGCCAGATTATCCTGGGGCGTCATCGCCGCCAGGTTCACCCGGTCGGCCAGACGGCGGGTGTGGCCCAAGGCGGCCCGCAGCGGCTCCCACCCGCGATCCTGTCCCAGGACCGAGCCGTCATAGGGGTCCATGAAGAGCGGATTGTGCCCACGTAGAAAGCTCCTCCAGACCCAAGTCGCGTTGCCACCCACGCCCCAGATGTGGTCCGTGTCCAGCAAGCTCACCTTCTTCTCGTTCCAGGCCGGCGGGTCCTCTGCGAAGCCGTCGGCCCGGCCCGGAGAGATCCAATCCGCCGGGCTGGCCAACATGCTCGCCAGCCGCTCGGCGCCGTGTCCGGTGTTGCCGATCGGGTGCTGTTTGGGTTTGGTCTGCTGGTACTCCTGGACGGTCCCGATCACCCACCCGTTCCACTCCTGCTCGCCGCCTTCGTTGATGACTTCGTAAAGGACGTTGTCCAGATCGTTCAGCGTGTCCACCACCTTGCGGAGGTAGGCCGCCTGGAGCTTGTTGGTCTCCGGGTTCCGCAGGGTATGGACTTTTCCACTCAGGGCATCCGATCCTTCGATGGTGAGATTGTTGGTGTTGTTGGCAGGGTTGAACGGATGCGACCGCCAGGCCCAGCCGTCTTCGGTGTTGCGCCGGCGGTTGCCGTGCATCAGGCCCCAGCCTTCGAAGAACATCACACCCACGTAGATCCCGCGCCGCCCTGCCGCCTCCACGCGCGACCGCAGCCGCTCGAAATACTCAGGATTGAACTTCGTCAGGTCGAACTTGGCCTTGCCGTCGAGCGCGTTGCCGGGACCGGTTCTCGTCCAGGGCAGCGGCGCGGCGTTGTGGATGAAGTCCTTGCCCAGCGCGCCGTTGGCCCGCGTGTCCCATGTGGTCGAGTCCCACGCCCACAGGCGGATGAAGTTGTGATGGTGGCGTTCGAGGAAATCCAGATAGGCAGGGAAATCGAACGGCTCGGGCGGGTCGCTGCGGCCCATGTCCACGAGATTGTCCCACGTGTGCGCCCCGGTCAGGTAGACCGCTCGCAACGAACCGGCCGGACCTTTCGTCCCATCCGTGAAATACCGCGGGTTCTCCGGATGAACGCGAAGCGGACCTTTGGCCGGACCTGCCTGGGCCAGCGTGGAGAACCCAATCAACGCTCCCAAACAGACACGAGTCATCGTTTCAGCGGCGTACATCAGGATTTCCTCCAATAAGTTCCACTGATCTCTCGGTTGACCCGCCGAACGGGATCACTGTGCGACCGGGCTCCTCAGCGAGAAGCTGCCTCGAACGGTATTGAACGAATCGTTGTTCCGTCCGCCCCCGCCGCCGGTGAAGACGAGCGTGAAGTCACGGCCGTCGGCGCTGAACCACTTCGGGGCGAAAGAAAAGAAGAAGACGTTGTCCGCCCACTCCAGGTTGCTGCCGGGCCGCCTTTGGCCAAACCGCTCGCTCGTCGTCCAGTACTTCACCGTCGTCCAGGGCCCCCAGGGTTCCGGCGCGTCGAACAGGGACATCACGCCGGCATGGCTGACGCTATGCTCGGTCGCCAGAAGGTAACGGCGAAGTCCCGGATTGTAGCTGGCGCTGACGCACCATCCCGTCCCATCGGGATTCTCGAAGACGGGGCGCTTCTCTCGCAAGGCGCCCCACGTCGGCTTACCGTCGTGGATGCCGGTGAACCACTCGTAGGCGTCGCGTCCGTCGAAGACGCGGCTGCGATGCACGCGGGCCAGGAACAGGACACCGGGCTTGTGCACTCCCAGCCCGCAAGCTGACTGCGTGACGTCGATGTTCTGCGGGCGGATGAAATACGAGTAGATGTAGTCGTCCCGGGCCGCGGCGTTGTCCTTGCTATGCACCAGGAAGGTGGGAATGATGAGGTTGTCCTCCCGCCGCCACCGCCAGGGAGCCTTGGTCCAACTCGCGCCATGGTCCGCCGAGCGTGCCAGCTCGATGTACGCGTAGTGGTCGCGAGGACCGCCGGTGTCGGGCCCATCCGGGACAATCCACGAATAGAGAACGCCGTCAACGCAGATAGTCCCCCAGCTCTTGCCGTCGAACCGGGCAGGATTCTCCGGGTCTTTGCCGCCCCAGACGTTGAAGCCCCGATAGTTGTCCCAGTCGCCTTCGATCCGGGCGAAGCCCAGGCCGACGCGTCCATCGCCGTTGGTGCCGCCAAAGCCGCCGCCGTCTCCCCAGGCGCCGTACTGGTGGCCGTCGTCCGCCCAGGTCAACTGGAAGTTGTCACTGCCCTGCGCATGTCGCCGGTGTGTGGACCAGTCGAGCACCACCTCGGCGATGACGGGGCTTGGGGGATAAGGACCTTCGGCGAACGTCCTCGCGGCGGGGACGCTGCTGCCGATCCGCACCGACAACAAGACTGCCAGAAAGCAAATCCCGTGGGCCTTCATTCCATCTTCCTTCCGTGTCAATCGCGTTGCAGAAACGAATCGACTGCCCTGGCCCGGATGATGTAAAAGACGTTTCGGAGCATGGACGTATTGCAGCGATGACTGGAATCCAGCCAGACGGTCCGCATGCGTTCGTCATGCGGGCCCGGCGAATCTACAGCGATCCGGCGGGGGCCAGGACGCTCGTCGTCAAGGTCACCAACGCCAACGCGGCTCCCTGACGTCGCGTCGGCGATCAGCTCCGGGCCGTAGGCGCTTTGGCGTCGGCACTGCTGCGCGTCGGCGCGTAACTGCGAATTTCGGGCGGGTGCGACCCGACGGCGGCCTGTTTGCCGCGCAGCAGGTCGCGCTTCTGGTAGCATTGCTCGCGGAAGACGGCGATCTCCGCGGCGAGGTTTGCGTTGGGCGAGTCGCCGAAGAACGCATGGATGATCGGCAGCACGAGATCGGGGCGTTTCTTGCGGAACTCCTTCATCATCCCCTCGATCTTGGCGGTCGCAACGCCCTCCTGCATACACGTGAACGGTCCGATGTGGAAAATGCCGGAGATGCACGCGTCGCCCTGCGGCTGGATCAGGTCATGCATGAAGTAATAGGCGATGCCCGTACTGAGCGGCGACTCGCCTTCGATGTTGCCGTGCCCTTCGTGCTCGCGTTCGAGTTTCTCAATGATCTCCATCGGGTGGGGCAGGACGTGTCGGCCGGCAAGCACCTCGTGGAACGGCTCGGCCAGCTTGCGCGCAACATGGTCCATGTACCGTGCCTTGAGCAACGATTTACCCAGTTGCCCGGTCGCCCGCCAGGCCCGGCCGAGATCCCAGGAGCGCAGACCGAGATGGACGTCGCGCTTGTTGTTGCGCACGTTCATCTTGTTGACGTAGAGCAGCCAGTCGGTGATGGGATCGCGCACAACCTCCAGATGGTTGTCTTCGAGCTGGCGAATGGCCTGATTGGTGTACGGGTCGTGCTGGCGCATGTAGATCTCGCCGATGTACAGGATCAGCGGGAAGCGTTCGCGATGGCGACGCTTGAGGGCCTCGAACCGCGCGACCGTCTCATGGCCCCACTGGACCAGGGCGGCGGTGTCGGCACCGGCGGCGACGACGGCCCCCGCCGCTTCGAGGCGCTCCTTCTTGAGCGCATCGGCTTCGCCTTTGTCCTCGACGTACGGCCGGAACCGACGCAATACGTCCTCGAGCAAATCGGAGGCGTTGATCCCCTTGAAGAGGATCTGCTGCATCTTCATCCGGTCCGACGGGCGGAGGCTCTCCGGCAGCGGAATATCGATGTAATCCGTCTCCGACGACGGCCCGACCACGGGGATCTTTTCCAGCCCTTCGAGCCGCATGAACTCCCGGAGCAATTCGGTGTACTTGCCGAAGCGGCACGGCCCGCTTGTCGTCGGCAGCATCACGAGATACCGCTGCTCGACCTCGCGCCGACTGGTCTTCTCGATCTGTTCCTGGAGGAACCCGATGGCGTCGCCGACGACCCCCTTGAGCGGATAACAGACCTCGGTATAGATGTGCTTGCGCGCGACCTCGTAGCCGCGAGGGGTATCCGTCGGCAGCACCTGGCTGCTGATGCCGAAATGATTCAGCCCCGCCGCACCCATGTAGCTGGCGTCGCCCATGTATGGGATCAGCCAGGTCCGCTTGTCGTACGTGTTCGCCGAGTGGACCTGCAGCTTGGCGAGGTCCACGCGAACCGGGTGGCTCTCGGCGACGACGCGCTCGTGGGCCTCGGTGCGCGTCACGAAGGGTGCGTTGTTCGTCTGAGCATCGGTGACCAGAACGAGCAACGGCTTGGCGGCCGCCTCGTGAATCTTCTCTTCCTGGTAGATCTTCAGACTGTCCGGGCCGCACGCGAAGTTGATCATACGGATCGGGAAGAGGTTCGGATGGTCCGCCACGAACAGGTTCGCCTTGAGAATCTTGACGCTCTGCACCCAGAACTCGTTCTCGACGAAGCTGTCGATCGGGATGTCCATGAACTTATGTTCGAGGAACTGCTGCGGAATGTAGTCGAGGCCGCGGACCTGCGAGAACATGGACCCGGAATGTGAACTGGCCTCCGGGTCCAACAGAACATAGTCGCGTCCAATCCCGACATAGGCCGTTGTCCCGTCGCGCGCGACACGCTGGAGAAACCGATCGCCTTCGCTGTAGAGATCGTTCTTGAACTGCTTCTCCGCGCCGTCGGCATGGGCGATCGCGTCCTTGATCTGGCGATCGGTAAACGAAAAGCCGACGCGTGTGAATTCCTTGCGAATCTCGCGCACCAGCAGCGGCAGGTCCCCGAAGTGGAGGATCGGGTTGATCTGCTTGAGCTTGTCGAGTGAGAGCACATCATTGAGGACATAGCCCTCGGACTCGGTGTAGATGCAGTATTTCAGGTCGGGTCGCTCCGGCCGGCGCTGTTCGATGAAGCTCGGGTTGAACAGATATTCGATCGCCGGGTCATCGTTGAGGACCGCGGCGTGGCCGGTGGCCAGTTTGCGGGCGATACAGAACTCCGTCCGCGAATTGTCGACGCCGATTTTCGCGATCTCGCTGTTGCTGCGCGGCGAGACGACCGGGTAGAAGCCCAGCTTGCGGAACAGCGCGGCGCTCCAGATCCCTTTCTCGGCCAGGGTTGCCATGCTGCGCTTGATCCCTACCGTCGGGCCCGTCAGTGCAGCCGACGACAGTTCGCTCTGGAGGCAGCCTTGTTTCTTGAAGTGCTTTTCGTAGATGCGATGGTAGCGATCGACGTAGTTGGTCTTGGGCTTCTTGACGGCTTCCGAGTTGCCGAGCGGACAGAACCCACCGGTGATGATCTCATCGTCTTCGATATGGAAGACTTCGAGCTGGCAGTCTCGCATGCCGCAGGAACGTTGCCCGAACAGATCGCGGCAGGCGACCTTCCGCTTGTGGAACGGCATGTCGACAATTTCCCAGCCACGGAAGGCGGTGTCGTGCGTCTTCCCTTCGGCTTCAAGCTGGCGGATGTGCTTGATGATATCGAGGGCCTGACCCCAGGCGCCGAACATCTCCCGGTGCGGATAGGCCTCGACGACGCCCTCGCTGACCTGCGCCAGCGCCGCAAGGAAGGCCTTGCCGAGCGCCGGGCCGCCCTGAGCGGAGCACTTGTGGCCGACGTGCTGCGCGCCGCCTACGAACTTGTAGTAATAACTGCCTGCAGTGCCTCTCAGGATCGCCGCGGCGATCTCGTCGCGCCCGAACCCCTCGGCGATCAGGCGGTTTTCGTCCATCTCCATGAACACGCCGCAGGTCGAGTCGATGATCGGCACACGCTTCGCCCGCAGCGCCGCCTCCTGGAGCGTGCTCTCAACGTCAAGGTTGATCACGTCGGCCATGTTCTCCAGCGTCTGCCCGGAGCCGGCCTGGCAACTGTAGTTCATCTTCGCCTCTTTGACCGTGCCGTCCGGTGCGAAGCTGGTGAACTTCATGTCCTGGCCGCCCACCTCGAAGATCGTGTCGATCTCCGGGTTGCAGTGTTTGACGCCAAGGGCATGGCAAGTGATCTCATCGGTGATGCGGTCCGTCAGCGTCACGCCCTCCGCAATGAGGTGCTGGGCCTTCTTCTTGCTCAGGAGAATCTTCTCATAGAGCTTGCGCGCCGACCCGGTGGCGCCGACGCCACGGATCACGACGTTCTCTTTGTGGCGCGACAGATAGCGCAGGACGCGCTTGAGCGATTCCTCGGGGTTGCCGTGCGTTTTGATGTAGAGCTTGTCAAGCAAACGCCCGGTCTCAATCTCGACCAGCGCGCCTTTGGTGGTCGTGCTGCCTCCGTCAATGCCCAGCACGACCTCGGTGCCGACGGGGATCTCGGCAGCCAGCTTCTCGCTTCGCTCCTGCACCCGCGCGAGGCTCTCGCTCAGCGGAGGCGCAAATACACGCTTCTGCCGGCTGTGTTCGGCCACCCTGTCAAGCAGCTTGAGATCGAGAACGAAACGATTGCCCTCTTCGATCGCTTTCCGCGCTGCGCCGGCGGCCGCGATATTCTGATGGTGTTGCGGTCGAACGATCGGCGTGCCCAGCAGGGTCACCAGGTTCGACCGAATCAGGTCATTGCTGAACACGCCGCCGGTACAGATGGCCTGCCCGAGCTGGCCGGGGCCGTTGAACTCCGTGGAGCCAAGCACATCGATCATGTAGTTCCGCGCGACGGTGCGGAACAGCCCTGCCAGGTTGTCCACTCGCGTGGCGCCTTCGTTCTGTTTGTGAATCAGGTCCGACTGGACCACCACGCCGCAGCGCGCCAGGAACTCGCTCGGCTCGCTTGATTGCGCGCCCTCCGCTTCGGCCCGCCGGAACATCTCCTCTACACGCTCCTGAAGCTTCTGTCGATTCCGGGCAGCGACGGCATCCCTCTGCGAGACGTCCGTCGGCCCGGCGTCTTCCAGCTCCGGACTCGGCACATCACCCTGAAAGAGGCGGCGACACTGCTTCTCGATCAGCATGCCCGATCCGCCGCCGCACTTGGTCCCCGTTCGCCACTCGCGAATAACTGCCCTGTTTCCTATATTGCCCAAATTAAAGAAATATGCGTCCTTCGCTCCGATGTGGAACACCTGGCGCGCCTCTGGAGCGACGACCTCGGCCCCTTTCGGGATCGCAACACTGTCGTACACATACAGGGCCCCCTGCATCACCGTGGGGAAACTCTCCGCGGCGCTGCCGGTCAGCGCTGTGCTGCGGATCGCCTTGCGTTCGAACCGAGCCAGGACGGCCGCCCACGCCTCGGCCAGAGCGCCGAGGGGGTTCGCAAAGTGCATAATCGGGCTGGGCGAGTAGACCACCGATCCGCCGGCGTCGAGCACGATACAGTGGAGGGCGCTGCTGCCGATATCGATTCCCACAAACAGACCGCCCTCCTGTGAGGGCTGCGGGCCGGCACTGCTGTCATTCACATGCATTCTCTTGTGTCCCAATGATGGTGTGCCCTTCCATCGACTCGATCGAGCCGGCCTCGTCTTGTTCGTCGCGGTTCCTTGGCTGTGTCCCAGGACGCTCCGGCCGCATCTTTACCGCCATGACGCCACCCGAAATCACATCCTGACCGGCGCCGGCCGGTGGCTCGGGGGGCACCTCATCGAACCATCCGAAAAGACAAACGCCGATTGTTATTTCCTCCGATGGCACCCGTTACGAACCCATCGCGGAGCCTGTTGCTTACTCAGAAACGCCTGTTTTGTCAAGTCCGCCCACAGCAGACGTAACAGTTTTTCCACAGAACAGCCGGCCCGTTGCCGGCCCCATCTACTGTGCTTACAAAGGCTTATAAAACCATCCCTATCAGTACTAACAATCACAGCATCTATATGACTAATATTACTACCCTATTTACTCATTCTCATTAACAATTGCGTTCTATATCCACACTGTCACAGTTGCCTCGTACGCTCGACGGCACAGACCGTCGGTGCAGGCGAAGGGCTATAGTCTCCAGGCGGTCCTGCGGTTCCCAAAAAGTCCTGTGTCGATCTGCGACCGGGGTCTTTTCGGGGAAAAGGGTTGCTGTACCGCAGAGATCGCAGTACACTCTGGGACTGTTTTGGAGAACCCCTGTTGTGTACTTGCGCCGTGATGATTCGTTTGCGTAGAGGTCTGCGATGAAAGTCACTTTCAACCGTGCCGCGCTGGCCGAGGCCCTTGGGCTGGTGATTTCCGTGGTCCCAAGCCGGACGCCAAAGCCTGTTTTGAAGTGCGTTCGTATTGCCGCATCCGGCAAGCAGGTAAGGATCTGCGCGACCAATCTCGAAGTCGGTCTGAACTACCTGGTTTCCGAGGTGGAAATCACGCGCGAGGGCGAAGTCGTGGTCGAGGCCAATCACTTGGCCGACATCGTGCGGACGAGTAGCGAAGATGTCCTTCTCCTGGAGGCCACGGAAAGCACCTGTGAGATTCGAGGCGCCGACAGCCGATTCACGATTTACGGCCAGGATCCCGCCCAGTATCCAAAGGTTCCGTCCATCGGGGAAGGTGAAGTCGATTTGGCAATCACGTTGGAGCAGCTCCAACTGGGGATCCAGCAGTGCCTGTTTGCCACGGCGAAGGAAAGCAGCCGGTACGCGATCAATGGGGTTCTCTGGGAAGTTAAGGGCAAGAAGCTCCTTCTCGTGGCAACAGACGGACGCAGACTGGCGCGCTGTCGCGTGGCCCTGGAAAAGGTCGCAAAGGATGGCCGCGGCGAGCACAAGATCATCGTGCCGGCCAGGACCATGGCCCTGCTCGAAAAGCTTGGTTCACACGACAGCGAGGTGGTCGGCGTCAAGCTGGTGGACAATCAGATTCTCATAAGCTGTGCTAATGTTGTGATTAGCTCAAACTTGGTGGAAGGCAACTTCCCGAAATACGAAGACATCATTCCGACGGACTACGACAAGAGCGTGAAGCTCTCGACGGAACTTGCGCTCAGTGCGGTGCGTCGCGCGTCGCTGCTGACCAGCGAGGAGTCCAAGGGCATCAAGCTGTCCGTGCGCGGCGATTCGCTGGTCTTCTCCGGCAGCTCGCCCGAGGCAGGGGCCGCGGAGGTCAGCATGCCCATCGAATACGGTGGTGAAGCGATCGATATTGGTTTCAATCCGCAGTTTCTTCTGGATGTCCTGAAGATCATCCGTGAGCCGGAGTTCGAGCTTGAGTTGGGTCAGTCAGATCGACCGGGCCTGATCAAGAGTGGGGCGGAATTCCTCTATGTCCTTATGCCAATCAACCTCGGCTGATCGTCGCAGGGCACCAAAGGCGCGTGCGCAGGTTGCTGCTGCGCGGCCGACGGAGCCATGCAGGTTGGGCGAGGCGGTCGGAGATGTGGTCGAGCGGCTGGCTCCTCTGCATGCCCAGTGCGATTCCGTCGTGCAGGCGTGGCAGGAACTGCTGCCGGAGGCCTTGCGCCGCCATTGTCGGATTGACAGCGTCACAGGTGGCTGCGTCAGAGTCGTGGTCGATGCGGCCAGTTATATGTACGAACTGCAATTATGCAAGGCCCAGCTTCTCCCGGAGCTGCAACGGCTCTGTCCAAGGGCCGGCCTGCGACGTATGAACGTCGCCATGTCGCCTGGCAGGCGCTAGCGCGACGAGACCGGGGTTGCCAGCGGCGGGGGTTTCGTGAGGCGGCAGATCTTGCCTCGTTTCTTTGCCGAGATACGATACGACAGCGATTTCGCATTCGAGGACGCATATGGATGCTCATAAGTACGATGCCAGCAGCATCAAGGTCTTGGGCGGTGTCGAGGCCGTCCGCAAACGCCCGGATATGTATATCGGCGACCGCGGGGTCGGTGGTCTGCACCACCTCGTCTATGAGGTGCTCGACAACTCGATCGATGAGGCGCTCGCCGGCGAGTGCACGGAGATTCTGGTCCGCATTCAGGTCGATGGCACCTGCTCGGTCGAAGACAACGGGCGGGGCATCCCCGTCGAAATGCACAAGGACGTCAAGGTCAGTGCACTCGAGGTGGTGCTCACGACTCTGCATGCCGGCGGCAAGTTCGACAGCGACAGCTACAAGGTGGCCGGCGGCCTGCACGGCGTCGGCGTCAGCGTGGTTAACGCCTTGAGCGAATGGCTGGAGGCGGACGTCTACCGTGATGGCCAGCACTATCATTTCGAGTGTGAGCGCGGCAAGGCGCGCAGCCCGGTCGAGATCATCGGTGCGGCCTCGAAACGCGGGACGAAGATCACGTTCAAGCCGGATGAGGAGATCTTCGGCGAACTGGAGTTCAACTCCGACACCCTCCTCAAACGGATTCGTGAACTGGCGTACCTCAATGCGGGTCTGAAGATCACGTTCCGCGATGATCGCCTCAAGAAGAAGGAGGAGTTCAAGTTCGACGAGGGGATCCGAGCGTTCGTAACCCATCTGAACGAGGGCAAGAACGTTCTCCACAACGACATCGTGTACATGAAGAAAGAGGACACGGACGCGATGCTCAGTTGCGAGGTCGCAATGCAGTACAACGACGGCTACAACGAGAATGTGCTCGTCTTCGCCAACAACATTCGCAACATTGATGGCGGCACGCACCTGTCCGGGTTCCGCACGGCGCTGACGCGAACGATGAACGCCTATGCCAAGAGCAACAACCTTCTCAAGGAAGGCCAGGCCACGACGGGCGACGATCTGCGTGAGGGCCTGACGGCCGTCGTGGCCGTCAAGCTTGCCGATCCACATTTCGAGGCGCAGACCAAGGTGCGCCTGACGAACCCCGAGGTCGGCAGCTTCGTGGAAACCGTGGTGAACGAGCAGCTCGGTCATTATCTCGAAGAACACCCATCCGAATCGAAACGGATTCTCAACAAGGCGATCCAGGCGGCGGCGGCGCGCGAGGCGGCGCGCAAGGCGCGTGAGTTGACGCGCCGCAAGGGCGCCCTGGGCAATGCGAATCTGCCCGGCAAACTCTGGGACTGTGCCAGCCGCGAACGGGGCACGACGGAGATCTTCATCGTCGAGGGCGATTCCGCCGGCGGGTCGGCCAAAGGGGGCCGCGATCGCGCGATCCAGGCGATTCTCCCGCTGCGGGGCAAGATCCTGAACGTGGAAAAGGCGCGCCTCGAGAAAATGCTCGGTCACGAGGAGATCCGGACCATGATCAGTGCGTTCGGAACCGGGATCGGTACGGACGAATTCGACGTCGAGAAATGCCGCTACGGCAAGATCATTCTGATGACGGATGCGGACGTCGACGGCGCGCACATTCGCACGTTGCTCCTGACGTTCCTGTTCCGCCAGATGCCGGTCCTGATCGATCGCCGGATGGTCTACATCGCCCAACCGCCGTTGTACGAGGTGCGGTCGAAGGGCAAGAAGAAGTCGGAATACGTGCTGACGGAAAACGAGATGCGCCGGCGCATGGTCGAGCGCGGCCTCGAGGGCACGTCGATGGCCATCCGCGAAGGCTTCGCCCCCGCCGCGCAGGACGACGGCGCACCGAAGAAGGCGCCGACGTTCCAGCTTCGCAAGTTGACGGACACCGAGCTGAGCGAGCTGGTCAAGATGCTTGCCGACGCCGAGCGCATCGTCAATGTTCTCGAACGCCGGGGAATCGTGTTCAGTAAGTTCCACGAGGCGCACTACGATGGTGAGAAACTGCCGCGTTTTGTGATTCGCTACCAGGGCCGTGAGGAAGCATATTGCGAGGCGGCCGATTACGAGAAGCGCCTCGATGAGATCGGAGCGGACAAGCGCCTGGCCGCCGAGAACGGCGACGACGCGGAGGAATCGCACGTGATGGCGGAGGAGCTCCACGAGGTCGCGCGAATCAATCAGATCGGCGAACGGCTCAGGAGTGAGTTCGGCCTGGACATGAACGATTTCCTGCTGACCGAGGAGAAGACCGAATCGGGCGAAACACTGCCGACGAAGTTTCAGCTTACGCACGGCGACGACAGCTATGACATCGCCTCGCTGGCCGGCATCTGCCCGGCGATCCGGCAGATCGGCGGCAAGGGCATCGACATCAAGCGGTTCAAGGGCCTCGGCGAGATGAACGCCGATCAGCTCTGGGAGACGACGATGAACCCGGCGACGCGGACGCTGCTGAGCGTGCGCCTTGACGACGCCGGCGAGGCCGATCGCCTCTTCAGCATCCTCATGGGCGACGACGTCGAGAAACGACGCAAGTTCATCCAGGATCACGCCCTCGAGGTCCAGAACCTCGACGTGTAGTGCGCCAACCAAGAGCCCCAGAGGCGGACACCCCGGGGGCTCGTACGACGGGTTCGCTGTCAGCGGCTGCCGCTGCTGCGCGGCGGTCCGCTCGTCGGCACGCTTGCCGCACCACGTTCGCTGACCATCGGATGTGAGAGCACCTGCACGCGGTGGCGGAATTGCTCCGGCGTCAGTTCGCCTTTGGCCAGGGCGCTGATGTCAGCGCTCTTGGCGCGAAGGGTCAGAGCGGTCGACGAACTCGTGCCAGGGTCCGCGGCCATCTCTCTCTGCAAAAGGGCGAGCCAGTCCTCCGGTCTGGCTTGTGGTTCGACGAGGATCGTCCGCCTTGCGACTTCACGACGCAAGGCCGTCGGCCCTGTGAGCGTTACCACGATGAACTCGTCAGCGGACAAATGGCGCATATTGGCGGCGTGGACGAGTGTGTTGATGATTGTCGTCTTGAGAGTCTCCACGCGTTCCGCACTGTACTTGGGAGTGGTGTCTGCCGCGGGGCTGCGACGTTTCGGTCTCTGGGGCTGGTAGAGTTCCTCGCGGGTTCTGACCCAGACGGGGTCGCCCTCGTCCGCCGGCTGTACGAGTTCCTCGGTTTCAACGTGCGGGCCCGGCGCCAACGGGAGATCGACGTTGATGAAGAACAGGACGCCATAGTCCTGCAAGTAGAGGGGTCGCGGCAGGCCGCCCGCACCGCCGAACGCCGCGTGGTACCCCCGCGTCGCGAAGACATTCAATCCGTGCGTCTCGGGCAGCAGATCGGCCTGCCGGAGCCTGTCTTCAAAGATTCGGCTCATTACCGCGAGATCCTCGAGGATTTCCGTGAATGCATCGACCGGTATCTCTCTGGCCGGAACCACAAGGATCGCCGGCATCGGCGCTGCGCCGAAACGGCCATACGGCAGTGCGCCGAGAAGTTTGTCGACAAAGACGGGTTCGGGCGTGCTGAGCGCCAGCCCTGATGCCGGAACATCAGGCGGCTGCGGAGTGCTCGGAGCCACCTGGGCGCCGACGACGGCATTCAGGACGACGGTCAGAACGACAACGAGCGTGTGGAGTTGCGTCAATCGGTTCATCTCTTTGCTCCTTAGTCTGTATTTGCGTCGCGGGTACCGGCCAGCAGGCCGGCCATGTCTTTCTTCGTGCGTTCGATTTCACCCTCGGTCGCCGCCGCCAGAGTGACCAGCGCGTTGGCGAAGTGAGCGCTGTCCTGGCGTCGGGTCGCGTCGAGCTCGACCAGGGCCGACGCAACCCATTGGCGGTTCTGCACTTGAGCGATGTAGATGGACGCAACCAACTCCTCGAGCAGGCGATGGGTGGTTGCATTGGAGCTTGCCAGGGTTTGCGCGGCTACCTCGAGGAGATCGCGGCGATATTGTTCTGTAAGTTCCTCGCGCAGGGCAACATAGCTGGCATCGAGTGTGGCCTGCCATTGGCGGCTCAGGTCGGCGATCACGTTCTGACGAACGGCCGGTTCGATGGAGGTGGCCAGCGACTGTTCGATGGCCTTTTGTATTTCTGCGCTGCCTGGTTGGCGAGGCGCCGAGAGGCGGCCTGCCGCAAAGCCTGCGAAGATCAGCACGGCAGCCGCCGCCGCGAGGCGGCGAAACGTGTGGGTGTTGTGGGCTTGTGGAGCCGGCACGGTCGCCTCGCCGAATTTCGTAAGCAGTGCATCGAGCACATCTTGCGGCGGCTGCGGAGGGATCGGCTCGTTGCTGTACTGTTCGATCGCTCGTTGGAGAATGTCGTCTTTACGTTCCATAAGGCAACCTCTTTTCTTTGGCTTCGACCGGTTCGAGCAGGTAGCGTAACCTCGCCTTGGCGCGGTGCAACAGCACGCCGACGGCGCCGCTGGTGATCGTCAGCTCCTTGGCGATCTCGCGGTAACTGAGGTCGTTAAAGTGCCGCAGGCAAAACACTTTCGCTTCCTGCGGCGGCAGTTGCGCGATCGCGGCGCGCAATCGCTCGGCCAACTCAAGGTTCTGTGCGTCGGCATCAGGTCCCGGTCGCGCGCTGACGATGTCGATGCCGTCGTCGTTGGCTTCGTGGCGCACCCGTCGCACGCGCCGGCGCAGTTGGTCGATCGCGCGCGTCGTTGCCAGATGCAGCAGCAAGGCACGAACGTTGCGCACCGGCTGACGCTGCGACAACGCAAACGCGGCGAGAAACGCCTCCTGAAAGCAATCGGCCGCGTCCGCCTGGTTGCGAAGCAGACGGTAGGCGGTCTGCCACACGACCGATGCGTGTTCTTCCGCGATGCGCTGCCAATTGTGCACGTGCAAGGCAAATACCTTTCGAAGCCGGTGCATGGATTCGTGTCTTTGGCGCCGAGCAAGAAGCCGATTCGTCTATCCTGCTACAATGAATATGTCGATCCGCGCGACGGTTTTATTACGTCGCGCTCGGACAAACGGTTGCCAGGCAACATTGTCACGCGGATGACGAAAAATTCGCGACTTTATTGGAAGCGTCTTGTTTTTTCCCTTGCAATCTCGCAAACCGGCAGGCACAATACCAGCGTTAGTGACAGGTGAGGTCGTCGCCGAGTTGAGGTCAACGTCAAAATAGGGAGGCGCTGCATGACGGGGGAACGCAGAAGCTTGAAAACGCCGGCGATGAGAGGGTTGCCCGCGTTCCTGCTTTTGGCAGCGGCTTCGGTTTTCCTTGCCGGTTGTGCCACGACAACGACGCAGAACAGCGTCGATTCCACTGGGACGGTCCCGTCGGAGCGAAGCGAGCGGGAGTTGCTGGCGGATGTCCAGCGAAGATTCGAGAATCCCCAGGCGCACTATGAATTGGGTCGGGTGTACGCGCGATCGGGACAATGGACGAAGGCGGAATATCACTACAACGTGGCGCTGGGATTCGATCCGGCGTTGCGGGCGGCCCAGGCCGGCGTCGTCAGGATGTTTATCGATCAGGGGCAGAACGCCAAAGGCGAGCAATATGCTTCGAGTTATATCAATTGGATTTCCACCAACGAGCGTGAGTTGTTACGCTTGGCGTGGGAGTTCGAGAAGGTGAATCTGGATGACCATGCCATGCGATGCTTTCGGCAGGCGCTGGCCGTCGCGCCGGATTCGGCTGAAGTCAACAAGCAGGTCGGTTTCTACTACCTTGGCAAGAACGACACCGCCAGGGCCAGACAGCACCTGGGCCGGAGCTTTGAGTTGAATCCAAGGCAGCCGGATGTTGCCGGAGCACTCGGCACCCTCGGAGTGGTTGTGGAATCGCCCGAGGCGCCGCCGATGACGATGGAGAAAACGCGGTAGAGAGCGACGAGATAGTCCTGTTTCGATGAAATGCGATGATCCAATCGTTTTCATTGCCCCGTGGCGAACGGATGCGCTGCGGGGTTTTTTTTTGCCGCTGCGAGGTGATCCATGAGACTGGGAAAGTACTCGCTGGGAATCGGAGATCGGTTCGGCCGGCAGGGCAAGGCGCAATTGGCGGCGCTGCTCAAGGCCAAAGAGGCCGGGATCGAGGTGACGCCCGTTTGGAACAAGTCGAGTCGCGAGCACGGCATCATCGGAACCGAGCCGGCCGACGTGCGGCGCGAAGCCGATGAGGCCGTCGCGGCCTGCGCGTGGGAGGGGCCGTACTTCGTCGATGCCGATCACATCAGCTTGGCCAACGTCGAGGGTTTTCTCGAGGCGAGCGACTTTTTCACACTTGATGTCGCGGGTGTTATAGGACGACAAACAAGAGAAGAGGAGCTCAATGCATTTGTTTCTCGCCACGAGGGTTTGATCGGCAGTGTTCAAATCGGCGGCAGTGCGGCGGGCCTTGAGATCAGCGCGGCCGACTTGCGCAGGATCGCGTCCAAGTATCTGGCGGCGGTCCAGGAGGCAGGACGCATTTATCGGCATATCGAGTCGCACAAAGGCGCCGGGCGATTCGTGACGGAGGTGTCGATGGATGAGACGGATACCCCACAGACACCGGTCGACCTGCTGGTGATCCTCGTGGCCATCGCCGATGAAGGGATCGCCGCACAGACAGTGGCGCCGAAGTTCAGCGGACGTTTCAACAAAGGGATCGATTATGTCGGCGATATCGGGCGGTTCGCCTGGGAGTTCGAGGAGGACCTGGCGGTGCTCGGGTATGCCGTGAGAGAGTTCGGCCTGCCGGAGAACCTGAAGCTGAGCATCCACTCGGGCAGCGACAAGTTCTCGCTCTACGAGCCGATTCAGAGCGCCTTGCGCCGGTTCGATGCGGGCCTTCACGTCAAGACGGCGGGTACCACGTGGCTGGAAGAGTTGATCGGGCTGGCGAGGGCCGGTGGTGACGGCCTGGCGATCGCCAAGGAAGTTTTCCATCAGGCGGTGAGCCGGATGGAGGAGTTGTGCGGCCCGTATGCCAGTGTCATCGATATCGACAGGACGCGATTGCCCGACCCCAGGGTCGTTGCGAGCTGGGATGGCTCGTTGTTCGGCCAGGCCCTGCGACATAATCCGTTTTGCGCCTGCTACAATCCGCACCTGCGGCAACTGCTGCATGTCGCATACAAGATCGCCGCCGAGATGGGCCCACGATTCACCGAGGCGCTCGAGCGTTATCAGGAGATCATCGCCGGTCACGTCACTGCCAACCTCTACGACCGCCACATCCGCCCCCTGTTCATCGATTGATCCCCCGGCCGAACCGATGCCCAAGTCAGGGTAATGGGTCCGCGCGGCATTGGACCGCGAGGAGTGGTGGTGAAAATACGTAGTTTCCACAATAGAACGCATATACTGGTCTTGGTAGAATAGTGGATTGGCGGTGTGTACGGTTGGGGTATAGGAGGCGTCTACGCAATCTGTGGCGCCGAGGGTTTCACTTCGCAGAGGCAGCGCTCACGGTCCGTGTGCGACCGGAATCCAAGGTCCCAAAATCACGGCAGCGGTGCGTCGTATTCACTTTTTTCGGCCGGCGGTGTGGGTCTGCGCGCCGTGTCCCACATGGCGTCACTTGTGATAGACGCCTGTTTATGGGGCGGCATGAGAGCGGGGACGAGATCGCCCTTTGCCCCTAAAGCGGTCGGGCCGCCGCGTCGAAGTGTAGGCATCGGCTGTCCCGTGACGGCAAGACCCTTTGACCTTGGAGGCATATGAGTCAGAGCCAACGACAACAACGACTGCGTCTGCTCGTCAGGAAGCTCAACAAAGAGCGCAAACGACAGGCCAGCCAGATCGATATCCTCTGCAACGATCTGATCGGCGCCCAGCGGGGCTTTATCCAGAGGCTCGACGACATCGCTTTTGCCGCACGGTTCTACAAGTCCCTGTTGGGGATCACCGACCTGCGGGTTCTGCTGACGCAGGCAGACCAAGTCATTGAGGAAGGGTTGCCCGGGGCCGACGTCACGTTCTTCCTTCGCCGGTCTGACGGGTCCGGGCTTGGCGCGTTCCATGCCGACCAGGCCGCGACCATCGACGGCACGCCGCTCGAAGACTACTTCCCCTCGGAGCTGGTTGAGGCCATCTGCAAGTCGAACCGGCCGTGCAGCTTCGCCGATCTGCTTGCGCTGGGGCTGCAAGGTCATGTCGAGGAACTCAGCCAGGTGTCTCTGGCGACGGTTCCGCTGAACGATCTGGGCCGTCCGCTCGGATTCCTGTTGATCAGCCGGGACATGCCGTCTGTGCTGACGGGTGAGGAATTGCAGAGGGTGGCGTTGGTGACCTGCGGGCTTTCGCACGCGATCGTCGCCGCTCGCGTCCCCCTCCATGCCGGTCAGTAAGCGATCCGACCGCCAGATCCCACGACACACCATCGGGCGGTTGTCCGGGAAATTTCATTGCCTTTCCGGTCGCCATCACAGATAATGAAGCTGTGCGCTCGTACGGCCGGCGTGCCTGCGAGAACGCGAGCGAGGAGGGGTTGCGTTTGTTTGTCTCCGGGGAACCGAGTGAGTCAAGGAATTGGAGATGCCTGAAATGAATGAAGGCCCGGTCAACCAGAGCCACATGATCGAAACGACCGACTGCCTGGAAGCGGTGGGGATCTTTCGTGGATGGAAGAACTTCTTCTTTTTGCTCGTGGTGATCTGTCTCGTACTCGTCCAGGCGTCTTTCTGGCTGGTGAATCTTGGGATCGTTGAGATCCCGCCGGCACCCACGACCCCCCTGACCGAGCTTGAGGCGGTCGGTGTGGCGGCGGCCGAGACGGTATCGCAAGCCAATGAGGCTTTGACCCCTGCCGCCCCGGTCCGGAAGAAGATGCGGTTGCCCCTCCTTGAGAAGCTGACTTGGGAGCACGTGCGGCGCACGATCGAACTGGTCGACGGCGTTCTGATTCTCACGGCGGGTCTTTTCTGTCTGGCGATGTTCTTCAGTCTGATGGTTTCACTCATCGGCCGGCTGGGGGGCATCAGTCACATCGCGCGGGCGTTCTTCCTGTCTTTGATTATGTTCGTCCTCGTGGTGCCGTGGCAGGAGTTGATCGGCTCGAGCGTCATCGGCGTGGCCTACACGCCGGCTGAGCTGGCCAAGTGGGTCTCCGGGGACGGCTCGGGGGTGATGCACAGCGTGCTCTACTACCTGAGATTCAGCGGATACTGGTTCCTCGTCGTGCTGCTGGCGATCATGTCCCAGGCCCGCAGTGCTCGCTGGACCAAGGCCATCCTCCGCCGTCTCGAAATCATCTAAACGCGACGGTCCTTCGGACGGTTGTGATGCCAGCGACGGGCCGGCGGCTGCGGCCGTCTGACCAGTGTGCTCCATCTGACGGCGCCTCTTGCAGCCCCTGCGTTATCTGTCTCCGGGTGGTTTACAGGCGGTGTTTTCGGTCTATACTGGTTTGACTTATGACGGCTTTCGCGGACAACTCTGTCGGTCTGATCGAGACCAAAATCGTTCGCGTCGTTGAGGTCGATGCGCCGCTGCCGCTCGAGTGCGGCAAGAAGCTTGGGCCCATCGACGTGGCCTACGAAACCTATGGGCGCCTCAACGAGGCCGGCGATAACGCGATTCTCGTCTGTCACGCCCTCAGCGGCAGCGCTCACGCGGCGGGCTACCACAGCGCCGACGACAAGAAGCCCGGCTGGTGGGAAGACATGATCGGTCCCGGAAAGGGCATCGATACCGACAAGTACTTCGTCCTTTGCTCCAACGTCCTCGGTGGCTGCTCCGGAACCACGGGCCCGTCCTCCATAGACCCCAACACCGGCAGCCCCTATGGGTTGGAGTTTCCCATCATCACCATCGCCGACATGGTGCGCGTCCAGAAGAGGCTGCTCGATCGCCTGGGCATTCGGCATCTGCTGGCCGTGATCGGCGGCTCGATCGGCGGCATGCAGGTCCTTCAGTGGTCGATCGCCTATCCGGAGATGATGGACGCGGCGATTCCCGTCGCCACGACGACGCACCTCGGCGCCCAGTCCATTGCCTTCGACGCCGTCGGTCGCAACGCCATCCTGGCCGACGCCAACTTCGCCAACGGGCAGTACCACAACAAATCGGTCCCCGCCCGCGGCCTGGCGATCGCGCGGATGATCGGACACATCACGTACCTCTCTGAGGAAGGGATGCGTCAGAAGTTCGGTCGCCAGCTCCGCACCGCCGAGAAATACAGCTACGACTTCAACTCGGAGTTTTCCGTCGAGACCTATCTCGACTATCAGGGCCAGACTTTCGTCGATCGGTTCGACGCCAACAGCTATCTGTACATCACAAAGGCGTCGGACTACTTCGATTTGGCTCGGGACTACGGCTCGCTCCGACAGGCCTTCGCCAACACCCGCGCACGCTTCCTGGTGGTCAGCTTCAGCAGCGACTGGCTCTTCACACCCGCCCAGTCCGAGGCCGTCGTTGACGCCCTGGCCGCCAACGGACGGGATGTCAGCTTCTGCAATATCAACTCGTCCTATGGACACGATGCCTTCTTGCTGGAAAACGAGACGCTCGGTGCATTCATCGACTGTTTCCTCGCCGCCACAGCGCGTCCGAACTGGGTCGAGATCGAGGGCGTCTGTTGCCATCAACATGTCTCGTCCGCCGGACGCCACGAACAGGCGCAGCGGGCCCGCGTCGATTATCAGCTCGTCGAGTCGCTGATCGAGCCCGACGCCACCGTGCTCGACGTCGGTTGCGGCGACGGAGAGTTGCTCGCCAGACTCCGACACGACAAACAAATCGACGGGCGCGGGATCGAACGCGAGCAGGACCTTGTCCTCGGCTGCGTTTGCAAGAGACTGTCGATCATCCAATACGATATCGAACGCGGGCTCGGCAGCTACGCCGACAGGAGCTTTGACTACGCCATTCTGTCCCAGACGGTGCAGACGATTCGCGACCCCGAGCGCGTGCTCCGAGAGCTGTTGCGGGTCGGGCGCAAGGTGATCGTCAGCTTCCCGAACTTCGGGCATTGGCGTTCGCGGGTGCAGTTGCTGTGCCGGGGCAAGGCGCCGGTAACGCGCCAGTTGCCGTTCGGCTGGCACGACACGCCGAATATCCACTGCCTGTCGCTGAAGGACTTCGACGAGTTCTGCGGGCACCTGGACGCCACGATCGAACGACGGGTCCCCCTGGTCAAGACCCGGCCCAGCCCGGTCCGCCTCTGGCCGAACCTGCTGGCCGAGCAGGCTGTGTATGTCATCCGAAAAGACACCGATTAGCCGTGCATGGCAGGAAGGGCTTCTATGGCAGATCTCGAACGCATAGGCATTTCGCTCGACAGCGACTTGCTGGCCCAATTCGATACGCTGATCGCTCATCAGGGATACCAGAGCCGTTCGGAGGCCGTTCGCGACTTGGTGCGGCAGCAGTTGAGCCAGGAGCGCCTCGCCGACCCGCAGGCCGAAGCGGTGGCCGCCGTCTTTCTCGTCTACGACCACCACGCCGCCAACCTCACCGAGAAACTCATTGCCGTGCAGCACTCTCACCTGCTGCACGCGATCAGTTCGCTCCACGTGCACCTCGACGAGCACGACTGCCTCGAGATCATCGTCCTGCGCGGCCAGGTCGGCGAGATCAACAGGGTCGGCGAGAACATCCTGAGCATGAAGGGCGTCAAACTCGGCCGGATCAACCTCGTCGCCGTGTAGAAATCCACCTCCCGCATCGAATTGATCGCCGATTCGGACTTGACAGAGCCCCATGCAATCGGCTTTAATACCCTGCTACCCGGGCGATTAGCTCAGTTGGTTAGAGCGCACGGATCACACCCGTGAGGTCACTGGTTCGAGTCCAGTATCGCCCATTGATATAACACCCTCTTATTGAGAGACTTACGGCACCTACCTCGCCCGGGCTTGACGTCTGTGTCTTCACGCGGGCGCGAGTCTGTTTGGCCTGGGCGTTGGGAACGGACTCTGCGTGCTGGAAATCCCGGCGCGCTCGCCGTAGAATGGACCCGTGCCGCCCGGCGGCACGCATCTGACGCAATGTGACGGGAACCGCGTTCCCGCAAAGATGTCGTGCAGATAGGAGAGGTCCAATGCGCAATCGCATCCATCGCAACATCCCTGGCAGACTGTTCCGCCTGTCCATCGTTCTTCTGGTTGTGCTCCTCACGGCTCCGACGGGGCACGCCAAGCTGATCGCCCGAATCCACGATTCCGGGTTCGCCCTCGCCCACGACACCTACAACGGGATGGGCGCCGCCAGCGACGGTCGGATCTACTATGTCCTGTCGTCCCAGTCCTATGAGGTCGGCGCGCAGATGTTCTGCTATGACCCGGCCACCGACAAGATCGAGCACGTGGGCGACGTCACCGAGGCCTGCGGTGAGAAGAACACCAAGACCATCGTCCAGGGCAAGTCGCACGTGCCGTTCATGGAGCGGGACGGCAAGCTCTACTTCTCAACGCACGTGGGCTACTACAGCATCGTGGACGGCATGGAGAAGATCGGCATCCCGCCGGAGGGCTGGAAGCCGTACCCCGGTGGCCACCTCCTCGCCTACGACTTGAAGACGAAGAAATTCGAGGACCTGGCCAAGGCCCCCGGCGGCGAAGGAATCCTCACCACAACGCTGGACGCCAAACGCGGGCGGCTCTACAGTCTGACTTGGCCAGGGGGCCATTTCCTCCGCTACGATCTGGCCAGGAAGGAGCTGAAAGACCTCGGTCCGGTCTCCCGACTGGGCGAGAACGGGACCGGCGACGACTACCGCACGCTCTGCCGTTCGTTCGTGGTCGATCCGCACGACGGCAGCGTCTACTACACCGTCGGCGATGGTGATATCTTCCGTTATCGCTACGACCGCGACGCGATCGAGCCGGTCGTTGGCGACGACATGCGAAAGGACTACCTCGGGCTCTACGACCCGACGTCGGCCGGCCACATGGGCTACAACTGGCGGCAGACGGTCTGGTACGAGCCGGAGCGGGCCGTCTACGGCGTGCACGGCAACTCCGGCTATCTGTTCCGCTTCGACCCGCGCGGCCCCGAGGTCCAGATCGTCGATCGCATCACCTCGCTGCCCTCCAAACGCAGCGGCATGTTCGATCAGTTCAGCTACGGCTATCTCGGCTTCGCTCTCGGGCCGGACGGCAAGACCCTGCACTACCTGACCGGCGGGCCGGTCTATGTGGACGGCAAGCGCGTCGCCGGAAAGGCGACGACCGCCATGGGCGAGTCCAAAGGGATCGAGAACCTTCACCTGATCACCTACGACATCCCCGCCCGCAAGTACACCGACCACGGCCCGATCTTCTTCGCCGACGGCCGACGGCCCTACTACGTCAATTCGATCGCGGTCGGCAAGGACGGCACCGTGTACACCTTGTCGAGAGTCAACAACGACAATCCGCCGAAGACCGATCTGATCAGTATCCCGAGCCCCCTGCGGGGCAGGTAGTCTTCAAACTTGAAACTT
>ERZ764778.981-NODE-981-length-31044-cov-5.822550_pt1 | contig 31044 bp, 19 predicted proteins | sample MGYA00374951_ERZ764778 | MGnify/ENA primary metagenome ERZ764778 (study PRJEB28918, sample SAMN05720193) | bioreactor metagenome | isolation source: Anaerobic biogas reactor | place: USA:Washington, USA | collected 2015-08-08 ...
TGGCCATGGACGTGCCGGACCGGCTGCCGGCGTCGGTGCACCAGTGGCAGCCCTACCACCTCAACCACTTCCTGGGCGGCATGTCTGCCCTGGACGCCTTCCGCCATTTTGGGCTGGACGCCTCCGTCCTCCCGCCCATCGAGCACGACCGCCTATCCACGCCCCAGTGGCGGGTGACGGAACGCTCGCACGTCAACGCCGAGGGCAACCGCGTCACCGAGGCCACCATCGAGACGCCCGGTGGCACGCTGACCCAGCGACGCGAGGGCGACGAGCGCACCGAGTGGGTGGTGGAACCCATCATCAAGCGGCCGGAGGACATGGTTCTGGTGCGGGACTACATGCCGGTGCCCAAGCTGCACCCCGGCCCCATCCAGGCCGCCTACGAGGAGTTGGGGCAGGACGGCATCCTGCGCGGGTTCGTGTTCGGCGATCAGGGCGGCCCTTGGCAGCACGCCTGCCAGCTCTACGGCACGCAAGAGATGATCATGGCCACCTACGACGACCCCGCCTGGGTCCATGAGCTGCTGCGCTCCCTGACGGACAAGAAGCTGCGCTACGTAGACGAGAGCCTGCGGGGGTTGCCCTTCGACCTGATCGAGATGGGCGGCGGGGCGGCCTCATCTACCGTGATCTCGCCCGCCATTTTCCGGGATTTCTGCTTGCCGTACGACCGCGAGATTCACCAGCTGCTCCACGACGTCGGCCACCGGGTGGTCTACCACACCTGCGGCGGCATGATGCCCATTCTGGAGCTGATCGTCGAGAACGGCTGCGATGCGGCGGAGACGCTGGCGCCGGCGGGCGTGGGCGGCGACGCGGACCCGGCCGAGATCAAGCGGCGCATCGGCGGACAGGTGGCCCTCATCGGCGGGCTGGACCAGTTCAACGTGCTCACGGACGGCACACCGGGGGAGATCCGGGCGGAGGTGCACCGCCTCTTCGACGCCCTCGGGCCGGGCGGGGGCTTCATCATCTCGCCGTCGGACCACTTCTTCGACACCAGGGAGGAGAACCTGGCCGCCTACGCGGCGGCGGCACGGGAGTGCGTGTACTAGGGGAAGCGCTCGCCAGCGGGGGACGGCGCGGGGGCCGTCCCCTACCGGGAGGCGGTCGCTGGGGCCGCGCGGGAGCCGTCTCCTACCGGGAGGCGGTCGCTGGCGGGGACGGCGCGGGGGCCGTCCCCTACTGGGACGTGTCGCGCCCCATCTTCATGAGCGCCAGGGCGATGGCGCGACCGGCGTCCTCGAGCTTATCTGCCGAGAGGGCGGCGGCCGTGTCTGTAGGCATCCCCGCCAGGGCTGCCGCCCCGTCCCAGCCGATGGATAGCGGGGAGGGGCCGCGGCTGGGAGCGGTAGGTGCGTCATCATCGAAGGAGAGCAGCAGCTCGGCCTGCTCGCGCGCCCGAGTGGTGGCTACCCCGGTCTGCCGCGCTGCCGTCTCGAACTCCTCCGCTAGGCGCCGGTTGCCGCCGGTGGCGATGACCAGGCCGTCGCCCTCGCCTGCTCCCAGCGCCCGCAGGTCCACCACTGCCTCGATCTGGAAGGCATTCGAGAAGCCCGCTTTGGCGGTGAGCAGGTCCTTCACCACCGGCGGGTAGACAGCTCCCAGGGGGCCATACCCCTCGCCGCTGTACGCCACGAAGAGGAAGGTCTTGTAGGGCTGGTAGCCGGAGTCGCGGAAGGTGCGAATGATCTCCAGCAGGGTGGCCACCCCGGCGGCATTGGCGCTCGCGCCGGGGTAGTGCTCTTCCCCCGGCCCCAGGGGCGGGCCGTCGTACTGGGCGAGAACGACGATGAGGCCGCTGTCGTACTCGGCGGAGACGCCGGGCAGGTGTCCGATGACGTTGAGGGCCGGCACCCGCTCCTGCACCGTCGCCGGCACGCGGACGCGCGCCTGGGTCCCGAGCGGCAGGTCGAGCACCTCGTCCAGCCCCAGCCCCTCGGCGCGCGCCCGCAGGCCGGCCACCGTCTCGCCGGAGCCGGCCAGCAGCCGGTCGGCGAGCGCCTCGCTGACGCGGAGCACCGGCCGGCCGCCGGCAGGCTGAGCGTAGCCGACGCTCATCGGAGAGCGGGGCGAGAGTGTGCGTCGTCGCTGCAGCACCTGGTCGTCCGGCGCCACGATGAGTATCCCGCCCACCGTCACCCGTTCCAGCAGTTGCGCCTGTTCCTCGGAGAGCACCAGCACCACCTGGCCGGTGAAGTCTGCGTGCCGGAGAGCCAGGTAGGAGTGCCGCGGGCCGAAGGAGCCGGGCGCCTCGGTCAGGTCGCCGAAGGCAAGGAAGCGCACCGGGCCCTCGGCGAGGCCGGCGGTGCTGAAGGCTGCAGCGTACTCGGCGTAGTCCTGGCGGTACACCGCTTCCGGCCCGCCGTCGTCGAGCGCGAGGGACGGCACCGCGTCCAGCCCCAAGTAGGAGCGGGTCTGGTTCTGGAAGTAGGTGAAGCCCTCGCCCGCGGCCTGGAGACCGAGATCGTGGAACTGATCGGCGATGTACTGCGCGGCCGCCTCCGCCCCCGGGCTGCCGAGCGCCCGCCCCTGAATCTCCGGGGCGGTCAGGGCCTGGGCCTGCGCGAGAGCAGCGGCGCCGCTGAACTGGGCGGCCTGGCGACGGTACACGGCCACCGATCCCAGGTTATCCTCGGCCCAGCGCCCACCCACCAGGACGAGCACGAGGACGAGCACGGTGTAGCGGTTCACCAGCCGCGATACGTTCAGGCCGATCTGGTCCACCAGACGGCGGAGCCCCTCACCGAAGAGGTTGAAGCCGAGGATGGCTCCGAAGAAGGCCAGGCCGGGGTAGAGGGCGGTCCAGGGGTAGGCGCGGGCCGTCTCGCGCAGGTTGCTCAGCAGGGCGCCCCACTCGGGCACATCGCTGTAGGCCCAGAGCTGGTCCACGATCATCTCGGCGGAGAAGCCGCCGCCGATGAAGATGCCGAGGAAGCCCAGTTCGCCCAGGAGCATGAGGACGGAGCCCATCTCCAGGGCGGCAAGAGAAATGAGGCCGGGCACGAGGTTGGGCACCACGTGGGTGACGATGAGGCGGAGGGGGCGGACGCCGGTGGCGACTGCTCCCTCAATGAAGGGGCGCGGCCGCAGCGCGATGGTCTCGGCGCGGACGTACTGCATCACCTCGCCCCAGCCCACCAAAGCCAGGCCGATGATGAATGGGGGCAGGCCACGGCGGATGCCCAGAGCGAGGATGAGGGCCATGGCGAGGAGGAGGGCGGGGAAGGCGGCCACCGTCTCCGAAAGGCCGGTGAGGAAGCGGTCCAGCCGGCCGCCCTGGTGCCAGCCGCCGAGAAGGCCGAGCAGCATGCCCACGGCCAGACGGGCCGCCACCACCGCCGCCGCCACCACCAGCGTCTGCTGCGCCCCGGCCATGATCAGGCTGAGCAGGTCGCGCCCCAGCTTGTCGGTGCCCCAGGGGAACTCGCCGCCGGGGGCGAAGGGGGGCACTGACAGTACTCCGTCCTTGAAGGTGACGCCGCGGGTGGTGTAGGGGCTTTGGGGGGCCAGTTGGGGGCCGAACAAGACGAGGGCGATCAGACCCAGCACCAGGAGCGTCCCCAGTACGAACTCGACATTGCCCAGGGCGAGCCGCAGGCGGGCGCGCCGCCGTCTGGCCTCGTGGGGGAGGACCTCCACCTCAGGGGCGATTCTCCGGGGCGCGGCTCCGCGCCCAGGGAGCAGGCCGGCCAGGCTCCGGAGCCAGTCGCGCAGGTCGGCTGGCAGCGACGTCAGGGCGTCGCGTAGGGAGATGGCGACGTCGGTGCTCACGCGCCCCACCGGTTGTCGCAGTTGGGGGTCGACGAGGCGATAGGAGGACTCGAGGACGAGGTTGGTGAGCACGAAGATGAGGCCCAGGGTGAGGACGAGGGACACGGTGAGGCTGTCGTCGCCGCGGGAGAGGGCCCGCAACAGGCCGGCACCCAGGCCGGGCCAGCCGAAGAAGTACTCCACCACCGGCAGGCTGCTGAGGGCAAAGCGCACCGAGACCCCGACAGTGGTGAGGATGGGGATGGCGGCGTTGCGCAGCAGGTGCCGGGTCAGGATGGTGGCAGGCGGGAGGCCCTTGCCGTGGGCAGTGCGTATGAAGTCGCGCTCCAGCGTTTGGCTGAGGGCAATGAAGCTGACGCGGGTGATCTGGGCCAGCGGTCGAGCCGCCAGTACCAGGGTGGGAAGCACCAGGTGGGCGTCCCAGCCGAAGCCACCCACGGGAAGCAGTCGCTGGCCCAGGAGGCGCGTCCCCTGGACGGCCGCCAGCTGCAGCAGGAAGGCGAGGAAGAAGCTGGGCAAAGAGACGCCGACCACCGAGAGCAGGACAACAAGGCGGGAGGAAGGAGCGTGACGCCTGAGAGAGGCCGCCAGGCCCAGGGGTACGCCCAGCAAGGCAGCGAAGGCGATGGCAGCAGCCAGGAGGCCGAGGCTCTTGCTCGCCATCTCGGGCAGGACGGCGGCTACCGGCTGAGCGGCGGAGCCGAAGGTGCCGGTGGCCGTGGCGCCCAGGTCGCCCACCGCCAGGCGGCTCAGGTAGACGAAGGTCCGACGCAGAGCCCTCAGGAACGCCTCCAGCCAGGGCACGCCGGAGGCAGCAAAGAGGACGGTATGGGCAATGAAGACCACCGCCAAAAGGGTGAGCAGCACGGAAGGCAGACGCTGCAGCGCCGTAACCAGACCGGCGGCACGCGATACAAAGCGGCCTGTCCGTGCCGGCAGGGCCGATTCGTTTATGTCGGCATGCATGGATGACCTCAGTCGGGCGTGGAGGGAGTGTAGCACTGGCGGCGAGCGAGTGCAGGAGCGGCGGCCCACAAAACCCCTACCACCCTTCTTCCTCGCGCTGACCACACGACGTTGTCCTCGCGGGGGTGCGCGGCAGGTCCCTCGACTCAAGTCGGGGCTGTGGAGCCTTCGGCTGGCCGTCCGCCTGCGCGGACGGGGCGAGAATGGCGGCTTCGCCTCCTCGTGTCCGCCTCTGCGGACACCCGGCGCGCCAGCGCCCCAGGGGATTCGCGCCGCGAATCCCCGAGCCCCGGCTTCAGCCGAAGGCGTCCGACCGCTCCGGCCCAGCTGAAGTGGCTCCGGAGGTTAGGTGGTCCCTGCCCGAACCGCCTATCCCAGCACCAGCCACCCCAAGTCCGCCGGGTTGGCGGGACCGAAGACGAGACGGTTGGGCAGCGGGTGGCGCGCCATCCAACTCCGCGTGACCACGGTGTCGCCCTGGCGGCGGCGCCACTCCACGTCCAGGCGCAGGGGCCGCTCCAGTTCCGGGTCGTCCCGAAGGCAGGCGAAGGGGATGCGCGCCGTCAGGCTCCAGCCGTCGTCCCGCCGCTTCACCGTGACGGACCAGCGCCGGTCGTCGGGAGCGGGGTACTTGACGCAGCGCTGCTCGCCGCCGGGGGACACCTCGTAGCGCTGGTTGGGCCAGAGCCGCCGCGGCTCGATGAGCAGCGCCACCGCCTCGTCCACGAAGGGATCGCGGCCCGGTCCGCCGGCTGGGGCGGGGGCGCCGGCGCCGGAGCAGTGCACCCCGAGGTAGAGGGCCTGGCCGTCGTGGCAGGCGCGCCACCAAGCCCGGCCGGTCGTCGCCGACACGCTATCTCCGTCGGCCGCCCCTTCCAGCGAGCGCGGGCCGCCGGGAGCGGAGGCGTCGGCGGAGGCTGACTTCCGCCCGCCGCCCTCGATGTCCTGGGCGTCCATGGACTGGGTGGCAAGGTCGCGCCAGTACGGTCCGTCGGGGACGCCGTCCAGCGGCGGTGGGGCAGCTACTCGGAGGCAGCGGTAGCGCGGTCCGGTGGGCTGTCGTCCGGTGTAGGTGGGCCAGAGCGGCTCATCGGCGCGAACCTGCGCCTCCACCCGGGGGAAGTCCTCACCGAGAAGGCGGCGCAGTCCCTCGCGGCGCCACTCGATCTTGGCCGGGAAGTACTTGTAGCCCTCGGCCTCGGAGTGAAAGCCGAGACGGGAGTCGGCGCGGGCCAGCGCCAGCAGTTCGTCGTCCACCTCGATCTCGCGCTCCACCAGGCGGCGCATCTGCGCCAGGCGGGCGAGCTGGCGGGAGCGAGACAGGTAGGGCAGCTGCTCGCGCAAGGAGTAGAAGCGAAGCATGTTGTGGGTGCTCTCCGCCTGCAGGGCCAGGGCGGCGGCCACGCCGATGTCGCGCCGGCGGTCTTCGTCCGCGGCGTAGTGAGGCAGCAGACGCTTCAGGAGAGCCGCTCCCTGGCGCCAGTCGCGCGCCATCGCTCCACACAGCTCTCGCACCTCGTTCAGGCTGTGGGTATAGGTGAAGGTCTCGCCGATGCGGTCGCCGCTGGCAGCGATGGGCCGGCCCGTCTGGCGCCAGGCGATCTGCCAGGACGGAGCGATGGGGAGGTCGGCCGGCTCCAGATGCAGCGGCCAGGTGGGGGCGTCGTGGAGGGGGCCGTACCAGCCGAAGACGTGGTTGAGGGGGAAGTGGGCGTAGCCGCGGCGGAACAGCTCCCAGGCGCGGGCGACGGTCCCGGCGTGGCGGCCCCAGTCGCGCCGGGCCAGCCAGCGCAGGAAGTCGCCCTCATCGTCCGGCAGGGGGTCGAAGGAGAGTTCGCCCGCCGCCTTGGTCATGAGGCCGGGGTAGTTGCCGAAGTACCAGCACTGCATCGCCCCGCTGACTCCCAGGTCCCGCATCGCCCGGTACTTGCGGTAGAGGTTGCCGGGCACGGGCACATAGGGAGCGGTGGCCACTTCGTGGCTGCAGCCCACCTGCAGCTTGGCCGCCATGGGGGTACCCTGGGCGCGGGCGGCCCGGGCGCTGTCGGCGAAGAGCTGGGCCGGGCCCACCCAGGAGAGCCAGTAGTCCAGGATCTTGTGCCTGCGCCCGCACTGCTCGTCCTCGCCGGAGGACTCGAAGTTGTGCTGCAGGGTGACGCCGGGGATGAGGCGGCCGGCGCTGTCCACCGTCTTGTCGTCGCCCCAGAGGATGTACTGGCCATAGGGCCAGTGGATCAGTTCCGCCTCCGGGTTGGCGGCGTGGATGCCCCGCTCCATGGCGGCGAGGGTGTCGTTGAGGACGTCCTGCGGGTCGCGCGGGGCGCAACGAGGGCAGTTGTTGCCCGCCAGGTAGCCGGAGTAGCAGTGGGAGCCGTGCTCGCCGACGCTGATGTTGATGAGGCCGCCAAGGCCGGGCACGTCGGTGAAGAGGTTGTACATGGCCTCTTCCAGATAGGCCTGCGCGGTGGGGTTGCTGGTGCAGAAGTAGCGCCAGTCGCCGTAGCCGTGGCCGAGAAGTTCCGGGTGGGCGCGGGCCACGTCGCTGTCCACGGCGATGGGGGCGGGCTCGTTGGCGAAGGCGTAGATGCGGATGCCGTAGCGGGCGCACTTCTCCACCGTGCGGCGCAGCTTGGCCACCCGGCGCGCGGCGTCCTGTCCGTACTCGGGGAGGACCGACTGGCGGCAGATCTCGGCGAAGTAGATGGTGAGCCAGAGCCCGTTCACGCCCTCGTGGGCAAGGCGGTTGAGGTACTCGTCAGGGTAGTAGTCTATGTCGTTGGTGAGCTCGTCTATGTTGTGGGGCGGCCGGTGAATGGGGCCGAAGAAGCAGCGGGAGATGCGCGTCTTGATCACCGGGCGGCGGACGGTCTCGCCCAGACGGAGGAAAGGCCCGCCCGAGCGGAGCAGCTCGTCCTCGAGGTAGTAGACGGCGCGACGGATGCCGTCGGCATCGCCGGCGCTGAGGGTGCAGCCGTCGGATGCGACGGCGAGGGAGTAGGCCTCGCGCTCGCCTAGGTCGGCCTGCTGGAAGGCCAAGCGATAGGCACCGGGACCGATGCCGCCCGCCTCAAGGAAGCGACGGAGGTCGTCGTAGGCGGTGTCGAGGAAGCCGCGCTCGTCGGGGAAGCCCAGGTCGAGGGTGACGCCGCCGGAGAGGTCGGCCTCACCAGGGCGGCGGCGCCGGCGCCGCCAGGCGAACGGGCGCCAGAGGGGACTCTGCAGCTCATCCACAAATCGCCAGTGGGAGCGGGGCGGCTGGGGCGGCTCGGGCGAGAGCAGGGACATGGCGTTCCTCCACCGACGGCGGTGATGGCTAGCAGTAACCACAGCCCGGCGCGGCGGTCAAGCGGACAGGGGGGTTGGCGGTGCGAGCGCGGCAGTGTACGCTCTAGGACATCTCAGGGAGCAGGCAGGCGAGAATGGCGGCGGACGAGCAGGGCAGGGGCGTGTGGCCGGTGATGCTGACTCCGTTCCAGGCGGACGGCGCGATAGACTGGGCGGCGCTGGACGAGCTGACGGAGTGGTACCTGGACGCCGGGGTGGCGGGGCTGTTCTCGGTGGCGCAGTCGAGCGAGATGTACAACCTGACGGAGGCCGAGCGGCTGGCGGTAGCGACGCGGGTGGTGCGGCTGACGGCCGGGCGGGTGCCGGTGGTGGCGGCAGGGACCTTCGGCGGGCCGATCGAGGAGCAGGCCGGCTTCGTGCGGCGCATGGCGGATACCGGAGTCAGTGGGGTAGTGGTGCTCACCTGCCAGTTGGCCGCGGCGGAGGAGGCCGACGATGTCTGGCGGGCCAACGCCGAGCGCCTGCTGGCGGCGACGGGAGAGGTGGAGCTGGGGTTGTACGAGTGCCCGCAGCCGTACAAGCGCCTGCTCTCGCCGGAGCTGATCGGTTGGGCGGCGCGCACCGGCCGCTTCCGCTTCCACAAGGACACCTCCTGCATGACCGAGCCCATCCGGGCCAAGATCGCGGCAGTGCGGGGCACGCCCTTCCGCTTCTACAACGCCAATACCGCCACCCTGCTCGCATCGATGCAGGCGGGCGGACACGGCTACAGCGGCATCGCCGCCAACTACTTCCCCGAGCTCTACGTGTGGCTGTGCCGCGAGTTCGAGCGGCAGCCGGAGAGGGCCTTGCGGCTGCAGCGCTTCCTCGGCGTGGCGGACCGGCTGGTGAGCCACAAGTACCCCCGCTCGGCGAAGATCTTTCTGGCGACGCGCGGGCTGCGGCTGGGCCTCACCTGCCGGGTGGGGAACCCGGAGTTTGTGGAGGAGGAGCTGCTGGCTCTGAAGCAGCTGCGCGACTACGCCCAGGAGTTGGCGCAGGAGTTGGGAGCGACCGGCGGCGGGTAGACTCGGCGGGGACATCACCGTCCCGCCGCCTGGGGATGTCGGGCAGCGGGACGGTGGCGGCGATCGGCCCCGGTAGAGCGAGAAGGGGCGGCGCTACGACTTGAGGTCGGCGAGCAGCCGCTTGTACTCCTCTTGGTCAATCTCGCCACGGGCGTAGCGCTCGCGAACGATGTCCAGCGCGGTGGAGTGCGCGGCTAGTGGCCTCTGACTTTCGGTACCGTAGTATCGTCGGCCCGAGGTGGCGAGCCAGACTACCAGCCCTAGGAGCAGGGCGAAGAGCAGGACACCGCCGAACATCATGACAATGCCTCCTAGCGTTCCCATGTGTCCCCAAGGCGTTCCGTGCCACCACATCACAATCGTTACCTCCCGGGCCTTAGGTAGGCCCTTGACAGATAGTCTATAGGTATAGTAGGCGTTTAGGCGAGAATCGCTTGTCTTGACTGGCAGAGCAGGGTGAGGCGATCGGCCGGCAGGCCGGCGCCGGAATGGATCGAGACCACGCCCCGGGGTACAGGGCGTGGTCGATGGAGGGGGTGGGAGGCCCATCGGCGGCCCCCCCGACCGTCATCTAGCTGACGTTAGCGCCGTTCCAGCGGCCCATGGAGCCGGGCTCGTAGCCGTAGGGGCACTCGCCCAAGTAGCCGCCGAAGCTGCCGCCTCGTCCGCCGAAGCGTCCGCCGCGACTGCCGAACCGACCAGCGCCTCGCTGGGCCATCCAGTCGGCCTGATCCTGGGTGATGGTGCCGGCATCCACCGCGTCGGCGAGGGCAGCATCACGCGCCTGCTGCATGATCGCCGGGAGGTCGGCGGGCTCGAAGCCCTGCTCGAGGGCGATCTGGTAGAAGGTGAGGCCGGACTCACGGGCAGTCTGGAACTCCTCCACCGTCATGCCCAGCGCATCCGCCAGGTAAGTGTCCTGCGCGCCGTCCAGGATTCCTCCGCCAGGGACGCCCCTGTCGGTCCAGCCGCCCGGGCCCACGGCCGTGCCGCCGGGACAAGCCCAGCAACCGCCACCGCCTCGGCCCTGTGCCGAAACGACCAGCGTGCCGCCGAGGGCGATCGCGAGGGCTGCTGTCACTGCCAACACCGAAAGCAACTTCTTCATGGTCTTCTCCTTATGCTGATGGGGGGACTAGGTTCGTCCCCGCCTGCTATGCCACCATCATAGAGGAGGATTGTGGAGAAGCTGTGGAAGGACCATGGCTGTTCTGCGCAGTTTGGGCGGCCCTGTCCACCGACCCCTTGCCGCCCCTAGCAGCGCGATGTATCATCGGGCCGCCGGCGCAAGGAGGGGCAGCAGTGATCCGCGTGGACCCACGGGCGGTGATCGGACGCATAGACCCGAACGTGTACGGGATGTTCATCGAGCATCTCGGGCGCTGTATCTACGGCGGCATATTCGACGAGGGCTCGCCCCGCAGCGATGCGGAAGGCTACCGGCTCGACGTTCTCAAGGCTTGCCAACAGTTGGCGCCGCCCATTCTGCGCTGGCCGGGCGGCAACTTCGTCTCCGGCTACCACTGGCAGGACGGCATCGGGCCGCGCGACGAGCGCCCCCGCAAGTTCGACCTGGCCTGGTTCGCCGAGGAGAGCAACCGCTTCGGCACCGATGAGTTCCTCGGCCTCTGCCGCCGCCTCAACACCCAACCCTACATCTGCGCCAACTCCGGCAGCGGCGCTATCGACGAGGCGGCCGCCTGGGTGGAGTACTGCAACGGCTGGACCAACACCCACTACGCCAACCTGCGCCGCCGCTGCGGCAACCGCGTTCCCTACGCCGTGCCTTACTGGGGCTTGGGCAACGAGGTCTACGGCGCCTGGCAGATCGGCCACCTGAGCGCCGAGGACTACGCCAAGAAGGCCCTGGAGATGGCCAAGGTCATGCGCTGGACGGACCCCGACATCCGGCTGGTGTCCTGTGGCCTTGGCCGGGAGGAGTGGGACCTGCCGGTGCTGGAGCGGCTCAAGGGGCAGGCCGAGTACTTCTCCGTGCACTGCTACGTCGGCAGCGAGGACTACTACCGCAACGTCAGCGCCGTCACGGCGATGGAGGACATCCTGGAGCGAACCGAGCGCTCCATCTGCTCCGTGTACGACGTTGCCGACGCGGCGCTGGCCCCCATCCGCATCGCCGTGGACGAGTGGAACGTCTGGTACCGGGAGCGTGGCAACGAACGGCTGGCCCCCGCCAAGCTGGAGGAAGTCTACGACCTCAGCGATGCCCTGTGCGTGGCTACCTTCATCCACCTCTTCCAGCGCCGCTGCCGCACGGTGACCATGGCCAACCTGGCGCAGATGGTGAACGTCATCGCGCCCATCTTGACTTCGCCCGACGGCGTGCTGCTGCAGAGCATCTACCATCCGCTGGTGCTACTGCGTCAGCATTCGGGACCGCTGGCGCTGCAGGTAGAGACGGAGGAGCTGATGCTCCCGTCGGCGCAGACTGGCAGCCGGTCGGTGCCCTACCTGGACGCGGCCGCCAGCCTGAGCGAGGACGGGCGTCGCCTCTGCCTGAGCGTGGTCAACCGGCACGAGAGCGAGGCCCTCGAGACACCGGTGCTGATCGCGGGAGCGACGGAGAGATGGCAGCGGGGCTGGGTGGTGAACGGCCCCAACGTCCACGCCGCCAACTCGTTCGCGCAGCCGGATCTGGTGACGGCCGTGCCGGCGCCTCTGCCCGGGGCGGGAGGCGTCTGTACCTTCCCGGCGCACTCCCACACCGTCCTGGAGGCCGTCCTTCATTGATCCGCGTGCCCAACTCCGATCTGCATACTCACACCGACTACTCGGACGGGCGCGGCAACCTGACCGAGAACGTCCGCGCCGCCGAGGCCGCCGGGCTCGATGCGATCGCCATCGCCGATCACCTGATGCCGGCGGGCTACGAGAAGCACGCCGACCGCGATGCCCTGGTGGCCCGGGCGGCGGAGGTGCGGCAAGCACAGTGCTGGGCCGACACGCGCGTCATCATGGCGGTGGAGGCCACGGTGCTCGACCCGCAGGGGACGCTGTCGGCGGAGCCGGCGGATCTGGAGGGGGTGGAACTGACGCTGGTGGACGTCAGTTGGCTGACGGCGGGCCTGGCACACAGCGTGCCCGCCAGCCGACAGACACAGGTGGCCAACGCCCTGCAGGTGTACCTGCAACTTGCCCTCGAAGCCGCCGTGGACGTGCTGGCGCATCCGTTCACCCTGGGTCGGTTCGGGCTGGACATCACGCTGGAGGACCTGCCGCGCGCGGGTCTGGTGGAGCTAGGCCACGCCCTGGCGGAGACGGGCACGGCCTTCGAGATCAATAACGGGGTGTGGTGGTGGTGGCCGCAGTGTTACCCGCGCCAGTTGGCGGACGAATACGCCGCCGTGGTGGCCGCTGTCGCCGAGGGCGGGGCCAAGTTCACCTTGGGCAGTGATGCCCACTGCAACACCGGCGTGGGCAACTTGGGCTGGGCTAAGCGGGTGGCGGAGGCGGCCGGCCTGGGGGAGGGGTCCTGGGCGGATGTGGAGGGGTGGCTGGGGAGGACCTAACCCCCCGACCCCCTTCCCTAAGAAGGAAGGGGGAGGAGGAGCGGGAGAGTGGTGCGGGTGTCACGGATCGTTCGTGGACAGAGAGTGGAAGAGGCCAAGGTCGTCCGCGCCAGGGAGTTGCGCCGGGAGATCACGCCGGCGGAGAGTTTGCTCTGGAGTGCCTTGCGCCGGAGCCAGCTGGATGGCCTGCACTTTCGCAGGCAGCAGGTGATCCGAGGGTTCATTGCGGACTTCTACTGCCACAGTGCTGGGCTGGTGATTGAGGTGGATGGCGCGGCTCACCACGGGCGCGAGGACTATGATGCCGAACGGGAGCAGGCGCTCGCGGCGCTCGGACTGCACGAACTCCGCTTCACCAATGAGGAGGTCGAGGCCGACCTGGCGGGCGTGTTGAGCAGAATCGTGGCGGCGTGTGAGACTGGAGGCTAGCCCATAGCCTCTCCAGCTCAGGCCGTCTCGCGCAGCAGTACAGCGGCCTCCGTCCCATTCGTACGTAGAATGGGAAGAAAGCTAGGTCAACCGGCAGGCACCAGCCGCAGCGAGACAGATCAGGGCGGAGAGGATCCGGCTCTCCCCCTTCCTTCTCAGGGAAGGGGGCAGGGGGTTAGGTTCCCTACCCCCGCCGGTAAAGGTCGGTTCGGTCACTGATTGACTAAGGGATAGCATATGACAGACAACGGCAAGATGGCAGCGAAGACGGCTCCAGTGGAAGAGACCTTTGATGTGATCGTCATCGGCGGCGGGCTGGCCGGCACTTGCGCCGCCATCGCCGCGGCGCGGCACGGCGCTTACACCGCCCTCATCCAGGACCGTCCGGTGCTGGGCGGCAACTCCTCCAACGAGATACGCGTCAGCGTCACCGGCGCGTCGGCGGGCGGGCGCAACCCCTTCGCCCGGGAGACGGGCATCCTGGATGAGCTCCTCATCGAGGATCGCTTCCGCTCCGCCACCGCCTTCCCGGTGAACGGCGAGCCTCGCCCCAACTGGGACTGGCTCCTGGCCGAGTGGGCGACGCGGGAGCAGAACCTGGTCCTGTTCCTCAACACGCGCGCCCTGGAGCCGACGGTGGACGAGGAGACGGGAGCCATCCGCTCCGTCCGCTGCCTGCGACTGAGCACGGAGACCGAGTTCCTCTTCCACGCCCCCATCTTCATTGACGCCAGCGGAGACGGCAGCATCGCCGCCCAGGCGGGGGCCGAGTTTCGTCACGGCCGCGAGGGCAAGATGGACCAGCCCCGCGAGGCGCGCGAGTCCCTCGCTCCCTTCCGCGGCGACGACGACGTGCTGGGCAGCACCCTGATGTTCAGCGCTCGCAACGTCGGCCACGCGGTCAAGTTCACGCCGCCGCCTTGGGCCTACGACTACCCCAAGGAAGAGGACGTCCCGCACCGCGAGCATGACCACATCGGCGCCGGCTACTGGTGGATCGAGTGGGGCGGCAAGCAAGACACCATCGCGGACAACGAGCTCATCCGCGACGAGCTTCTCAAGATGGTCTACGGCCTGTGGGACCACATCAAGAACCACGGTGCCCACAAGGCGGAGAACCTGGAGCTGGACTGGGTGGGAACGGTGGTGGGCAAGCGCGAGTCGCGCCGGTTTGTGGGCGACTACGTGCTCTCCCAAGCGGACATCGAGGGGCGGCCGCAGTTCGACGATGCCGTTGCCTACGGTGGCTGGCCCATGGACACGCACCCGGCCGACGGCCTGAAAGCGCGGGAGCTACCCTGCATCCAGGTCTACCCCCCGGGACCGTACGCCATTCCGCTGCGCTCTCTCTACTCCAAGAATGTGCCCAACCTGTTCCTGGCCGGGCGCAACATCAGCGCCACTCACCTGGGCTTCTCCTCGGCGCGGGTGATGGGGACCTGCTCTGTGGAGGGGCAGGCGGTGGGCACGGCGGCCGCGATCTGCGCCGAGCGTGAGTGTCTGCCGCGCGACATCGTGGCCGAGCATATGACGGAGCTGCAGCAGGCTCTGGTCAAGGACGGCTGTCACATACCCGGCGTCCGCAACCGCGACGGCGACGACGTGCTGCGGGGCGCTTCCGCCACGGCCACGTCCGAGGGCGGCCCGCTGGAGAACAACCGCTACGATCGGATGATTCAGGTGGACTCGGACCGGGCGCAGATGTTCACCGTGTCCGAGCCGTACCTGCAGCGCGTGTCGCTCTGGCTCGAGTCCGACGACAAGGAAGAGTTGGAAGTGCGGGCCAGCCTGTATCGCGCCGAGCACCTGACGGATTTCTCGTCCACCGACCCATTGGCGGTGGCGCTGGCAGTGCTGCCGCCCAAGCGCCGGGTGTGGGTCACCTTCCCCTTCGAGGTGTCGGTGGAACCGGGTGGCATGTACTGGGTGAAAGTGGACGAGGCGCGCCGCGTGAGCTGGGGCGTGCACGATCAGTCCCTGCCCGGGGCCTTGCGGGCGGAGCGGATGGAGTTCCGCAAGCTCTGGCTGCCGCGGCAGGGCTGCCATACCTTCCGGCTGACACCGGAGGCGCGGCCCTACGTGGCCGGCAACGTGGTCAGTGGCGGCACCCGGCCGGAGCGCGGCCCGGAAATGTGGGTCAGTGACCCGGGCGTGCCCCTGCCGCAGAGCGTAGACCTGAAGCTGGCGCAGCGAGCCCAGATGGACACGGTGTACTTCACCTTCGACACCAACCTGGACTCGGTGGTGTCCTTCGGGCCGGCGCCGGAGTGCGTGCGCGACTACACCTTCTACTACCGCGACGGCGACGGCGAGTGGGAGCCGATCGTCCGGGAGACCGACAACCATCAGCGGCTGCGACGGCATCAGTTCCCCGCCGTCTGGGCCACCGAGGTGCGCTTGACCGTCACGGCCACCAACGGCGACAAGTCGGCCCGAGTGTACGAGGTCCGCGCCTATCTGGAGCGGCCGGACGAGCAAGCCGCCGAGGAACCGGAGACGGACGAGGCGAGCGTGGAGCAGACGGCCGCCGAGGGCGAGGAAGTGCAGGGAGAGAACCTAACCCCCGGCCCCTTCCCTAAGAAGGAAGGGGAGTAAGGGACCTAACCCCCCTCACGGTCTTCCATGACCAGACCGCTGGTCCCCTTCCCTAACAAGGAAGGGGAGCCAGAGAGCTGATTCCCTCTCCCCCCTTCCTTTCCAGCGAAGGGGGGAGCAGTGGTTCCGCGGGGCGGAACCACGAGGGGGGTTAGGTTGTGCCGCGCGAGGCAGCCTGCCACTCCGGTTGGGTAAGGGCGAAGGCGTAGCCCGGGAAGGTAATGGGCTGTCCCTCCGGCGTTTCCCGAAAGGAGGTCTCGCTCTCGCCCACCACGCGGAAGCCCAAGCGCTCCAGCAACCGCACCGAGGGAGTGTTGGCGGCGGCGGTGCCGCTGACCACGCGTCGGGCGCGCAGCCGTTTGAAGGCGTGCGCCAGCAGGGCCCGGCAGGCCTCAGTGGCGTAGCCGCGGCCGTGGTGGGCGGGGTGCAAGCAGTAACCGAGGTTGTACTCGTGGGCGCGCTCGTCGTCACTCGGGCTCAGGGCAAGAAAGCCGATCAGGTCGCCGCTCTCCTTCAGGCACACCGCCAGGAACTCGTCTTCTTGGGCGAACCACTCCACAATGCCGCGGATGGCGCCCAGGGACGTCGGCCACTCGTGGTCGTAGACGGCGTACTCCGAGGCCTCCTTCTCGACGATCACCGCGCGCAGAGCCTCGGCGTCTTCTGGCCTGAAGTTGCGGATGAGCAGTCGCTCCGTCTCGATGATCATAGACGCTCCTTGCGCGAGAGACGGTGGCCCGAGGCTCTCAGTCGCGACCAGGCGGAGCGGCGCTCGCCGGCGGCAGAAGGTGTATCGCCGCGCTCCGCGGGCGCCCACTCACTGAGGGCGACGCGGAAGCCGTAGAAGTCCTCGCCGTCCACCGGCCGCTGCCGCAGCCGGGCCGCAGAGCGGCAGATGTCGGGCGGGTCGTGCCAGCAGCCGCCCCGCATGGCCCGGTCAACGCCATCGGGGCCCAGCCAGGCCGAGCCGTCTGTGGGCGCGCCCGTGTAGTCGCCGTGCCAGGCGTCGGCGCACCACTCCCACACGTTACCGTGCATGTCATGCAGGCCGAAGGCATTGGCGGGGAAGGCGCCCACACCGGTGGACTCGTGCCGATAGACTCCCTTGGGTCCGCCGCGGTAGACATGCTCGCCCACGTAGTTGGCCAGGTCGGTGCTGATGGTGGGGCCGTAGCAGAACGCGGTCATGGTGCCGGCGCGACAGGCGTACTCCCACTCCGCCTCGCTGGGCAGGCGGTAGGCGCGCCCGGTGCGCTGGGCCAGGCGCCGGCAGAAGGCACCCGCATCATGCCAGGAGACGCGGTCCACCGGCCGGCGCTCGCCGCGACAGCGGACTCGTGGAAGCGACCCCATCACTGCCCGCCACTGCTCCTGGGTGACAGGGTAGCGGCCGAGATGGAAAGCGGGCACAGTCACCGGGTGCCGCGGCCGCTCGTCCTCGTAGCCTTCGCCCGGGCCCGACCCCATGAGAAAGGAGCCTCCAGGAACGACTACCATCTCCAGGCCGACTCCGTCCAGGTCCTCCTGCATGACCTGGCACTGGCCGCACGAGCGGGCGGTGACGGCGCCCCACTGATCTACCGTCACCGTCTCGAAGGTCACGACGCTTTCATCGCCGCCGCCTGCCACTGCTCCCTCCCGCGCTGCCGTCAGGTGGCCCCGCCGCTGCTAGCGGCCTAGCGCCGACTAGTGACCGAGTCGCTCCAGCAGACGGCACCAGCCGTCCTGGCCGCGCTCGAAGCTGGCGATGCGGAAGAACTCGTTGGGGGCGTGGATCTGCTCATCGTGGAGGGCGAAGCCGAAGCCGATGGACTCGACCTCCAGGTGCTCCTGGAAGAGGCTGAGGATAGGCACGGAGCCGCCGGTGCGGGTCTGGTAGGGCTCGCGGCCGTACATCTCGCGCAGCACGTCGGCAGCGGCCCGGTTCCCCGGGTGATCGGCGGCGACGGTATAGGGCCGGGTGTTGCCGGCGCGAGCGTCAATGTCCAGGGAGACTCCCGGGGGCACGTGCCCCTTCAGGTGGGCAACCACGGCGGCCTGCACTCGCTTCGGGTCCTGGTCCGGCACCAGGCGGCAGGTGATCTTGGCGTGGGCCTCGGCGGGGAGGACGGTCTTGGAACCCTGGCCCTGGAAGCCGCCCCACATGCCATTGACCTCGAGGGTGGGGCGCACCCAGAGGCGTTCGAGGGTGGTGTAGCCGGCCTCGCCGAAAAGATGGTCCACGCCCGCCTGCTGCTTGAACTCCTCCTCGTCGTCGGGGACGGCGGCGATGGCAGCCCGGCCCTCGGACGTCAGCACGGCCACGTCGTCGTAGAAGCCGGCCACGGCGATGCTGCCGTCGGGGCGGTGTAGCCCAGCGATGATCTCGGCCAAAGCGTGCAGGGGGTTCTGCACCGCGCCGCCGAAGCCGCCGGAGTGCAGGTCGGCCTTGGGCCCGTGGACGGTGAACTCCACCATGCAGATGCCGCGCGTGCCCATGGCCAGGGCGGGCTCGGTCTCGCTCCACTGGCCGCTGTCGGCGTTGAGGACGAAGTCGCATGCCAGCAGGTCGCGATGAGCGGGGATGAAGTCGTAGAGCTGAGGGCTGCCGATCTCTTCTTGGCCCTCGAGGAAGAACTTGACGTTGATGGGCAGGCGACCCGACGTCTGCAGCAGGGCCTCCACGGCGGCGACGGCGGCCAGGAAGTTGCCCTTGTTGTCCGAGGCGCCGCGGGCATAGAGGCGGCCGTCGCGCACGGTGGGCTCGAAGGGCGGCGTGTCCCACAGCTCCAGCGGGTCCACCGGCTGGACGTCGAAGTGGCCGTAGACGAGGACGGTGGGCTTTCCGGGGGCGCCGGTCCAGGAGGCGTAGACGACCGGGTGGCCGCCGGTGGCTAGGACCTGGGCGTCGGCGAGGCCGATGGCGCGCAGGTGGTCCGCCACCCACTGGCCGGCGCGCTGGACGTCGGTGGCGTGGGCGGGCAGGGCGGAGATGCTTGGTATGCGGAGGAGAGCGGACAGGTCCTCGAGGAAGCGAGGACGGTTTGCGTCGAGGTAATCGGCCCAATCGGGCATGGATGTGGCCTCCTGGGAGCGGTACGCCATTGTAGCAGGGGAACGGCCACAGAGTCACAGAGGCACGGAGGGGAGAATTCGCCGTGTCTCCGTGTCTCTGTGGCTAATCCCCCAGTGCCGCGGTGATCGCCTCCCAGGCACGCGCCTGGTAGTGGCGGGTGATGCCACGCAGGGTGGGCGAGAGGGGCTCGTAGCCGCCCTCGTCGAAGGCTTCCGGCTCGGGCAGGTAGCCGAGAGACCCGTTGGCGTAGCTCACCAGCCAGGGCGTGTGGTAGCCCTGCAGGCGAAGCAGCGTGCGCGTGCGCACCGACGTCTCGCTGAACACCTCGCCCGGGTGACCCACCAGCACGATGCCGTCCATCCCGAACAGCATGACCTCAGCCCACACCTTGCCGTCCGCGTCCGCGATGGAGGGCAGGGAGCGCCCCTCGGGCACCGGCATGACCAGCTCGTCGGCGGGCCGGGTGGCGTCCACCTTGAGCCGCTTGCTCCAGAGGCGCTCCACCTCGGTGGTACGGATGGTACGGGCGACGCGCGCCGCCTCGGGGGCGAAGGCGGCGGCCAGTTCCGCCACCTCCTCGAAGGTGCCGCCCCCGCGGTCGCCGATGTTCCAGGCCTGGGGATCGTCGCGATCGCCGTACCAGACGCCGATGTCGCCAATGGCCACCACCGGGTGGCCGCTCTCCAGCCGGGCGCGCACCCCGGCCACCAGCGGGTTCACCTCGGCGCAGCCGCCCTGGTAGTACATGACCTCGCCGAAGCCCTCCGCCTCCAGGTTGCGGCAGGCCTGCCCCGGCCAGTCGGCGCTGATGAGCAGGTTGTCCGAGCCCATGACCACGCCGTGGCAGGCGAAGTTGCACACCAGCCCCAGCGGCTGCCCGGCGCGGTCATCCACGCGGATGATGCCCACCGCCGGGTCCACCGGGCGGTCGAGCCAGCGGCGGTTGATGGAGTGGCCCAGCAGTTGCCCGAAGCCGCTGCCGATGCGGGCCGGCTGCAGGTTCGCGACGGCCATCTCCACCGCGTCGGCGATGATCTCACCGATGGGGCGGGGCCAGTTGTCGGCTTCGCGATCATCGGGACCGGAGTGGGTGTGGATGGCGGCGATGAAGACGTTGTCGGGGGCAATGCCCAGGCGGCGCTGGACCGCCTCGCGGACGGCGGCGGTGGTGGGGACGCTGGTGTAGAGCATCTCGCAGGCGATGAGGGCGAAGCGCTCTCCGCCCGACTCGAGGACCAGGGCGCGGGCGAGCAGCGGGTCGTGGATGCCGGTGGCGCCCCCTTGGCGATTGGAGTAGCCGGTGAGGCGGCACCCCAGCCGGGGGGTAATGTCGGCGCGGCCGAATCCGGCGCGTAGGTTAGCCATGGGCGACCTCCGGGAGGCGCAGGTTAGTGGGATTGTGTCGCGCGAGTTGGGGGGAGTCAAAGGGGATGGCCAGGGAGACACGGAGGGGAGAGGGATTCACCGCAGAGGGCGCAGAAGAAGCAGAGAAGCGGGGGAAGGGGGAGGAGAGACGGTCGCGGTTGCCGCTACCTATCCATGATCTCGGCGGCGGGGCGGCCCTGGCGGACGAGGTCGGCCAGGCGGGTCATGGGCTCGCGGACGTGGCGGAAGAAGTGACGGTAGCCCTCGCAGAGGTAGTTGAGGCCGTCCTGGCCGCCGCCTTCGGCCTTGCTGCCGGGCGTCAACAGGAAGCGGTTGCGGGGGCATTCACCCTGGCAGGCGAAGAGGACGTCGCAACGCCGGCAGTAGTCGGGCAGGCGGTCCCATTTGTCGCGGCCGAAGCGGCGCTGCTTCTCCGAGGCGACAAGCTCGATCAGGGGCGTCTCCAGGATGTTGCCCAGGCGGTAGTCGGGCTCGACGTAGTGATCGCAGGCGTAGAGGTCGCCGTTGGGCTCGAGCGCCAGGGCGGTGCCGCAGCGGGGCGCGAACACGCACAGGTTGTGCTGCCCAACGAAGCTGCCCAGGGTGACGTCAAACATCTGCACGAACACCTCGCCCACGTCGCGCCCGACCCACTCGTCGAAGATGTCGGCCAGGAAGCGACCGTACGCCAGCGGCTTGACGGATCGGCTGGTGACGCCGCGGCCGCGCTGGGTGTAGAGCGGACGCTTGGCTCCCGGTCGCTCGCCCCAGCCCTGCTCGGCCAGCGCCCGCGTCTCCGCCGTCACCCTCTCCACGATGGGGATGAACTGCAAGTAGCGGGCGCCCAACTCGTCGCGGAAGAAGCGGTACACCTCCAGGGGATGGTCGGCATTGGCAGCGTGGACGCAGCAGAGGATGTTCGTGTCCACGCCGTGGCGCTGCAGCACTTCCCAGCCTCGCAACACGCGCTCCCAGGTTCCCTGTCCACCTGGAGCCACACGGTAGGCGTCGTGCATCTCCCGGGGCCCGTCCAGGCTGAGGCCGACGAGGAATCCGTGCTCCTGGAAAAAGGCGGCCCATTGGTCGTCCAGCAGGGTGCCGTTGGTCTGGATGGTGTAGCTGACCGCCTGATCGGGGCGGCGGTAACGCTCCGCCAGTTCGACCGCCCGGCGGAAGAAGTCCAGCCCCATGAGGGTGGGCTCGCCGCCCTGCCAGGCCAGCGCCACCTCCGGTCCGCGGTGAGACTCCAGGACCTGGCGCACGTAGGCTTCGAGCACCTCGTCGGACATGCGCTGGGGACTGCCGGGGTAGAGGGCGTCCTTGCTTAGGAAGAAGCAGTAGGTGCAGGCCAGGTTGCAGGCGGCGCCGGTGGGCTTGGCCATGACGTGGAAGGCGCGAGGAGCGCCGTAGGGAATGGTCGGCATGGGGCTAGGGACCTAACCTAACCCCCCCTCGTGGTTTCGCTCCGCGAAACCACTGCCCCCGTTCCCTGAAAAGGAAGGGGGAGAGGGTGAGATCGTCTCCCGGTGGGAGCGCCGATCGCCTATTGGCGCCGCCAATCGGCGGGGGTGAGGTCCTCCCGGCCGACGGGTCGGCGCAGCAAATGGCCACCATGATTCGATCGCTCCATGAGTTCACAGTGCCTCAGTGTGGCACCGTCGGGACGGTTTGGCGAATGGGGACGCCCCCGTTACAGTCGGGGCACGACAACCGGACCAGGTGAGGAGCGACAGATGGACACTGGCGGCTACTGCGATCCGCGGTTCGAGGGCGTGCGGCAGGAGTTCGAGCGCAACTTCTCCGAGCGGGGCGATGTGGGCGCCTCCGTCTGCCTGATGCTGGAGGGGGAGACGGTGGTGGACCTGTGGGGCGGCCTGGCCGGCGCGGCCGCCAACCGCCCCTGGCAGCGGGACACGGTGGCGACGGTGTTCTCGTCCACCAAAGGGGCGACCGCCCTCTGCGCCCATCTGCTCATCTCCCGCGGCGAACTGGACCCGGACGCGCCGGTGTCCCGCTACTGGCCGGAGTTTTCCCAGGCGGGGAAGGGCGAGATGCCGGTGCGGCTGCTGCTCAACCATCAGTCCGGCCTGCCGGCCGTGCGCAAGGCTCTGCCGCGGCGCGCCTTCGGTGACTGGGAGTACATGACGGCGGCCCTGGCGGCGGAGACGCCCTTCTGGGAGCCGGGAACGCGCGTCGGCTACCAGTGGTACACCTTCGGCTGGCTGGTGGGCGAGGTGGTGCGCCGGGTGGCGGGGATGTCGCTGGGGCAGTTCTTTGCCCACGAGGTGGCGGAGCCGCTGGGGCTGGACTTCTGCATCGGTCTGCCGGAGGCAATGGAGGCGCGGGTGGCGCCCATCCTCCTCTCGCCCCGTCCGGCGGGGCTGGACCGGGAGAGCGTGCCGGGGCTGGTGTGGTACAACGACGGCGGCTACCTGGATGAGGGCGAGTGCGACAGCCGGGCGATGCACGCGGCCGAGATCCCGGCCATCAACGGGGTGACCAACGCGCGCGGGCTGGCGGGCATGTACGCGCCCCTGGCGAACGGCGGCGGCGACCTGGTGGGCGCGGACGACCTGGCGCGGATGGCGGCCGTGTCGGCAGCGACGGAGAAGGACGCCACCCTGGGCGGGCGCTTCCGCTACACCCTAGGCTTCCAGAAGTTCGGGCCGGGCAATCCCCTGGCGCTGCCGGAGACGGGCTTCGGCCACGCCGGCATGGGTGGCTCGGTGGGCTTCGCCGATCCGGGGGCGCGGCTGTCGTTCGGCTACGTGATGAACAAGCTGGCCTCGCATGAACGGGCGGCGCATCTGCTGGACGCCTCCTACCGGGCGCTCGGGTATACGTCCAAGGCATCGGGCGGCTGGGTGCGGTAGGAGGAGCCACATCTGGTCAGCGGCGATTCCCCCGCCCTCTCCCGAGAAGTGGGAGAGGGCGGGCTTAGGGTTGGGTGAGGGCCGGCAGCCAGTGATAAGGCGGCTGCAAGAACGAGGATGGGCCGCACCAATCGCAAGGGTGCACTCCCAGACGCTCTCCCACTCAAGTCCGCGTCCGGCTCGTCCGGTCGACCGGCCCTGCCGTCCCTCCTGGGCCTGGGGACCCTCTCCCCCATCTCCTCGGCCCGATCGGCAGGGGCGGAAGGCTAGCATGGCCCTCACCGCCGCGGGGCTCGCCAGAGCGGCGACCTACCAGGCGCCGGGACACAGAACGATCATGGCTGGGGCGAGACGAGCCCGCCCGGCTACACCGTCACCCGCATCCCGTCGTCGGCGATGAAGACGCGATCGCCCAGAAGGCTCTGTGCCAGGGCGAGTTTCCCCTGGGGATCATCGAGGATCTCGCGGCCGTGATGCAGGAAGCCGATCCGGCCGAAGCGCTCGGCCCGAGCGGCGAAGTAGCGGCAGGTCGCCTCCACGCCATGGTGGCCGGTCTCCATGAGGACGAGGTCCGCCGCGTCGAGCAGCGGCTCCAGCTCAGACACGTGGCCGATGTCGCCCGAGTAGACCAGCGCCTTGCCTTCGGCCTCGATGCGGAAGGAGAAGGCGTGCCAGGGCTGGTCGGGAGCGGCATGGCCGAGATGGGTGTTGTGGAGGGCTTGGACGCGGAGCACTCCGTCGTCGTAGATGGGACCGTCGGCGTAGTAGTGCGGCGTCGCCGGTATGAAGGGGTCGGGCCGGAGCCTGTCCGCGCGGGCGACGGCCTGGAGAGCGTCCCAGATCGCCTCCGAGGGCAGGCAGAGGTCTATCGTGCGCGCCCCGAGGGCGCGGGCGGGGTCGCTGTTGCGGGTACCTAGCTTGACCACCGTCCAGAGCAGGTTGGGCAGGCCGCCGATATGGTCTATGTGCGGGTGGGAGATGAAGACAGCACGCAGGCGCAGGAGGTCCAGGCCGAGATTGTGGGCGGTGTGGGAGCAGCCCTCGCCGGCGTCGAAGAAGTAGACCCAACCGCCCGCCTCGACGGCAAAGGAGGTGTGGCGACGGCCGGGCATGGGCTCGGTGCCGCTGCAGGTGCCGAGGAAGGTTATGTCCATGGGATGCTCCCGCTGTCTGTGGTGGCGGGAACGATAGCACGATCGGTCCCGGTGGTGCCAGAGGCTTGAGCCGTACACGCAGGCACCCGTCGGCCAGATCCCGGTGGCGGCTGGATTGGGCAGAACAGCGGAGCGGCTCGGACCCATGGACCGAGCCGCTCCCATATCCTCGGCGAGGACAGGCGGACGAGAGCGACCGCCTTCCCACAGCTTGGGGGGCGACGAACGACTAGCCGGCCGCCTTCTTCTTCTCCGCCTCAAACCGAGAGGCGAGTTCTTTGAGGAGCGAATCGCTCAGGACCTGCTTGGCCTTGTCGAAGAGCTCGCCCTCTTCCTCCTCGACGTGATGCTCGATACTCTCCTTCATGACCTTGAACATGGCCAGCCAGCGATTGGACGTTATCGTCTCCTCGACCAACTGAACGCGCACGCTCTCAGCGAGCTTGTGCTCCTCGATCCCCTCCAAGGCGATCATCTCGCTCTCGGAGTGCTTCAACAACTCTGGATAGAGGACCAGCTCCTCGGCCGCCATGTGGGGAAGAAGCTCCGCCTGGATCTGGCGGAACAGGTCCGCTCGCTGGGCGTCCCTGCCGGTCCGCTTCATCATCTCGTCCATGAGGTCCTGAAGTTCCTTGTGATCTCGCTTGAGTAAACCGAACAGATCCATCGCCATGTCTCCTCACTCCTCAGCTAACGATCTCATTCGCTCTCAAGATGGGAGGGGTCGCGTAAGGTGCAGTTGGTAGCTGCCCTGCACCGAATTCAGGCTACATGGGAGCCGGCGGGCCCGTCAAGCCCATGCACCGTTTCAGTTCCTGGTAGCCCAGGCGGCAATTGCCCACAAACAGGGGAAAGGGCCGCCTCGCGACGGCCCTCCTCGTGATTCGCGACTCTGCCGCTGCTACTTTGGGACCTGCGGCAGGAAGGTGGTAGTGGGCAGCCAGTGCACGTCCAGATCGAGCACAGCTACGTTGTTGTCGGGCACGGGGTCGTCGCTGGCCTCCGTCACCACAGCGTAGAGCCGGTGCGGGCCGACGCTGTTGGGCACCCACTCGAACCAGGCCGAGTTGCCCTCTTCCGCGATGCTGCCGAGCGTCACGCGCTTGCCGGCGATGGCCACGCCGCCTGCGTTGGGGTCGCCGTCGAAGATGATGACCTGACGGTACTCCGCGTTGGGCTTGTCGGTGTGCACGGTGACGCGGATCTCGACGGGTCGGCCGATGGGCGTCCTCAGAGATCCGGAGGTCAGGGTTGCGTCATCGTCCAGGGCGGAGATACCGTCCGGCTCCATGCTGATGTCGGCGCCGGGACCGTCGGCCGGACCGGCCTGGACGACGGGCTTGGCCACGGTGACGAAGCCGAAGCCCTCGTTGTTCTGGCCGGGATCGATGCAGACCTTGGCGGCGTATTCCTCAGGCGACAGGTCCGCACAGGAGGTCCAGTACTCGCCTGCGGGGTGTGTCAAGTCGACGGTTTTGTAGAACTGGGTGGCCTGGCTCTCGGTCTCGTACTTCTCGTTCTCTAGCTGATCCTTAGGATCGAGCACAACGTATATGCGGTACATCTGTGAGGCGACACCAGCCATTCCGGTGGTGTCCCAAAGGATCGCGGCGGTCGCCATTTCCCGGGGCAGGAGCGCCCCGAGCGTGGCGGTGCCGATGGTGAAGCGTGCACCGGTCTCGCGGTTGCTTCCGTAGTCGTAGGGAACGGCGTCGAAGCGCGCCTCCACGCCTGCCGGTACGGACTGGGATACGCTGTAGTTGTAGACGCGCGCCTCCAGGCGCACGGTGTCGCCGTCCCAAACGGGGCCACCGTACTCATCGTAGACACCGGTGACGGAGTTGGGCGTGTTATGCCGGACGAAGAAGCCGCGCATTTGCTTGCGGGTGCTGCTGACGGTGGGTACCCAGTTGCCGGTGTTCCACTGCGAGATGGAGGAAAAGTGGAAGCGGAGGGGTAGGTTCAGGGCCAGATCCGGGACTTGTCCGTAGTGGTCTCGCCAGAAGGCGCCGCCGTACTGGCCGCCCAGTGGGTCTACGGCGAAGGTAGCCTTGATGGCACCGTCGGCCGTCTGGTACAGCACCGGGTAGTAAGCGTAGGCGTTCTCGGCGTTGCAGCCCTTACGGTTGAGAGTTATGCCGGTGCTGGAGCTGGTGGAGAACTCGGAGGTTCCGGCGCTGCCCCAGCTATTGGAGTTGTGGAACTCCGCTTCGGCCTTCAGCTCGGTGCTCATGGAGGCCTTGTTCTTGCCCAGCCCGACCTCCACTGTGGCTGAGGATGAGCCCCTGATGGCGGCGTTCTCCGCCAGGGTGTGCGAGGAGCTGCGCTCCGTCCCGCCGCCGCTCTTGCTGGAGAAGGTGAGCGCCCAGTCGCCGGTGTTGCCGTCGCAGTACCAGACGGTCGGCTCCAGGAGAAGCTCTGTTACGGTCTTCCGCCCATCCACGCATCCGGTTGTGCCCGGCTCGCAGGGAATGGTGTAGCTGCCCAGATCGGCCGGGTTGAGTACGGCAGTGGTCGGGGCCGGGTAAGACAGGATGTTGCCGTTCTCGTGCATCGGCTGGTACCAATCGAAGTTCATACCTCCTGCCGCGGTCTGCAGGACGCCGAGCTGGTCGAGCTGCTCGCCCGACAGCCCAGTCGAGTCGCCGGGGATCACGACCTCGAAGAAGGGGCTCTCACCGGAATCGAGCGTCATCCCGTAGATGCGATAGCGCCAGATGTGGAGCGTCTGCAGACGGCCGATCAGGTAGTCGTCGGTGTTGGTGCTGCCGGAGAAGGAAACCTCGCGGCTGGAGTCGTCGACTCCGAAGTCGGCCTCGTGCTGCTGGTAGTCGTAGCCGACCTTCCCCTCGATTTCCAGCGATGCCTCCGCCGACGCCTTGGCGATGACGACGCTGGTGCTGCCACTCACGGTGGCCTTGGCGCTGGCCGTGAGCGAGCCGCCGATGGCCCAGTCGGCCGTATCGCGGCTGGTGGTGCTGAACACGTCGCCCGCCTTAGTGGACATGGTGATGTTGAAGTCAGGAGTACGACTCACGCTCACCACCTGGGCAGCGGCCGGATCCCAGAAGGCGTGCTTGGGCGGCTCCTGCAGTATGAAGTCCATGTTCACTACGTCGTACATGATCATGTGAATGGGGGCACCCAGGTACATGGTGTCACCGTCCGTGTCCACCGCCACCAACTGGGCGCGGACGCCCGAGGTGGCCGGGGACACGTACGTGCCTGGATCGGGTGTCCCAGAGGTGCCCATGTGAACCAGCCCGCCCGCAATGGGGTGGAAGAACATGTACACGTAGTCGCTGGGCTGCCAGCCCGACCAGGCTAACGACCAGAGAGGGTCGCTGCTGGAGCGGTTGCCCTTGAAGCCGCCGGCGGCGAGCCAGAACTGCTCGCTGTTCACTAGTAGCGTTGACACTGGCGTGCCGAGGGTGACGCCCAAGGCGGCGTCCATGCTGGCCAAGCGCAACCGTCCTCCGCGTCCGGAACCCTCGGTGACGGTGTAGGCCACGCCCAACTGCCGGTGCCGGATGTTGCCGGAGCTCATGTCGAAGAGACCGGATGCTATCTGCACCCGGCGCGGCATCCCCCCGTCCGAGATCGTGTCGCCCAGTTGGGTCACAGTGGGATGCTTGGTGATGGTGAGAGCGGGCGAGGAGCTGCAGGCGGCGCCGTCGGCACATGACATGGAGAAGAGGTGCAGGCGGATGTTCTGGGAGGTCCCGGTACGCTCCGAGGTCGCTAGAGCCAGTTCATCGCGGCCGGTGGCCCGGTCGCCGTTGAAGTCGCCCGTCGCGAGCGAGAGGCTCTGGTTCCAGGTGGTGCCGGCGGGCAAGGTGACGGTGGTGCTGCCGGCGCTGACCAGAGAACGCAAAATGGTGTGACCGTCGAGATCCAGGCTGTACTGGAACACCTGCACCGTCAGCGCCGTGGGGCTGCTGAAGTAGGCAACGGCGATCTCCTGGACCCCGTCGCCGTCGAAGTCGCCCAGGGTCACGGCGAGGGCGTTGTCCACCGGCTGGATGGTGCCGGCGGCGATGGCGCCCGCGTCCAGCCCCGGGGCGGCGACGGCGGTTGTGGCCGTGATCGTGCCCGGAGCGGACTCGCTGGCCCTGCCGAAGTCGAGGACCGCCACGGCCACCTGCAGCTTGCCGTCGGTGGCGCCGTCGCTGGCATCGGCATGGGCCCAGGCGACCACGGCCTCGTCGCGATAGTCGGAGTCATCGGCGGGCTGGCCGTCAACGTCGCCGACGGCGAGATCGAAGAAGTGGGCGCCGTCGTTCACTCGCGGGGCCAGATCGGAGAGTTTGTGAATCGGCACGGAGTAGGCCGGTTGGTAGAAGGACAGGCCAACGTAGTCAGGGCTCGTTGGGGAGGGACGGTACCGGTAGGCATAGAGGACGGAGTCGCGGGCAGAAGTCAGCAGCCGCCCGGCCGCGGCGGCGGTGGCGTCCTGCGGATTCGCCTTGGCGATGTCTACGGACCCGAGGGAGGTGTGTGTCTTCAGGTCGGCGCCGGGTTCGATGATGCTGAGCTGCTGCGTCCCGGTTAGTCGGGGGGGATGCACGATGAGCAGTTCATGGTCAGGCCAGGCGCTGAAGCGGGCTGCCGGATTAGTGGTGCCCGGGCTCTGGGCGGAGGCCCTCGCGGGCGGCCCGAGGACCGGGAATATGAGGGCGAAGACGATGGCCAGCGACATGAGCTGACGGGCGAAGCGTCGTCGAGAAGGCAGACCCTGAGCTCCCACTCCTTGCCTCCGTGGCTGTCTGGCAGCCCCGTGCGCGCGTGTACTGCGGCGGCCTGACTACGACCTCATTCGACCTCCTGCACTGCATGGCTGGAGACTATAGTATCAGCTGAGACTACACGGATGTCAATAGGATGTGCCTGGGTAACCTACTGTACAACGAAGCAACCACCAGGCGCCTTTCCGCATGAGTCACCTCGTGCTATCCTCGCGCGCACCGGGGCGTGGGGGGACGCGCCCTTCTGTGTGTTGTCTCCCGCCCCGATCGGCCCACGTCCTCGTGGGCGCAACGGCCACTATGCGGAGGAGCGAAATGTACGTACGGTTGTCCGATGGTCGTGAGATTCCCATGGAGATGCACAAGGTCCGCATCGTGCAGAAGACCAACCTGCCGCCCGCGGCACAGCGCCTGGCGGCCATGGAGGGTGCGGGCTACAACACGTTCCTCCTTCGCACACGTGACGTCTTCCTGGACATGCTCACGGACAGCGGCACCAACGCCATGAGTGACAACCAGTTGGGCGCCATGATGGTGGCGGACGACGCCTACGCCGGGTCGGAGAGCTTCTACCGCCTGCAGGACGCCGTGAAGGAAGTCCTGGGCTTCGAGCACACCCTGCCGGTGCACCAGGGCCGGGCGGCGGAGAACCTGCTGTCCAAGGCCTTCGTCAAGCCGGGGGACGTGGTGCCCATGAACTACCACTTCACCACCACCAAGGCGCACATCGACCTCAACGGCGGCCAAGTGCTGGAGCTGTACACCGACGAGGCTATGAAGACGGACGGGACGCACCCGTTCCGGGGCAACATGGACGTGCAGAAACTTAAGGAGACCATCGCCGAGTACGGCGCGGAGCACGTCCCCTTCGTGCGCATGGAGGCGACCACCAACCTCATCGGCGGGCAGCCCTTCTCTATGGCCAACCTGCGCGAAGTGAAGGCGGTGGCGGCCACCCATGGCATCCCGCTGGTCTTCGACGGCAGCCTCATCTCGGAGAACGCCTTCCTCATCAGGCAGCGAGAAGCGGGCTACGCCGACAAGAGCATCGGCGAGATCATGGCCGAACTCATGTCCTGCGTGGACATCTTCTACATGTCGGGCCGCAAGAGCGCGGCGGCGCGCGGCGGGCTGATCGCCACCAGCAGCGAGGAGTACTACGGCCGCATCCTGCCCTGGCTGCCGGTGTACGAGGGTTTCGCCACCTACGGCGGCATGTCCACCAAGGAAGTGGAGGCCATGGCGGTGGGCATCCGCGAGATGACCGACCTGGACACAGCCGGCAGCGGGGTGGAGTTCGTGCGCTACTTCGTGGAGCGCCTGGTGGCCCGGGGCGTGCCGGCGGTGACGCCTCCGGGCGGCTTGGCGGCCCACGTGGACGCCATGCGCTTCCTGCCCCACATTCCGCAGGAGGAGTACCCGGCGGGAGCCCTGGCCACCTCGATCTACCTGGCGTCGGGCGTGCGCAGCATGGAGCGGGGCACCGTCTCCACCGACCCGGACGAGAGCGGTAAGGATGTGCTGGCGGACCTGGAACTGGCCCGCTTGGCGGTACCGCGCCGGGTGTACACCATGTCTCAGATCGAGTATGCGGTGGACCGGCTGGCGTGGCTGTATGCCCACCGGCACCTGGTGAAGGGGCTCAAGTTCGCCCACCAGCCACCGGTGCTGCGCTTCTTCTTTGGGCGCCTAGCCCCACTGGAGGACTGGGGGCGGGAGCTGGTGCGCGCCTTCGAGGCCGACTTCGGCACAGAGTGCTAGGCATCGGCGGCAGCAGGGTTTCTGTTTCCCGGGCTATGGGGCGCACGGCAGGCGATGAACGCACTGCTGTGCGCCCCTACCGACGCGGCGGATTCTACCGGATGTTGCCGGCGCCGCTCTCCTAAGTGGGCAAGTTCAGGCTGCCGCCCGCGCCCTAGGCCGTGCGGGGATTGGGGGAGGGAGGGCCCCCGCGCCCTCCCTCTCTGAGGTCGGTGGGCCGGCGCCGGGGCCATCTGCTCCAGTTGTCCCGGTCCGGCGGGTCGTGCCAGGTTTCGGGCCGCTGACACGAACGCTGGACCGCATTTGGCGGATCATCTGCTCCCCGGTGCCGCTCCTACAGGCCCAGCAGCCGCGTCGCGTTCTTCCAGGCGATCTTCTCGTATACCTCCCCGCTGATCTTGCCCTCCGCCACCAGCCCCTTCAGGAACCCCTGGTGCGGCATCAC
>ERZ764778.982-NODE-982-length-31032-cov-9.185654_pt1 | contig 31032 bp, 26 predicted proteins | sample MGYA00374951_ERZ764778 | MGnify/ENA primary metagenome ERZ764778 (study PRJEB28918, sample SAMN05720193) | bioreactor metagenome | isolation source: Anaerobic biogas reactor | place: USA:Washington, USA | collected 2015-08-08 ...
GCACATACGACAAGGAGTATCTGAAGACCCACGCCGTGGGCGTTGAGGCCTACGAAGCCTACGTCATGGGCGAAGAGGATGGGGTCCCGAAGACTCCGGAATGGGCGTCGCCCATCTGCGGCGTGCCGGCGCGGGTCATCAAGGCCCTCGCTGAGGAGTGGGCCTCCAAGCGCACCAGCGTGGTGATCGGCAACGGCGGTCCCGGCATCCGCGGTCCCTACGCCACCGAGCCCGCCCGCCTGCAGAACATCTGCCTCGCCATGCAGGGCCTCGGCAAGCCGGGCATCAACCAGGTGAAGATGATCGAATGGGGCCTCTTCGACTTCCCCGATCAGTACGCCCAGCCCAAGCCGCTTCGCGTGCCCAACCTGCGTACCGCCTACACCGGCGGCCATCCGTCCGACACCAACCATCCCTCGCTCCCGAAGACCTATGTGCCCAAGGCCATCCTCGAGGGCGAGTGCGATTGGTGGGGCTGTGAGTCGGAGACGGCTCCCCGCGAAGACCAGTTCGTCCACCGTTTCTATCCCGCGGAAGGCTGCTCGAAGATCCACGCGGTGTGGACCGACTCCCCATCGTGGATCACCTGCTGGAACTCCGGCAACGACTACGTGCGGGCCATGCAGCATCCCGACATAGAGTTCATGTGGGCGCAGCACCCCTGGCTGGAGAACGACGCCTTGCTGGCGGATATCATCCTGCCGGTGAACACCAAGCTGGAAGAGGACGACATCGCCGGCGACATCTTCAGCGGCCAGTACAACCTGCTCTTCCCCGAGCACAAGTGCATCGAGCCGCTGGGTGAGTCGTACAGCGACTATGAGATCGTCTGCATGCTGGCCGATCGCCTGGGACTGTTGGAGGAGTACACGGGGGGCAAGACCATCCCCGAGCTCATCAAGTACGGATATGAGACCTCACGGTGCGCGGACCTCATCACCTGGGAGGAGCTGAAGGAGAAGGGTTACCTGGTGATCCCCACCGCCGACGGCTGGGAGAACGAGCCGGCCGGTTTCCAGAAGTTTTACGAAGACCCGAAAGCCAACCCGCTCACTACCCCTACCGGTCTCTTGGAGTTCGAAGCCACCGGCCTCAAGGAGAACTTCCCCAACGACCTGGAGCGTCCCCCGGTGCCGAAGTGGATCGCCCAGGGCATCAGTCATGAGGAGACCGTCGGAACCGAGCGCTCCAAGAAGTATCCGCTGCTGGTGATCTCCAACCATCCGCGCTGGAGTGTCCACTCGCAGCACGAGGACATCACCTGGCTGCGCGAGATCCCCACCTGCAAGATCACCGGCCCCGACGGCTACCAGTATCACCCAGTTTGGCTGCACCCGTCGACCGCGGAGAGCCGGGGCATAAAGGACGGCGATGTGGTGTCCATCTACAACGACCGCGGCGCCGTACTCGGCGCAGCGTATGTGACCGAGCGCATCATGCCCGAGGTCATCTACATGGACCACGGAGCCAAGTGGGATCCCATCGAGCCCGGCGTGATAGACCGGGGAGGCGCCATCAACACCATCGTCCCGCGTCAGACCACTTCGAAGAACGCGGTGGGTCACGCGGTGAGCGGCTTCCTGGCCGAGGTCGAGAAGACCGACCTGGAAGCGCTGAAGAAGAAATATCCAGACGCCTTCGAAAAGCCCTTCCACCCCTGTGCGGGTCCGGGTCTAGAGGCCTGCATCATGGGGGAGGCGTGAGATGGGCAAAGTACTCGTCATCAACTACGATCTCTGCAACGGCTGCTACAACTGCCAGATAGCCTGCAAAGACGAGCACGTGGGCAACGATTGGTCGCCGATCGCGAAACCTCAGCCCGACACGGGGCAGTTCTGGAACAAGATCTACGACAACGTGCGCGGCCAGGTGCCGAAGGTCATGATCACCTACGAGCACAGCATCTGCCAGCACTGCGACGAGGCTCCGTGTATCCCGGCCTGCAACGCGCACGCCATCTACAAGCGCGACGACGGTATCGTGATCATCGACCCCGACAAGTGCCGCGGCAACAAGATGTGCATCGCCGCCTGCCCGTATGAGGACGTCATCTACTTCAACGACGCTCTCAACATCGCGCAGAAGTGCACCTTCTGCGCGCATCTGCTCGACGACGGCTGGAGCGAGCCGCGCTGCGTGGACGCCTGCCCGACCGGCGCCATGGTCTTCGGCGACGAGGACGACCCGAAGATCAAGGACCTCATCGCCAGGTCGGAGCCGCTCAAGCCGGAGTTGGCGCATGTGAAGCCACGCGTGTACTACATCGGTCTGCCGAAGAAGTTCATCGCCGGCGCAGTGTTCGACCAGGAGGACGATCTGTGCTCCGGGGGCGTCACCGTCACGGCCACGAACAACGAGACTGGCGAGACGGCCGTCGCGACCACCGACAGCTACGGCGATTTCTGGTTGCGGGGTCTCAAGAACGGTGCGTACACGCTGCTTCTGGAGAAGCCCGGCTACTTGACCCAGAAGTTCGGCCCGGTGGACGTGACGGCCAAAGATGTCAACGTCGGCGACATCGCCATCTGGAAGGTGTGAACGGAGACTTGGGTCAGAGAGGTTGCCGGAAAGGCGAACTGGGGTGTTAGACTGATTTGCATAGAGGTGCGAGTCAGGTCTTTGAGAGCAGAGGTTACATCGTTTGATCGATGCCGGGGGCTTCGGTCGATGTGTACAGCGTGCGAAAGGAGCATCATGGCGGACATGGACAGGAACTCTAAGGATGAAGAGGAAAAGGGACTTGTCAGCGATAAGTCGGTGACCAGGCGCCAATTCCTCAAGATGGCGGGTATGGCCGGCGCGACTGTCGGTCTGGCCGGGGGGCTGGGAGGGCTCGTCGCGGCCTGTGGTGAAGATGAAGGGGGCACCGAGACCACGGCGACATCGGTCAGCACTGGGGCTGAGGGGGGCCGGCCCATCAAGCTCGGGTTCGTTTCGCCTCTCACAGGCGGCATCGCCTCCTTTGGTGTGCCCGACAAGTACTGCGTGGATCGGGCGAAGGAAGCCATCGGCGACGGCATAGTGTGCGGCGACGGTCAGAAGCATCCCATCGAGATCATCGTCAAAGACAGCACCTCGGATACGGCGCGGGCTGCTGCTGTGACCGGCGACCTCATCAACAACGACAAGGTCGACATCATCTTGACGGCCTCGACTCCAGACACTGTGGTGCCGGTGGCCAGCCAGGCGGAGGCGCTGGGTGTCCCGTGTCTCTCCAACGACTGCCCTTGGCAGCCGTATGTGGACCGGGCCAACACCGGGGACTTCGCGGTCGAGTACCAGTGGAACTACCATTGCTTCTGGGGTCTCGAGGACATGGTCGCCAACTATCTGGACATGTGGGCCCAGATGGAGACCAACAAGAAGATCGCCGTCATGTTCTCGAACGACGCGGATGGTCTGGCTTATGACGGCACCTGGCCCGGCGCGCTGGAAGCCGCCGGCTACGCCGCCACCAAGCCCTCGCTCTTCCAGCTGGGCACCGAGAACTTCCAGTCGCAGATCAGCGACTTCAAGAAGGACGGTTGCGAGCTTGCGATCGGCGTGTTCATCCCGCCGGATTTCACCAACTTCTGGACGCAGTGCAAGCAGCAGGGGTTCAATCCGAAGATCGCCAGCTTTGCGAAGGCGCTCCTGTTCCCCGAATCGGTGGCATCGGTGGGCGAAGTGGGCAACGGCCTGACCACCGAGGTGTGGTGGACGCCTACCCATCCGTTCACATCCCCTCTCACGGGTGAGACGTGCCAGCAGTTCGCCGATGAGTTCACCAAGCGCAACAACGACGCCCAATGGACTCAGCCCCTGCTGCACTTCTTGGTGTTCGAGTGGGTGGTTGATGTGCTACAGCGCACCACCGACGTGGACGACAAGAACGCCATCATCACGGCCGTGAAGGGCACCAAGATGGAGACCATCGGTGGCCACATCGACTTCACCGAGCCTGTAGCGCCCGCAGGCCCGCCCTTCCAGGTCGGCCCCTGCCATATCCATCCGAACGTCTACAAGACGCCGCAGGTGGGTGGTCAGTGGCGCACGGGCACCAAGTATCCGTACGAACTCGTCGTTGTGACCGATGCCGCCGCCAAGGGTGTAGGTATCCCGGTCGCCGACAAGGTCCAACCGCTGGCCTAGAACTGGCCGGCCGGTCGTCTGGACGTTCCTAATGGGTCGTTGCCCGCGGGGTACGCGGGCAACGACCCGATCGATGGGGAAAGGGGTACGGGGATGGTGTGCAGAGGGGAGCCGGCATGACAGTGGCTCTCGAGACCCTGGGGCTGCGTAAGTCGTTCGGCGGTGTCGTGGTCATCGACGATCTCAGCATCAGTGTCGAGACCGGCGAAGCACTGGGCATCGTGGGTCCCAATGGGGCGGGCAAGACCACGTGGTTCAACCTCATCACCGGCGCGGTCAACGCTGACGCGGGCCAGGTTGTGTTCCAAGGCAAGGACATCACCAGATTCCCACGTCACAAGCGGTGCCGCGAAGGTATCGGCCGCACCTTCCAGATCCCCAAGCCCTTCTCGGGCATGACGGTGTTCGAGAACATGCTCGTCGCCGCCACCCACGGCCGCAACATGGCCGAGCGGGCCTCCTACGATCGCTGCGTCGAAGTTCTGGAGATCACGGGACTGATGGACAAGGTCAACACGTTGGCTGGGTCGCTCACCTTGCTCGACCGCAAGCGTCTCGAGCTGGCGCGGGCGCTGGCCACCGATCCCAGTCTTCTCCTCTTGGACGAGATCGCGGGCGGGTTGACTCAAGTCGAGGTGGAGGAGCTGATCGAAGAGATCATCAAGCTGCGGGAGACCGGCATCACCATCGTGTGGATCGAGCACATCGTCCATGCTCTGCTCGCCGTGGTCAACCGCATCGTGGTCATCAACTTCGGCCAGAAGCTTTGCGAGGGCGACCCGCACGAGGTGATGAACAGCCAGGAAGTGCAGGCCTGCTACATGGGAGGGACACCGGCATGAGCCTGCTCCAACTGGAGGGTGTCAGCGTCTACTACGAGGACTTCCAGGCTCTCTACGACCTCGATGTCACCATCGAGGAGGGAGAGATATTCGCCTGTATCGGCGCCAACGGCGCCGGTAAGAGCACCATGTTGAAGACGGTCGCAGGTGTGCTCACACCCAAGCGGGGCCGCGTGTTGTTCGACGGGCAACCGATCGACCATCTGCCCCCCTATAAGCGTGTGGAGCTTGGCATCTCGTCCGTGCCCGAAGGCCGGCGGGTGTTCCCCAGCCTCACCGTCCACGAGAACCTGCTCATCGGTGGCTACCGCAATCGCAAGGGTTCTTGGACCACCGATGGCGTCTACGACTTGTTTCCTCTCCTCCAGCCGCTCAAGAAGCGGCAGGCGGCGGGGCTCTCGGGCGGTGAGCAGCAGGCCCTCGCCATCGGGCGGGCTCTGATGGCCAATCCGCGTCTGATCCTCATGGACGAGGTCTCCTTGGGTCTGGCGCCTGTGGTCATCAAACGCATCTACGAGGCCTTTCCCGCCCTGTTGAAGAGCGGGTGCACAATCTTGGTGGTAGAGCAGGATGTTCAACACGTGCTCACTGTGGCGACCCACGTGGCCTGCTTCCTAGAAGGCCGGATCGCGTTGCAGGGGGCCCCGAGCGAGCTGACCAGTGAACAGATAACCGCGGCCTATTTCGGGGTGTACTGATGGAATGGGTAAGTGCGATCATCCAAGGCATCCTCCTCGGCGGCCTCTACGCCCTGTTCGCGGTCGGTCTCTCACTGGTGTTCGGCACCATGCGGCTCACCAACCTTGCCCACGGCGATCTCACCGTGCTCTCCACCTATGTCGCCCTGATCATCGTGGGGAGTGGGGCGGTCCGGTTCAACCCCCTGTATTCCATCCCCATCGTCATGGTCATCATGTGGGTGTTGGGTTACGCGCTGCAGAGGGGACTGCTCAACTTCATCGTCCAAAAGGGTGATGTCCAGGGCGTTATCGTGACCTTCGGCATCTCCATCGTGATCATGAACGCCTTGCAGGAAGCCTTCACGCCCAACTCGCAGCGTCTGCCCGTGGGGGAGCTGGAAAGTCGTAGCATCACCATCAGCGATCAGCTCGCCATCGGTTGGCTGCCTTTGATCATCTTCATCCTGGCCGTGGTGGTCATCGCGGTGCTGCAGCTCTTCATGAACCAGACCAAGATGGGCCGGGCGTTCCGGGCCGTGTCCGACGATCAAGAGGCGGCGCGCCTCATGGGCATCAACACGAAGCACATCTGGGCTGTGGCGATGGGCGTGGCGCTTCTTATCGGCGCCATCGGCGGGGTGATGATGGGTATCCGCACCACCTTCCATCCCATGCTGGGAAGCGACAGGCTCATCTTCGCCTTTGAGGCGGTGATCATCGGGGGCATGGGCTCCAGCTGGGGTACGCTTCTGGGTGGCGTCATCCTGGGGGTGGCTCAGCTCTTGGGATCCTTCGCCTTCGGTCCCGCGTGGGCCACTCTGTGCGGCCACGTGGTGTTCGTCGTGATCCTGGCGTTGAGGCCGCAGGGTCTCCTGGCTAAGACGGTGACGGCATGAAGACGCCCGGCACCACAGTCACCAAGGACGGGCGCCGTCACTCCGTTTCGGTCGCCAGCAAGGCGAACCTCATCATCCTGGGTTTCGGCATCGCCGTCCTCATCATCCTCGTCATCTTCCCGTTCTTCGGCAGCACCGAATGGACGAGAAGACTGGTGGATTTCTTCTGCTATCTCGCGCTGGCCGAGTTGTGGAATCTCATGCTTGGCTATGCGGGTCTCATCTCGGTAGGACAGCAGGGCTTCATCGGCATCGGCGCCTACACGTTGTGGCTCTTCTCCGACATCGTGGGCATCAATCCGCTGGTCAGCGTGGTGTTCGCGGCTGTAGGCGGGGCAATCATAGCCCTGCCCGCGGCGGCGTTGGTTTTCAAGCTGAGAGGTGGATACCTTGCCATCGGCACGTGGGTGATCGCCGAGATCCTCCGTTTGATCGTCTCGAACATCAAACGAGCCGGTGGAGGATCGGGCATCAACATCACCGCGACCAGCCAGATGGTTCAGAGCCTTGGACCGGACGCCTGGTATTCGCGCGTGTATTGGTGGGCCCTCGCGGGGGCGTTCATTGCCATAGTGGTCACGTACCTTCTGCTGCGGTCACGCACGGGTCTGGCGCTCAAGGCCATCCGCGACAACGATCTCGCTGCCGAGAGCTGTGGGGTCAACCTGTGGCGGACCAAGCTCTACACGTACATCATAGCGGGCGCCGGATGCGCGCTGGTGGGCGCCATCCAGGCCATGTACACCTTGCGGGTGCATCCAGGATCGGCCTTCAGCGTCAACTGGACGGCGTATCTCATCTTCATCGTGGTCATAGGCGGCATCGGTACGATCGAAGGGCCGATCATCGGCACCGTGGTCTTCTACGTGTTGCGCGAGACGACCAGTCAGTGGGGCACCTGGTACTTCATAGCCCTTGGTCTGCTTGCGATCGTGGTCACGGTATGGAGCCCGGCCGGTGTGTACGGCTGGATCATCAAGAAGACCAACTTCATGCTCTTCCCGCTCCAACGTAAGCTGCGCCTGGCAGACGGGGAGGGGCCGCCCGCGGAGGTCGCGGCCGGCGGCCCGGACGAGGCAGCTGTCTAGCCCGGGCGGCAGCGCATGCGGGGGGGTCCGCTGAGCGGCCAGGCCGCTCGCGCCGGCGGAGGGTCGTCCGCCGTGGGGCGTTTCCTTTCGCCTGCACGCCGTCGCCTTGTGGTTAAATACCGGCAGGTCAGGATTCGTTCCGGGCGACGGGCCGTTTGGTCTGTGCCGAGCGGGATCACAAGGAGGACTGACTGATGCCTAGTTGGATAGGTCCGTGGGAGATAGTCATCGTCGTGGTGATCCTCCTCCTGATCTTCGGCCCAAAGAAGCTCCCCGAGCTGGGTTCTTCGCTCGGAAAATCCCTCAAGGGTTTCAAGAAGGGCTTGAAGGAAGGGCAGGAAGAGTTCAAGTCGACGGTTACAGAGGTCCGCGAGGCAGTCGGGGCAGACGACATCAAGTCGACAGTCGCCGACGTGAAGTCCACGGTTTCCGAGGTCCGCGAGGCCGTCGGGGTGGACGAGGTCAAGTCTACGGTAAAAGAACTACGCGAGACCGTGGACATCAAGAGCGCGCTGAAGACTGAGCCCGGTCCGGCCGACTCGGACTGGAAGCAGCAGAAGACCGACTCCGGGAAGTAGAGCGAAAAACCCGGTGTCTATGGCCTGAATGATCGTCGATGCGGGGGGACCGGATGACCGGCGGTGAGAGCTTCGTCTACCTAGAGATCGCCGAGAACGTTCGCCGGCTCATCGTTTCGGGGGAACTGGGGCCCGGTGATCATCTGCCACCGGTGCGGACCATGGCCAAGCGTTGGCACTGCACGCCCAACACGGTGAGCCGCGCTTACGCTCTTCTTGCCCAGGAGGGGTTGGTTTCTGCGCACCGGGGCGGTGGTACACGGGTAGTCGCTCCCGGCGAGACGGGGCGCGGAGGCGCGAGGCCGCCCGAGTGGGAGTGGGCCAGTCTGGTCAACCGGGCCGAGACGTACCTCCTCGAAGCGCTGAACCAAGGCCATAGCGCGGCGCATGCCGAAGCCGCTCTTGCAGCCGCGATCGCGCGTTGGCAGGACATGCGGCGCCAGGCGGTGCGTCCGCGGCCGGGCTCGGCAGATGCCGAGCACCTGCGCTTTTCGGGCAGTCATGACTTAGCGGTGGAACTGCTTGCTCGATTGCTCAGCGAGCAAGACCGTCCGGTGACCTTGACCACCGATTTCGTGGGTAGTCTGGCAGGGCTCATGGCTCTGGCCCGTGGAGATGCAGACATCGCAGGCTCTCATCTTTGGGACGACTCTACCGCCTCGTACAACGTGGCCTTTGTTGAGCGCCTTTTCCCTAATCAGCAGATGGTGCTGCTGAGTCTTGCAGAGCGTGTTCAGGGCTTCATCGTGCCGCCGGGGAATCCCGCCGGGCTGGCCTCGATCTCCGACCTGGCCCGGCCCGAAGTGTTGCTCATCAACCGGCAGGCCGGGTCTGGGACCCGGGTCTGGCTCGATGTGCAGCTCAGGAGCGCAGGCGTGCTGCCTGAGAACATCGCCGGCTACGACCAAGAGGAATCCACTCATACCGGCGTGGCACGGGCGGTCGCTGAGGGGAGGGCGACCGTCGGCTTGGGCATCAGCCCCGCGGCGACGGCATACGGACTGGGGTTCGTCCCTCTCGGCAAAGAGCGCTACGACTTGGTGATCCCACTATCGCGGTGGGACACGTCTCCCGTGCGGTCGCTTCGCTTCATAGTCGCCTCCCAGAGCTTCCGAGAGGCACTCACAGCCATGGGCGGTTACGACGTCGCCGAGACGGGGGCCGAGATCCGGCTGGGTTGAGAAGCTGGGCGGTCTCTGGCCGGCGTTCTGTCGCATGTTCAGCTACGCGCGGTCGTCCTGATGCTAGTCTAAGCAAGACGGGAGAACGTAAGGAGGGCCAGAGTGACTACCATCATGACCAAAGACGATGTCATCCGCGCGGTCGAGGAGAACGACATCAAGTTCATCCGCCTCTGGTTCACGGATGTCTTGGGCTTTCTCAAGAGCCTTGCGATGACCCGCCGCGAACTCGAGAGAGCACTGGAGGAGGGGATGGGCTTCGATGGCTCGTCCATCGAAGGCTTCGCCCGAGTGCAAGAGTCCGACATGGTGGCCATGCCCGATCCATCGACGTTCGCCATCCTTCCCTCCATGCCCGAGAACGGCCGTACGGCCCGGATGTTCTGCGACATCCTCCAGCCTGACGGAAAGCCCTACGACGGCGATCCTCGCTACGCTCTCAAGAGGATGCTGGCCAAGGCGGCAGATATGGGCTACACGATGTATGTGGGGCCTGAACTGGAGTTCTTCTATTTCAAAGACAGCGCCCACACAGACGTCCTCGAAAGGGGAGGGTACTTCGATCTGACCTCGCTCGACGTATCCACGAGCATTCGTCGCGACACGGTCACCGCGCTCGAAGAGGTAGGCATCGAGGTCGAGTTCGCCCACCACGAGTGCGGGCCGTCTCAGCACGAGATCGATCTGCGCTACAAAGACGCTCTCACCATGGCCGACTCGGTGATGACCTACCGCCTGCTGGTCAAAGAGGTGGCCAACGCCCACGGCATCCATGCCACCTTCATGCCCAAGCCCATGTACGGCGAGGCCGGTTCGGGTATGCACGTCCACCAGTCGTTGTTCGAAGACGACCACAACGCCTTCTTCGATGGCCGCGACAAGTATCATCTCAGCCCGGTGGGCAAGATGTACGTGGCGGGATTGCTCCACCATGCCCGCGAGATGTGCTTGGTGACGAACCAGTGGGTCAACTCCTACAAGCGCCTGGTCCCAGGCTACGAGGCCCCCATCTACTGCTGCTGGGCGCGGCGGAACCGTTCGGCTCTGGTCAGGGTGCCCATGTACAAGCCGGGTAAAGAGACCGCCACCCGGGTCGAGATGCGCAACCCCGACCCGGCTGCCAATCCTTATCTCACCTTCGCGGCCATGCTGGGCGCCGGCCTGAGGGGTATCGAGAAACACATGGAACTACCTGCCGAGGCCACCGACAACATCTACGAGATGTCGGCCAAAGAGCGGATAGTGTCGGGTATCCGGTCGCTACCCTGCGATATCGAAGGGGCCATCATCGCGTTCGAGAACTCCGAGCTCATGCGCGAGACCCTGGGCGACCACATCTACGAATATCTCATCCGCAACAAGCGGGCGGAATGGGATGCTTACAGGGCCATAGTGACCCCCTGGGAGATCGACCGCTATCTCGAGATCCTATAGGGCCGTGGGGACCGCGGAACACCGGGGTCCGCTGTTTCTCCTCGACGGCAGCAATGTCGCGTACCGGGCCTTCTTCGCCCTGCCCGCGGACATTGCCACCTCCGGAGGCTTCCCGACCAACGCGCTCTACGGGTTCTGTCTGATGGTCATCAAGATCCTGGCGGAATACAAGCCGGGAGCAGTCATCGTGGCGTGGGATTCGCGTGAGAAGACCTTCCGGCACGAGGAGTTCGAGGAATATAAGGCTCAGCGCAAGCCCATGCCCGATCTGCTGTCCGAACAGTGGCCCTATTTCAGCGAGCTGTGCTCCGCTTTTGGATTCGTGAACCTCGCCGTACCCGGCTATGAGGCCGACGACATCCTCGCAACGCTGGCGCGCCAGGCGGAGGCCAAGGGGCGCGACGCGGTCATCGTCACCGGCGACCGAGACGCCATGCAGCTGGCGGGAGAACACGTGCGCATCATGGCCAACACCCGCGGGGTGACTGAGGTCAAAGTCTACGACCCGGCCGCGGTCGAGGAGCGTTTCGGCGTGCCCCCGCGGCTGATCCCCGACCTCATCGGTTTGAAGGGCGACAGTTCGGACAACATCCCCGGCGTGCCCGGCATCGGCGAGAAGACCGCCGCCCAACTGCTGGCCCAGTTCGGGGGACTGGAAGAGGTCCTCGATCACGCGGACGAAGTGAGCGGCGTCAAGCGTCGAGAGTTGTTGCACCAACATCGCGAGATGGCACTGCTCTCTAAGAGACTCGCTTCCCTGGAGCATGACGCTCCCATAGACATCCACGCAGCCGAGATCCTTTACAGCGAGCCGCAGCGGGACAAGTTGCAGGAGCTGTTTGCCAGATTCGAGTTCGGGACGCTCCTCGAGCGGGTAGAGCCTCTGCTGCTTGAGCACGAGCCGTTGGTCGAGGCGCAAGGGAGCGCGGGCGCTGAACTGGCGGCCGCTCGGGTGGCCCCGGCCGGCTGCGATGCCTTGGAGACGCTCCTCGATTGGTCGGGGACCGTGGGGTTGGCTGTGGAGGAACCGGGAGAGGGCGCACCGACCGCCCTCGAGGAAGACGCCGCGGGCGGGATGTCCGGTGGCCTGTGGCTCGCCCAAGCCCGGCCTGAGGGCACGCTGGAGGACTACGGCTCGTACGCCCTCGTCAAGACCGAGTCGTCGGACGAGAATCGTTCCGCTTTGTCGGGTCTGCTCGCCACGGCCAAGCCCGTCTGCCACGATTTCAAGTCTGCCCGGCCACTTCACCGGCTCTGCAGACAGGCGGCTCACGACACGTATCTGGCGGCCTATCTGCTCGCCCCGGGCAATAGGGCATACCGGCTGGAAGACCTGGCCATCGAGGCAGGCATTCCTCTTCCGGTGGCCGGCGAGCCCGCGACGGACCTGCCCGCGGCGTGCCGCGCAGCCGTGGTGCTTCCGCTGGCCGCCCGGCAGGAAGAGGCTCTTCGCGACCAGGGCATGTGGGACTTGTTCCGGACCATCGAGGTCCCATTGACGGCGGTCCTCATAGAAATGGAGGCCACCGGCATCCACCTGGACTGCTATCGTCTGGGCGAGATCACGGGTAAGATCCAAGATCAGATGGAGGGGCTTGAGACCTCTATCTACGAGTTGGCGGGTGAGGAGTTCAATCTGGGCTCTCCGCAGCAACTCGGCCGGATACTCTTCGATCGTCTGGGTCTGCCGAGACAGCGCAAGACCAAGACAGGGTATTCCACCGACGCGAAGACCCTGGAGTCGCTGCGCGACAAGCACCCCATCGTCGAGCATCTTCTCAACCACAGAGAGCTGTCGAAGTTGATGTCCACCTACTTGCTTGCGTTGCCCCAGGTGGTCGACCCTCATACCGGCAGGCTCCACACGACCTTCAATCAAACCGTGGCGGCTACCGGCCGGCTCTCGTCGAGTGACCCGAACCTGCAGAACATCCCCGTACGGACGGCTCTGGGAGCGCAGATACGGCAGTGTTTCACCGCGGAGCCGGGTAATGTGCTGCTGGTGGCCGATTACTCTCAGATCGAACTGCGCATCATGGCGTACTTGGCCGGCGAGTCTACGCTGCTCGAAGCGTTCGCGCGCGGGGAGGACATCCATGCCCGCACCGCGGCCGAAGTATTCGGGCTGCCGGAAGGTCAGATCGACAACGCCCACCGTCGTTACGCCAAGGCGGTCAACTTCGGCATCATGTACGGCATCTCGGCCTTCGGTCTCAGCCAGAACCTGGGGATCGAGCGGGAGGAGGCGTCTGCCTACATAGAGCGCTACTTCCAGCGGCTCCCGCGGGTGAAGGTCTTCATAGAAGAGACCATCGAGGTCGCACGCCGCCAAGGGTACGTGGCAACGGTGTTCGGGCGCCGTCGGCCCATACCAGAGCTGACGTCCGGCAGCTACCAGGAGCGGTCGTTGGGAGAGAGGCTGGCCGTGAACTCCGTCATCCAGGGGAGTGCCGCCGACATCATCAAAGTGGCCATGATCCGCTGCCACGACCGGCTCCGGCGCGAATACGCGGACTCGCGCCTGGTCTTGCAGGTGCACGACGAGCTGGTTTTCGAGGTGCCTGAGGGAGATTCTGACCGGGTGCGAGACGCCATGGCGGAAGAGATGGTGGCGGCGTTCCCCATGGAGCCGCCGCTCGGGGTCGACTCGGGAGTAGGCGCCGACTGGCTGTCGGCCAAGTGATCGCGGCCCGCGGCCGCGGCGGAACAGTACCTACCGGCCGCACCGCGAGGGGCGGGCAGGACGTTTGCTTTTCCTTTGTGCCTAGGTATACTACCGGCACATGAGCCGCGCGAGGGCGCGGCCCGATTATGCGTTCCTTCGGGAAGGAAACAGAAACTACATGTCAGACCAACAGATCGACGACAACGTACAGCCCACAGACGACGGCGAAGAAAAACTACAGGGCGGACACGAACTCATGGTGGAGGTGGATGGGAAGCTCATTCCCAACTACGACGCCACGATCATGTCCTTCGAAGAGGGGGATATCGTCACAGGGACTGTTGTGAGAGTCGATAAGGACGAGGTCCTTGTCGACATCGGGTACAAGAGCGAGGGGGTCGTCCCAGCCAACGAGTTGTCGATCAGGAAGTCTGTCGATCCGTCTGAAGAGGTCTCGGTCGGCGATGTCGTGGACGCGTTGGTGCTCACGAAAGAAGACGCCGACGGCCGGCTCATACTCTCTCGCAAGCGCGCCAGGTTCGAGCGGGCGTGGCAGCGTATCGAGAAGGCGGCCGAAGAGGGCACGCCGGTTTCGGGTAACGTCATCGAAGTGGTCAAGGGTGGCCTCATACTGGATCTGGGCGTGCGCGGGTTCTTGCCGGCGTCCCTGGTCGATATACGCCGGGTGGCCGAACTCGACGAGTTCCTCGGCCAGACCCTCGAGTGCCGGGTGATCGAGCTCAATCGCTTCCGCAACAATGTCGTGCTCAGTCGCCGGGCGGTGCTCGAAGAGGAGCGGCGTGGAGCGCGGGAGCAGATCCTCGACCGTATGAACGTAGGCGACCTGGTTACCGGCCTGATCTCCAATATCGTTGACTTCGGTGCTTTTGTCGATCTCGACGGCATCGACGGCCTCATTCATATATCGGAGCTCTCGTGGAGTCATGTGAACCATCCGTCGGAGGTTCTGACCATCGGCCAGAAGGTCGAGGTGCGGGTACTCGACATCGATCGCGAGCGGCAACGTATCTCTCTGGGCCTCAAGCAGACTCAGAAAGATCCGTGGCAGCAGGTGTTTGAGAATCGCCAGGTCAACGAGATCGTGCATGGTCAGGTCACCAAATTGGTTTCGTTCGGGGCCTTCGTTGAGATTGAAGAGGGTGTTGAAGGTCTCATCCACATCTCTGAGCTTGCCCAGCACCACGTTGAAGATCCTTCTGAGATCGTGCGGCCGGGGCAGGAGGTCAACGTCAAGATCATCGAGATCGATCCCGAGCGGCGCCGGCTCTCGCTGAGCCTCAAGCGGTTGGAGCCGGAGTATCGCATCCACGAGGATGCCTTGGTCGAAGAAGGTGAAGAGGGCGAGGAGTACGAGGAGGCTGAAGCGTTCACAGATGCCGACGCCGAGCCCGTTGCTGAAGCGGAAGCTCCGGAGCCAGAAGCCGAGGCGGCTGCCGAGGCCGAGCCGGTTGCTGAAGCTGAGCCGGTTGCTGAAGCTGAGCCGGCCGCTGAAGCTGAGCCGGCCGCTGAAGCTGAGCCCGCCGCCGAAGTTGAGCCGGCCGCCGAAGTTGAGCCCGCCCCTGAAGCCGAGCCCGCCGCCGAGGTGGAAGCTCCGGAGCCGGAGGCCGAGCCGGTCGCCGAGACCGAGTCAGAGGGCGCCGAGGCCGGCGAAGAGGCGGATGCTAAGGACTGATCGCTCTTACTCATCAATAGCGTTTGACGATGCGGGAGCGCCCCCAGGGAGGGGCGCTCCACGTCTATTGAGGGAAGATGAGCCAGAAGCGACTCGACATGGTGGCCGTCGGTCTGACGGGCGGCATCGGGGCCGGCAAGAGCACGGCCCTCGCTTGCTTTCAGGCTCTAGGCGCGTTGACTCTCTCTGCCGACGCGCTCGTTCATGAGTTCTACGCTCGGCCGGAGCAGGTGGCCTTGATCGTCGATCGCTTCGGTACCGAGGTGCTGAACCCAGATGGTGGCATAGACAGGACTCGGCTGGCGGATCTGGTGCGGGGCAAGCGCCGGGCGCTCAGATGGCTGGAGCAACTGACTCATCCGTGGGTCGCCCAGGAGATCGTGCGCCGCATGAATGAGGCGCCTGAAGGTGCTGTGGTAGTCTGTGAGGTACCGCTTCTGTTCGAGGCGGGTTTCGAGGGACTTTTCGACCTCATCGTCACAGTCGAAGCAGGCCCCGAGGCGCGTCGCAGGCGGTCGATCCACCATTTCGACCTCGAGCAGTTCACCGAGTTCGAAAAGTTGCAGACGTCCAGCAGACGGCGGGCAGAGGGGAGCGATCTGGTCTTCTACAACGACGGGAGCCTGGACGAGTTGCACGATTTTGTCCGGTCGGCGTACCAGCAGGCCGAGTCGATGCTCGAGGAGGAACGATGACCGCAGTGAGGGGAGCCCGAGAGCCTCAGCGCTCTGTTTCTGAGAGCCTCGCTCGGCGTGCCCGCAGAGAGCGGCTCATACGACTGACTGTGATCGGCGTGATACTCATAGCCGTCGCGATAGTGGCGGCTCTACTCGTGACTGGGCGCACCATAGTGCCCGTGATCTCTGACAGGTTGTTCGCCATCCAGTACACAGACGAGATCGCCGAAGCAGCGGGAGTCTACGGTCTCGATCCATATCTCGTGGCGGCCGTCGTCAAAGCGGAGAGCAATTACGATCCCCAGGCCGTCTCTTCGGCGGGAGCCGTCGGGCTCATGCAGCTCATGCCCGATACCGCAAAGTGGATCGTCCGGCTTGGTAGCTGGCGGGGCAGCAGGAGCCCAGACCTGACCGACCCTCATGACAACATATTGCTGGGCGCCTGCTACCTCAACTACCTGTTCGGCATCTATGGAGGAGACAGAGTCCTGACTCTGGCCGCCTACAACGCGGGGCAGGGGACGGTGTCGGAGTGGGTGAAAGCCGCGGGAGGGGAATCGGCATTCCGTCTGGACGATATCCGGTACGACGAAACACGCACCTTTGTCGAAAAGGTCGAACACTACCGGGGAGTGTATTTCCGCACTCATCCAGAGACGTTCTCCGGGGCCGGGCAGTAGCCGCGGCTGGGGTTCCGAGCCTGCGGGGCTGGACTTGAGCGACTTCAGACTGAGGTCCGACTATCAACTTCAGGGTGACCAACCCGAGGCGGTGGCGCACCTGGTTGACGGGGTCGAGCGTGGTGATCGCTTTCAGACACTTCTGGGCGTCACCGGCTCGGGCAAGACTTTCACCATGGCTAACGTCATCGCCCACGTTGGCAGGCCCGCCCTGGTCATGGCTCCTAACAAGACCCTGGCTGCTCAGCTTTGCAACGAGTTCCGCGAGTTCCTTCCTGACAACGCCGTGGAGTACTTCGTCTCGTACTACGACTACTACCAGCCGGAGGCGTATCTACCGGCCACCGACACCTACATCGAAAAGGATTCCTCCATCAATCAGGAGATCGACCGGCTCCGTCACGCGGCCACCTCGAGTCTTCTCATGCGCCGCGACGTGGTCATCGTCGCCTCGGTGTCGTGCATCTACGGTCTTGGGTCGCCGCAGGAGTACCTCGGCCAGGTGGTATTGCTCAAGCAGGGGGACGACATCAGCCGGGATGAGGTGTTCGCCAAGCTCGTCAAGATCCACTACGAGCGCAACGACGTGGGCTTTGCGAGAGGCAAGTTCCGAGTCCGTGGGGACAGCTTCGAGGTGTGGCCCGCCTACGATGACTATGCGGTGCGGGTGAGCCTGTGGGGCGACCAAGTGGAGGAGATCGTCAAGGTCGACGTGTTGACGCAAGAGATCATCGAACATCTGCCGGCGGTCGCCATCTACCCGGCTACTCACTTCGTCACCGCCGAGGATGCTATGGAGCGTTCCCTCGCCGAGATCTCCGCCGAACTGGAGGCGCGGGTGGCCGAGTTGGAGGCCCGGGGCAAGCAACTGGAGGCGTTCCGCCTGCGCCAGCGGACTCAGTACGATATGGAGATGCTTCGCGAGCTTGGCTACTGCAACGGCATCGAGAACTACTCCCGCATCCTGTCGGGCCGCAAACCCGGAGAACCGCCCTACACGCTGCTGGACTTCTTTCCCGACGATTTCCTAGTCTTCATCGACGAGTCGCACATGACCGTGCCACAGTTACACGGCATGTACGAGGGTGATCGCAGCCGCAAGACGATGCTCGTGGAGCACGGCTTCCGGCTGCCGTCGGCCATGGACAACAGGCCGCTTCGTTTTGAGGAGTTCATCGAGCGGGTCCCACAGCTGGTGTTCGTCTCGGCCACGCCCGGGGAGTGGGAGACCTCCGTATCCACCCAGGTGGTCGAACAGCTCGTCAGGCCCACGGGTCTCGTCGACCCTGCGGTCGAAGTCAGGCCTACCCGGCACCAGATCGACGACCTGATGAACGAGATCCGGATGCGCGTGGAGAAGGGGCAGAGGGCGTTGGTGACCACGCTCACGAAGAAGATGGCCGAAGATCTGACCGACTACCTGCTCGAGATGGGTTTTCGGGTGCGCTACCTGCACTCGGAAGTCGACACGATCGAGCGGATCAGAGTCATTCGAGAGTTGCGCCTGGGAGAAGTGGACGTGCTGGTCGGGATCAACCTTCTGCGCGAAGGTCTCGATCTGCCCGAGGTCACTCTGGTGGCGATCCTCGACGCCGACAAGGAGGGCTTTCTCCGCGGCGAGACGGCTCTGGTGCAGACCATCGGGAGGGCGGCCCGCAACGTCGAGGGCAAGGTCATCATGTATGCAGACAAACGCACGGTGGCGATGGAGAGAGCTATCTCGGAGACCGATCGCCGCCGCGGAGCCCAGCTGGCGTTCAACGAAGAGCACGGTATCGAGCCGCGCACCATCGTGAAAGGGGTCTCCGATATCGCCGAGCTGCTCGGCATCAGTGGTAGTGTTCCCTACAAGGAACGGCGTCACGGGCCTCGGGGCGAGGAGATGTCGGTGGAAGAGATGGAGCGTCTCATGGCCACGCTGGAAGAAGAGATGTTCGCAGCCGCGGAGGAACTGCGGTTCGAATATGCAGCCAAGCTACGGGATGAGATCAAAGACCTCGCGCGCGAGTTGGCGCGCCTCCGGGAGAGAGGAAGACCAGGATGATCGTTGGGGTGCCTAAGGAAGTCAAGAATCACGAGTACCGTGTGGCTATGGTGCCCGCCGGCGTGAGGAGTCTCGTGCGCGATGGCCATACGGTCGTGGTCGAGCAGTCCGCCGGTGCGGGCTCAGGCATCGTCGATGCTGATTACTCGGCCGCCGGCGCTGTCATCCTCTCAACTGCTGAGGAGGTGTTCGCTGAGGCCGACATGATCGTCAAAGTGAAGGAGCCGCTGCCCCAGGAGCACGGCTGCCTGCGAGAAGGCCAAGTGCTGTTCACCTATCTCCATCTTGCGCCGGCGCCCGACCTGACCAATGCGCTCCTCGACCGGAAGATCGTCGGTATCGCCTACGAGACCGTGCAGTTGCCGAATGGCGCGCTTCCTCTTCTCACACCCATGAGCGAAGTGGCGGGCCGGCTGTCGATCCAGATAGGGGCACACTGGCTTCAGAGAGAGAACGGGGGCAGCGGCGTACTGCTGGCCGGTGTTCCGGGCACTCCACCTGCCAACGTGGTGATCCTTGGCGGAGGAACCGTAGGGATCAACGCGGCCAAGATGGCCCTGGGAATGGGGGCTAACGTCACCATCCTTGATGTCAATCTCGATAGGCTGCGATATCTGGCCGACGTGCTCGACGGCAGACTCACAGTGCTTGCCTCCGACGAATATACGGTCGCCCAGGCGGTCGAAAACGCTGATCTCGTTGTCGGAGGATTGCTCATACCGGGGGCCAGGACCCCGCGGGTGGTCACCAAGTTGATGATCTCGCGGATGACGAAGGGCTCGGTGATAGTGGACGTAGCCATCGACCAAGGCGGCTGTGTGGAGGGCGCCGTCCCGACTACTCACGAACATCCGGTCATCGACATGGACGGCGTGAGCGTGTTCTGCGTATCCAACATGCCGGCATCCGTGGCGAGGACCTCCACGTTCGCACTCTGCAACGCTACTTTTCCCTACGTGTCCAAGCTGGCCAACCTCGGTTACCGGGCTGCATTCAGGGCCGATCCGGCCTTGGCGAAGGGGCTCAATATGGTAGAGGGAAGACTGACTTGCAAGGCGGTTGCAGAGAGCCAGGGCGTGGAGTGCGCCATCTTCGATCTGTCGGAGAGTCAGGACTGACTTCACGCCGCGTTCCAGAGGGACTGCCGGCCGTTACGGGCGCTACTCGAGCGTGACCGAGCGGACCTCGTCCACGTCTCCCACCAGCGCTATGAGTCTGGTCTGGTCGAGTCCTCTAGGCAACTTCAGAAAGAGGTGGATCGTGTCGTTCTGGTCGTCGCCGTGCTCCACCGACATCTCCTTCACCACCACGCGCGCCTGCTGAAGAACGCCGGTCGAAACCCGTTCCCTCCAGACCGTAACTGGAGGCTAAGGTGAAGGCGGCCGCTCCCACGGCCACGAGGATATGGGTCCTGAAGCCCGCGGTGTGCTCCCTGATCTCGCGCTCGATCCCTACGATCCCCCCAAGGACCGCGGCGACGAGGACCCGTATGAACACGTCCAGTAGCGACATGACCTCATACTAGGAGTGCCTGACGGCTGTGGCAAGAAGCAGGTCAGCGGAGTTCGAGTGCGGATTTCTGGATTATTGGTTGAAAAGCCTGAGAACGGGGTAATGGGAAACATCCGGGGTTTCATAGTCCATCGTTTGATACAGTGCGTGTGTGTGCTCTTTTGGCTATTAGGCCGGGCCGCTCGGTACCGGTCGGGGGAAAGCAAAAGGAGGGCGTGCAGATGAAGAAGGCGTTGATTCTCGGAGTGGTGTTGGTGCTGGCATTTGCCATGGGTATGGTCGCCTGTGGCGAAGACGAAGAGACTACGACCACGGCGGCCGCTCAGACCACCACGACGGCAGCCGCCGAAACCACAACTACCGCAGCCGCCGAAACTACAACGTCCGCAGCCGCCGAAACCACGACTACCTCTGCCTATGCCGAAGGAACCTGGAAGTTCACCTTCAACAACTTCATGCCTCCCACCAACAACATCGGCATCGTGTCCGAGATGTTGTGTGCGGAGATCACTGAACGCACCAACGGTGCGGTTCAGTTCGAGTATCTACCGGGAGGCTCTCTGACCAAGGCCGACAAGGTCTTTGACAGTGTAGTGACCGGTATCGCCGACCTCGGGTATTCGTGCTTCACGTATACCCCGGGTGTCTTCCCTGTAATGGAGCTCTTGGACTACCCCTTGGGGTACCCCCACGGATATGTGGACACCATGGTGGTGAACGAGTTCTACAACGAATTCAAGCCCGCCGAGTTGGATGATGTGCATACGCTGTGCTTGTACGGTACCGGACCGCAGGTGCTCTTCACAGCCAGCAAGCCGGTCAGGACACTGGCGGATGCGAAAGGCTTGGTCATCAGGTCGACGGGTGTGGGCGCGGCCATCGCCGGCGCGCTTGGCGCTGAGGGCTACGCCGCCGCGCAGAACGAGGCTTACGAACTCTTGTCCAAGGGGGTCATCGACGGGAGTATCGCTCCCCGCGAGGTCCTCGCAGGTTGGAAGCACGCTGAAGTAGCCAAGTATGTGACCCAGGCCTTCTCCATCGGCTCTATCACGGCCATGTATATGGTCATGAACAAGGACAAGTGGGAGGAGCTGCCGGCCGATATCCAACAGGTCTTCACCGATGTTGCGCAGGAATCGATCGAGGCCTTCGCGAGGGTCTCCGCGGCCTACGATTACGCCGGTGTCGAGTACTTCAATTCTCTGGGCGATGGCCGTGAGGTCATAGATCTGTCGGAAGAAGAGGGAGCTGCCTGGAAGGCCGCGGTCCAGCCGATAGTCGATAAGAAGTTGGGCGATCTCCAGGGCGCCGGCTTCACGGAAGATTACCAAGGCTTCGTGGATAGCAAGATCCAAGAATGGTTGCCCAAGGCGCCGAGCGAGGCAGATTGCGCCGCGTGGGTGAAGGACAACATCAAGTCCCCGTCGGCCCAGTAGAGGCGAGTATAGGGACGCAGGGACGCGCGCGAGATAGCGGTCTGTTGTTGGTTGTCAAAGCCGGCATAGAGGCGGGGCGTATGCTCCGCCTCTATGCATAGCCGGCGAGTGCCGAGCGAGGAGGTTCTATGGAGACGCCACCTCTCGACCAGGAGCCTCTACGGGTCCGTGAGGCCGGGTCGGGCAAGGGCGTGATCAACGCTCTGGACAAGTATGTGGTGTGGCTGAGCAAGATCTTCTACTGGGTCGCCGGCCTGGGTCTCATCGGGATGCTGGTGCTGGTGGTAGCCGACATCATCGGCATCAAAGTCTTTTCGAGGCCGGTCCCGGGGGGCATCGAGATCGTGACGTTTCTCGCGGTGGTGGCCGCCGGGTTCGCGATGGCGTACACGGCGTTCATGCATGGTCACGTCGCGGTGGACTTCGTTGTAGACAAGCTTCCGAATCGTCCCAAGCTGGTCGTGAGTTTGATCACGGTGCTGTTCAGCGTCGGATTGATGGTGGTTCTCTCCTACTACACCTTCAAATATGCCGGCAAGCTCAAGACCACCGGCGAGGTCTCGATGACCCAGAAGATACCCTTCTACCCGTTCGTCTATGGTCTGGCCGTGTGTTGGGTGCTGACCACGTTGATCTTGATCAGGGAGTTCGTGCGGACAATCGCAAGGGCGGTGAAAACATGGACCCCGTGACGATCGGGCTGATCGGCATCGTTGTTCTCGTGGCGGTCTTCCTTCTGGGAATGCCTGTAGGGTTCACGATGGCTTTCATCGGGACCATCGGCTTCTGCGTCATCAAAGGGCTCGATTCCGGGCTGGGCCTGCTGGCGCGCGACTTCTGGGACACGTTCTCCACCTACAGTCTTACTGTGATACCCATGTTCGTGTTTATGGGCTCAGTGGCTTTCTATTCAGGGATGAGCGGCCGATTGTACGATGCCGCCTACCTTGGGTTTGGCAAGATGCGTGGGGGCCTGGCTTTGGCCACCGTGGTGGCGACGGCCGGTTTCTCGGCCATCTGCGGATCGACCAATGCGACGGCCGCCGCCATGGGGAAGGTTTCGATCCCAGAGATGCGGCGCTACGGCTACGATCCGAGCTTGGCCGCGGGGTGCGCCGCCGCGGCCGGGAGTTTGGGCATCATGATCCCCCCGAGCACTATCTTCATCATCTACGGGATATTGGCCCAGGAGTCCATCGGCAAGCTGTTCATTGCCGGCGTCGTGCCGGGGGTGATCCTGGCGTGTCTCTTCCTCTTGGTCGTGATCATATGGGCGCGGGTGCGCCCGGACGCAGCGCCGGGGGGAGCTCAGGTGAGTCTGAAGAGCAAGCTCATCGGCATGACCGGCCTCCTGGAGATGGCCGCCCTCTTCGCCCTTGTCCTCGGCGGTCTCTTCACAGGGCTGTTCAGCCCCACTCAGGCCGGCGCCGCGGGAACCGCCGGGGCCATCGTCATAGGACTGGTCAGGCGGTCGCTCTCGCTCGAGAGGTTCTGGGCGGCGACCAAGGAGACGCTCCAGATCTCGGCCATGATCTTCATGATCGTCGCCGGGGCCACCGTGTTCGGGCATTTCATGGCCGTGACCGGGATACCGAGCGCCATCGCCGACTTCTTCGGGGGATTGGCCGTGCCGCCAACGGCTGTGATGATCCTGATCCTCTTCATGTATCTGATAGCCGGGATGTTCATGGACTCGCTGGCCATGGTGATGCTGACTGTACCCATCCTCTTCCCGACGGTGCTCAGGTTGGGGTTCGACCCCATATGGTTCGGCGTCATGATCGTGTTGGTGGTGGAGATGGGTGTCATCACGCCGCCGGTGGGCATCAACGTCTACATCATCAAAGGCGTTGCGCCTGACATCTCACTGGGACAGATATTCAAGGGCGCGACGGTGTTTCTCGTCGGCATGGTGGTCTTGGCCGCTCTGCTGTTGCTCTTCCCGATTCTGGCCACCTGGTTGCCCAGCTTCATCAGCTACTGACGCGAGGGCCGGGAGAAGCGGGGCGGGTTGCGTGTGCCCGATTGGCCTGGTGATCAACTAGGTCTGGGCGTGCTCTAGGGCCGAGTCAACGGCGTGGGAGGATGGCGTACCGTCGAGGATCCTGCCAAGCAACTCCGCCGAAATGTTGGGGTGCCACGCAGATCTGAGTCCCATGAGCTGGGCGATATCAAGGGCCCAAGACCAACCGGTCACCATCCAGGCCAGCTGCTCGGCATCCACCTCTGCCGGCAGTTCGCCGCGTTGCTTTCCCTCCTCGATGATGTCCGCGAGCTGCTTCGTGGCGGCCACCTGATAGTCCCGAAGGGTGTCGCGTAGGCCGAACTCCCGGGAGCTGGTAACGAATTCAAGCAAGAGATGCGCATGGCCCGCGGTCCAGCGCCGGCCTACGAAGCGCGAATAGGTCTGGGTCGCCGTACGGAGCCCCTCGACGATGCTTCCTTTGCGCGCACTCTCCTGTATTCGGAATATCTCCTCGTAGACTGCGTGAAGCACCGCCAGCAGGATCTCTTCACGGCTCCTGAAGTGTGTGTACAGAGCTGCCTGTGTGACGCCTGCGCCCCGAGCTATGCGGGCCATGGTGGTGCCATGTATCCCGTATTTGTCGACCGTCTCCAGCGCAACCTGGACTATCTGCTTTTTCCGATCCTCAGCCGACATCCTTCGCGTGGCCATTGCGAGGTAACGCCCCCTTCCGATGATCAAGACGGCCCCTGCGTCCGGGCCGCTTCTTCTATAACACATAGCGGTCGGATATGTCGATGATACTCTCTTGACAAATTACTGTGCGCACAGTAATTTGGGGTGCCATTAAACGACTAACTGCTTAGTAACTTAAGAAGATGTGGTCACCTGTGGCGTGGTGGGGGAGCACGATTGCATGAACAGCAAAAATGGGATAGGTGCCCGGGGCGCCGAATCCGTCGTGGAAGTCCGGCGCATGCTGCTCGGTCGTACCCAAAGCCCCATCTGTTGACATGACGTCTTATCTGCGCCGTTTTATCCAAGCGCGTTGAAGGCATGCGTGGGCCTTCTCTTCGAGACCAGAGAATGGGCTTCGGACGAAGCTAGGAGGTGATTCGGTAGAACGGGTGAGGATTGTGACGATGTGGACAAATGGGTATTAAGGAGGGAGTCGTGAGAAGGGGCTATTGGGTTGCTCTCGGGCTTATTGTGGCGTTAGTCATTGGTATGGCCGCAGTCGCCTGCGGCGAGGAAGAACCGGCCGCTACGACCGCTGGTGGCACTGAGACCACGGCGGGTGGCACGGAGACCACGGCGGGCGGTGCCGCTGAGACTTTGACGATCGGTGTTCCGATCGGCCTTACGGGCTGGATCTCAGCTCAGGATATCGTTGCGACTGAAGAGATCAAGATAGCTGCAGATCTTATCAACGAGGACGGCGGCATCACGGTCGCCGGTCAGCAATACATGATCGAACTGGTGATCGAAGACACTCAGTCCGATTTCGACGGGTGTGCCGCAGCCGTCAACAAGCTCATCTTTGACAACAAGGTCAAGTACATCGTCGGCATGAACGCCATGTTCAACACGGTCGCCTCTCCGATATGCAACCAGAACAAGGTGCTTCAGTCCGCCGTTTACAGCGTGTTGCAGCCCGGTGAGGTCGATGCGTCGACACCCTACACGTTCATCACCAGCAATGGTTTTGTGGGCCGCTCGATGGCCTCCATCGCGTCTCTCAAGCAGTATTACCCTGATGCCAAGAACGTGGCCGTCGTCTTGGTCGACGATGGCGGCATCCCCTACATGACTCCTATTGTTGAGAACTTCTTGGGAGCGCAGGGTGTCACCATAGCGGGTGGGGAGATCGTCGGATTCGCGAATGAATTGCAGGACTTCAGCCCCATCGGCGCAAAGCTGGATGCTATCGGCGAGGTGGACGCGGTTCTTCATATCACCGGCATCATCTCTCATGTGGCCAGCCTGGTGAAATCCTACCGCGAGCTTGGCAATGAGGACATCCCCTATGTGACTGCGCTGCTCGCAAACTGCGGGGACATCTACAACGTAGCAGGTGAGATAGCTGCGGACGGTATCTTCAGCAATGCCGCGACCCCGGGTGATCCTGACAATCCTCCGATGATGGCGGAGTTGATCAAGCGCCTCCAGGCCAAGCTGGGTGAGGACACGGCAGTCTACCTCGAGTACGCGAACTCCCTAGTGGTGCTGGTGAACGCCATCGAAATGGCGCAGAGTCTCGATCCGACGGAGATAGCGAAATACTGGGAGACCGAGGTCGACACGATCGAGACCCTCTTCGGAACAGGCCGGATGGGCGGCGAACAAACCCACGGCGTCGCGAACCACGCCGTTGCTCACCCGATGTGCATGCAGATGATGCAGGACGGACAGCAGGTTTCGGCAGGCTGGGTGGAGGTCAACCAGATCCCATAGATCCCCGGCTGTGACGGTGGTCGTCTGAGCAACTGGTCCTGGGGTGGGTCGCGCGGGATCCGCCCCAGGACTACCATAGAGGCCTGAATACCCGATTCTGTCGTTCGGAGGGACACCATTTTATGGAACAGGTGGTTGCAACCCTATTCAACGTGTTGATCCTGTCCTCCATGTACATACTGGTCGCGCTCGGATTCGCGTTTCTGTTCAATATGCTGGGCATACTGAACCTGGCGCACGGGGCTGTGTACATGGTCGGCGGATACATCGGCTTCGCCTTGATCACCTCCGTCGGAATCAATCCCTGGGTTTCGATTCTGATCGCCGCGTTGATAATGGCCGCGTTCGGCGTCTTTCTGGAGAGATTCTGCTTCCGTCCTTTCACGGGTGACTTCAATCGGATCGTCATGGTCGGAGTCGGCATCAACGTCGTCCTGCAAACCGCTGTCAATGCGATGCTGGGTACGAAGATGCAGGCATTACCTTCATTGGTAGATGGATATCTGCGGTTCGGAGTCGTGAGTGTCAGCTATCAGAGGATCAGCATCTTCGTCATCGGGGCTGTATTGCTCGTGTTGGTCTCCTGGTTCGTGCGGAAGACTAAGAGAGGCCAGCAGATGCAGGCCATTTCGCAGGACATCGAGGGCGCGGCACTCAGCGGCATCAGTGTCCACCGGGTGTCGGCGCTCGCGTGCGCTCTCGGGAGTGGACTGGCGGCCCTCGCCGGTTGCCTTATGGGCTCCTATCTCATGCTGTCGCCCTACATGGGCGATCTGATGCTCATCAAGGCTCTCGTCCTCGTCATTCTGGCGGGCATCGGGAGTATTGGCGGGATTTTCGTGACAGGACTGATCCTCGGCGGGCTGGACGCGGTAGCCCCAGTGCTCTTCAGTGGCGCGGTCAGCGACGCGATCCCCTACGTAGTGGTGGTCATCGTGCTTCTCATAAGACCTCGGGGCTTCTTCGGCCGCGAGGGTTGAGGGTAGAGGACATCGATACATGACTGATTCCAAGAACGGCGCAGCGGGCAAGCTGGCGGGCTGGTTTTCTTCCCGGAACAGCGGTCTCTCCAGGTGCGTCATCCCGGTCGCAGCGGTTGTCTTGCTGGTGGTGATTCCTCTTGTCGTGGAATCGCTCTACAACCTACACATCCTCATAATGGTCTTCTTCTACGTCATCGCGGCTCTCAGCCTGCGTGCGATCGTCATCTCGGGGCAATTTCCTCTGGGCCACGCGGCGTACATGGGAATAGGGGCCTACGCCGGTGGGATGGCCTCCAAGTGGCTGGGTCTGCCGCCGGGGTTGAGTATCGTCGGCGCGGCCGTGTTCACCATGATCATAGGGATCCTGGTCGCCTATTCCTTCGCACGTCTGAGGGCTCTCTACTATGCGATGGGTAGCCTCTTTCTGGGGGTCGCGATTGTGCAGATCCTCAACGCCGGTGGCACGTGGACCGGCGGCTACAGTGGCCTCTCAGGGATCCCGCCAATGTTCGACAATTCGAAGGTCACCTGGTACTACGTGGCTCTTGGGCTCCTGATCCTGAGTGCGTTGGCTCTGTATCGCTTTGAGTCGAGCAGGATCGGCACCAATCTCAAAGCGATCTCGCAGTCGCATCTGGTGGCCGAGAGCGTAGGTATCGACGAAGCGAAGTACAGGATCCTGGCCGTTGCAGTTGGGAGCTTCTTCGTTGGGCTTGCGGGTGCAGGCTATGCCCACTATGTAGGTACGATCGCGACGAGCAACTACAACTTCATGGCGACCATGTGGTTGTTCATGTACGTGCTGGTCGGCGGCATCAACAATTTCTACGGACCGATCGTCGGCACGTTCATCTTGATACTCATCCCCGAGTACTTCCGTTCGTTGAAGACGTACTCGCCGTTCATTTCGGCGGGCATATTGTTCCTCTTTGTCTATCTGATGCCGAACGGGTTCGCCGGCCTATTTGAACTCGCGGTGGCTCGAATCAAGGGGTGGAGAGCCGGAAGGACGGGCAATGCTGCTGCAGATTGAGGGTCTGACGAAACGATTTGGAGGATTGACGGCCGTCGACGGATTCACCGCCCACGTGGATGAGGGCGAGATCGTCGGATTGATCGGACCCAACGGCGCCGGTAAGTCGACGTTGTTCAATCTGATCACCGGAGTATTCCCGCCCACCAAGGGGAAGATCGTCTTCGACGGCAGAGACATCACTCGGAAGAAACCTCATACCGTCGCGGAGCTGGGTATCGGGCGTACCTTCCAGCTAAACCTCCTTTTTGCCGATTTCACGGTGCTTCAGAACGTCTCGGCTTCCTCGCAGGTGAATCCCCACTCCAGCCTGTTCGATATGTACTTCAACACGAGACGCTATCGGCGCAATGAGGCGCGTATCGCTGAACGCTCTCTGGAGATCCTCCAACTGTTGGGGTTGGAGAACTACAAGGACGAACTGGCGAAGAATCTCCCGCATGGGTTCCAGAAGATGCTGGGAGTTGCCCGGGCCCTGGCAACCAGTCCCAAGTTGCTGCTGCTCGACGAGCCATTGGGCGGGATGAATCCCTCGGAGATCGACTTCAGCCTGGAAGCCATCGCGAAGGCCCGTGACAGCGGCGTGACGGTCCTTATCGTCGAGCACAACATGCAGATACTGTCCTTGTGTGACCGAGTGGTGGTCATCAGCTTCGGCCAGAAGATATGTGAGGGTCTACCTCAGGAAGTCAGGGAGAACGAAGAAGTGATATCCGCTTACTTTGGTGGCGAACATGGCTCTGCTTGAAGCGAACAGCCTGACAGCGCACTACGGCAAGTCCCTGGCCATAGAGGACGTGTCACTGCAGGTGAGCGAAGGCGACGTGGTCAGCATCATCGGCGCGAACGGCGCCGGCAAGAGTACGCTTCTCAGAACGCTCATGGGTCTGAAGCCGCTGTCTTCCGGCGAGGTCGTCTTCGACGGAGAAAAGATCAGCGGCAAACAGACCAACGAGATCGTGAAGAGGGGACTGATACTAGTACCTGAGGGGCGCAGGCTCTTTCCCTATCTCAGCGTTCTCAGCAATCTTCGATTGGGCGCAAGCCTTATCAGTGACAAGGACGAGATCGAGCGGACACTCGAAGACGTGTATCGCTTGTTCCCGAGACTCGAAGAACGGAAGAACCAGAAGGCGGGCACTCTCAGCGGGGGCGAGCAGCAGATGGTGGCTATCGGCCGCGGGCTGATGGGCAAACCGAGGTTGCTCTGTATGGACGAACCTTCTCTCGGTCTTGCTCCCATCGTGGTGGAAGCCGTCGGACGCGCCATCAGAGAGATCAACGAGAAGGGTGTCACCGTCCTGTTGGTTGAACAGAACGTGCACTTGGCCTTGGAAGTGGCGCACTCCTGCTATGCGTTGCAGGTGGGGAAAGTGGTGTTGTCCGGCGACATTGCCACCATGCGTTCTAGTGATGTGGTGAAGAAGGCGTACCTGGGGGGCTGAACCGGTCGAGAAAGCATCTCGATGCCTACCAACAACGAAAGGCAGTACATGATGATGGACAAACCCAAATGTGACCTGAGTATCTTCGATAGGCTGGGCCTGGAGAAGCCCGCCATCGGGGTGAAGTTTCTCCCCCGGATCCCGGAGGGTGTGAAGCAACTGGACAAGAGCATGGCTCTCTGCGCGATGATAGGAGAGGCTCAAGAGAGGGAAGAGCCGTTCTACGCTACGAAGGAGAACGAGGATTGTGTCGGGTCGGCCCCCATGGGTTGGGTGGACATGCCGCCTTGGGCCGAGAGCGGACTGATAGGCGCATGGTGGGGTCTTTATGAGGAGCCCCGCGCCAATCAGAAGGTCTACATGGATCTTCCCCGCTTCTCTAGAGACGTGGTCCAGAGCATCATCTTCTGCCAGCTCGACAAGCTGACGTTCGATCCGGATCTGCTGTTCGTTTTGGCGACGCCGAAGCAGGCGGAGATCGTGTTCCGGGCAATGCTCTATTCCGACGGGGGTCTGTTGGAATCAAAGACGACCAACGTGTTGGCCTGCGCGTATATGTTCGCCTACCCCTACCGGAGCGGCAAGGTCAACTACGTTGTCACCGGTCTGGCTTTTGGCGGAAAGGGCAGGGAGGTGTTCCCTGAGGGCCGGCTCCTCATAACCATACCCTGGAACTGGCTGTCCAAGATCGTTGACAATCTCAAGACCATGGATTGGGATCTGCCCGCCTATAGCATGGGCAAAGAGAAGTTCATGGAAAACGCGCACGTAGTCCATGATGAGCTCAAGCGAGAGTTCGAGGGTGAGAGGTAGGAGGCCGTCCATGCTGCCCAGAATCGATATTCCAGAAGACAGAAGACAAAGGATCATCGACCGCGCGGGCCATCTCGCCGACGAAGTGGGAGTGGACCTTCTCGCCTGTTGCCCGGCCACGTTCGTGGCTATCTGTGAGGCCTTCAAGTCCGAGGGCGTCGAACTCTTCTCCCCGGAGACGCAAGATGCGGTGACTCAGGGGATGGTGGGCCTGCATGGCGGTGTGGCCATGACCGGAGTGGGAACCTGCGGAGCGGTGACCGCTGCCACGTTCGCTATCAGCTATGTGGTGGGTGTCTCATCGGCCGATCTGGCCAGGGATGGGAATCTCAACTATGCCTCTTCCATACCGGCTGTCGAGTCGGTGATCGACCGTTTCGAGGAGGACTACGGGGCCATCGATTGCCTGAGGGTCAGGTACAACAGGGTTCAGAGAGCGTTGGATCTCACCGATCCGGATGCTCGGATCCTCGAGTTGACCTTCGCCATGTACGAGAAAGAGAAGTGCGCGATGGGTCATCCCAACTTCGAAGACGGCCGAGACCAGACTCCGCCTGCGAGGGGCGCCCGGTATGCGTGCGAGGCCATATGCGAGCTGCTTGCCTTGGAGCCCGACGAGCGGAAGGTGATCCCCGCGCATCTTCAAGGGCTGAGCCCCAGAGACATGGAGCCTCAGCTCAAGAAGGTAGTCGAGGTGCTGAAGGAGATGGGATGGGGACGCCCCAATGAGAAGATCTCTTACAGGGACTACAGGAAGCTCAAGCTGAAGGGCAAGGCGGCTCTCGAGAGAGAGCGGCTAGG